>Ga0172367_10001203_pt1 | contig 38570 bp, 29 predicted proteins | sample Lak10m_FD_114542 | JGI IMG/M metagenome (GOLD analysis project Ga0172367, IMG submission 114542) | Freshwater microbial communities from Kabuno Bay, South-Kivu, Congo - kab_022012_10m | ecosystem: Environmental > Aquatic > Freshwater > Lake | place: Democratic Republic of the Congo: South-Kivu... | reverse complement strand
GAACCTCGATTCGGAAGATGAGGGCGAACTCTTCATTGGTTGTGCCGGTGGAATTGATTCAGTCGGAACGCTTACGTTTACTCCGGAAAATGTACCTGCCGGATCGTTTGCCATGAAACTGGAAGTGAAAGGCCTGCTGGGCGGGCATTCGGGCGACGACATTAATAAAAACCGCGGAAATGCCAACAAAATACTGAACCGTTTCCTGGTAAACGCCAATAAACAGTTCAATTTGCGAATTGCCGATTTTAACGGGGGAAACCTGCGCAATGCCATTGCCCGCGAGGCTTTTGCCATTGTGGTTGTTCCACATTCGCAGAAGGAAGATTTGATGGTGGAATTGAACGTTTTTGCTTCGGAGATGGAATTTGAATACGAATATGCCGAAACCAAACTGAAACTGCACCATCAATCGGTAGCATTGCCCGAAAAGGTGATCGATCAGGTCACTCAAAATCGCTTGCTGAAGCTGATTGCAGCTTGTCCGCACGGAGTGCTGGAAATGAGCACCCGAATGCCCGGAATGGTGGAGACTTCGACCAATTTGGCGTCGGTAAAATTTACTGATAGCAACGAAATTCTGATTACGACCAGTCAGCGCAGCGAGATTGAAAGCCGGAAATACATGGCCGCCGAGATGGTGGAATCAGCGATGCAGCTGGCGGGTGCCGAAGTGGTTCATTCCGATGGTTACCCGGGTTGGACACCCAATCCGGAGTCGGTAGTGGCCAAAGTTGCAGCCGATTCGTACAAAAAATTATTCGGAAACGATCCGGTTGTCAAATCCATTCACGCCGGATTGGAATGCGGCTTGTTCCTCGAAAAATATCCCGAACTAGATATGGTTTCATTTGGCCCGACTATTCGGGGGGCACATTCACCCGACGAGCGAATCAACATCGAAACGGTTGACAAATTCTGGAAACTGTTGGTTGAAGTACTCGAAAATATCAGGTAAAATATTGATGATTCATCCGATGATTTGGGTCATCGGATGAATTAGCAGACAACCCGCAACCCGGATCCCGTTACTCGTAACAAATTTCTTAACGTTACCACGGTTTCTGTAAATCCGGCAACGCCATGCGAATGCGCCATTCCTTTGGAAAGTAATTATTGGCCCGGTTGCCAAGGTTTTTGACAAAACCAAGCGGCACTCCCCGAAACTGAACCAAAAGCCACCCTTTGGTGGACGATTGAATCCTGATTTCCTCTTTTTTCTGAAACAGCAGAGCTTCCTTTAAGCCCAGTTCAACCGTTTCAAAAATAGCTGGATTCCGATCGATGGAGAGTGCAAAAGTATGTTCGGGCAGCAAATCATTTTTCTTGAATTGCGCCACAGTTAATCCAAAACTAACTACCCGCAACTGTTCTGAAAGTACATTCAATACCTGAATTTTATCTTCAGGAAAGGCAATCAGGAATTCGTTTTTGACAAAGAATTCAGAATTTGCAGTCGTCAGCCAATTTCGAATCTGGGCAAACTGCTTTGGCATTTTTTCGAAGCGCGATTTTAATTTCTTCGGAATCGGGTAGGAGTGGCTGCCCTCTTTCTTGCGGATCAGAGTCAGGAAAAATCCTTCGCCTTTTACTTTGTGCGGAAGAAACCGATATCCAAATAAACCGTTGGTTTCCAATTCTTCAATACCCCAGTTTTCCTGAATCGGAATCCGAATACTTTCCATTTCATTGTTTTCGGCCAGCCATTTCAGGTTTTCCTCGTTTTCTTCCGGATTGAAGGTACAGGTGCTGTATATCAGGTAGCCATCGTTTTTCAGCGAGGGCCAGATATCGGCCAGAATACGGCGCTGGCGGGTGGCACAAAGATTGGTGTTTTCCACCGACCATTGCTCAATGGCGGAAGCATCGCGACGGAAAAGACCTTCGCCCGAGCAGGGAGCATCAACGACGATAACATCAAACATGCCACCGAGTTCGCTGAAATCAGCCGGATCAGAACACGTAATCACTACATTTTGATGGCCCCATTTTCGGATGTTTTCGTCGAGAACGGATACCCGCGAACGAATGACTTCATTGGAAACCAGTAAATCGGTTTCATTCAGCAGACTGAGCAAATGGGTTGATTTGCCGCCTGGAGCGCCGCATAAATCCAGCACAGTTCGGTTTTCGGTCTGTTCAATTTGCCGGAATGCCTGTTCCAAAAACATCGAACTGGCTTCCTGAACGTAGTAGGCCCCGGAATGAAAAATAGGGTCGAGCGTGAACGAAGGCCGCTCATTCAGGAAGATTCCCGATTCACACCAGGCAACCTTTTCCGCAGAAACAGGTAACCCAAATTTTCGGGGATTGATTCGCAAACTCACGGCGGCAGGCTGATTCAATGCTTCGGTAAAAGCTTCGAAATCAGTCGGAAACTGCTTTTTGATGCGCTCTAAGAAAGCTTGTGGTAATATTTCGGAAGTCTTTTCGATGGTTTTTTAGCGTTTTCTTTTGATATTTGCCGGCAAGATAAACCGATTGAGCAAGAAAAACAACATGGAGAAAAGTTCATTTATAGTCATTGATCGTCATTAAGTTTTAAAAACAAAAGATGACAAGGAATGACCACCAAATGACCAAGTCTATTTTCTTGAATATTAATTAAATAAACAGATAGCGCTATGGTTGATCAAAAGATAGTTTCGGAGCTGAATCAGAAAGCCGATGCTGCCAATTTAGTGGATATGCTGAAAAATGTAGCATTACAATTTCCGGGTAAAGTCGTTTTTACAACCAGTTTGGGAATTGAAGATCAGGTGATCACCGATATGATTTTCAGTAATAACCTGGATATAAGAGTGGCGACTCTCGATACCGGCCGCCTGTTTGAAGAAACATACAAGGTGTTTAACCGCACGATTGACAAATACGGGAAACAAATTCAGGTTTATTTTCCGAAGCACGAAGCTGTGGAGAAAATGGTGACAGAAAAAGGTCCGCTAAGTTTTTATGTGTCGCTCGAAAACCGAAAGGAATGCTGTACTATTCGCAAAGTGGAGCCTTTGAAACGGGTATTGGAAGGCATGGAATGCTGGATTACCGGACTTCGCGCCTCGCAGTCGGAAAACCGCCACGATCTGGATTTTTTTATTTGGGATGCCGGATTTCAACTGGTCAAATGTAATCCGCTGTTGCATTGGTCGCTCGAAGATTGCCAGGAATATGTGAAAAAGAATAATGTTCCGTACAATGTGTTACACGATCGCGGCTTTGTGAGCATTGGCTGTGCACCCTGCACACGCGCCATTCAGCCGGGCGAAGATTTCCGTGCCGGTCGCTGGTGGTGGGAAAACAACTCGAAAAAGGAATGCGGATTACATACGCATGAGAAGTAAGCGATTCACAGATACGTTTTGTAGAATGAAATGTTACGGGTTGCGGGTTACGAGAAAATAACCCGCAACTCTTATCGCGTAACCCGTAACAACTATTTTTCCCGAATTTCTCTTCCAAACGGAGTCAAGGCCAGCGAAACCAGTTTAAAATGCTGTTTGGCCCACGGAATTCCGATAATGGTGATGCCGAGTAAAATTCCGAAGATAAGGTGGGTCAGGGCAATCCAAATACCGCCGATAAGCAGCCAGATCAGATTCATAATGGTGGAGAGACAGCCCGGATTGCCCGGTGTGAGGGCAATGGTTTTGCCAAAAGGCCACAGGGCCAGAAAAGCCAGCTTAAACGACTGGATCCCGAACGGGATGCCAATAATGGTGAGGCACAGCAAAAAACCGGCAACCATATATTCGATAAATACCAAAAATCCTCCGAAAACTAACCAGATTAAATTACCAAGTGTGCCCATTGGGAGTTGTTTTAATTTCAGGATTAAAAGTACAACTTTTGATTGTTGCATTTTTCCCGGATAGAGCATCCAAAGCATTTTACCGGTAAACGGAATGTTTATCTTTGCCACCGTCGAACTCAACCTTTCTGAAACCCGAACTTAAGTTATTACAAAATCAAGGGATGATGAAAATCTTTTCAAACGAGGCTTTTGCCGCCGTTCGCAACCGCAATTTTCGCCTGTTTCTGGCCTACCGGTTTTTTGCCACATCGGCAACATTGATGCAGGCCGTGATTGTGGGCTGGCAATTGTACGACATCACCAAAGATCCGCTCTCGTTGGGAATGATCGGCCTGACCGAAGTCATTCCTCAAATTAGCATCGCCTTGTTTGCCGGTCATTTTGTCGATATCTGGGACCGCAAGAAAATCATTTTTCGCACCAGTTTTTTGCTGCTGCTGGGTTCTGCTCTGCTATTGGGATCGAGTATCGATTCAGAATATATCCGCTTTCTTTCGGGAACCACTCCAATTTTTGTGACTGTTTTCATTGTTGGACTGGTTCGCGGAATTTTGATGCCTGCCCACACGGCTATGCTCGGGCAACTGGTGCCGCGCGAATTACTCACCGGCGCTGCTACCTGGGGAAGTACCGTCTGGCAGGTTGCCGCCGTTACCGGCCCTGCTTTGGGTGGTTTGATGTATGGTTTTTTCGGCATTGTTCCGGCGTATATTCTTGTTTTTTCGTTCTTCCTGATTTGCGTCATTTTCATTTCGTCGATTAAAAGTCCGGGCAAAGTGATACAGCATCCCGATCGCGACGACCGGATTTTTGCCAGCATTGGCGAAGGAATCCGGTACGTGTTCAAAAATCAGGTGTTGCTGGGCGCGTTTTCGCTTGATATGTTTGCTGTTTTGTTTGGCGGCGCGGTAGCCATGTTGCCGGTTTTTGCCTCCGATATTTTGAAAGTCGGCCCCGAAGGACTGGGCATTTTGCGGGCCTGTCCGGCTATTGGAGCCATTTCCATGTCGGTTTTCCTCACGTTTTATCCGCCGTTAAAACACTCCGGAAAGCTCATGTTGTATAGCGTGGCCGGATTTGGATTGTGTATGATTGTTTTTGCCATCTCGAAAAACTTTTATCTCTCGGCAACCTGCCTGTTGTTGAGCGGGGCGTTAGACGATGTGAGTGTGGTGGTCAGGAGCAGTATTTTACAGATTTTTACTTCGAATGAAATGAAAGGGCGGGTTTCGTCGGTCAACAGCATTTTTGTCGGTTCTTCGAACGAGTTGGGCGCCTTTGAATCGGGCGCAGCTGCCAGCCTGATGGGATTGGTTCCATCGGTGATTTTTGGCGGGGCAATGACATTGATTGTCGTGGGAGTCGCCTCGTTTGCCGCGCCGAAGCTGAGGAAACTTTCGCTGGCCGACCGTCTGGAATAAATGGCGGTTCAATCTTTCAAATTCTAACTTCTTCCGGAATTGTAGCGATGGCTGTAATTCAATCAGTGTTCAATTTTTTCGATTGAACCAAAAGCCTGAAATTTCGTTTTTTTGTGGAAACATTTCAACTGCTGATATGAGATTTTTAAGCTTTGGATTAATTCTGGTTTTGCTGGTGTCGTGTGGTCAGAAGCAATCGTTTCAACTTGTTCATACGCAATCGTTCGATTCAGGTCAGGTGAAACTGGGCGAATCGTTGGTCAACCGACTTTCGATGCCAGCAAGCGATTCAACAGCATTTGCAAATGACATCGATTCTTCTTTAAGCGAGGTCATCAGCTCCTATCAACAGTTTGATACAGAAAAGTCAGAAACCGCATGGGCTATGGTAGATGGCAAATGGAGAACTTATCATCAGAACCTTCAGAATCTCACTTCTTCAAAGGTTTCTGCACAGTGGGCCGAACTAAATATTAAATTGCTAAAACTCACCGGCGAAGTGCGATTCGCCGATGAACTCGATCGTTTGCTTTATCACAACCCGATAGCATTATTATCAAAGCAGCAGGTCGAATCGGTCATTTACACCCAATTGTACGATCAGATTTACATTAATTTGTTTGGGGCTTCAGAATTGATCCATCGGCATACAACTGGCGGAATCGTCAAGCTGATTCAGCAAACCGCCTATCCTCAAAGCAGTGAAGTGATCCTCAAATGTGAATGCGGGGATACTCGTTACCTCGACGTTTTTATCCGGATTCCTGAATGGGCTGTGAACCCAACAGTGACTCACGGCAATGTGAAATATGTTGCCCGACCAGGCGAATATTGCCAGATTTCACGCAAGTGGAAAAACGGTGATGTTTTTGTAATCGAACTCAAAAACTAGTATTCAAGCACCAATCGGCTCAATTTTTCGAATGCAGCGAAATTTGGTTGCCTTCGGTATCTTCAAAAACAGCAAAATATCCAATCTCGTCGGTTATTTTGGTTTTGTGTACCAGAACTTCGCCACCTGCAGCTTCCACACGGTTGAGGATTGTTTGTAAATCGTTGCCGCCATTCAGATAAATTTTAGCGCCGAGGTGCGAGGGAATGTAATCGGGTCCCTGAACGATAGCAGCTCCAATCCCCTGGACCTTTGGATCCATAGGTAAAAATCCCATTCTTCCGGAGGGCATTGTATTTTCGGGCATTTCGTAATCGTATATCCGGGAATAAAATTCACGGGCGCGGTCAAAATTCAATACCGGAATTTCGACCCAGTTGACTGAATTGATGATTTTTTCCATGGCAAATGTTTCAAATGTTAGCGAATATATGCGTTTCAGCCTACGATATTTTCGAAATTAAGGATTCATCTTTTTTTGCTAAAACTTATGAAGCCCTGCTTTTGTCAGGCACATTCATTTATCTTTGTGAACATTAAAAAATTAAGTTATGAGCGACCGACCTCTGATTTTAATAACCAACGACGATGGTGTGAATGCCAAGGGATTAAAGGAACTTACCGAAGTAATGCGGCTTTTTGGCGATGTGGTGGTGGTAGCGCCCGATAGTCACCGGTCGGGGATGTCGAATGCTATCACGGTCGATCATCCGATCAGAGTTTCCAAAATTACGGATGAGGATGGTTTCCAGGTTTTTAAATGTACCGGTACTCCTGTTGATTGTGTAAAGCTGGCATTCAATCAGTTGCTCGATCGTTATCCCGATTTTGTGGTTTCCGGCATCAATCACGGTTCCAATTCGTCCATCAGCGTGGTTTACTCTGGAACAATGGGTGGCGCGCTCGAAGGGTGTATTCATGGAATTCCATCCATCGGGTTTTCGCTAAACGATTATGATCCCGAAGCCGATTTCTCGAGGGCAAAAATCTATGTAGCCAGAGTTTTCCAGCAGGTGGCTGAAAATGGACTTCCTCCGTTTGTTTGCCTGAATGTGAATATTCCGAAAGGTGAAATCAAAGGAACAAAGGTCTGTCGCCAAACTTCAGGAAAATGGGTGGAGGAGTATGACAAACGAACTGATCCGCACAAACGCGACTATTACTGGATGTCGGGCTATTTCAAGAATTTTGAAGAAGATGTGGTGGATACCGATATTCACGCGTTAGAAAATAACTACGTTTCGGTGGTTCCGGTAAATGCCGATATGACCTGCTACGAAACGTTTGAGCAAATGAAAAGCTGGAGGTTTTAATATGGCAATCCGCAAACGCCCTCGTTTCGACCGGCTTATTCTTGGTTTTTTTGTCGGAGCATTCGTGCCTCTGATTGTCTTGCTGATCACCTATCAGGTAAAATTTAGCGATATGTCTTTTGCAGAATGGATCAGTAACCTTTGGAAAATGAAAATCCTGCTGAAACTGATGAGTTTGTGCGTATTTCCAAATCTTGGTTTTTTTATGATTTTCTATCGAAAAAAATACGATATGGCTGCCCGTGGCGTTATTATGGCAACTTTCCTGTATGCATTTGTAGTGCTTGTAGCCAAAGTAATTTAAAAAGATTGTTGCGTGTTGCAGGTTACGTGTTTCTGGAAAGTTCCAAAATTTGTAACTCGCAACTCGTAACCCGTAACAAAATGATTTCATGAGATATTACATTTTAGCCGGAGAAGCGTCGGGCGATTTACACGCATCGAACCTGATAACCGAAATCAAAAAGATTGATCAGGCAGCTGTTTTTCGCGGTTTTGGCGGCGATCTGATGGAAAAAGCCGGAATGACCGTTCTGAAGCATTACCGCGACATGGCTTTTATGGGATTGGTGCCGGTGATCATGAATATTCGGACCATTCAAAAGAATTTCAGGTTTTGCGAAACCGATTTACTGCAGTTTAAGCCTGATGTGCTCATCCTGGTGGATTATCCCGGCTTCAATCTTCGGATGGCCAAATTTGCCAAAGCTCACGGCATTCGGACGTTTTATTACATTTCGCCTAAAATATGGGCCTGGAAGCAGGAGCGGGTGCACAAGGTCAAAGCTTTTGTCGACGAAATGTTTACCATTCTTCCGTTCGAAGGCGAATTCTACCGAAAGTTTGACTATCCGGTAAACTACGTTGGAAATCCTTTGCTCGATGCCATTCTGGAAAAGAAAACAGCTCCCGATCACGACAAATTTTTTGCAGAAAATGAATTGCCGGATAAGCCAGTTTTAGCCGTTTTACCTGGAAGCCGAAAAGGGGAGATCAGCGTTTTATTGCCTACTATGCTGAAAGCTGCAGCACAATTTCCCGAATTTCAGTGTGTCATTGCCGGAGCACCCAACATGGGAATTGAATTTTACAAACCTTTTATGGGTGAAAGCAATGTACCGGTGATTTGGGGGAAAACTTATGAAATACTCATTCACAGCAGAGTTGCCATTGTGGCTTCGGGCACTGCTACCCTCGAAACCGGTATTTTGAATGTACCACAGGTGGTGGTTTATCAGTTGACGCCCAACTGGTTGTTCCAGTTTTTTCGCACGTATTTCTTAACCTCCAAATGGGTTTCGCTGGTCAATATTATTTTGGGAAAGGAAGCTGTACAGGAACTCATTCAGTCGGATTTTAAGCTCGATAAAATTGTGGCAGAACTGAAAAGGATAGTTTATGATCCGGAGTATGAAAAGCGAATGTTGGCCGATTACCAGGAAATGATGATCAAACTGGGTGAACCTGGCGCTTCGAAACGTGCCGCCGAATTGATGGTGAAAAAACTTCATGCATCAAGTACCCAATAGTTCTGTGGTGAGACTTTTAACCGCAAATTGGTGTTTATTACTTAGTTTATTAATTTTGGACAAAATTTGAAAAGCATGGAAACAATTGTTATCAATGTTAAAAGTAAATTAAAGGCCAAGCAGATACTTGATGCGGTTTTGCTTTTAAAAGGGGTGACTAACGCAAATATTGCTACTGCTGAAGAACTGGAGAATATCTCGATTTTAAAAGCATGTAGAGAAGCACGGAAGACGCCAAAGGTAACGAAAGAAGATGTTTTAAATTCGCTGAAATGAAAGTTGAATTTAGAGTATCTTTTCTCAAGGACATCAAAAAGTTAAAATCCAAAACCACGGTTAATTTGATCAAAGCGGTAATTGATGACTGTGAAAAAGCTGGAAGCATTACGGAAATCCGACATTGCGAATCGTTGCAAAGTCGCGGCAAGTTTTTCAAAATTAAGCATGGTCAATTTCGTTTTGGGGTATTTATTGATAAGGGTATTATTGAATTCCTCAAGTTTGGTACCCGCCAGAATTTTTATGACGATTTTCCTCCTTTTTAGTTGATGATTATTAATTCATATCGATTTTAGAGAAGCGGCAAGTAAGGGAGTAAAACCAAAGAAGTAACATTTTTAGCATGTTTAGTTTATTAAAAAAAGAGATTACCAGTTTCTTCGGTTCAATAACCGGGTACCTGGTTCTTTTTGTCTTTTTGCTGATCACCAGTCTGTTCCTGTGGGTATTACCCGGGAATTACAATATTCCGGAGAGCGGATATGCTTCGCTGGATGGTTTGTTTGCTTTGGCGCCCTGGGTTTATTTGTTCCTGGTGCCAGCAGTTACCATGCGCTTGTTTGCAGAGGAAAAGCGGATGGGAACGATGGAGATTTTGCTGACCCGACCGATTTCGGCATTTCGTATCGTGGTAGCTAAATATTTGGCCGGATTGCTGTTGGTATTGTTCTCATTGCTTCCAAGCTTCATCTATTTTTATTCGGTTTATGTATTGGGCAATCCGGTTGGTAGCATCGACACAGGCGGAACCTGGGGTGCCTACATTGGGTTGTTTTTTTTGGCAGCCATTTGTGTTGCCATCGGGGTTTTAGCCTCAGCACTGACCGATAACCAGATATTTGCGTTTATTCTCGCCCTGGCGCTTTCCTTCGTTGCCTATCTCGGTTTCGATTTGGTTGGTTCCATGCCCATGCCTTCGTCGATGCAACAGTTTATTTCTTCATTGGGTATCAATGAGCATTACAATTCGGTGAGTCGCGGAGTGGTCGATTCGCGCGATCTGGGCTATTTTGGAATAGCCATTTTTATCTTCGTATGGATTACGGCCCGGGTCATTCAATTTCAGCATTTCAGTTTCAGGAACGAAATTAAAAAGGTTGGTATAGTCGCAATGATCATATTTCCATTGGTTTATGTTTCTGGTCAATGGTTTTTTAGGATTGACTTAACTGCCGAAAAGCGCTATTCAATTACAGAAGTTTCAAAAGATGTAGTTGAACGATTGGAAAAACCTGTAAATATCACTTTATACCTGGATGGAGAATTGCCTGCCGGACTGCGCAAATTAAAAACGTCGATCGAAGAAAAAATAGCCGATTACAATGCATTTTCGGCGGAACCCATTCATTTGATGGTGTTTGATCCTTACCGGATTACAGATAAAAAAAGTCAGCAGAAATTTTTTGAGGAACTTGTTGCGTTGGGCATTCAGCCAACCAATTCGCATCAAAATACTGATCGGGGTAGTGTAACCCGCATGATTTTCCCGGGAGCTGTGATTGAATACGGCGATCAAAAAATCGGTGTCAATCTGCTGAAAAATAATCAGGAGGCACATGCCGAAGTCAATCTGAATAATTCGATTGAAAGTCTGGAATATGAATTTACATCGGCATTTGCTAATTTGCTCAGCGGCGAAAAGCACAGAATTGCTTTCCTTGACGGACATGGGGAACTGAATGAACATGAAACGCACGATTTTACTGAATCGCTGAGCGCAAAATACGAGGTGAGCCGAATCACCGCACCTCACTTGAGCGGGAACGCTTCAAAATTTAAGGTTGTGGTAATTTCCAATCCAACAATGGCTTTTCCGGAAGTAGATAAGTTTTACCTCGATCAATATCTCATGGAAGGAGGGCGGCTCATGTGGCTGATTGATCCGGTTTCGGTGAGCCTGGACAGCCTGAGCAACGGGCTTACAACACTTGCATTTCCACAAAACCTGAATCTGGACGATCAGTTATTTCGATATGGTGTGCGGTTAAATTCCAATCTGATTCAGGATGTTGATTGCTTGATGATTCCCGTTAATACTGCTCCTGAAGGCGCTCCGGCCAGTTTCAAGCCGGCTCCCTGGTATTTCTCACCTCTGTTGATTCCTTCCGATTCGCATGTAATTGGCCGCAATATGAACCGGGTAAAGGCCGAATTTGTGAGTTCAATTGATACCGTTGGAAAGCAGCAATCGGTTAAAAAATCGGTTATCCTTTCGAGTTCGCCCTATTCACTGGTTTCGCAAACACCTTTGGAAGTCAGTCTGGCAAGCATCAACAATCCGCCCGACAGGAGACTGTTTAACCAGCCTTCGCAGCCCATTGGCCTTTTGTTGGAAGGAACTTTTACTTCGGTATATAAAAACCGGATGGTTGATTCGTTTGGGGTAACAACTTCAGCAGTAAAAAATGAAAGCCAGGCGACCAAAATGGTTGTTTTTGCCGATGGAAACCTGATGGCCAATCAATACAGGCTGGTGAACGGAGTTCCTGAATACCGGGAACTTGGGTTTGATCGTTATTCGAAGCAGGTTTTTGGGAACAAGGCTTTTTTGCTGAATGCCATAAATTATCTGGCCGACGACGAAGGTTTTATGGACCTCAGAGCGCGTACTTTTAAAATCCGGCTTTTAGATAAAGTCAGGTTAAAAGAGGGAAAATTAACATGGCAGCTGATCAATGTAATTCTGCCGCTGGTCATTGTTTCGGCATTTGGCGCTGTGTATGTGTACCTTCGGCGCAGGAAGTATAAAAGCTGATTTCTTTTGGATAAAATAATTGTTCGTGAATAGGTTAAAAATACCAAAGTTTGTATATTCGTGTGCTTCCGAAAAAGTTTTAAAGGGAAGTGATTTTAAGGCAAATAAGTAAAACTCTAAAAATAAACAGATGAAATTTGTTGTTTCAAGTACCGAATTACTCAGTCATTTGGCTGCAATCAGCAAAGTGATCAATTCAAAAAATACACTTCCGATTTTGGACAATTATTTGTTTTTGCTGGAAGATAACCTGTTGACTATTACAGCATCCGATCTGGAATCGACATTAATTACCAGTTTGGAGTTGGATAATACCGACGGGACCGGAACAATTGCCGTTCCTGCCAAACTGATGAACGAAACATTGAAGGAATTTCCGGAACAACCATTGACTTTTCAGATTGACCCGGAAACATTTGCAATCGACATTTTCTCGCAGAATGGTAAATTCAGTATTGTTGGTCAGAATGGCGAAGATTTTCCGCAACAACCGATGCTGAACGAAGCAGCTGCTTCAACGGTGAATGTTAATCACAGCGTTTTGCTTAGCGGTATCAACAAAACTTTGTTTGCTACGGCCGACGATGAACTTCGTCCGGTGATGAACGGTATTTTTGTTGAATTAACCACCGACGACATGAAATTTGTTGCTTCGGATGCTCACAAGCTGGTGCGCTACAAACGCTTCGACGCCAAGGCTGAGCGCGATGCTTCGTTTATTTTGCCAAAGAAACCGGCTGCTCTGCTGAAAAGTTTGTTGCCCAAAGAAGAATTCGATGTTAAATTAGAGTTTGATGAAAAGAATGCCTTTTTCACATTGAGCAATTTCAAACTGATTTGCCGTTTGGTGGAAGGAAACTACCCAAGCTACAATTCGGTAATTCCGCAAAACAACCCGAATAAACTGATTATCGACCGCGTTGAGTTTTACAATACTGTTCGTCGTGTATCGGTATTCTCGAACCAGGCCAGCAATCTGATTCGTTTAAAACTGACAGAAAATCAGCTGGTTGTTTCAGCACAGGATGTTGATTTCTCTATTTCGGCTGTTGAGCGACTGAGCTGCCAGTACGAAGGTGAAGATATGGAAATAGGATTCAAATCAACTTTCCTTCAGGAAATTCTGTCGAACCTATCGGCTTCCGAAGTAAAAGTTGAACTTTCGGACCCAACACGTGCAGGTTTGCTTTTGCCGGCCGATAACGAAAACGAAGAAGAAAACGTTTTGATGCTATTGATGCCAATGATGATAAACGCCTGATAAACTGAAGGCTCCGCAATGCAAAAACCTAACAGTGGGAGCTGTTAGGTTTTTTAATTTATATGAAGTAATATCGGAAGATTTGAAGCTTATTTGAAATTGCATTCCGGAGTTTGTATCCGAAGCGTTGATCAGCCTTCTAAAACCTGATAAGGTTATATCAAAATGAAGAGAAGATTCTTATTTGTTACATTAGCTGTAATCTTTATTGTTGGTATTTTGCCGAATGCGGCGAAATGTCAAACGTATTGCAATCCGCTAAATTTAACAGGTCAATTCAATTCTGCTACTTCATCTGGTTTTGGAATCGCCGATCCCACAGTGGTACTTTTCCGGGATAACTATTTTTTGTTTGCCACAAATGCCGGTGGATATTGGTATTCGGGCGATTTGCTTTCCTGGAAATTTGTGACTGCGCCGAACCTGCCTTTTGAAAAAATGGCGCCAACGGCTTTTGTGATAGGTGACTGGATTTATTTTTGTTCCTCATTCAGTAATACCATATTTCGATCGAATGATCCAACAAGTGGAAAGTGGGAGGTTTATTGTGACAATTCTGTTTTGCTTTCGCTGATCAATGATTTTGCAATTTTTGTCGATACTGATGGACGTGTCTATTGTTACTACGGATGTTCAAATAATGATGGGGTGATGGCGCGTGAATTAGACCCTAAAAATCAGTTTAATCCTCTGGGAGTTCCGGTTGTTTGCAGTAAAATAAATTCTTTAAAAAAGGCAAAAACACAAAAACCACTCAAAGAAAATTTGCATAACCCCAATGATAATGTTGTATCGGGTTCGTGGATGAATAAATATGACGGGAAATATTATTACCAGTGTACCGAACCAATTGGAGACATGAACAGCTTGTGTGACATGGTTTATGTTTCGGAAAGTCCATTGGGCCCATTTACATTTGCTGCGAATAATCCTTTTTGCTACCGGCCTGAAGGTTTTGTAAGCAGAGTGGCAAATGGCTCAACATTTCAGGATAAGTTTGGCAACTGGTGGCACATTGCAACCATGATATCAAATGGGAACAACCACACACCAACCAAACTTGGACTTTTTCCGGCAGGTTTTGATAAAGAGGGAAATTTATTTACCAAAACCGATTTTGGCGATTATCCAATCGTTTTGCCCCGTCAGAAATATGCTGATGTTGATAAACTCGATCCGGAATGGGCACTTCTTACGGCTAATTGTGCAGCGCAGGCATCTTCCAGCATAGGATCGGGGCCGGCTACTTCGGCGTTTGATGAAAATATCGGTACATTTTGGAGTTCCAGAACAGCACAAGAAGGTGAATGGTTAATGGTTGATTTGGGTTCGGTTTGCACCATCAATGCCTTTCAGATCAATTTTGCAGAAAATAAAACGCCAGGCACTGGGAATGATGGCATTTTGGCTTACCAATACCTGATTGAATATTCAACAGATCGGAAAAGCTGGAAGAAACTGAGTGATCGGACAACCAATATGGTATTCGGGACAAACCCTTACGAAGCGTTAAGAATACCGGTTGAAGCGCAATATATTAAAATTACCGGTTATCATGCTCCAGCTCCAACTTTTGCAATTTCTGAATTCCGGATTTTTGGTTCAGGAACCGATCGTAAACCTAAAAAGGTAAGCAAATTCAGAGCCGTGAAAGATTATCGCAACCCACAAATAGTTAAAATGTCGTGGAGCAAACAAGCGAATACTTCAGGATATAATATTCGGTACGGCACTGATAAAGATAAACTTTTTCACAGCTATCAGGTAGGAAAAAAGACCCGGTTAACAGTTCACTGTCCCGATAAAAATAAAACCTATTGGTTTCAGATGGATGCCTTCAACGAAAATGGAGTAACTCCCGGAAAACCAATTCCTTTAAAATAAGCGTTTAAAAATTATAACAATACTAAATTGATCGAATGAACTTAATACTAAAAAATCCCCTGATTTTTCTTGACCTCGAAACCACGGGAATGAATATTGTTACCGACAGGATTGTCGAAATTGCCCTGGTGAAAATTCATCCGGATGGGAGAGAGGAGGAAAAACTTTACCGGATTAATCCGGAAATGCCTATTCCGGAACATGTGAGTAAAATACATGGGATTTATGACGAAGATGTGAAGGATAAACCAACCTTTAAAGAAGTGGCCCGAACCATAGCGCAGTTTATGGAAGGCTGCGATTTTGCCGGGTTCAATTCCAATAGGTTCGATATTCCGTTGCTGGCGGAAGAGTTTTTGAGGGCAGATGTTGACCTTGATCTGAAGAAGCGCAAGTTTATCGATGTTCAGGCCATTTTCCACAAAATGGAAAAACGTACGCTGGCAGCAGCCTATAAATTCTATTGCCAGAAAACCCTCGAAGATGCGCACAGCGCCATGGCCGATACCAAAGCAACTTACGAAGTGCTGAAGGCGCAGCTCGATGTGTATAAAGATGAAGAATACGATGACGGGCACGGAAAAGTCACCAGGCCGATTGTGAACGATGTACAGGCATTGAGCGATTTTTCGTCGTACGATGTCAATGTTGACTTTGTTGGCCGTATCGTGTATGACGAAAATGGTTTGGAAATTATCAATTTTGGCAAAAACAAAGGAATGTCGGTTGAAAAAGTATTGCGTGAGCAACCGGGCTATTATGGTTGGATCATGAACAGCGAATTTCCGCTTTATACCAAAAAAGTGTTGACCGCGATTAAATTGAGAATGAAATAAATCCCCTCTGTGGAGACGTTGCATGCAACGTCTCCACACCAAAATAAATACCGCTATGAAAATCATCTGTGTTGGTCGTAATTATGTGGCTCATGCGCACGAGTTAAATAATGAAGTTCCTACCGAGCCGGTGCTGTTTATGAAACCCGATTCGGCTCTGCTCCGAAATAATGATCCGTTTTATATTCCTGACTGGTCGAACGATCTTCACCATGAAATCGAGCTGATTGTTCGCATCAACCGGTTGGGCAAAAACATCGAAAAACGCTTTGCCCATCGCTACTATGACGAAATTGGACTGGGAATTGATTTTACAGCCCGCGATGTACAAAATGCCTTGAAGGATAAAGGTTTGCCCTGGGAAAAAGCAAAGGCTTTCGATCATTCGGCTGTAATCTGCTCCGAATTTACTCCGATAGATGACTTGCCTGACCGGAATTCCATTCATTTCAGGCTTGAAAAAAATGGGATCCCTGTTCAGGAGGGCGATTCTGCATTGATGATTTTCCCCATCGACGATATTATTGCCCATGTTTCGAAATACTTCACTCTTAAAATTGGCGACTTGATTTATACCGGTACGCCTGCCGGGGTTGGGTCCGTAAAAATTGGCGATCGGCTGGAGGGATATCTGGAAGGACAAAAGAAATTTGATTTTTTTGTGAAGTAATCCGTAAGGGTTGATTTATGGTATAGTTTGGGTAAATATTCCATCTGTTTGCGTAAAATTATTTTCTAAATGACGAAAATAAAGAGTTAATTTTACAGGCGAAAACTTGATTGTTTTCATTACTATACCTACACCAACTAATTGACTTACTATGAGTAATAAAAAAGTACGATTGATAGTAATCTTAATTTTACTTTCAATAGTCTTGATATTTATTGTGTTCAAAATTGCCGGTATTCCTTCCTTTCTGGCTTCCGGCGCCAATAATTATGAAACCTGCATTGTCGATCGGGGAGAAGTATATATCCCGGTTGAGGCTTTTGGGATTGTTGAGCCCGAGAACGAGGTGATCATTCTAAGTCCAGCCAATAGTATTATCCGGAAAATAGCAAAAGAATCGGGGAGCCGGGTCAAAAGTGGTGAGCTCATCATTGAATTGGATGATAAACCAACGCGTGACGAGATCGAACAGATTACCGACCAGCTTGAAGTAAAATCCAATTCGCTGGAAAGATCGAGGTTGGAAGGCCAGATGGCCCGCATTGATCTGGATTACAATGTAGAGGTGAAAAAACTCCGTATTGCATCAATTAAAGCTCAGTTGGCCGATGAAGAACAATTGTTGAGCGTTGGAGGAATTTCGTCGGCCAAAATTGATGAAACCAAACAAAACCTGGTGCTGGCCGAAAAAGATCTGGATATGATCCAGAAGAAGAATGCCATTCGTTTGCGGCAAATGAAAACAGAAGAAGCCGGATTAAACCTTCAAATCGAAATTCAGCAAAAACAATTAGCCGATAAGGTTGAAATGCTAAAAAAACTTAGCATTAAAGCCCCATCAGATGGTATCATTCTTTCCATTTCAGGAAAAGAAGGCGAGCGGGTGGGTAACGATAAAATGCTGATTACCATGTCGGACCTGACTACTTTTAAAATCAAAGGGATGATTGATGAAAAATCGGCAGAATATGTGAAGACTGGTAACCCTGTATTTGTGCTGGTTGAAAATGAAAAGATGCGCGGTACCATTGGTAACGTAACACCTCTGGTAGCCGATAACAAGGTTCAGTTTAATATACATCTTGAAAACAGCACCAATTCGAAGTTGATCCCCAACAAGAGTGTTAATCTGCAGGTTTTAAAATCAATTAAGAATGAGGTGATTCGCATTTCGGCCAATAATGATTTTAAGGCCAATTCGGAACAAACTGTTTATGTTCTGGATTCGGGCAATGTTGTGCCTCGGACAGTTGTTTTTGGCGTGAAAGGATCGGAATATCAGGAGGTAATTTCAGGTTTGAATGAAGGCGAGAACGTGATTCTGTCTGATTCTCCGTTTTCATGGAATTCGAAAAAAACGAAAAGCAAAAATTGATGAAACGAATGATCAAAAAAAGTGGATGGCCGTTTCTCCCAATTTTTATAGTGATGTTTTCGGCTTTTCTTTCCCGTGCTCAGGATACCCTAAAATATAGTCTCGATTTGCAGGACGTTGTTTCGCTGGCAATTGAGCAGTCGCCGGCAGTGAAATATGCCCAAAACCGCAATGTAAATTATTACTGGCGCTGGAAAAACTTTAAAACTCGGTTCCGGCCTAAACTGGTACTCTCCGGAAATCTTCCTGATTATACTAAATCAACAGTTGGGGTTACCCAGCCGGATGGAAGTCTTGAGTTCAGGCAGGTGACCAACCTGGGCAACTCTGCTCAGCTCGCTTTAAATCAGTCAATTCCTTTAACCGGAACTTACGTTTATGCATCGACATCAGCCTACCGGTTTCAGGATTTTAACAAGGATGAAGTTGACTTTTCAGGTAGTCCGTTTTCTTTTGGTTTTTACCAGCCGGTTTTTGCTATCAACTGGATGAAATGGTCGCAAAAAACTGAACCTCTGGTTTATGACGAGGCGCAAAAGGACTTTGTTGAGGGAATTGAAGAGATTTCGCTGAACACGATGTATCGGTTTTTCAGGTATTTGATGGTTCAAACCAATTACAAACTGGCCGAAAGTAACCTGAAGAACAGCTCGAATAACCTGAAAATTGCGCAAACCAAAAAGGAACTGGGAAAGATATCGGAAAACAATTTTGCACGAATTGAACTCGCCGTTTTAAATGCTCAAAAAGCACTGAGCCAGGCAAGTATGGATTTAAAGAACGCCGACTTTGAATTGAAGTCGTACATTGGTTTAGCGCAAGACCAAAAAATAGAATTGCAAATGCCATTGAATATTTCGCTATACGAGATTGATGTGATTAAAGCATTGGAAGAGGCTCGGGCTAACCGGAAGGAAGGTTCGGAATACAAACGCCGATTGATTGAAGCTGACCGCGATTTGCTGAATGCCAAGCGAAGCACCGGTTTAAGTGCAACATTGCAGGGTAGTTATGGTTTGTCGAACAGCGCCGAGACGATGGCTGGAGTATATAAAAATCCGGAGAGACAACAAACCTTACGCATGTCGTTGAGTATTCCAATATTAGATTGGGGGCAATCGGCTTCGGCGGTGAAATTGGCCGAGTCGCAGCGCGATTTGGTTATTTATGATGTGGAGAAAGACCGTGAAGACTTTGAACGAAGTGTAGTTGTTCAGGTTGAACAGTTTGGATTAATGAAAGATCAGCTGCATACCGCCAAAGAAGCTGATAAAGTATCAGAAAGCGGATACCAAATTGCCCTGAAACAGTTTCAAAATGGCGAAATCACTATTACTGATTTGAATATTGCCCTGGCAGAGCGGGAAGACGCCAAGCGTGACTATATCCGTTCGCTTCAAACCTATTGGGAAGCCTACTACCGATTACGAATACTGACATTGTATGATTTCGAGAATAACCAGAAAATCAGCTATGTAAATCCTATGGGCACAAAATAAGGGTTTTTAAACTTGAAAATCTGAAGCTGTTTCTTTATTAAGGGACAGCTTTTCTTTTTTCAGGAAATCCAACCATTCACTGTCAAATTCTAAAAATTGTTAAAAAGTGTATAAAGAAATTAATAAAAAGTTAATACTTAGTAAAATATTTTAATAACTTTGTTTCGATTATCGATATCGTTTAGTTTGTTGGTTCTTTAAATAAAAGGATTATGACATCGTTCAACGAATCTCTGACTCAAAGTTTCTCTGCATCTGATTTGAATAAAATCAAACAGAAGAAAAAAATTCTGAACTTACTTCATACGCACGGATATACTTCGGCACCTGAGTTAAGCAAGTGGCTTAAAATTAGTTTGCCCACCTGTATCGTTTTGTTGAACGACCTCATTTTGCAGGGATATGTAAAAAACATTGGGATTGGTGAATCAAGCGGAGGACGCAAACCGAACCTCTATGGTTTGCCGGATGATGCCTTTTATGTGATTTCGTGCGACTTTGCCCGCTATTATGCCAGCATGACCATTTGCGATTGCAACAATAAGTTTGTTACGCCAATAGTGAAGATTGACACAAATATGGACGATCCGGAGATGGTTGAAAAACTATATCAGGCTGCTCAAACATTATTGAAAGAGCACCAGATTCCGGATACCAAAGTATTTGGAATAGGCGTTGATATGCCCGGGTTAATTGACGCAAAAGCTGGTATTAATTTCACAATTAAGGATAAAAAATATCAGCATGTCAGCCGTGCGCTCGAAAAACGGTTTAATAAATTGGTTTACATCGACAACGATGCCCGGATGCATGCACATGGGGAGTTTCATTTTGGTGCTGCTAAAGAATACAAGGATGCCATCATCATTCACTGGAGCTGGGGACTTGGTCTTGGGATATTTGTAAACGGACAGCTTTACAGTGGGAACAATGGTTTTGCCGGTGAATTTTCGCACATTCCGATGATTGAAAACGGTGACTTGTGCATTTGCGGAAAGCGCGGTTGCCTTGAAACAATTGCTTCATCCAATACTATCATGAAGCGGGTAAAAGAAGGATTCGAAAACAATGAAATTTCTTCATTGATCAATCATTTTAAAAATCAACCTGAAAAGGTCACTCCGGAAGATGTAATCAAATTTGCACGACAGGGCGACGAATTTTGTATTTCAATACTGAACGAAATAGGAAAAGCGATGGGGAGAGGGCTTTCTTATATTATACAGCTGCTTAATCCGGAAGTGATTGTTTTGAGCGGGCCGTTGTCGAAAGCCCGTCAGTATGTTTTGTCTCCGATTCAGCAATCGCTTAATCGGTTTTGTTTGGAGAAGATATCGGGTAACACTACAGTTATTGTTTCCGATTTGGGCGACCAGTCGGCCTTACTGGGAACAGCTGAAATGGTTTTTCAGAAGGTTTTTACTGAAATGAATTTTACAGGGCTTAACCTATAATTTTAAATAACAGAGTGATAATTACTTATTTTTTAACTTAAATTAAAACTTATGCGAAAGGTTTTATTGTTGACCGTAATGTGTCTGGCGCTAATAGGAAGCGCTTTGGCACAGCAAAAGGTGACAGGTAATGTTACCGGCGATGACGGGAGTGGGATTCCTGGAGTAACTGTGTTTGAAGTCGGCACTTCAAACGGGGTACTCACCGATTATGATGGAAACTATTCCATTCAGGTAAAAAATTCCAATGCCATCCTTCGATTCACTTTCGTGGGGATGAAAATGCAGGAAGTTGCTGTTAGTGGAAAGTCAACCATTAACGTTAAACTAGAGTCAGAAAATATTGGTATTGATGAAGTTGTTGTTACTGCTTTGGGTATCAAACGTGAAGCCATAAAGCTGGGGTATGCAATGACTGAAGTTAAGGGTGCCGACCTGAAACAGGCCAATACGATTAACCCGGTGCAGGCTTTGCAGGGTAAATCAGCCGGTTTAAGTATCGGTCAATCTGACGGAGGTTTGTTTGGTAACTCAAAAATTCAGCTTCGCGGGGTTTCTGTGATGAACTCGGGCAACAACCAACCTATTTTCGTTGTTGACGGAGTTATTCTCGAAAATGGAATTTCAACCGCAAGTGCTGACTGGGATGCCAGTGCCAACGATTACGGTAATATTTTGAAGAACCTGAACGCCGATGATTTCGAATCAATTTCAGTATTGAAAGGTGCTGCCTCAACAGCTCTTTACGGATCACGCGGTATCAACGGTGCTATTATTATTAAAACAAAAGATGGAAAAGCTGCAAAAGGTATTGGCGTAACTATCAGTCAAACTGTTGGTTTCGACAATGTTTATGCTACTCCTGATTTTCAGTACGAATTCGGTCCCGGCGCTCTTGCTGGATATGTTGATTATGGGGATAAAGATGCGAACGGAAACTATTACAGATTTGCTCCGGGCACGCAGTTCTATAAAAATTCAAAAGGTATCCCAACCAAAATTGGTCACCCATGGCCTTATGGTTTTGGTCCTAAATTCGACGGACGCGATATTGAAGATTACGATGGATCGATTGTAAAATATGAGCCTTCGAAAAACATGATGCTTGATGCTTACGATACTGGCTACAATACCAATACTTCAGTTGCATTAAGCGGTGGTAACGATAAAGGAAATTTCTATCTTTCCGATTCATATACTTATCGTACCGGTAATTTACCAAGCAATACCTTCACTCGTAATGCTTTACAATTTAGTGGTTCGTACAATCTGGCCAATTGGTTAAAAGCCGAAGCTTCGGTGTCATTTACCATTTCAAATCCAGAAAACCCAAGATTTGATTTGGCTGAAAATTACATTACCAATTTGGCTTGGTTGAACTGGTATGATCCAACCAAATGGAATAAACAGGAAGTATGGCAAGCTCCTCATGGTGGTGTTCCATCCTCAGCTTATGGCGACAAATACGCTAATGTTCCCGGAAATGGAACATGGTTTGGTTACTATATGAATGATATTCAGCGTACTGAGCAAGTTACCCGTCCAATCGTTAGATTGAATGCTAAAGTAAATGACTGGCTTTCATTAACAGCTGAAGGAAATATGAACTATTACACCATTAATTCAGAAAATAAGAACCTTGGAACTGGTTATGCCATGGAAGGTGGCTCTTATTCTCTATCCAACAGTGTAAATGTGAGCCAAACTGCCAAATTTACTGCGAACATGAACAAAAACTGGAATGAAGATTTTACCACCAGTTTGATTGTTGGAGGTGAACTCTGGAGCCAGGAAATAGAAAGCACCAATGTTCAAACAGATGGTGGGTTGATTGTTCCGGGAAGATTTTATCTTGGTAACTCAAAGAAAACCCTGATCTCAGGTGGCGGTGTGAGTGGCACAAAACAAATCAATTCAATTTATTATTTATTCAGTGCTGGGTGGAAAAATCAGTTGTATGTTGACATCACAGGTCGTAATGACTGGTCTTCAACATTGGTTTATACCAATGGAACAGGGAACTACTCTTATTTCTATCCATCAGTCAGTACATCATGGATTATGAACGAAACTTTCGAATTACCAGCTTGGGTAACTTTGAGCAAATTGAGAGCTTCGTATGCCCAGGTGGGTAACGATACATCTCCTTATGCCATCAATACTGGTTATTCAGTAGGTTCGGTAGAAGCTACCAGCGGTAATTTCATTTATACCAATACCAAATCAACCACATTGGTTGATCCAAGTATTAAACCAGAAAAGAAAAACTCGTTCGAAATTGGTTTAGACCTCCGTGTATTGAATAACCGTGCAAGTATCGACGCAGCATATTACAATGAATCAATCGTAAATCAGATTGGTACTATTCCGCTACCTGGTGAATCAGGTTTTGGAAGTATGATGACAAACATTGGTACCATGACTAATAAAGGGTTTGAAATCACTCTGAAAGGAACTCCAATCAAAACCAAAGATTTTGAATGGGAAAGTACTTTCAACTATTGGAGAAATACAACCATGATTTCAGATTTGAACGACAAAGTAGGAGCATATAAAACTTTAGGTGGTGACATTGCTTATGGGAACTTCCGCGTAGGTTCTGTGGCCTATGAAGATGGTGAATATGGCGTTTTGATGTCTGATACAAAACCACTTTTATATACTAATCCAAATGATGCCAATGACCCACGTAATGGAATGAAGGTACTGACCTGGGTTGACTCTCGCCGTGGTGCTTATTATACCAGAAGCTATAAAGCTGAAGAAGTTGGTAAAATCCAACCTGATTTTGAAGGATCCTGGAACAATGGTTTCAGTTATAAAAACCTTCGTCTCGAAGTTTTACTTGATGCCCGTTTTGGAGGACATATTGCTTCATTCATGAATAAATACGGTCATGCCTACGGTATGCTCGAAAGCTCAACATGGGCCTTGGATAAAGAACATGGTGGTATCGAATGGACAACCCAGTACGCTGATTCAAAAGGACAAACATTCCAGGATGGTGTAATTCCTGATGGTGTTTTTGCTACCGGACAGAAAGTAACGGCTCCAAACGGAACTCAGGTTGACGTTGGTGGTTTAACCTATAAGGAAGCAATGGACAAAGGTTATGTTGAGCCAACACATGCGAGCTACTATACATACAGAAACAGTTCGTGGAGTACTGGTGTTATCAACGACAACTGGTTCAATGAAGTTAAATATATCGCTTTAAGAAATATTTCATTGAGTTATACTCTCCCAACAACTTTAGCTCAGAAACTGAAAGCAAAGAGTATGTCGGTTGCACTTAATGCCCGTAATGTTGCGTATTTGTACAACTCGTTGCCGAATCATTTGAATCCTGAAGGTTTCCGCGGAACTTCAAGTAATGACTCGTTCAGGGAACGTTCATTAGTACCTTACACAGCGTCTTACACAATGTCTGTTTCAGTTAGTTTCTAATCTTTAAAATACAGCAAACATGAAAAATAAAAGTATAATAATATTTGCTCTGATTTTATTGATGGTTTGGGGATGCGACCGCGATCAGTTTGCCGAGTTGAATACAAACCCATCTACTATATCAGGACCCGATTTGCGCTATTCAGCGGCCAAGGCTATTGAGCAAATGTATTCTGACGATTATTTGACCTTTTTCTACAATAATTTTCAGTACATTATGCCATGGACACAGGTTACATTGAAACAAGGAGGTAACACTAGTGATTTCCTTGAAATGGGACCTGCTGGTGGTCATAATATTTACAGTTCATTGATTCCTCAGGCAATGGACATTCGCTACCGGATTGATGCTATGAATGCAACGGACAAAGCAATTTATCAAAGCATTCAGGCAATTACCTATCCTATGGTAATCCTTCCTGCAATGACCCGTTCCGATCTTACCGGATCAATGGTTTATACACAGGCTGGATTGGCTCCATATACCAATCCTCCATTGTTGACTCCTGTGCTCGATAATGAAAGTACACTTTACAACACCTGGTTGACTGAATTGAACAAGGCGCTGACTACATTGACAACTGCTCAAAACCAGTTCTCGATGGGAAATCAGGATATCATTTACAAAGGTGACTATGCAAAGTGGGCTAAATTATGCAACCTCCTAAAATTGAGAATTGCTGCACGTTTGGTTAACAAAGACAAACCAAAAGCTTTAGCGATAGCTGCCGAAGTAGCTGCTTCTCCTGCTGGTTATATGGATAATCTGAACGATGATTTTGTTTACAACCGTGGTATTAAATATTACGGTACAGGTAACGGTATGTGGATCGGATTTGCAGGTAAAAATGTTGCCGAATTCCTTGTTGCCAACAAAGACCCACGCGTCAGATTTATTTTCGAAAAGAATAGTTTCAATGCTGAAGTTGTTCAGGCTTTCCTTGATAATGGAAAAGAATTGCCTCCATATGTTGCAGCCAAAGCAAATATTGAAGGTAATAAATTCGTAAGCTGGAAAGCACCTGGAGAACCATGGGTTCGTTACTTTGGTGCTCCTGTCTCACCAGATGCAAGATTAAATCCTGTGAACAATATTTATTTCAATCAGGATGTTCTTTACAAACTTACTGTAGGTAGTGTATCGAAAAACTACACAGCAACTTCGTTGTATTCTGAAAAAATGGTTCGTACGTCTTATGATTTCACTTATCCAACTAAACCAGGCGGACGGGTACTTCAATTGAAAGACAACGATCCGGGATTGAATGTACTTTTGGCTAGCGCTGCTGAAACCAACCTGTATCTGGCTGAATTCAAATTGTTGGGTGCAAACCTTCCAAAAAGTGCACAGGATTATTTTAATCAGGGTGTAACTCTTTCTATTCAGCGCATGGACGCTTTAGCTAAGGCTAATCAGATGCCTTACTACGAAAGCGACCCGGTTTATACCGATGCAACTGCTGCTGCTGATGCCGCAACCAAACTGCGTGCCGGTGAAATTACTGCTTTGCTTGCGCAGCCTGCATATAGTCTGGCTACCGATGGTCTTGAAAAAGTTTACATCCAGCAATACATCAACTTTATGGGAACTCCGCACGACTTGTGGGCAACCGTTCGTCGTTCAGGTGTACCGAAAAAGGGAAGTAGTTATCTGGCATGGGAGAACGTTACAGGTTCGGGTGTTGAGTTGAAAATTCCACGTCGTTTCGTTATTGGCACACCAACCGAAGACGACATTAACTACACCAATAAAAAGGCTGCTGTTACTGAAATGGGAGTTACCACCGGAACCAATAATCCGACAACTCTTAGCACTGAAAGATTGTGGTTTGATAAAGAAAATCCAAATTACGGAGCAGGACCAAAATAATCTTTGGTTAAAATAGAATAGGGTTAGAAAGACCGTCTCAGTTACCGAGGCGGTCTTTTTTTCAGCAATTGAAAACAATTAACTTTGCCATTTTGAAAACTACTAAACATGAAGAAATTAATAGCAGCATTTATTTTTTGTTTCTTTATTACAGAAGCTTTTTCTGTACCTAAAAAGCTACCCACACAAGTCGAAGTGACCTACCAAACCGTTGTCAACGGAAAATCGCGACCCGATGGCCCTAAAAACAAAGTACTTTGTTCGGCTTCGGCTTCGCGCTCGACGACCGAAAGCGATAACCGAAAAATGCTTCCGACGGTTGCCAAAGAAACCAGCTATGTTGATTATGCCGCTCAAAAAACTTACCAGGTGGCACAATTTTCCGATGGGAAAACCATTAACACCCCTACCAAATTTTCGGAATACCCGGAGCTTACCGAAACTGGCGAAACAGCCGTGATTTTGGGCTATACATGTAAGCATGTAAAAACTTCGCTTCGGTCAAATTCAATTGATATTTGGTACACTACCGAATTGGGAGTGAAAGGCACTCCATTTATGGCCTATGGTTTGCCTGATGGTTTGGTGCTGAAGATTGTCAGAAATGGTAACTTTGAGTTGGTGGCCACTGAGGTAAAACCCCTGAAAAAGCAGGAAGAAACTGCGATTTTACCCACCGACATGGGCGAAAGCATGGAACAACCGCTATATAAACACCGCATTACCGAAAACCTGATTACCACTGTTTCGGTTTTCAATAACGAACAAATTAGTTTCGGGAATGAAATAGTGAACCCTGCTGATCTGAATTCAGAAAAAACATTCAAATATTCAGAAGGAACTGTTCTTTTGAAGAAAGTGAAACTTCCGGTCGTGTCCGACGATACTCAGCTGTTTGTCGAATTGTACCAACATTCGAATGGCGATGCTTACGATCGCACTGGTTCTGTCTTTATGATTCCACAGGGAAAAGAGCAATCGTTTCTGGATGGGTTGCGAAAAGGTGCGAAAACGATGCCTGTGTTTCAGGCGCGCAACGGAAAATCGTATCAGGGCGCAGTAGCTACTGAAAAGTTCCAACCATTGGTGGAGATGATGCGATTTTTTACTTCGTTCGGGATTGGCCAGTTCAACGATAAAGTAACGGTTTATGGGCAGCAATGGGAAGATTCTACGCTTTATAAACAGAATGTGACTGAACTTTTGCCCGTTTTGCAGGGCGAACAATGGATTGGTGTTTTCATTGGCAATTACGACAAAGGGGGACATAAAGTAAGTTTAAAACTAAAATATTACCCCGGAAGTATGACGATTTCGGAAAAACCGTCGAAAAAGTACTGGGTTTCGCCGTTGTTCAATACGCTGAATGTGATGGAAATGTCGGGTCAGGAATACGGAACCATGTTTGGTGACGATTCGCTAAAGGTTGAATTTACTGTTCCGGAAGGCGTTAAGAATGTTCAGATGCGTTACATTACTACCGGTCACGGCGGTTGGGGAGGCGGTGACGAGTTCAATCAAAAAATGAACACGGTTTTGCTCGATAACCAGATCTTGTTTCAGTTTACTCCGTGGCGGGGCGATTGTGCCACTTTCCGGCGATATAACCCTGCTTCGGGAAATTTCTGGAATGGGGTTACATCGAGCGATTACAGCCGGTCGGGGTGGTGCCCTGGTACTGCCACCAATCCATATTACTATCCTCTTTCAGATTTGAAACCAGGAAAGCATCAGGTAAAAGTCGCCATTCCACTGGGTAAAAACGAAGGTGGAAGCTTTAGTGCATGGAATATTTCGGGCGTTTTGATTGGCGAATTTGAATAAATGCACTTCTTTTAACAACAAGTCGCAGAGCCGGAGAATTTTCTCTGACTCTGCGATTTTTGTTTTAGCAGATAACTTTCTAAAATAAAAGACACGTACCTCTTCAAATGGACGAAAAAGTTGTATTTTTGCTGGCCTTATTTACCGGGGCTGACTGGTTTTGACAGCGGGTAGAAGAGGTATGTAAGCATGTCGGGCCTTGATCGCACAGCCCGTTAATCTCGGCGGTCGAACCTTAATTGGCGAAAATAACTACGCTCTTGCTGCGTAATCGAACTAAGTAGATTACACTTTATTCCGGTACAAGGTGCTGGAACGAGACATCACCCGGGTGCTAATGCCCTGAAGCGGCCCGAACCGGTGGTGCAAATAAATCGGGGATAGTCGGGGTTTTTCCTTGTGGTTCCGGCGAAACTTAAAAGGATAAGGTAAAAGTCGGTGGCCCTGATCCAGCTTTTGCACGAAAACCAAGTCTGGGGATAAACATGTAGAAAGCATATTGCTTCCTCGTTTGGACGCGGGTTCGACTCCCGCCAGCTCCACAAATTGGAAGAATAAAAAAATATCCGGTAGATATCCAATCTGCAGGATATTTTTTGTTTTTCAGTAATTATTTGTATAACAATTTATTGACTTGATTGGGTACAACTTAAAAGTTTAATAGCATATCATTTAAGTTATGTAATCATTTGAATATTTAATGGCTTTGAGTATATTAAACAACTTTTAAACAGGCCTGTTTAAGGCAAAATAAGTTTAACCAACGATAACCTGATGAATATGATTGTGATGGAACCAAGAAGAATTGAGGAGGCATGTTCCAAGTGTAAAGATCGTTGTTGTACTAAGTGTTTTGATGAAGGAGAAGATAGTATATTCAACACTCTTACAAATGAAGAACTGGAACTGCTGGTGAAAGAAAAAAGGCATGTCCATTTTAATGCCGGAGAAACTATTCTGAAGCAAAATACTTCAGCCAGCCACGTAGTTTGTATAAAACGTGGGTTGGCAAAAATAATTGCAGAAGGAGAGGGGGATAAAAAACTAATACTTCGCCTGGTCGCGACTCACTCAGTTATCACAGGCGGTGGTATTTTTATGGACGAGATAAGACATTTTACAGTTCAGGCTGTTACTGAAGTGGAATGTTGTTTTATCGACTCCGACAAAATTTATGAGCTTGTTTCCACTAATAGTAAGTTTGCTTTTGAGCTTTTGAAAATGAATAACCGGCAAAATATTCAAATGCTGAATAATCTGGTTGGTATTACCCAAAAATATATGCCCGGAAGAGTTGCAGATCTGTTGCTGTACCTCAAAAATGAAATCTTCTTGTGTAACCCTTTCGATACGCGTTTGTCGCGTCAGGAATTAGCTGATATGACTGGCATGACCATGGAAAGCTTTATCCGGATTTTAAAAGAATTTAAGACTTCGGGAATAATTTCGGTGGATGGAAGCCAGATTCATATTCTTGAAGAAGATGCGCTAACATTGATCAGCAGAAAAGGGTAATTTTTTTTTGCCCCAAAGTATTGATAAATGTCAAACGCTGGCTTGTTTTTAATCAGCGCTTAGCTTTGAAAACATCAATTCGCCGTTTCAGGAATAATCAGGTAAGGTTCCTATTTTAGCCACATGTAAAACTCATTGATAGTTCTGCATAAAGTAATCTAAAATAGTAACTTTAACATACTTATTCTATGAAACTTAAAAATGTTACCCAGCTTTTGCTTTTAGCATTTGTTATTCTTTTTGTAGCTCCATCATGTGTAAAAGAAGGACCAATGGGACCCCAGGGACCTGCCGGAGCAAATGGTACAAATGGTGTGGATGGGAAAGATGCCAATCAGACTTGTAAAATGTGCCATACGGCTACAAGTGTAGATTTAATCTCAACACAATTCCAATTTTCGAAACACGAATACGGAGAAGCTGCTTTTGAAGAAGCTGGAAACACCGGATGTACTCCATGTCACGCACAGGAAGCATTTAAAGATGTTGTAAAAAGAAACGTTCCTGCAACTTTTACGTTGAATTCTACAACTGGAAGGTATGTAAACGACTATGCTACTTCTACTTCAACTGCATATGGTGAAATAGGTTGTTCAACCTGCCATAGCGCGCTTCATACAACTTACGGATCAGCCGATCTTGCATTTACTACTGTTGCTCCTGTTCCAATGACTATGTGGGGTGGAAAGAAAACTATTAACCTGCCAGCTGATGGTGGTCAAAGTAATCTTTGCGTAAAATGTCACCAACCACGTCCGCAAACACACCTTCAAACAGGTAATGTTCAGGATTATGTGGCTATCGCAGCCAACCCAACCGCTATTGCTTACGACGCGAACAATAACAGCGCCACTACCAATATTGTAAGACCAAGTTACCGTATGCATATTCATTATGGTTCTGTTGGTGCTATTTATGCAGGTATGGGCGGTGTTGAATTTGCCGGTGCCGAACCATATAAGAACTCAACACATACTACAGTTGCTTCTTGTAAAGATTGTCATATGGGAACCATGTATAACAGAGCTGGTGGACATACTTTTGTAGCAAAAGGTAACCTGACTACCTGTAATGCCAGTGGTTGTCATACTACAGCTGTTACTTCGTCAAGCACTACACTTTGGGCAACTCCGCGTGCTGAGATTAAAAAATTGTTGGATGATTTAGCTAAGAAGCTGACCGTGAATGGTGTGGATATCTTAAATCGCAATGCAGATTCAGAGCACAATCTGTGGTACGGATTAACTACCAATAATTACGATGGTTACCTTAATGTATTCGATCCGGTAAACAATCCTGATTATGCTACTAAAAATCCAGGTGGTACTTTCCAAAACCCAACTGTATCAAACTCTTGGACAGCCGACCAGAAAGCAGCCAATGCAGCCATGCCAAAGTTAAGTCTGACCAATGCACAATATGGAGCATTAATTAACTTCCAGCTGTGTTTAAGAGAATATAGTCTCGGTATTCACAATTATTCATACACAAAGGCACTGTTGAAGAACTCAATTGCTATTCTTCCGTAGTTCATCATTGAATACTATAAAAAAGGCTTCTTTTTTCAGGAAGGGAAGTCTTTTTTTGTATAAACCTGAAAAAATAGAGATCATGAAAAAGCGAAATATACTTTTAATCTTAACAGTGTTTTCATTGATGCTTTGGGGATGTCGGTATGATTTTATTGTTCCGGAAGTAGTTCCGGACATTGATCAGGACGAACCTGTAAGTTTTTCAACCCAAATTGCCCCAATCTTTACAACTCAAAAATGTAATGATTGCCATAATAGCCAGACACCAAAGTTAACCTCTGATGTTGCCTATTCACAAATTGTGCCTGCCTTTGTAAATACGGCCACTCCTGCAAGTAGTAAAATTTATTCCATTCCAAATTCAGGAGCACACTATGCAAAATATACTGCAACTCAGGGAGCTTTGATTTTAGCCTGGATAAAAGAAGGAGCAAAAAATAATTAGTGCAAATTATAATAATCGAGAAGATGAAAAAAAATATATTATTCACATTTATTCTTTCCCTGATTTCGGTATTTTCATTTGCACAACAGGAAGCTACTGAAACTACTGCTAAAGAGAAAGACTATCCGGTAAGTGCCGTATTTGAAAGCGGAACCTTGATTGATGCACAAACAACTGTGATTCCTGAGGTGAAAACTCTGGAAATGGTTATTCAGCATAAATTTGCCAATATCGACAATGGTGTTTCTGATTTATGGGGATTGTATGGTGCAGGTACAAATATTCGTTTAGCATTGAACTATGTTCCGGTAAAGAATTTTCAGATTGGTGCCGGAATCACAAAACGTTATATGACTACCGACCTCAATGCAAAATGGAATGTTTTACAACAAACACGTAAAAATACAATTCCTGTTTCTGTGTCGTTGTTTGGTGTTGTTGGGATTGATGGAAGAAACTTTGATGATATTGAAGAAGTTCATATTGCTTCTCCTGTTGGCGAAGTAAATAGCGTTGGTTTCTCCGATCGTCTCAGCTATTTCTCACAATTAATTGTAAGCCGAAAATTTACTGAACGCTTATCACTTCAGGCAGGTGTTAGTTTTTCTCATTACAATATGGTTGATTACCAGAAAACCGGAAAACCATACGATCACGACAAAGTTGGTGTTCATGTGAGTGGTCGATTGAAAGTTTCCAATCAGGGATCAATCATTGTAAATTACGACCATCCTTTGAAAATTAGCCAGATTTCTGAAATGAATGAATGGAATGATAACTATCCTCACCCAAATCCAAATCTGGCATTTGGTTACGAAGTATCTACCGGAACTCATGCATTCCAAATTTATATGGCTTCAACAACATCAATTCTCCCACAGGAAAATATGATGTGGAACTTAAATGAAATGTCATCAAAAGGGTTTGCTATTGGATTTGTTATTACTCGATTGTGGGCGTTTTAAATAATCAAAAATCAATTTGATCTGGTACAGATAAATGGTAATATTCACGTTAAATGTTGAATATTACCATTTTAAATATAAAGTTGTTTGCATCAAGAATAAAAGAAAATAATTCAGGCTTAAAAGAAGAATAGAATTTCTGAAAGCTTAAATATTTTAAAATGAAGTATAAATCAATTTTAATAGTTTCTATTCTGGCGTGTACTTTTATGAATGCAAGAGGGTACGAGAATGCTAAGGACCACGCTTGCCTGAAGTGTCACTCCAGTCAAACAATTTCGTTTGATAATACCGTCACCGGAAAGATAGAAAAGCGGTTAATGAATCCTTATTATATTCTGGATACTGTTGCCCTAAATAATGGCGTGCATAAACAATTCGATTGTACCGATTGCCATTCATCAGAGTATGCCACTTATCCCCATCAGGGAAACCTTAAATTAGAACCTTTGAGTGGCTGTCTCGATTGTCATGGGGGAGATGAGTCGTATGCCAAATATAAATTTGAGCAGATCGAGGAAGAGTTCAAGAAAAGCGTTCATTACAAAGTTTATGGTGATAATTTTTCGTGCACAAAATGTCATAGTCAGCATACATATGCAGCCACAGCCCGCAATAGCGACAATGTTCTGGAGATTGTTGACTACAGCAATAAAATGTGTCTTTCCTGTCACAATGATATGAGGAAATATCAACTTGTTTCGGGACACGAAAATCCAAAACTGGTAGAAATACACTCGTGGTTGCCCAATCAGGAACTGCACTTTAAAAATGTTCGTTGTATTGAATGCCATACCGAAGTTGTTGACAGTTTAATGGTATCGCACAATATTCAGGGTAAAGATCATGCAGTGAAGAATTGCGTGGAGTGCCACTCCGCCAACACCCGGTTAAAAGCCTCGCTGTATAAATACGAGAATTTACAAAAACGTGCTGCAAGTGATGGATTTGGTTCCTTTTTATCAAATTCATCCTATACAATTGGTACTCATCAAAGTCCGATGCTGAAGTTAATCAGTTTTATTTTGTTTTTCGCAGCCCTAGGTGGTATTCTAATTCATGCAATTTTCCGAATCTTTAAAAAGTAACAGGCCATGTCATCATCACAAAAATTATACTTCTATCCTGTTTGGTTGAGAATCTGGCATGGATTTAATGCCTTGGGAATAATTATCCTGATATTAACTGGTGTTTCAATGGAAAGCACTCAAATTGCTTCGGCTGTTGGATTTAACCTGATTATTAATCTTCACAATGTTGCCGGAATTGTAGTTTCTGTTGGCTACTTGCTATTTTTTATTGGAAATATGGTGACCAAAAACGGCAAATTTTACCTGATTAAAATGAAGGGTTTTGCAACGCGGATTATGAAACAAGCGCGGTATTATGCTTGGGGAATGTTTCATGGCGAAGATCATCCTTTTCCCTTGTCTGAAAAGCGGAAATTTAATCCGCTGCAGAAACTGTCATATGTTATTGTAATGTATATGGCACTTCCGCTGGTAATTATTTCAGGAATAGCACTTTTATTTCCGGAAATAATAATCGAACGGATCTATGCTTTCAGTGGTGTTTTTGTCACCGCAATTATTCATTCGGCTTTTGGATTTTTTATTTCAATATTTTTGATTGTACACTTGTATATTGCTTCCATCGGAAAATCACCGGCCGAGAATTTTAAAAGTATTATTAATGGCTGGCATCAGGTTCATTAAGTTGTAGCTATATTTGGTAGAAGAGATTTTGAAGGGAATGAATGCTTAAAAAAGGAGATGTTATTATGGGAGATTATTACTGGCATTTATTTTACAAATGTGTATCTGGCAAGGCCGGGGAAAAACATATTTGTCCAGATAGCTTAAAAAGCAATTTAAAAAATTGTGGTTTGCGTAGTTTTGTCCTGGCCGCTTTTTTATTTTTTGCGGGTGTTATAAGTATCTTTGCACAATCAAATGAAGATTGTCTGAATTGTCACAACGATCCGGAATTGTCGAAAATTCGTTCAGGTAAAAAAATCACCTTGTATGTCAAACCAAATGCCCTCGATCATTCGGTACACAAAACGCTCGAATGTGTCGATTGCCATGCCGAGGCTGCCGTAAGTGATTTTCCGCATCCGGAAACATTAAAACCTGTTGATTGTGGCCAGTGCCATGACGATGCACGCGAAAAATATTTTCGTGGAATTCACGGCCGTGCTTTCCTCGCCAACGATAAACATGCTCCCGATTGCAAAGAATGTCATGGATCGCATGATATTTTAAAGTCTAACGTTCCGGAATCGCGCACTTATAAAATGAATATTCCTGTGCTGTGCGGTTCGTGTCACCGCGAAGGAGCACCAGTTGCCCGCGCTTATAATATTTCTGAACACAATATTCTGGAAAATTACAGCGAAGGTATTCACGGTCAGGGTTTGTATAAAAAGGGATTGATTGTTTCGGCTACCTGTAACGATTGTCACGACAATCATCTGATACTTCCGCATACCAATGTCAGTTCGAGCATCTCGCCCAAAAATGTGGCTGCCACCTGTATGAAGTGCCACTCGCGAATTGAAGATGTTCATGTTAAGGTCATCAATAAAGAGTTGTGGGAGAAAAAGCCCGGAGCCATTCCTGCCTGTACTTCATGCCATCCCCCACATAAAGTTGAATTGAAGAATCTGGTGGCTACTATTTCAGATAATACCTGCTTAAAATGCCACGAGAAAAACGAAACGCACAAGATTGTTGATAATAAAACGATTTCACTGAAAGTAAATGTAAACGATCTTGCAGCTTCGAGCCATAAAAATATTACCTGTGTAAAATGTCATTCGGATGTAACAGCCAACCTGCATCGTCCTTGCGAAACAGTTGGCAAAGTTGACTGCTCCAACTGTCATGCTGAAGAATCTGATATTTATTTCTCTAGTGGCCATGGACAAGCCTATTTCGCTAAAAAGGAAAATGCTCCCTATTGTACCGATTGTCATGGAACGCATTTGGTAAAGCCAAAAGCAGATGAAACTTCTCCGGTTTTCCGTTCTGCTATCCCAACATTGTGTGGCGAATGTCACCGAAAGGACGGAAAAGCTGTGCAAGGGACTGAACTTGCTGAAGTTGATGCCCTTCACGATTATTCGACTAGTGTGCATGGAAAAAGTCTGGTTGAAAAGGGATTATTGTCGGCTGCCGTTTGTACCGATTGCCATACTCCTCACTTTAACCTGAAACAGAGTGACCCGCGTTCGTCGGTAAACGAAAAAAACATCGCTGCCACCTGCGGATCGTGCCATAAAGGAATTTACAATGATTACATTGGCAGCGACCATGCTGTAAAAGACAACAATGGCGATGCAAAATATCCCAATTGCAGCACCTGTCACACGGCGCACAATATTTCCGAAGTACATCAGGATAAGTTCATGTCTGAAATTACAGTTCAGTGTGGTAAATGCCATTCAGAATTGGCAGAATCTTATCTGGAAACATACCACGGGAAAGTTTATCAGTTAGGTTATTTGCAGGCTGCCAGATGTTCTGATTGTCACGGAGCACACTCCATTTATAAACTGGAGAATCCAAAGTCGTCAGTTGGTCCCGAAAATATTGTGGCTACCTGTCAGAAATGTCACGCTGATGCCAACAAGAAATTTACTGGTTATCTGACTCATGCCACACACAACAATAAAACCAAGTTCCCTTGGTTGTATTATACCTTCTGGGCGATGACCAGTTTGTTGGTCAGCGTTTTCCTTTTCTTCGGAGTACACACCCTTTTATGGTTGCCAAGGTCAATCAGTGCCATGCGGAAGAAGAAAGCCCATGCCAAAGAAGCGGGCGAACGGGTTTACGTGCGTAGGTTCACCAGAAGTCAGAGTATTACCCACATTTTCGTTATAATTAGCTTCCTTTCACTTGCATTGACCGGAATGTTGCTGAAATTCGCCTACATGGAATGGGCAAAGTTCCTGGTGAAATTGATTGGTGGGGCGTATGTTGCCGGAGTTATTCACCGCATTGCAGCAGTGGTCACTTTTGGTTATTTTGCTTTCCACGTAATTTCTCTCTTCCGAATGAAAAAGGAAAAGAAATTATCGTTTAAGGATTTCATTTTTGGAAAAGACACCTTGATGTTTAATGCTCAGGATATTAAAGATTTTAAAGCTACCATTAAATGGTTCGTTGGCCGTGGTCCGCGTCCTCATTATGGCCGTTGGACTTACTGGGAAAAATTTGACTACATGGCAGTATTCTGGGGGGTAGTGGTTATCGGATCAACTGGATTGGTACTTTGGTTCCCTGTTTTCTTTACCAATTTCCTGCCCGGATGGCTGATTAATGTGGCTCAGATTATTCACAGTGACGAAGCATTGCTGGCGGTTGGGTTTATCTTCACCATTCATTTTTTTAATACACACCTTCGTCCTGAAGCATTTCCTATGGATACCGTAATCTTTACCGGACATGCTCCGCTCGATGAGTACAAGGAAGACCGTGGAAGGGAAGTGGAAGAACTTGAAAACTCCGGAAAACTGGAGGACGTGGTGGTGACAACTGAATTTCCAAAGCAGAAAATGAAAGTTGTAAAGACTTTCGGCTACATTTTCCTTTTTACCGGAATAATTTTAGTCTTACTGATCATTTACTCGCTGCTGTTCCATTAGCAGATTGGCTGTTGAATGAGAATAATTTTCAGGATTGGTTTTAGCTGAGATTAACAGTTTTAAAGAAAATAACCATGAAATTACCATCATCTTTTAAGAATTGGATTTCAATAGCAGGAGCGGTGCTCGCCATTTTCAACCTGGCTGCAATATTGTCGTTATTTATCCTGAATGTATTTTTCAACTTTGGAGGAACCTATATCGGGTTATTTATTTATATCGTTCTCCCGTCGTTTATGGTAGCGGGTTTAATTCTTATACCTATTGGGATGAGAATTACCCGACGAAGAGAGAAGAAATCAGGAATTTCTCCTGATGCAAGGAATTGGCCACTCATCGATTTCAATAATGTGGCAACCCGAAATGCAGGAATTATTTTCATTTTTGGAACCGTTTTTTTGCTGATTATTTCCTCGATAGGAAGCTACGAAGCGTTTCACTATACCGAGTCGGTTGAGTTCTGCGGTAAGTTGTGCCATCAGGTGATGGAACCTGAATATACCACCTATCATGGTTCGCCACACGAACGGGTAGCTTGCGTCGAATGTCACGTTGGATCGGGAGCAAGCTGGTATGTCAAAAGTAAATTGTCAGGGCTTTACCAGGTTTATTCGGTTTTGGCAAATAAATTCCCGACACCAATTCCAACACCGATCGCCAATTTGCGTCCGGCACAGGAAACCTGCGAACAGTGCCACTGGCCCGAAAAATTCTACGACCGCAAAATGAAATATCTTCAGTCGTATTTGGCCGATGATACAAATACAGAAGAGATTATTCAGTTGCAGATGAAAACCAGTTCGAAAATGCTGGCCGACGGGTCGTTTGAAAAAGGAATCCACCAACATATTAGCCCCGATGTTCGGATTGAATACAAAACAACAACAGATAATCGTCAGATCATTCCGTGGGTAAAATATACGAACCTGAAAACTGGTGAAAGCGAAATTTTCCTTGACAGTGAAAATCCGTTGAGCCAGGAAAAACTCGATTCTTTAGAAACCCGAGTGATGGATTGTCTGGATTGTCACAATCGCCCGTCGCACAACTATAATGTGCCCCAGAATTTTGTTGACCGATCAATTAGCGATGGGAAGATTGCGAAATCATTACCTGGGATCAAGCAAATTGCGATGACGATTCTGTACAAAGACTATTCGACCAAAGACAGCGCTTTTATGGCTATCAACGATCAGGTGACTGAATTTTATAAATCGAATCATCCCGAATTGCTGGTCAGTAGAAAAAATGATATTGAAAATGCCATTAAAGAAATTCAGAACGGCTATTCCAATAACATTTTCCCGTTTATGAAAGCCAGTTGGAAAGCATACCCCAATAACAT
>Ga0172367_10001202_pt1 | contig 38571 bp, 34 predicted proteins | sample Lak10m_FD_114542 | JGI IMG/M metagenome (GOLD analysis project Ga0172367, IMG submission 114542) | Freshwater microbial communities from Kabuno Bay, South-Kivu, Congo - kab_022012_10m | ecosystem: Environmental > Aquatic > Freshwater > Lake | place: Democratic Republic of the Congo: South-Kivu... | reverse complement strand
GCGGCGGAGCTGGGCGAGAAGATCGCGGCCCGCACGCAGGAATTGGCTGGCGAGGCACGCGAAGAACTGGCTGAACTAAAACAGGGCCTGGAAGACCTGACCCACCATGCCGGTGAGCAGACTGCGGCGGCGGCAGAAACCGTGATCACCGAAGTGGAAAACTCCGCCGAGCAGGTCGATGCAGCCATTCATGAAGTTGTGGAGCAGTTACAAACCGCAGCCGAAGCCGACCCATCAGCCTCCGACGAGGCAAAGGAGATCAATCCCCCAGCCTGAGGGGGTTGGCGATCTCCGCTTCATCACCGCTACGCCTAACAATGACTGTAGCCGAGGTAAGTAATCGGTTTGGTTTGATAGGGGTTTCGGGGTCTTGATCAGCAAGGCCCCGAACAGCGGCCACAGGCCCGCCACCGTATTGAGGTGGCCTTCGTGGAGGCCGGCCCGCCATAGACATTGGCATGCTCGCCTATTGGGTGGATACACCGTCTGGCGGCCGTAGCACCAATTGGGCAGGCGCCCGCGGATGTCTATCGCTCCGGGATATGAACAGCAAGACACAGGTTGAAATGTCGTTCGACTGCATGGCGCCAAAAAGAATACCGAATTGTCTGGAAGGAACACCCTCACCCAGCCTGCGTAATTCGGGATTGTTGAGTCGCTAACCCCCTACAACCCGGGGGACATTGCTCCGTAGAAGGATCAAAGTCAGAGCATCCAGGCTTGTCATTTGACTCTTCACTTCCCGTGGCGACACTGGGCAATACCGCCACCATTGAATGCTGTCCCGAGTCGTCTACACTGTATCGGGTTGAAGATGCGGTTTTCTCAACTTTCGTTAGTTCACGCCCGTCTGGACTCACCGAAATGAACACGGACATCAACCTCAACCCGGTCATCGAAGCCCATCCGCGCGAAGAGTTGGCCCTCGCATCGGTGGACAGACAACACCGACCGCGTCAGTTGGGTATCGGCGAACCCTGTAGAGAGGAGTCCACCCAGGATACAGTCACCCTCGGGGAATGGCGTTCACCCCGCACCCACCTCAGTTGCCAGGGTCTTTGTGTGGATTATCACGGTCGCAGGGCCCTTGAGGGTGTGAACCTTGAGATCGGCCGTCACGAAGTCATCGCCCTTCTGGGTCCCTCGGGCAGCGGGCGATCCACATTTCTACGCTGTCTCAATCGCCTGAATGATGTCATTCCGGGGTGCCGAGTGACGGGCAAGCTGTTGCTGGATGGCCGCGATATCCATGCCCCGACCCTGGACATTGTGACGCTCCGCGCTCGTGTGGGCATGGTGTTTCAGCGGCCCAATCCCTATCCCAAGAGCATCTACGAGAACATCGCCTACGGTTCTCGCATCCACGGGCTGGCGTCCAGCCGCATCCAGGAGAGCGTCATCATCGAGACGGTCCTGCGTAAGGTGGGACTTTGGAAGGAGGTGAGGAATCGGCTGGATAAGCCGGCCTTGCAGCTTTCACAGGGTCAACAGCAACGGCTGTGTCTCGCCCGCGTCCTGGCCATAGAGCCCGAGGTCATACTGATGGACGAGCCTTGCGCCTCGCTGGATCCGATATCCACTTCCCTGATCGAGCGACTGATCGAAGAACTGAGAGAAGCTTATTCGATAGTGCTGGTCACCCATTCGCTGCAACAGGCCGCCAGGGTTTCACAGCGCACGGCGTTCTTTTTCCGCGGCCGCCTGATCGAGGTCGGGAACACCGCTCAAATGTTTATCAATCCCCGGCACAAGCTGACGGATTGTTTCATTAGCGGCCGTTATCTCTAAACACCAAAGGGCGCGTCGCGCAGAGTTGCTAACGCGGCGTACCCCTCAACTGTTCTCCAGTTCGCTGATGGGTGTTCTGAGAAAAATGGCCCGCTTCAGGAGTGCTATGGCCAGCAAGGCGGGCAGATCCACGAGAATTTGAATGGGGGGTGGACAACCCAGTTTCCGCCAATATTCATCCATTGCAAAATGGAATTCGGCGGAGAGTTCATTACTGGAACATGTGGATAGGCGATTGAGGTTGTGTTCAAACATTCCGCTGTCAGTACTCCAACTATGCTGAGGATCAGGAGGTCACGCCCGTTGTAAGGCAGGCCGTGTATCGTGTATCTGACGCCATTGTTTCAGCACAAGGTTACAGTGTGGTGAATCGGGATGACTGGCGTCTACCAGATGATCCTAAAAACGGCAGTTAAGCGATTCAAAATCCCGTTCCCCCTGAGCCTGTCGAAGCCTGCCCCGAGCGAAGTCATAGGGGGTGAGCGGAATTTTGAATCACACCCCATGGGTGAACGCAGAAAAGCCGCTCATGCTTCGACGTGGCACGAACGGCTTTTCTGGGTTCCAACTGCCGTTTTTAGGATGATGGGCCCATCGTTGCGGGTTCAGGCCGTTGGCACGTCCACCATCAGTCGACGGCTTGCACCTTCAGGATGACTCCCTCGGCGTCCATCACGCGCACCTTCGTCCCGGCGGGGCAATCCGCTCCCTCGACCCGCCAGCTCGAATCATCCACGCGGATTTTGCCGCGACCATTGACGATGGCCTCCTCCAGGGTGAAGACCCGGCCGATGTATTGCGCGGTGCGCTGATTGAGGAAGGGACGATCCGACTCGATGGGCCGGCGCTTGAGAAAGCGCCGGGCGGCGATGATGCTGATGACGGACAGCACCGAGAACAGCATGACCTGGTATTCCTCGTCCATGCCGGGAAACAGCCAGATGACGGCCCCGACCACAAAGGCGCTCTCGCCCATCCAGAGAAAGAACATGCCGGGCGCCAACAACTCGACGATGAGCAGGATGGCTCCCAGCGACCACCAGTGCCAGAAGATGATGTCGAAGGGCATGGCTCAGACATCCTTCTTGGTGAAGGCCTGGCGGGTCAGCTCGGTGATGCCGCCCAGTGCGCCGATGACACTGGAGGACTCCAGCGGCATGAGGATGATTTTGCTGTTGTCGGCCGCCGCCAGGCTTTGCAGGGCCTCGACATACTTCTGCGCCACGAAGTAATTGATGGCCTGCACATTACCCTTGGCGATCGCCTCGGAGACCATCGCAGTCGCTTGGGCCTCGGCCTGCGCCAGACGCTCGCGGGCCTCGGCCTCCCGAAAAGCCGCCTCCTTGCGGCCTTCGGCCTCCAGGACCGCCGCCTGCTTTTCACCCTCGGCCTTGAGGATGGCCGCCTGGCGCATGCCCTCGGCTTCCAGCACCGCCGCGCGTTTGTCACGCTCGGCTTTCATCTGCCGCGCCATGGAGTCGACCAGATCCTGCGGGGGCTTGATGTCCTTGATCTCGATGCGCGTCACTTTCACACCCCACGGCGTCGTCGCATCATCCACCACCGCCAGCAGCCGGGAATTGATCTCGTCGCGCTTGGAGAGCAACTCGTCGAGGTCCATGGAACCCATCACGGTGCGGATGTTGGTCATGGTCAATTGCAGGATGGTGTATTCCAGGCTGCTCACTTCGTAGGCCGCTCGGGCCGCGTCGATGATCTGGTAGAACACCACGCCATCGACCCGCACCATGGCGTTATCCTTGGTGATGATCTCCTGCGAGGGCACATCCAGCACCTGTTCCATCATGTTCATGCGGGCGCCGATCTGGTCGATGATCGGCATGATGACATTGAGCCCGGGCATCAGGGTCATCGTATATTTGCCGAAGCGCTGCACGGTGTAAGCCATGCCCTGCGGCACGAACTTCACGCTCAGGACCACGAGCACGATGGACAGAATCAGCAGAAAGAGAACGAACGAACCAAATGCGGACATGATGAAGCTCCTGAGTGATGTGGATTCAAGCCCTGTGTTCCATGACGGATGCCCTGGATAGCCGCCGCGGCAGCCTATTCGGCAACCTCCTGGCGAATTCTCGCATCAATAACAACGCCTCGGCAAAACTCACAACCTGGAGGCGAAAATAAGGCCGCTAACTCTTGGAGTCCATCCACTCCTCTCGCCTTATGCGATTAGCGATGAGGCTGAAATCGATATCGTGCGAAGCCTCCAGAAACCGGGCGCGCTCGACTAACGCGGCCGCTGTCGGAAGCATGGCGCCTGTCAGGGCATACAGAACGACATTGAAACCTCGAACCGGCCGGGCATGAACGGCCTGGCCATGGAAGATGCGGCACAGTCGGTATGCACAGGTCGCCACTATCCAGTCGGCCGAGGAGAAATTGGCCGCCAGTACACCCCCTTTACGCAGGGCGCGGCGGCAGTGCCGGTAAAAATGCGAACTGGACAATGAGGTGGGAATGCCGTCGGCGTCGAAGCCGTCGAGCAGAATCGCATCGAATTCGGCAACGCTTTCCGTCAGGTAATCGACAGCGTCGGCGTGCACCACCTCAAAGCGGTCGTCATCGGCCGGCAGGGCAAAGGTCTCGCGCAGTGCAATCACCTTGGCGTTGATTTCGACGCTGGTCACCCGGCAATCTGGCAGGTGGTGATAGCAATACTTGGGGAGTGACCCCCCGCCCAGCCCGACGATGAGAATATCCCTGGGCTGCGGATGAAATAGCAGAAAGCCCATCATGAATCGGGTGTAGCTGAGCACCAGGTGATTTGGGCGCCGCGGATCCATGGCGCTTTGCACGGCCCGCGAGTCGAAGCGCAACGTGACCTGTTCATCATCCGCATATACTATCGGCCGAGCGCAGGTAGTGGAAGGGTGTGGCAAGTGGGCGGAGCGGCGAGGAGTTCAGCGCCCGAACAGCGCCAGCAGTCCCTGTAACAGCGCCAGGGGGGTGGGCGGGCAGCCGGGGATAGATGCATCCACGGGAATGACATTGGCCACCGCCCCGCAACTGGCGTAAGACACGCCAAACTCGCCGCCGCAAACCCCGCAATCGCCAACCGCGATGACCCATTTCGGATTGGGTGTGGCCGTGTAGGCCCGTTGCAGGGCCGCTTCCATGTGACGCGAGACCGGTCCCGTCACCAACAGCACATCGGCATGCCGGGGGGAGGCGACGAAATGCAGGCCGAATCGCTCGATGGCGTAATAGACGTTGTTGAGGGCATGGATTTCAAGTTCACAGCCATTGCAGGAGCCTGCATCCACCTGCCGGATCGCCAGGCTCCCGCGAAAGCGCTTTTCGATCACCGTTTTTAACTGGGCGCCGTAGTAGGACAGCGCCGCCTCCCGTGGTAACCGTGTCAGGCGTTCGCTCTTGACGCCGGTCGTCAGGATTTTTCCATAAAGTCGTAGCAAGGGGGCCTCCCAGATCAGAGATCGTAGCCGGCATAGGAGCCGTTGACCGATTTATAGCACGCTGGAAAATCGAGCACTCGGTATAGCCGAGTCAGGCATTGGCGTTCTCGCTGATCGGTAAAGAATAGCGCAGCAGGTCGACGCGCAAGATGCCCCCGACGTGCTCCCAGAAGGCGGCTCCTTCAGGATTATCGACCCTGACATCGACATGCACCTTGTCGATTCCCTGTTGTTGGAATTCGCGTATGCAATGCTTGACCAGCAGGTGCCCCACGCCTTGCCGCCGATAACCCTTTAGCACGGCCAAGTGATAGAGATAACCGCGCCGCCCGTCCTGTCCGGCCAAAATACAGCCGATCCGAGTCTCGCCATCGCAGGCAAAGACACTCAGGCCGGGATTGCGCAATAGCAAACGCGAAAAGCCTGCATAGTCATCGGCTGCACGTAACGTGATGCCGGTGACTTGTTGCAATAACCACCGGACCCTATGGTGATCAGGCGGCGTGATGGGGCGTAGGGTAACGTGTAGGCTCATGGTTTTTTTGACGGTGGTCTGAAGGCTTGGTTTTTAGGGTGATGTGGCGATTTGATGCAGGGGACGGACTTTCCTGGCCCGCGCTAGCCGGGAGAGGTCGCGTTAACCAGCCTTCAGAAAGCAAAATCTGTGTGTTCAGCCACATTAGGATTTTTCCATAAAGTCGTAACAAGGGGGCCTCCCAGATCAGAGATCGTGGCCGGCATAGGAGCCGTTGACCGATTTATTGCACACCGGAAAGTCGGGCACGATGTTGTCATGCACCAACTGCTCCAACGCCGGCCAGTTGATGACGCTGGGATCGCGCGGCCAGTACCGGGCGATGGTGTCATTCACGCCAAAGCGGACATAGGAGAGGATTTCGCCGCGCCAGCCTTCGACGGCGGCAAAGCCGGCCGCGCCGGTGGGCGGCGTTTGCCAGGCGGTGCGGAGCTCGCCCGCCGGCAACTCGCGAAGAAGCTGTTCCAGGAGCCGCAACCCCGTGCGCAGTTCCTTGTAGCGTACCCAAAAGCGCGAGGCGACATCGCCCTGCTGTTCCACAGGCACCTTGATCGTCAACCGATCGTAGGGCGCGTAAGGTGCATCCCGGCGGACATCGAAGTCCTGCCCGCTGGCGCGGCCGACGAAGCCGAGTGCACACAGCGCTGTGGCAGTGGCGACGTCCAGGAAGCCGGTGCCGATAAAGCGATCCTCCAGCGACGAATTGGCATCGAGGATCGTCAACAATTCGTCCAGTTCGGCGCATAAGGCTGGAATCGCTTGGTGAAGGCGCTCGGTCACCGGCGGGGCGATGTCCACCGCCACGCCACCCGGTACAATCCGGTCCATGAGCAACCGATGGCCCAGGGCATCCTCGTTGTCGCGCAACCAGAGTTCCCGCAGACGGCCAAACTGATAGAAACCAAAGGCAAAGCCGACGTCATTGCACAGCGCGCCCAGATCCCACAAATGATTGATAACTCGTTCCCGTTCCGCCAGGATCCCGCGAATGACTGCGGCACGCGGCGGGCACTCGAGCCCTGCTGCGCGTTCCATGGCCAGGCATGCCGCCCAGGCATGACCGACCGTGGTATCGCCCGAGACGCGCCCCGCCAGCCGCGCCAGCCCGGCGGGGTCGCGCCCCTCGGCGATTTTCTCGATGCCCTTGTGGACATAGCCCAGCCGTTCTTCCAGATGCAGCACGGTTTCACCGATGACCTGAAAACGGAAATGGCCCGGCTCGATGATGCCGGCATGGATGGGACCAACTGGAATCTCGTGGACGCTCGTGCCTTGCGCCCTCAGGAAGGGATAGCTGGAATCGGGCGGCGTGCTGGCGGGTGGCTGCCCTGCCACTGGAAACGCCCGCCGCAAAGGGAATTCGTCCGCGCCCCAGGCTTGATGCCGCGTCCAGCGCCGGGGATCGGGATGGCCGGTAAAGGTGATACCGAAGAGGTCGTGAACATGCCGCTCGGGACGATCTGCCGCCGAGTAATGCGGCGTTTGCGAGGGAAGTTCCAGGTGGTCCAGACCTAATCGCGTCCGCAGCAGCACATACCGGCCATGTTGAACGAAACAGGCGTTGACCGTTAGGAAAGCGTCAAAATCCTCGGCAAATACCCCGGCCCAGCGCCACTGAGCAGCATGCGCGGCGGCTGCGGCGCGCGCCCAATCGGTTGGGTCCAGATCGATGACCTGGGCCGGTGGCCATGGGCTGGGCTGGACTCGCTGGATCGTGAGGCCGGCCTCCTGCAAGAGGCTGTCGAAGGGCACTGGAGATGGCTGCGGCATGATGGTCTCCTTTAGCGTGATTCACCTAACCGAGCCGCGAGCGGATGCGCGGAATGGGCGGTCAACCGGTCCAGCCCCACGATTGCGCACTGCCCGCCGGTGGCCGTATAGCTGACGCAGAAGCGGTCGAGAAAATCCATCACCGTATGCTCAATCAGACTGGCGCCGGACACGTCGATCACAACGTACCCGCCTTCCGGCAAGCGGGTGAGTTCGCCATTCAATCGTAGGAAGTTGGAGAACACCAAGGGCCCTTCGATGGTGATACGGCGCACGCCATCGGTCTCCTGGCTGCTACGGTAGGACAGGCGGAACAGCCCGCGCAGCGTCAAACCGCGCCCGCGTCCCAACCAACGGCTCAGCAGCAGCTTGGCGACGAGGGCCAGGGCGATACCGGCCAGGATGTTAGTCGCCAGCACGGCAAGGAGCGTGAAGACGAACAGGGCCAGTTGCTCAGGCCCCACGCCCCATACCTTGGCGAAGGTGGCCGGCGAGGCCAGACGGTATCCCGCATAGATCAGCAAGGCGGCCAGCGTCGCGAGCGGGATGCCTTCCAGCCAACGCGGCAACAGGACGATGAATAGGAGCAGGAACAGCCCATGAAAGAGATTGGCGTTGGCGGTCCGCGCGCCGTACTCGATATTGGCGGAACTGCGGACGATCTCGACAATCATCGGCAACCCGCCGATCAGCCCGGACAGCACATTGCCCAGCCCCACCGCCGCCATATCCCGGTTGAGGTCGGCCCGCTCGCTACCGGGCGTAAGCCGGTCCACTGCGGTGGCCACCAGCAGCGATTCGAGACTGCCGACCAGGAACAGACTGACAACCGCGCTCCAGAACGCCATGGTCCCGTATTGGCCGAAATCGGGAAATACCACGCTGTCCAGCAACCAATCGGGAATATCGGCAAGGAATTGCGGGGCTGCGGTATAAATCCGGTGCGGCATCAGCCCCTCGCCCGGTACCGTCCGGACATACAGTTCGGCCGATTTCAGCTCGAACACCTGGCCCAGCGCATAGCCGGTGACGACCGCGACAATCGGCGCGGGAATGCGCCCCAGCCCCCGGCCCTGGAGCAGCGGCCAGCCAAACAGCACGGCCATGCTCAGCAGGCCGACGAGGAAAATCACCGGGCTGAAATGAAAAAGGCTGACCGGAATCAGCGCGAGGCTCTGCCATACACTGGCGATGTCCGGCCGGGCGCCCAGCAGAATATGCGCCTGACGGCCGATGATCATGATGCCGATAGCCGCCAACATCCCGTGGGCGATGGCGGCCGGCAGCAGCGTGGCGACCCGGCCGGTGCGGGTAAGGCCCAGGACGACCTGCAACGCCCCGGCGACCACGATGGCGGCGAGCGTGTAGCGATAACCGGCCACAGCATCCCCGGCGCCCAGCGTTTCAACCGCCGAGTACAGCACGGTAATCAGCCCCGCGGCCGGTCCGGTAATGCCCAGCGACACCCCGCTGAGGCGCGACACGACCAGCCCGCCGACGATCGAGCAGAGCACCCCGGCGATGGGTGGAAAGCCTGAAGCTGTAGCAATACCGAAGCAAAGCGGCAGGGCGATCAGCGAGACTAGAAAGCCCGCACTCAGATCGGCCCGCCAGTTAGCGGTGGCGCCCGCGGGCCAGCGGGGAGTCAGCAGGAATTTACTCATGGCGCCATTCCGGTAATCAGTTGCGTGGCCTGATTGAACCAGTCGCCCAAGAAGGCAGGAATCGCCAACCCCAGACCGAGCACAATCGCCAGATGCAGGGCTACGGGCCAAAGGTTAGCGACAATAGGCTTCTGCCCTTCGGGAACGTCCCCATAAACCATGGGCTGAACATTCCGGAACAGGCCGGCAAAGGCCAGACCGATACCCAATAGCAACAGCGGCGTCAGCCAAGGGTACTCGCGCATCGTAGCGACCAATACCAAAAACTCGCTGGCGAATACACCAAACGGTGGAAACCCGGCGATGGCGGCGGTGCCCATCAGCAGTCCCCAGCCAATGGCCGGCTGGGTCAGGATCAGTCCGCGTATGCGGTCCATGCGCTGGGTTCCGGCGAGTTGGGCGGCATGACCGACCGTTACGAAAATCGCCGATTTGGTCAGCGAATGCGTGGTCATATGGAACAGCGCGGCGAAGGTCGCCCACGGACCGCCCACGCCGAACGCAAAGGTCATCAGCCCCATGTGCTCAATCGACGAGTAACTGAACAACCGCTTGATGTCGGTTTGCCGATGCAGGAAGAGCGCCGCAACCAGAAACGACACCAGCCCGAAACCCATCATCAGGTTACCGGCCAGGTGGGTGCCGAGCGCGCCGTCGACCAGCATCTTGCAGCGCACCACCGCGTATAGCGCGTCATTCAGCAGCAGCCCGGAGAGGATCGCCGACATGGGCGTGGGGCCTTCGGAGTGCGCGTCGGGTAGCCAATTATGCAGCGGCACCAGACCCATCTTGGTCCCGTAGCCGACCAACAGGAAGACAAAGGCCAGACTCATGATGGCCGGATCGAGCAGCGCGGCGTTCTGATTGAGCACCGTCCAGTGCAGGGCATCGCCGCCGACGCCCAGCTTTTGCTCGGCGGCGAAGAACAGCAGCACCGTGCCGAACAGCGCCTGGGCAATGCCCACGCCGCACAGGATGAAGTATTTCCAGGCCGCTTCCACGGATTCCGGCGTGCGATAGAGACTGACCAGCAGCACCGTCGCCAACGTCGCGCCCTCCATCGCCACCCACATGACGCCCATGTTGTTCGTCGTCAGCACCACGTACATGGCCAACATGAAACCCTGATACATGGAGTGATAGAGCCGTAAGCGCCGGCCCGTCAGCCGGCCCAGCTCCCGCTCATGCGCCATGTAGGGATTGGAAAAAATGGCGGTGGTCAGGCCAACGAAAGCCGTCAGCGCCACCAGGTACACATTGAAGGAATCGATGTAAAGCAAACCGCCGGCCGAGAGTTGCGGGCCATTCAGCAGCACGTCGCCGGCTAACCACATCGCGGCCAGAAGGGCCAGGGCATTGCAGCGCAGGTTGATGATGCCGGAATGTGGCCCAGCGCCGCGCCAGGCCAGCAGCGCCATACCGCCCAGGGTGACCCCAAACAGCGCGTAGACGGCGCTCACGGCTCCACCTCGCTCAGCTTGTTCAACTGGTCGACATTCAGTGAGTCAATGCTGTCATTGATCTGGAAGAAGAACACGCCGAACACCACGGCAGCGACCAACACGTCGAAGGCGATACCCAATTCCACCACCATGGGCATGCCATAAGTGGCGACGACGGCTGCAAAGAACAGCCCATTCTCGATGGACATGAAGCCCACCACATGCGCCACGGCTTGCCGCCGCGTAATCATCAGCAGCATGCCGAGCAACACGACGGCCAGACTTACGGCGATGGCGTTCAGCGTCACCAGCGGGGAATGCGCGATCACCGGCAGACTCACGTAGTAGCTAAAAATCACCAGCGACGTACCGCCCATCATGACGCTGGCCGGATGGGTCAACGTGTCCATCTCCCGGTGCAGACCCAACCGCAACATGAGTCGCTGCAACAGGATGGGGATCAGCAATCCCTTCAAGCCCAGCGTCATGGCGGCGGAGACATACAGGTGCGGATAGTCCAGGACAGCGGCGGCCAGGGAGGTGGCGGCCGCCAGCAACCAACCCTGTACGGCAAAGATCATCACCAACCGTGGCAACCGCGATTGGCCCAGCATCAGGAAGGACGTCAGCGTAATCAGGCCGGCCAGCAACAGGATTGCCTGACCATACAAATCCAGGTCAGTGATGGACACGGGCCGCCTCCAGAATGATATAGCTGAGCATCCCCAGCACGCTGAGCAGATAAGCAAAGCTGAGATATTCCCGCACGCGGAAGATCCGCATCTTCGCGAACAGCGCTTCAGACAGAACCAGCAGCCAGGCCAGTACGGCCAGTTTCAGAGCTATGGCCCCAATGCCTTGACCTAAAGCCTGCCAGCCCGTCTCTTGGGCAATGCCCCACGGGAAGAAGATATTGGCAATCAAAACACCGTAAAGCATGAACTTGATCTGGCTGGCCCAGTCGATCAGCGCCAACCAGCGGCCGCTGTATTCAAGGATCATGGCCTCGTGGATCATGGTCAGTTCCAGGTGTGTGGCCGGGTTATCTACCGGGATGCGGCCGGTTTCGGCCACCGCCACCAGCATCAGGCTACCCAGCGCGAAGACGAAGGAGGGCCGCAGCACGACCCCGCTGTCGAGCACGTAATGGAGAGCTTGCGATAGATTGGTGGTGTGCGCGCTCATCGCTAGCGTGAACACCGCCATAAGCATGGCCGGTTCCGCCAGGGAGGAAATGGTCATTTCCCGCGATGCCCCCAAGCCCCCAAAGGCGGTACCCGAATCCATGGCCGCCAGCACCTGAAAGGTTCGGCCTAGCGCAAAAAACCCGACCAGTACGATGACATCGGCAATCCGGGCGGGCTGCAGATTGACCGCGACCAGTGGCACGATGGCGGCCGCCAGCACGGTGGAAGCGAAGATCAAATACGGCGCCGCCCGAAATAACCAGGAGGCCGGATAGGGTACGATCGGTTCTTTTCGGTAGAGCTTGAATAAATCCCGATAGGGCTGCAGCACGGACGGCGCCCGACGATTCTGCAAACGGCATTTGACCCGTTTGCTCCAACCCGCCAGCAACGGTGCGCTGAAGACGAACAGCAGGGTTTGCAACAGTGTCAATAACCCACTCATTAGCTGATCACCCACAGTAAAAAAATGAGCGTGGCGAACGAGTAGCCGAGATAGGTACGGATATTCCCGGTCTGCAAGCGGCCCACCCTGCGCGCCAGCCGCATAATGGCATGCCCAGCCGGCTCATAGAGCGCCAGCCAGGCGCGATCCTGCACATGGAACTGATAGCGCAACGCCATGACGCGCAAGGATTCAGGGGTATCACGCCGGGTTTCCAGGCTTTCCTTGAGGGCAAAGACCGGCTCGAACACGCGCCGGATCGGCATGCTGAAACCGCCCGCCGTGTATTGCATGCGGGAATCCAGCGCACCGAAACCACAATCCCAGGGTTCCGCCCGACGCGGTTCAAGCCCGGTACGGCGGTACAGCACGTAGTAGCAAAACCCGCCGACAGTGACAATCGCCACCAACACCAGGCTGGGCGCATAAGAGGCGATAGCGGGTGACACCGGCGTTAGCCACAGCCAGCCCTGATCACTGATATGCGGTAGCACCAACCCAGTGAGTTGTTGCGTCAATGAGCCGAGGCTCATGATGACTGGCGTAGGCAGCACTCCCAACAGGACGCAAACAGCGGCGAGCAACGTCGGCCCCAGGAGCATGCCGCGATACCGGGCCTCGCGCGCATGGGCGATGTGATGGGAGCGCGGCAGACCCAGGAACGCCACGCCATAGACCTTGACGAAGCAGCTCGCCGCCAGCGCCGAAGTCAGCGCCAATACAGCGCTGGCGGTGGGGATCAGACTCCGTAGTACCCCGCTTTCGAGCCCGCCAGCCTGCAGGGCGGTCTGGAAAATGAGCCACTCCGAGACAAAGCCGTTCAGGGGCGGCAACGCGGCGATGCTCAGCGTGCCGACCAGGAACACCGCCGCGAGCTTGGGCATGCGATGGATCAGGCCACCCATGGCCTCCAGGCTCTGCTCATGGGTCTGATGGAGGATGGCGCCCGCCCCCAGAAACAGCAAGGTCTTGAAAATGGCGTGATTCAGACAATGCAACAGACCCGCCACCAGCCCAAGGGTGCCGAGCAGGGCTTGTCCGGTGCTGAGGAAAATGAGCGACAGGCCCAGCGCCATGAAAACGATGCCCAGATTCTCGACCGAGGAGTAAGCCAGGAGCCGCTTCAGGTTTTGCTGTTGCAAGGCATAGAGAATACCCAGCACGGCGGAAGCCGCGCCGATGACCAGCACGGCCACGCCCCATTGCCACAGAAATTGATCCAGCAGGTCGAAGGTGAAACGGATGAAGCCGTACACGGCGATCTTCAGCATCACGCCACTCATCAGCGCGGAAATGTGCGAAGGGGCCGCCGGGTGGGCTTCCGGCAACCAGACATGCAAGGGCGCAAGCCCCGCTTTCATGCCAAACCCGATCAGCCCGAGCACAAACGCGGTACTGGCCCAGAGCGGCGTGAGCTTGGCCCCGCGCAAACCCGAGAAAGTCAACTCGCCGGCGAAACCGGCCAGCACCCCAAAGCCAAGGATGATCGCGATCGCACCCACCACCGCCATCAAGAGGTAGAGGAAGCCGGCCCGACGATTGGCGGCATGCTCATGCTGGAAGGTCACCAGGAAATAGCTGGCGACCGACATCAGTTCCCAGGCAATCATGAACAGCAAGGCGTCGTCCGCCAGCAGCACCAGCTCCATGCCCGCCACAAACAGTCCGGTGAACAGACCCAGCAAGGCCAGGGAATGTTTGCCGCGTTCAAATTCGCGCACATAGCCTGGCCCAAACAGGCTCACGGCGATCAGCGGCAAACCGAGGACGCAGAAGAAAAATCCGGACAGTGGATCGATGCGCATATGCCAGTGCAGCCAGGGCAGGCCCAGCGGCAGGCTGACAGTGGCCGTACTGGAGTTGCCCAGCAAGGCCCAGAGGCCGGCCAGCAACGCAACCCCGCCCGCGCTACCCAGCAGCACGAACGGTAGCGTCCGCGCCAGCGCATCAAGCCGTCGCGTCGCCCACCGCTGGCCAGCGACAGGAGCAACGCCGCGCTCGGCAAGCGACCGGTTCAGGGAGGCTTGCAGTAGGGGCTGCCAGCCAGTACGCCGTCGCAGCGCAACGGCCGCCAGTCCGGACAAAAGGCTTAATAACACTGAAATACTGGCGAGGAAAAAGGACATTCGTACCTGTCACCATGGCGCACATCTAGTGCTTGAATGAGTCACATATTAACAGCATAATATACAATGTAAATGTTAATATGATTAACACGCTATCTCATGAATACGACCGAAAACCGAACCGCCCGCCTGACGCTGCTGATCGACCCGGATAAAAAAGCCATTTTCGAGCGCCTGTGTGCCGCCGAGGACATGACGCCTTCACAGATGGTGCGGAAGTTCATCCGCGACTACATAGAATCGCGGCTGGGACCAGATTGGCGGGAGCAGGTCTTCAAGCCGCCCGAGTAAGAGCCGCGATGAGCCTTTCCTGAAAGGGGCGATGGGTATGCCATACGCCATTGCAGCGGGATGCCTGAAAAAGGCCGTTACATCTTCTGCCGCCGCTCGCTTGAGAGCATGACTGCCATTAGCGGCGCAAGAAGGAGGTCAGGAGCACCATCGGGATGGCCAGGCTACAGGTTTCCTGGTTGATCACCCCAGCCGCCGACCCTGGCGGGCGCCGATGATGCCACCATCGCCTAGCGTTACCATGCCGACGCCCACGATCAGGACGGACTTCCAGTCGAGTGAACGCGCGCCGAGTCCCGCAAAACGTCATTGTTGCGAGTTCTGTCACGGCCATTTTCGGCATCCTGACGGGGGTAACCTGGCACCGGGCAGGGGCGGTAATTTTCCGTGGCATTACCGCAATGGGTAACGCCGGTGTCGTTCAGCGCCGGGTATGGATTCGCCGATAGCGACACCTTGACCAGCGGAAAAGCTGGGTCGAGGGTGGTCAGTGCCAGGAAAGCCCGGGCGGGCTGAAGCTATTTGGCGGTGTACCTCAGGTGATATCGGCAGGTTTGCCCGGCCGGCAGGGAGGCGCCGCAGGTCGTGCTCACAAGGATATAACCGCCAGGATTCTCCTGAATGGATGTCTCGCCCAGCACGATATGGTTCGCCGTAGTGTTTCTGAGCGTGACGGCTTTTGTCCGGCTTTCGCCCAGCGCACTGGAGCCGAAATCGAGACTGGCAGGTGCGAAGCTCAGCCCTGCCGCAAACACACTCGCCGGAGATAACAGGATAACGGCGAAGCACGCAAGCGAACGGGGGTTGTTCCGGAAGGACGAGAGCATGAAGCCTCCACACAGATGGGTAATGAATGATTTGACCCCGATCAGGAACCGAAATCCGATTGGCCCGAGCCGCGAAAAATTGGCCAGTCCCGGCAGGATAAGCCCGCCATGGGCTCACCACAAGCGGTGCAGAAGAAATCCGACGCCTCTCACCAGAGATTGAAGCGGGAGTTGGGCACCGACCATTGCATGCCGACCGTGGTTTTCTGGCCGCCCATCACCTGAACCTTTTTCATCACGGTGCCCTCGTAATCCAGGTAGCCCTTGCCGTGAAAGTAATTATGTTCATCAAAGATATGGGCCTGCCAGGCGATGCGCGCGACCAGGTAATACTCGCCATCCCCCACGCGGTCGAAGCTGAAGCGGCCGTCGGCGTCGCAGGGCACGGAACGGCTGGTCTCAAGAAAAGCCGGATCGACCTGAAAACCCGCGGGCCCTGTCGATCGGGGTCGGTAGGCGAAATTTGGCGGCGTGATCCGGCGGTCATGCTCCACGGTTTCATACGTCAGCCGCGCCCACTCGCGGGCGTAGCGGGTGACTGGATATAGCGTGGCCTGCTCGCCGGCGCAGGAAATGACGCCGCCGCTGGAGAGCCACATCAGCGCGTTGCCAGTGATCTGGTTCGAACCCGGCGCCAGCCGGGCGCGCGCCTGATTCGCATCGAAGGGCACACCAATCCGCGCCGTCGTGGGGGTAGCGCAACCCGACAGCCCGCCAACCGCCAACAACCCCCCAATCCAGCCTGCGGCCACAACAATCCTGCCCGAGAACCACCGGCTCATGGCTGACTCAGCCCACCCAGCGCCGGGCGTTGCGGAACATGCGCATCCAGGGTCCATACTCGCCCCACTCCCGGTCGCGCCAGGAATTCTGCACCGACCGGAAACCGCGTTCGGGATGCGGCATCATGATGGTGAAGCGGCCGTCGTGGGTGGTCAGCCCGGTGACGCCCCCGGGGGAGCCGTTGGGATTGGCGGGAAACATCTCCGTCACCCGACCGTAATGATCGACATACCGCAGCGCGACCAGGGCGTTCGGGTCCGCGCTCGCCTCGGCGCCAAATTCCGCACGGCCCTCGCCATGGGCGACGACGACCGGCAGGCGTGAGCCGGCCATGTCGGTCAGCAGGATCGAGGGCGAATCCTCGACCTGCACCATCGCCACGCGGGCCTCGAATTGTTCCGACAGGTTGCGCCGGAATAGCGGCCAACCCTCCGCTCCGGGAATCAGTTCGACCAGATGCGACAGCATCTGGCAACCGTTGCAGACGCCCAGCCCGAAGGTGTCCTCGCGCTGGAAGAACGCTTGAAACTGATCGCGCGCGCGGGGATTAAGCAGTATCGACCTGGCCCAGCCACCGCCAGCGCCCAGCACATCACCATAGGAGAAGCCGCCACAGGCCACCAAACCGCTAAATCCTGCCAGGTCGAGACGATCCTCGATGATGTCGCTCATGTGCACGTCGACCGCGAGGAAACCCGCGCGGTCGAAGGCCGCCGCCATCTCTATATGACCATTGACGCCCTGTTCGCGCAGGATGGCCACTCGCGGGCGGGAACGGGCCACGTAGGGTGCGGCAATATCCTCCTCGGGGTCAAAACTGAGCTGCGCATGCAGCCCCGGATCGGCATCGTCGATGATGGCAGCATATTCCTGCCGGGCGCACTCCGGATTGTCCCGGAGCGCCTGCAGGCGGTAACTGGTCTCCGACCAGATGGACTGGAGTTCCGCGCGTGTGCCCTGAAACAGCAGCCCCGCCCCCTGATGAATGCGAATCTCGCCATCCTCACGCGGGGCGCCCAGCTCATGCACGCAGGCGCCCAGTCCAAACGCTTCCAGCAGGGCGAGCACCGGTTCCCGATCCTCGGTACGGATCTGCAACACGGCGCCCAACTCCTCGGCGAACAGGCTCGCCAGCGCGTCGTCCCCCAGCCCAGCGATATCGACCTCGAAGCCGCAACGGGCGGCAAAGGCCATCTCACAGAGCGTGGCCAGCAGACCGCCATCGGAGCGGTCGTGGTAGGCCAGCAAATAGCCCGACTCGTTCAGCGCCTGCACCGCGTGGAAGAACTCCCGGAACATGGCGGGATCATCGAGATCGGGGCATACATCCCCTAGTTGCCCGTACACCTGCGCCAGGGCGGAACCGCCCAGCCGGTGGCGGCCCTGCCCCAGGTCGATGAGGAGCAGCCGCGTATCGCCGCGGTCGCGCCGCCATTCGGGCGTCAAGGTCCTGCGAATATCCAGCACGGGAGCAAAGGCGGTGATGATCAGCGACAGCGGGGCGCGCATGACCACATCGCGGTCCTCCTGCCGCCAGACCGTCTTCATCGACAGCGAGTCCTTGCCGACCGGAATGGCGATACCCAGCGCGGGACAGAGTTCCAGACCGACAGCCCGCACCGTGTCGAACAGGCGGGCATCCTCCTCGGCGCTGCCGGCGGCGGCCATCCAGTTGGCGGACAGCTTGATGTCGCCCAGTTTCTCGATGCGCGCGGCGGCCAGGTTGGTCAGCGCTTCGCCGATGGCCATGCGGCCCGAGGCCGGGGCGTCGATCAGCGCCAGTGGCGTTCGCTCGCCCATGGCCATGGCTTCGCCCGTATGGGCATGGAAACCGGTGGCCGTCACGCCGACATCCGCGACCGGCGCCTGCCAGGGGCCGACCATCTGGTCACGCGCCACCAGACCGCCCACCGAGCGGTCGCCGATGTGGATCAGGAAGCTCTTGTCCGCCACGGCCGGGCAGCGCAACACGCGGCCCACGGCTTCGGCGAGTTCGACCGCACGCAAGTCCAGCCCCGCCGGCCGGGGGCGCTTGCGCAACGCCTGTCGCTGCATCTTGGGCGGCTTGCCGAACAGCAGCGACATGGGAATATGCACCGCGTCCTCGCCCAACAACCGATCGGTCAGCACGAGTCCCTCCTCCTCCGTGGCTTGGCCGATAACCGCGTAGGGGCAGCGTTCCCGCGCGCAGAAGGCGCGGAATAGCTCCAGGGTTTCAGGCTTCAAGGCCAGGACATAGCGCTCTTGCGACTCATTGCACCAGATCTGCATGGGCGACATGCCCGGTTCGTCGCTCAGCACCTCACGCAGCTCGAAATGGCCGCCGCGCCCGGCGTCATGAATGATCTCGGGCACCGCGTTGGAGAGGCCCCCCGCCCCGACATCATGGATGGACAGGATGGGCGTCGCCTCGCCCAGGGCATTGCAGCGGTTGATGACCTCCTGACAGCGGCGCTGCATCTCGGGGTTGTCGCGCTGCACCGAGGCAAAATCGAGATCCTCCGCGCTCTCGCCCGAAGCTACCGATGAGGCCGCGCCGCCGCCCAGGCCGATCAGCATCGCCGGTCCGCCCAGCACCACGATCGGCGCACCCGGCGGCAGCGGGTTCTTGCCCAATTGACAGGGCCGGATATTGCCCATGCCGCCCGCCAGCATGATCGGTTTGTGATAGCCGCGCAGCCCCTGCCCCTCGGGGTCGGGCTGTTCGAAGGTCCGGAAATAGCCGCAGATATTCGGCCGGCCGAATTCATTATTGAAGGCCGCGCCGCCCAGGGGGCCGGCCAGCATGATATCCAGCGCGGAGGCAATGCGGCCGGGCTTGCCATGGTTCCGTTCCCAGGGCTGCTCGAAATCGGGGATGCGTAGATGGGAAACCGAAAATCCGGTCAGACCGGCCTTGGTGTGCGAGCCTCGGCCGGTCGCCGCCTCGTCTCGTATCTCCCCGCCCGAACCCGTGGCCGCGCCGGGGAATGGCGAGATGGCGGTGGGGTGGTTGTGGGTTTCCACCTTCATCAGCAAATGCGCCGGCTCTTCGGTATAGGCATACTCCAAAGTGACCGGATGGCGCAGGAACACCGGTGTGACCAGTCCCTCGACGACGGCGGCATTGTCCTTGTAGGCGGACAATATACCGGCCGGGGCGGCCTGGCTGGTATGGCGAATCATGGCAAAGAGCGACTGCTCCTGCGCCTCGCCGTCGATCGTCCAGTCCGCGTTGAAGATTTTGTGCCGGCAGTGCTCGGAGTTGGCCTGGGCGAACATCATCAGTTCGACATCGGTGGGATCGCGGCCGAGGCGGGTGAAGCATTCCGTCAGGTAATCCAGTTCATCGCCGGACAGCGCAAGGCCCAGGCTCTGGTTGGCTTCGACCAGTGCGGCCCGGCCCTCGGCAATGACCGGAACCGTTGCGACGCGGGCTGGCGCGTGGTGCTGGAAGACACGCTCGACCGCGTCCGGAGTCAACACCGTCTGCGTCATGCGATCATGCAGAACTCCCTGGATGGCGGCGAGGGCCTGAGCGGTCAACGGCGCTTCGGCATCAATGTGGTAGAGCACCCCGCGCTCGATGCGCGACACCGCTTCCAGCCGGCAGTGGTGGGCGATGTCGGTGGCCTTGCTGGACCAGGGCGAGAGCGTCCCCAGCCGGGGCACGACCAGGCATTCCAGACCCTCCTTTCCGGCAAATTCGGCGGTGGGTCCGTAATCGAGTATGGCTTTGAGCCGGTCCAGCTCCTCCTCGTTCAGCGGCCGAATGGTTTCTACCAGATGCACGTAGCCGGCGCTGAGAGCGGTAACGGCAGGCTCGATCTCGCGTATCTCATGCAGCAGACGTTGACGGCGAAACTCGGAAAGCGCGGCGGGGCCCTGAAGTGTGAGGATCATGTTCCCATCCTGAATGAAGCTAACTGTCTTGGTGTGGTGTCACCACCCCACCGATCATGAAAGGCATCCCGCCGGGCGGGATGTACCTGGCCACCCAACGCCCAAGGGCCGCTCGCGTTGAATCACGACTCCTTACGCCGAGGAACGCAAGCGGAACGCCGGCTAATACGGCCGGCGCGGTCAGGAGGCCGGACGATGTTTTGGCACGGATGACTAGCCGGGTTGAGCACGATAACGCCTGGTCATGGAGCCACACTCGTTAAGAGCCACTGTCTCGTTCCGCCACCTGTCATGCCGGGCCGAGGCCCGGCTTTACAGACGGGGTTTTCGAATGGATCACGGCTTCGGCGGCTGGTCGGGTTGGTTCAGGCCCGTGTGCTGCAAGGTTTCGTTGAGTTGCTTGAGGAGATCCAGTCCCGGCCCCTCGCGCTGCGGTTTGCCTTCGGCATCCTGAACGAAGATGGATGTGACGTTGTTCTTTTCTTCCAACTTGATCCGGTATTCCTGCGTATGCCCGGGTCCACCCCCGAACATTTCGGCGACATCGCCAAAGAATCCGCGATCCTCGTAGGGCTGCTGATCCTTGGCGTAATGCACGAAATAGAGGCCATCCGACCGGTTCTGGTCGATGATTTCCAGTTTCAGGCGACCCAGCGCCTTGTTGACTTCGGCCCAGGTTATGTCGAAGGGCGCCTGCACCTCGATCAGCGGCACATCCTGATGGCTCTCCGCCAATACCGGCGCGGGATGGCTCTTGCCCGCGCGCATGGCCCGGGCGGAATCCGCCGTCATTTCGGCGCCCGGAGGCGGCGTGGCTTCGCGATCGGAGGTCGTCGCGGGCATGTCTTCGGCGGAAGCCGGCGATTCCCAAGCCGCGCGACGGCCACCGCTGGCGCCATCGATGGTGCTGGTGGTGAGATCCGGGGGTACCTCCAGGGGGGGGATTTCCGTGCTGTATTGATACTGCTTCTGCTTGTCCGGAAACCAGCCGGAGATGGTGCTGCATCCCCCCAGCATGGCCGCGGAGCAGACCAACGACAGGGAGCGTCGAGCGATGAATTCACGCATGATGGGACTCCTGAATCGCGCCGGCCTGACGCATGGCGTCACGGACGGCGCCGTGACACCCCTCTGACAGCCAGGTGAGCGGCAACCGGATACCGGTCTTGATCAGACCCATCTCGGCCAGCGCCCATTTCACGGGGATGGGATTGGATTCGATGAACAATTCGCGATGCAGGCCCTCCAATTTGGCATCGATATCGCCAGCCAATGCCCGATCACCCTGACGTGCGGCCACGCAGAGCTCATGCATCAGCCGGGGCGCGACATTCGCGGTCACCGAGATGACACCATGCCCGCCCATGAGACAGAATTCGCGAGCCGTCGCGTCATCACCCGAATACAGCAGGAAATCCCGTCCGCAGAGCCGCTGAATCTCGATCACGCGATCGAGTTTGCCGGTCGCTTCCTTGATACCGATGATGTTGGGAACTCCGGCCAGGCGCGCAACGGTATCCGGCAGCATGTCGCACGCGGTGCGCCCGGGCACGTTGTAGAGTATCTGGGGGATGTCCACCGCTTCGGCTACCGCACGGTAATGGCGATAGAGGCCTTCCTGCGTGGGCTTGTTGTAATAGGGGGTCACCAGCAGACAGGCATCAGCGCCCAATTCCTTGGCCTCCCGGGTCAGGGCGATGGCTTCGGTGGTGGAGTTGGCGCCTGTACCGGCGATGACCGGAACGCGCCCGCCGACCTGCTCGATGGTCAGCCGAATGACCTCGCAGTGCTCATCCTCATCCAGAGTGGCCGATTCCCCGGTGGTGCCGACGGCCACGATGCCATCGGTTCCTTCCGCCAGGTGGAATTCGATCAGCCGCCGCAAGGATTCGAGATCCAGCGTACCATCCGGCTGCATCGGTGTGACCAATGCGACAAGGCTACCTTCCATCATGCGCGTTTTCCAGCTTATATAAAGCGGTCAATGGTAACTTGGTGACGTTCAAGCTGACAACAATACCGTGTCGGAAGGCATGCCGATTTCCCGCCTCGAACGACCCCGGTTTGGATAAACTATCCCGACACTCGGCAATGCCCCTTTTCACCAGCGGCTGGGCATACTCCCGTCATGATGGCGATGAATGTCGAAACCCGGTCCACGGGGACGTGCATCCGGTTATGCCAAAAGGCTGGCTCAACCATTGATGGAGTTGTCAGGAACCCTCCATGACTCCCGATTTTGCCATCCAGGGGTTAGAACGAGGGGACTTCCGCCAAAATGATCATTGCCGTCCTGCATCCGATTCCGCTCCAGGCCCTATTGTGACCCAGACTGCCGCTTCATTACCGCCTGCCATCGCCTTGATGGGGCCTACCGCCTCGGGCAAGACGCGCCTGGCCATTCAACTGGCGCAAGCGCTCCAGGGCGAAGTCATCAGCGTCGACTCAGCACTGGTCTACCGAGGTATGGATATCGGGACGGCCAAACCCACCCCGGCGGAACGGGAAGGCGTCCCGCATCACCTGATCGATATACTCGATCCCGTCGAGAGCTTTTCCACCGGTCAATTCCGGCGGGAGGCCTTGGCGTTGATGAAGGACATCTCCGAACGAGGGAGGGTTCCCATTCTGGCGGGAGGCACCCTGCTCTACTTCCAGGGCTTGCTTCAAGGCCTGTCCGAATTGCCGGCCGCCGATCCCGAGGTCCGTCTGCAGATCGAACACGAGGCCAATGAACTTGGATGGTCCCGCCTGCACCAGGAATTGGCGCGCGTGGACGCCCCCTCCGCGCTGCGCATCCATCCCAATGACCCGCAACGTATCCAGCGCGCCCTGGAGGTGTTCCGGGTGTCGGGAACACCACTCAGCCAGTTGATCGCGTCAACCCGAACGCCGCCCCTGCCCTTTCGCTGCTTCAAGGTGACGCTTGCCCCTGGTCATCGCGACGTCCTGAACCAACTCATTAGCACGCGCTTCATGCACATGCTGGAACAGGGCCTGATCGAGGAAGTTCGCAAACTGCATGCCCGGGAGGATCTGCATGCCGATCTGCCTTCCATGCGGGCCGTGGGCTATCGGCAAGTCTGGGCCTATCTGGATGACGAATATGACCGGGAAACGATGATCGAGAAAGCCATCATAGCGACTCGTCAGTTTGCCAAGCGCCAAAGGACCTGGTTACGCAAGATCGGGGAGGCCAACGCTTACGAGAGCGGAGCGTCCACCCTAGTATCGACGGTCATCAGGGATTTTACGGACTTCTGCAAGCGCCACACCTAGCCTTGGGCATTCACCTTGAACGCCCGACTCCAGGCATCAGTCGCAAATAGCGCGTCCCTGACACTCTCCACGGTCAACGCAAAGGGCTCGTTATGGGCGGTCTCACCCGGCGCCAGGGCGCGTTCCGCGACCAGGCGGGCCTGGGCGGGGCTCAGGCTGTCGAGACCCAGTTCATTCAGGGTCATGGGCAACCCGACTCTCAGGCAAAACCCCATCACCTCCTCAATCAAGGAGGATTCTCGCCCTTCGAGCACCAATTGAACGAGAGTTCCGAAGGCGACTTTTTCACCATGCAGACGGTCATGGGTTTCCGGGAGCGCGGTGAGTCCGTTGTGGACGGAATGCGCGACGGCAAGGCCACCGGACTCGAACCCCAGACCGGACAATAAGGTGTTGGCTTCGACGATGCGTTCAAATGCGGGGGTTACGGAGCGGGCCTTGACGGCGGCGACCGCGGCGACACCATCACGGAGCAGGGTCTGGTAACACAAATCCGCCAGCGCGGCCGCGGCCAGGGTGCAGGCGCCGCCAACTGCGTTGGGCTTGTGCGCCATACGCGCCGTGTCGGCTTCAAATTTCGTGGCCAGGGCATCGCCCATCCCGGCAATCAACAAGCGTACTGGCGCCGCGGCGATGACTTGTGTATCCACCAGCACCAAATCGGGATTGCGCTTGTAGAACAAACACTTTTCAAAGGTTCCCTCGGGAGTATAGACGACCGAGAGGGCACTGCAGGGCGCGTCGCTGGCCGCCACCGTGGGACAGCAGGCCACCGGCTTGCCGAATTCACTGGCCACGGCCCGGGCCGTATCCAGCACCTTGCCGCCCCCCGCGCCCACGATGGCCACGGCATCGATCCGGCGAGCTTCCAGTAGACACCGTTCAATCTCGGCGGCTGAACATTCGCCACCAAAATCAAAAACCTGCAGGGGAATGTCAAGCTCGGCGAAGCTCTCAACCCAGAGGGTTTCGAGTAACCGCCTCGCGCTGTGACTGGCCAGCAGCAGCGTCGGTCCGGCGCAGCCAAGCCTCTGCAGTTCGGCCGCCAATTGCCGGGTGGCATCCGGCCCCTGGACATAACGAGCGGGTGAGCAAAATACGTTAAGCATCGGCGAGAACCCGGATTAAGACTTTTACTCGATGTGCGGCTGATCAGCCATGACCCGCCTGGGCGGCCGTTTCCTGTTCCTTGGCCAGCAGCGCCACGGCATCGCTGGCGATTTCACTCAGCCCGGTCCCGCCAGCCTGATAATGCTTGACGATGGCAAGCCGCATCCGCGACTCCCAAAAGCGCCTCAGGTGATCGGCGACTCCTGCTACAGCGGCTGCATGTTCGGGTTCGGCCTTGAAGAAATCGGCGATGTTATTGGCCATTTTGACGAGGTTTTCGATATCCATTGTGGAAAACTCAGGGGTTCTAGATCAGAGGGGGTAATTCATTACGGAGACGTTGACTCACGGACTCTCATGCATCAGTCGCTGAGGATTGGCATACACCACATGATCCTGATCGCGCGCAAACCCGATCAGGGTCAGCCCCGAGTCTTCGGCCTGCCTGATGGCAAGCCCGGTGGGCGCCGATATGGCCGCCAACAGGCCTATGCCTACCATCGCGCATTTCTGGACCATTTCAAAACTGGCGCGGCTGGTCACCACGACGAAGCCCGCGCCGAAATCAGTCTTCTTGCGGGCCAGGACGCCGATCAGTTTATCGAGGGCATTGTGTCGGCCCACGTCTTCCCTGACCACCATGGCAGCATCGCCAGGCACCGCCCAGGCCGCCGCATGCACGGCTCCCGTGATTTGATTCAACCGTTGCTTGCCGCGCAAGGCTGACAGGGTACGCATCAATTCGGCGGCCGTGACCCTTATGTTGGACCTGACCGGAGGAGGGCGCCTGACGGCCTGTTGCAGTGTACGCGCGCCGCACAGCCCGCAACCCGTTCGCCCCGTCATATTACGGCCCTTGTCCATGATGGTGTCGCAGAACTCGGCCGGGATGGTCACACGTACCTCAATCCCGTCCCGGCGTGGATATACCCCGACGGTCTGTATATCCTCCATCCGAGTCACGATGTTCTCGGTCAGACTGAAACCCAGGGCAAAGTCCTCGAGATCCAGGGGCGTGGCCAACATGACGACATGCGGCTCGCCGTTGTACATCAAGGCTATCGGCGCTTCCTCGGCAATGCAGTCGTCAACCTCCTCCGCTATCGAACCTCGCCAGCGCTGAACCGGACGGACCCGATAACCAGGCCACCCAAGTTCAGCGCCGGCCTCCTGCATGATGGAGGGTCAGCCGACCACGGCTACGCGCTGATCCAGCAGGTGTTGTTGCTCCTCGCTGAACTCGCGGTAGTCGCGCTGCCATTCGGAGGGTCCCGTGACCTTGGTCACCTGCACGGCCGTGACCTTGTACTCGGGACAATTGGTGGCCCAGTCGGAGTTGTCGGTCGTGATGACGTTGGCGCCGGATTCCGGGAAGTGGAAGGTGGTGTAGACCACGCCGGGTTGTACCCGCTCCGTGATGATCGCCCTGAGCACGGTCTCGCCCGAGCGGCTCTTGATGCCCACCCAATCGCCATCCTTGATGCCTCTATCCTCGGCATCGTGCGGATGAATCTCCAGTCGGTCTTCCGAATGCCACATCGAGTTGGCGGTCCGCCGGGTTTGGGCGCCGACGTTGTACTGCGACAGGATGCGGCCCGTGGTCAGGATCAACGGGAAGCGGCTGTTGGTGCGCTCCGGCGTGGGTACATACTCGGTGAGCATGAAGCGCCCCTTGCCACGCACGAACTCATCGATATGCATGGTCGGAGTACCTTCCGGCGCCTCGTCGTTGCAGGGCCACTGTACGCTGCCGAGCTCATCCAGCTTGGCGAAGCTGACGCCCTTGAAGGTGGGCACCAGGCTGGCAATTTCGTCCATGATCTCCGAGGCGTGGGTATAGTTCATGGGATATCCCAGCGCATTGGAAAGCAACTGGGTGACCTCCCAGTCCTCATAGCCCGCGAGCGGCGGCATGACCCGGCGCACCGGTGAAATGCGGCGCTCGGCATTGGTGAAGGTGCCGCTCTTTTCCAGGAAGGAAGCGCCCGGCAGGAAGACATGGGCGAATTTGGCGGTTTCATTCAGGAAGAGATCCTGCACCACGACGCATTCCATCTCGCGCAAGGCCGCATGCACGTGTTGGGTATCGGGATCGGACTGGGCGATGTCCTCGCCCTCGCAGTACAGACCCTTGAAACTGCCGTCCAGAGCCGCGCCAAACATGTTGGGAATCCGCAAACCCGGTTCCGCTTCCAGAGCGACGCCCCAGACAGACTCGAAGAGCCCGCGGGTCTCCGTATCGGAGACATGCCGGTAACCCGGCAGTTCATGCGGGAAAGAGCCCATGTCGCAGGAGCCCTGGACATTGTTCTGGCCGCGCAGCGGGTTCACGCCGACGCCCTCGCGCCCGATATTGGCGGTGGCCATGGCCAAGTTGGCGATACCAATGACCGTGGTGGAACCCTGGCTATGCTCGGTGACACCCAGTCCATAGTAGATGGCCGCGTTGCCGCCGGTGGCATAGAGCCGGGCGGCCTCCCGCACCAGTGACGCGGGCACGCCCGTGACGGATTCGGTCGCCTCCGGTGAGTTCTTCTCCTGACTCACAAAGACCTTCCACTTGTCATAGGACTCGGGCTCGCAGCGTTCCAGGACGAAGGCATCGTTCGCCAGACCCTCGGTGACCACGACATGCGCCAGCGCGTTGATCAGGGCCACGTTGGTCCCCGGCCTCAGTTTCAAATGGTAATCGGCCTGTACGTGCACCGAGCGCACCAGATCAATATCCCTGGGGTCGGCGACGATCAGCCGCGCGCCTTCGCGGATGCGGCGCTTCATGGCCGAGCCGAATACCGGGTGTCCATCGGTCGGGTTGGCGCCGATGACCAGGATCACGTCGGTCTGGCGAATGGAATCGAAGGTCTGGGTGCCGGCCGATTCACCCAGCGTCTGCTTCAGGCCATAACCGGTGGGAGAGTGGCAAACACGGGCGCAGGTATCTACGTTGTTGTTGCCGAAGGCGGCACGTACCAGCTTCTGCACCAGGTAGGCTTCCTCGTTGGTGCAGCGGCTGGAGGTCAGTCCGCCCACCGAATCGCGTCCATACTTGGCCTGGATACGCTTGAACTCCGAGGCGGCATGGTTGATGGCTTCCTCCCAGGAAACTTCACGCCAGGGATCGGTGATCTTCTGGCGGATCATCGGCTTGGTGATGCGGTCCTTGTGCGTCGCATAGCCGAAAGCAAAGCGGCCCTTGACGCAGGAATGACCATGATTGGCATGACCATCCTTGTTGGGCACCATGCGCACCACCTCGGCGCCCTTCATTTCAGCCTTGAACGAGCAACCCACACCGCAATAGGCACAGGTCGTGATGACGCTGTGTTCCGGCTGGCCCATCTCGACCACGGATGTTTCCATCAAGGTGGCGGTCGGGCAGGCCTGGACACAGGCGCCGCAGGAGACGCACTCGGAGTCCATGAACGCCTGATCTTGCCCCGGCGACACCTTGGAATCGAAGCCGCGACCGTCGATGGTCAGGGCATAGGTGCCCTGCACCTCTTCACAGGCTCGCACACAGCGGGAACAGACGATGCACTTGGAGGGATCGAACTGGAAGTAGGGATTGCTGGTGTCCTTCTCGGCCTGGAGATGATTTTCGCCCTCATAACCGTAGCGCACCTCACGGAGGCCCACGGCGCCGGCCATATCCTGCAATTCGCAATTACCGTTGGCGGAGCAGGTCAGACAGTCCAGCGGATGGTCGGAGATGTAGAGCTCCATCACGCCGCGGCGCACGCCGGCCAGCCGTTCATTCTGCGTGCAGACCTTCATGCCCTGGGCGACGGGCGTGGTACAGGAGGCCGGCAGGCCGCGACCGCCTTCGATCTGGACCAGACAGAGCCGGCAGGAGCCAAAGGGCTCCAGGCTGTCCGTCGCGCACAGCTTGGGAATCTGAATGCCGATGCTGGCCGCCGCCCGCATGACGGAAGTCCCCTCGGGGACGGTGACGCTGAATCCGTCGATGTCCAGCGTGACCAGGTTCGGCGACTCGCTCGCCGGGGTTCCAAAATCGCAATCTCTTACAGCCATTGTCTGCCTCCTGAGTTTCAGAATGCCTAACTCGCGCGGGTTATCTGTTATTGCAGGACCGCGCGAACCGTTTCCTGCTGCCTATCCACTGGCCCTGGTCCTGTTGTTCAGGCCGCCTTCTCGGAGGCGGCAACCCCAAAATCTTCCGGGAAATGATTGAGCGCGCTGAGTACGGGATAGGGCGTCATGCCCCCCAGTGCGCACAACGAGCCCGCCAGCATGGTTTCGCCCAGATCGCGCAGCAAGGCGATGTTCCGCTCACGGTCCTCGCCCAGGCGAATCTTGTCGATGACCTCCATGCCACGGGTCGAGCCGATCCGGCAGGGAGTGCACTTGCCGCAGGATTCCACGGCGCAGAATTCCATGCCGTAGCGCGCCATCTTGGCCATGTCCACCGTGTCGTCGAACGCCACGATACCGCCATGCCCCAGCACCGCCCAGAGCGCCGCGAAGGCTTCGTAATCGAGCGGCGTATCGAACTGCGATTCCGGCAGATAAGCACCGAGCGGACCACCGACCTGAACCGCCTTGATGGGTCGACCCGAGGCCGAACCCCCGCCGTAGTCGTAGAGAATCTCGCGCAGGGTGACACCGAACGCCTTTTCCACCAGCCCCGGTTGCTTCAGGTTGCCGGCGAGCTGTATCGGCAAGGTACCACGCGAGCGGCCCATGCCAAAGTCACGGTAGTAGGACCCTCCCTTGTCGAGAATGATGGGCACCGAGGCCAGCGAAATCACATTGTTGATCACGGTCGGCTGACCAAACAGCCCCTGGATCGCCGGCAGGGGCGGCTTGAACCGCACCAAACCCCGTTTGCCTTCGAGACTCTCCAGGAGTGAGGTTTCCTCGCCGCACACGTAAGCGCCAGCCCCCAGGCGTACTTCGAGATGGAAGGACTTGCCAGTACCCAGCAGGTCATCGCCCAGGTAGCCTCCCGCATACGCCGCGGCGATCGCCGCATTGAGGGCGACATGCGCATGGGGGTATTCGCAGCGGAGATAGATATAGCCACGGGTCGCGCCCACCGCGAGACCTGCGATCGTCATACCCTCGACCAGCACAAGCGGGTCGCCTTCCATGATCATGCGATCCGAAAACGTACCGGAATCACCTTCATCGGCATTGCAGACGATGTACTTCTGATCGGCCGGCGTATTGAGCACGGTCCGCCATTTGATGCCAGTCGGGAAGGCGGCGCCACCGCGGCCGCGCAGGCCGGACTCGGTGACTTCATCGACGATGGCGGAGGGCTCCAGCGACAAGGCGCGCCGCAGTCCTCGATAACCGTCGTGGGCGACGTAATCCTCCAGGCTGACAGGGTCGGTGATGCCCACGCGCGCGAAGGTGAGTCGCTCCTGATTTTTCAGATAAGGAATCTCGCCGGTCGGCCCCAACGCCAGTGCGTGAGTCTTACCTTCGAGGAAACCGGCCTCGAACAGCGAAGCCACATCCCCCGGCCTTACCGGACCATAGGCCACCCGGCCAGCGGCCGTTGCGACTTCCACCATGGGCTCCAGCCAATACAGCCCGCGCGAACCATTGCGGATCAACTCTATCCGGGCGCCGCGACGCTCAGCCTCGGCCTGGATCGCTGCCGCAACCTTTTCCGCCCCTAAACCCAGGGCGCTGGAATCTCTGGGTACATAAACCTTGATCATGGCTTTGCCTGCGTCTCTGCGATGATTTCGTCAAACCGCTCGGGGGTGACCCGGCCATACACCTCGGTCCCCACCATGATGGACGGGGAACAGGCACAGTTGCCGAGACAATAAACGGGTTCCAGGCTGAACTCGCCATCGGCGGTGTTCTCATGGTAATCGATCCCCAGGCGCTGTTTCGCATGGGCCTCAATCTCATCGGAACCCATGGCCTGGCAGGATTCCGCACGGCAGATATGGATGGTTTGCTTGCCCGGCGGCGTTTCCCTGAAATAGTGATAAAAACTGATCACACCATGCACCTCCGCACGGGAGAGATTCAGTTCTCGGGCAATCAGAGGCACGGTCTCTGGTGGAACATAACCCAAGTGATCCTGAATACCATGCAGGATGGGGAGCAAAGCCCCGGGTTTATCCTTGAGGCTGGCGACGATTGAACTGATTTCCTCTATTTTCCACTGATTGTTCGCCATCGTTATTCTCTTTGAACCTGATCCCCGCGAAAGTGAGCCGGCAGGAACATCCAGATGGATGCGGGGACAGAAATTAACCAGGTGCGTTCGCTAGACATGAAATTCTACTCGCTGGGAGATGTTCTGAAAACTTTTTCTTGACGTTTTTACTGGGTTTTTACCACGCTCCAAGTCCCGGTTCGCAGCGCCAGACACGCGTGGGATGGACAGGCTGACACAGGCCGCGAGGTCTCGCGCCCCTCCACGGTGAACCTGACATTACAATAGGCAAGCCCCTGGCCCGTATTTGGATGTTCCCAGATTTCCTCATGAGCAAATCCAGCAAACCCCTCTCGTTTGAAGCCCTGACTGACTCGCTGGTCAGGTTTTGCGTCTCCCGCTGCCAGAAATTTTATTTTCGGCTGGTGGAATCGACTGGTCGTCACAAGCGGGACATCCTAGTAAGTCGGGTCGAACATGCGCGGGACAGTCTGGAGGAAGCGAAGACCCAGTTCCAGACTGCACTGGATCGATTCAGTACGCTCACACAGTTCGACGGCGGCGATCTCGAAGATGTCTATCGTCAGCTCAAGATCGAATTCGACTACAGCCAGTCCAAAGCTCTGGCCGTCAGGGATCGCATCGATGCGGTGGAAGATGTTGCGCTGGCGCTATTTTCCGAGTGGGAGTCCGAGCTTGAACAGTATTCCAACCGTGGACTGAGAAGCAGCAGCCGACAAAAGCTCAAGCTGACCCAGCAGCATTATGGCCAACTCGTCACGGCGATGCGCCGGGCCGAAAGCAAGATCGACCCGGTCCTGGGGGTGTTCCGTGACCATGTGCTTTTCCTCAAGCACAATCTGAATGCCAACGCCATCGCCTCGCTGGAGCATGAACTGAATGCCATGACGGTCGGCGTCGCCGGCCTTATCGGCGCCATGGAACGCTCGATCACCCGAGCCAACAGCTTTGTCGAGTCGCTAACCGCAGCTGCACCCAAGGCCCTCACGTCCGACAAATCCTGAGGGAGCACGCGGCGCGGTAGACTCTTCCGAAAATTCCAAACGAGGCCGCCATGATGGACATCAACCTGACTTACGACCGCCCCGATGAGGGTCCCGGTACCGGACCCATCCAGGTCGGCTGGTTTCTGACCTCTGACAAGGGCGCGGTCCTGTTTGATCCGCCCGAGCGTGTCGCATTCCGGCAGACCAACAAGACCCATGCCAAATCGGCCAGCCGCTGCCCCGGCGTGATCCAGTTGGAAAGCCGCTATTTCATGGTGAAATGCCCCTTTGACATTCACATCGGCTTTGGCCGGGATGACAAAGGCAAGGCCGTCCTGATCAACCGCGCCGGAACCGCCAGCCCGATCCGAACCAACAAGCTGGGGGAGGTGTTGACGCTGGTCAACGAAGCCGAGTGGCGCTACCCGGACCGCCCGACCGTCCAACTGATCCTGCCCTACTGCTTCATCGCCGACGAGATGGTCTATATCACCCAACTCTCGGCCTTCATGCATTATCGCCGCGACCCGCTGCCGGGCACGATCTTTGGCGGGCGCTTCCCGGTCTCGATCTGGCCCCGCCCCTTGATGTGGGCCTTTGAATGGCATGAGCCGGAGAAGGACCTGATCCTGAATCGGGGTGAACCGCTCTTCTATTGCCAGTTCGAAGGCATGGACCCCTCGCGCACGGTGCAGGTGATCGAGGCGGAGAGAACACCCGAGCTTTCGGCCTATATCGAAAAGATCAGCGGAGTGGTGAACTACGTCAACCAGACGTTTAGCCTCTTCAAGGCGGCCGAGTCGATCCGGCCGAAGAAACTCCTGACCCCGAAAGTGCGGGAGTAGACCCAGCACCACCGGGCCGGTCACCAACCGTGGCGCATTGGACCGGACCTGAAAGCCGCTGTGGCCGCCCAAACCTCATACTCACCTGTGGATTCCACTCGTGTTCGGCCCAAGCGGGCGGGTATGGGCCCGTCGCTGAACTGAAAGCCATCATCAAACCATCAGGAGTTGACCATGCGTCTTAGCTCATTGTGTTTTTGGCTGCTGATATCCGCAGGGATGGCGTCTCATATGGCCCATGCCGGAGGGCCGCTTTATGTTCAGGCCTTCCGTACGCTTTACGATGGGCCTTTTCATCATAGCGATGTAGGGCATGCGATAGCCGCCGACGGGCTGGGCGGCTGTTACAGCGGGGGTTGGAATTACAACCCAACCGACGCCGATTACCATGCCCGGCTCCTTGCCTACGATGGCAGCGGCAACCTTCGCTGGACGTTGACGGCAACCGAGCCTTCGATCAATACACACATCCGATTGTTTCGCCCGCCAGCGTTGGAGGATGTGTGGCTCGCTTACGAGGCGAATCATCTTGCATGTCCGTTTCTGCATGTAGTCCGCATCTCAAACACGGGCCTGGTGCGCTTTGACAAGACCGTGCCGTTGAACTCTGAAGTCAGAGTGGACCCGCCAGGGCTCTATGTGGATGCAAGCGGTTATGCGTACTTGACTTATGGCCTGGGCGGTGCGGCGATGGCAATGAAAATCGGGCCACAGGGCAATGTGCACTGGAAAAGGGCGATCATCACTTCCGGTCAAGCCGTCGGGATGGCAATCCAGGCGGATTCTCAGGGAATTTATGTCGCCGGTATTGAGAAACCCTTGGCGGGTGGTTATTTCACCGCCAAACTCAAGCCTTCGGGGGTTGTTGAATGGTTAACCAAAGATGCGGGGGCCATTGGCAATACCCTGGGGCCGGCATTCCTGGAACGGCAGGGGGACGGTGTCATTGTGGTGACCACGCCTGAATCAACCTTTGGTGTGCCCCGCTACCGCATCAGCCGTTTGGCGGCCGCAACCGGAACGGTGCTTTGGGCTAAAGAGTATCGGCCAAGCAGTTTTACCGCGGATGGCGAAGCGGTAGGTTTAGGGGTGGATCAAGCCGGCAATGCCTATGTGGCGGGTTTTCGGGTGCAGCCTCAGTTGGGTAGCTTTATAGTGAAATATGCCGCTAACGGCGTCCGTCTTTGGGAAAGAACACTGGCTGCTGGCGGCGGCCATACCGCCAGTGCCTTGGTGGTCAACCCACAAGGCCATGCCTTTATCGGCACACTATCCGGCATCCTCAGCGGAGTTAATGCTCAAGGACAAAGCCTCTATTTTGGGCAACGGAAGGGGTATTACCGAGGATTGGCCGTAGATTCAATCGGCCATGTGTTTGCCATCGGCAGTGTGTTTAACAAAACCACAAGCGACGACTTTGTTACCGTCAAGCTTCGACCCCAGTAACCGCGAAGTCACCAAATTGATCACCGCGAATTTTCGAATCGCCGCTGCGGAGTCACTTGGCGAAAAATGACTTTACCTTGAGATGAACATCACGCTGGCTGCTCTGGAGGTATAGCGTCAAGCGGGAAAAACGTGAACATCGAGCTTAACCCACCTCCGGGCGCTAAGGTCCGCCCCGCACCAGCCACACCGCCAACTTGAAAAACTTGTCGTCCATGTTATGCATGGCGAATTCGCCCTGACCGGAATAGACATACCAAGCGTTATAACTGATGGGGCCGGGGGAGGAGGTCCAGAATTGCGCCACCGGGGCGTTGGGGAAGACCTTCAGGTTGAGGGCCGGATCGAGGCAGCTCAATTCGAGCAGGCTCTGCATTTCCTTGAGGTTGGGCAGGCGCCAGTCGGAATAGCCCGCATACTGGCTATCCGCCGCGGCGCTCAGGGCATTGCCCCAGGTCAGAAAGTCCGGAGCGCCGAGCGTGCACTCCGGTCCATCCAGGCCCTCGGCGCAGCGCCGCCACATCAGGCCGGTGTCGAGGTCCAACACCGTGCCGCGACCGGCGTCCAGCAGGAAACGGGAGGCGGGCGCGGTTTCGCGGATGCCCGTCCGGCACGTCTGGACCGCCAGCGCCTGGCCGGACAACAGGGCGGACAGCAAGAATATCCATCGCAGGGTCATGGGGAAACTCCTGAATTGCGGTTTGGAACGGGGTTCAGCGGTCGCCGCGCACCAGGCGCACCGCAAGATGGGCGGTCCGGTACTGGAAGTAGGAACTGCCGTCCATGAAGTTGACGCTCCAGGCCCAGGCCGAATAGGACGCGTGAGGTGTAGCGGTCCAATAACCGAATGAACGGCCATCGGGGAAATAGTCCCGGTCGATGGCCGCGCTCAAATAAATCCCGCTCAGGTCCATGAGGCCAAGCAACTCGCGTCGGTCCGGCAGCCGCCAATCCTTGAAGCCACACCAGCCCTCGGCGTTGACCCGCTCGACAAAGGCTTCGGTATTGCACCAGGAGGCGGGATCGACGGGGTTGAAGCCAGAGCAGAGGGCGCGCCGCTTGCCGGGACTGCCCTTGGCGCCGTTGTTGTTCGAATTGTCGGTGCTGTACCAGGTGTAGCTGTCCTCGGGGTCGTGCAAGCCCTGGTTGCCGGTCTTGCCGTCGCCGACCGGTTTCACCTCCCAGACCAGACCGGTCACGTTGTCGCGCACGCACCCCCATTCAGTGGCGCTGGCAGGCAGCGGCTGGCCGTTGGCGTCCAGCTTGGTGAAATTGAAACCGGCCTTGCCGTTGGCATCGGAATTGGTTTTGGAGAGAGCGTCGCGGCCCGTTTCGGCATCCTGGCTGGGGAATCCCGCCACCGGGCAGGTGAGCTTGGCGGCTTTGGCATCCGAGCAGGTGCGGAGGCCGGTATCGTTCTGGACGCGAGGGAAGGGGTTGCCGCCCAGGCTGAGCAGCGCGGCGGGGTGGCCGGGGGTGATGGAAGGAACGGCCAGGATCGCGGCGCTCCCGGCCAGGCTTTGCGGCTTGAAGGTTACGACGAACCGGCAATTCCGACCCGGAGCCAGGATCGGCGGGCAATCGTTGGTTTGGCTAAATTCGCCCGCGCCGCTTCCGGTGAGGGTGATGGCGGCAGGATCGACGTTGATCGGGACCTTGGAGTCATTGACCAGCCGGGCGGCCAAGGACCGGGTTTCGGTCAGTGCGGTGGCGGGAAAGGCCAGGCCGCCCGGCTTGAAGACCCACTGGGCCGCGGCCGGTTCCGCCAGGACGGCGCCCAGGCAGACACAGAGCGGAAGCACTCTCAGGAAAGGATGTCGCATGGCAAGGCTCCTCCCGTGTGTAAGAAAAGAAGGATAGTCATTTCAACGGGATGGGGCGGCCTCCCATTAGAGGCTGATGATGGGCCCGGGGTGGGTCTATGTCAATCGGGGAACGATCAGCCTGTCAGGTCAGTCCATGCAACCATGCCCCGGCAATCCAATGCGGCCAAAGCGGGCATTTTGACCACTTGAACAGGGTCAGGACTTGGCTATTGCAAGCCATCAGGTGGATACGGCTCATGGCGGTTCTATAGGCGTCATTTCAGCGAGCAGAGTTTCTGGAGCAATGTCCTGTTCATTGGGCCACGTCACCGCGCCCAAGAGAATGCCAACCTGATTGAAGTAATGCACATTCTTGAGTTCCCGAAAAACGCCATGATCCAGATAAGGCTTTAAGTCGAGAACCCCCTTTTTGCCGTTTTCGATTTCAACGTATATTTCATAATCCGGCAAGGCCTTTACAAGCTTAGCGTCCCAATACATATCACCCTCACAGCCTAGATGTCGTAATGCTTTATCTGAGACTCGCATTCAACCTCCCCAGTACGATTTATCAAGGCTAAGTTGGCCTCTCAAGTAGCTTATCATTAACATTGATCCATGATTCCAGTGCTTCCATAACCCGAATCCATTCTACGTTGTATTCGAGCTCGAAAGTTTGTAAAACAATGATTGCTAGCTCTTCAAATTCGTCCCCTCGGAGTTCATTCCATCGATTAGCGAACAGTGACTCATATTCCTCATGATCAACCTTTGAATACCCAAAACAAAGGCCTTCCCAGTTTGGATGTGCGCTTTCAGAGAGGGTCGCATATACACTTTCGATCTTCGGATATCGCTTTTCACAGCTTTGAATTATGCTAATAATATTTATAGAGCTGTAGTTTGTAGTACCGTTTCGCGTTCCCATTAAGAGCTTAATAGTTTTATCTGAGAATTCGAAGAAATCCAAACTCCCGTTAACAACTCTCTCTATTTGTTGATTCAGATAAACGATTATCGCTGTTGTCTCTAGGGCGCTTCGGAGCAATATCCTCGCTCCGAGGACGTGTCCGGCGAGGTCCAAGTGGTCTGCTTGAGATACCAGGTCGTGGAAGCGCCAGAAGGTGCATTCGCGGATTACAAAGGACCGAAAAGGCGCCTTCCATTTGTAAGCTATGGGATTGTGCGCCAAGAGTGACCCAAGGGCCAGCGACTGGCATCGGGAATCGCCCCAGGCTTGTATGATTTGAGTCAGCGGTCTCATGCTAGACAACGTCTCAAGTCACCGCCAAAAAAGGGTAGAGCGCGTAACGAGTTGATCTTTTTTCTGTCCGAATTCATTCGATTGTTAGACTATTTTATAATTTTCACCGGTTACAACGTTCCTCGTATTTAGGCCATGTTTTTCCATATTCACGTAATTCGTTTGCACATGACACGATAGTTAAGAAACTGCCTTCTGTATGTCGCTTAAGGCGAGTTAGTCCTGTATATATTAGTGCTAGAGATTTTCTGTCCACGCTTTGCCCGATAAAGATAACAAGAGCGCGGGACTCCCAACCCTTAAAGCTATGTAGTGTCGTTGCCTTGATGCGGGAATCCCCCATAAAGAACCCCATTTTTCTTCTACGAGAATCTCGGCTGTCATCTCCAAAGGTGTGAACTGTCCTAACCCCATGGGTACCAATCTGCCTAACCACTTCACGACCAATTTTCTGACTGCCTGTAAGAAATGTTATATCTGGAATTGCAAGCAAAGCGGGGGCCGCGTTTGGCGCCATCGTGAATATTTCCATTTGGCATACCTCAAGCGCAGATTTTTGATTTGTATGCACCCACTTCAGGTTGCACGGATATAGATCTAATTCTCCTTGAGCTGGCTCTGGGAGATCAGTTGTATCATTTGGAAGAAATCGCCGAGCAAATTCTCTTGCGTATTTCAATGCCACTGGCGGTAACCGGTAACTAATTTTCAGTTCTGCCCATTTGCCACCTGGGAACCCAGCACCTTTCATTGCCTCATCAGTCCATGATCGCGCTGTATCATAAATATCCTGTGTGGCATCAGCAACCAGCAGCATTTCCCCGCCCGGACGGCACACCAATCTTAGTGCATTCCACCAGCTAGGCAGAAAATCTTGACCCTCGTCTACTAATACAGCATCGTACCGGGGAATTAGCCCCATAAAATCATTCTCTATGATCTCGGATACCAAGCCCGGAAGTTGTACGTTCAAGATGTATTGATTATGTTCCTCGTTATCTGCTTTGTGATTAATCCATAATCGCTTATATTCTTCCTCATGATCAGCTTCTTGGCAGGTTCTCTTGCACCAATAGTGGAAATTCAGCCAAGTTACTTCTTTTCTGGTCTTACCTGATGAGGAGGGCCATCGTACCGCCATGTCCATGAGATAGTGGAGCAACGTAATATTGAATGTAACAACAAGAACCTCCTTGCCCTCGCTAAGTAACTGAGCTGCACGAGCTGCTAAAATTAATGATTTCCCGGACCCAGCAGGGCCTTTGATTCTTCGGTAGCCCGATTCGGTTCTAGATCACATATGACGTTGATTTTTATCGAGTTCCAGAGGTTGCCTTTGAGTGGCGGAGAAATCTGGTTCCACAAGCCAGTTTCTAAGAGCGTGTTTAATAACCTAAGTCATTGATTTGCATTAGATGCGTATGCGGGGGACACCCTAAAGAACCGAGCAATTGGGGAAAATGGCATTTCATGGTTTTTATTTGCCCTATTTCCGG
>Ga0172367_10001201_pt1 | contig 38587 bp, 29 predicted proteins | sample Lak10m_FD_114542 | JGI IMG/M metagenome (GOLD analysis project Ga0172367, IMG submission 114542) | Freshwater microbial communities from Kabuno Bay, South-Kivu, Congo - kab_022012_10m | ecosystem: Environmental > Aquatic > Freshwater > Lake | place: Democratic Republic of the Congo: South-Kivu... | reverse complement strand
TGGTGATTACGAAGATATGGAAGATTTCTTAAGTGATGTTTTGGGAATTCTTGCTAAAGACGATGAGTTTGCTAAGAAATTTATAGATGATATAGACAACTCTCCTAAGGACCGTGGATTTGCATCCTCCTCACGGGTACGCAAGCAAATAGACATGACCCTTGAGGAGTACGCAGAAATCCAGGACTCAATCGACAGCATCATTAAGAAACTCGAAGAGGGGGACTTTGGTGCCGATGAGGAAATTGACAAACTCAAGGAACTTACAGAAAAAATAGAAGACAGCAGGCTTGCCAACGACATGATTCCTCTCAAGGATGATGAGTTAAACGACTACCTAGGAATGCTTGAGGCAATGCGTGATGGCGGAGTAGGGATGGATGATGTCTCCCAAAAAGACAAAGACAATATCGATTCTCTAATTGATGCACTAAAAGAAGCGCAAAAAACCGGTTCTTCCGAATCTCAAAAACTGCAAGATTCCGGAACAAGACTCGGCATGGCCGGAAAGAGCACACGCTCTCAGACGAGAGACAGAAAACTCACATCGGAGGGAACTTTAACTCCGGCAAAGAAACTCAGCATCACGCTGGAAGAAGACGCAATTTCTCTTTTGATAGAAGAGGCCGACCTTATAGCGGACAACACAAAAGACCGCCAGTCCGTAGCGACCATGAAAAAAATTCTTGAAGATGCCAAGGGTGGCAAGTTTGAAGTAACCCCAGAACAATTTGATTCCATAACACGTGCAATCGAAGACGCTTTTGAGAATGGATTGGTTACTTCAGATATTTACGGAGTACTCCACCAGGCAGCGGAATCCGCTGATGGAAAGTTAGACATAAATGATTTTGTTGACCCTCCTAAGCCCAAGAAAGGTTTTGCGTCAACAAATAAAATCAACAATGGCGCGCCGAGCGACATAACAGAGTCGATGCAAAAGGAATTTGTTTTCTGGGCCAGGAAACAAAGGGGGCTAAGGGTTGCTCAATCAATTATTGAAGACTACGACAAAAACAATGGTCAGTTAAAGGCTTCTCAGTGGAAAGCGCTTCGCACGATGTACGGAAGCATGGGTCCGGGAAGTGGTCGTCGCGGTTTTGCTTCGCGCAGTGGGGGGTCAAACGTCAGTCAGCCAACTGCCGGGTTCAGGGATGTTGGAGGCCCACAGGGTGGCAGGAATCTTCCCTATGTTCACCAGACAAGTGGGTGGAAAAAGGTTGGAGGCGCTGGTGGACTCAACGAAGCCAGCGTAATGCAAGACCCGAAAACGGGTAAAAGATATTACGTTAAGCACACTCGCCCTGGGGAAGAATTCCGTGGTGAATCTGAAATTCTCACTAGCAAGTTGTATCAACTTCTAGGAATCGGAACTATCAATTATGAGCGCGGTGTCCATAATGGGAAACTGCAAAGAGTCAGCGAATGGGACCCAAGTATTGATAGCAGAATTGACCATTCAAGAATGTCTAGAGACCCAGCGTTCAGAAAGTCAATGCAGGGAACCCTGATAGCAAACGCATGGCTCGCCAACTGGGATGGAACGGGCAACATGTCCAACATAGTTGAACGTAACGGTCAGGCTGTAATGGCTGACTCCGGAGGCGGCTTGCTGTTCCGTGCTCAAAGATACAGCGGTATGAAGGGTCAAGGTGGAACTGATTCTTTTGGTCCAAGAGTTGAGGAGGTTTATAACTTAATAAACGGAACAACTAGAAGCGGACAGAGAGTTCAAGGCGGAGTTTCTCGTGCCTACTACAGCGATATAGAGCCAGAAGAAATTGCAAGACAGGTAAAAGAACTTGGTCAAGTAACAGACGATGACATCAAAAAACTTGTTGCTCAGACAATTTCAGACCCACAAGATGGCGACAGACTTGCTCAAATTCTTATTGCAAGAAGAGACTGGATTGTCGACCATTGGGGCACCGGAAAGTTTGTTGAAAAACCGTCTGACACCTCAAGAAGCGATGCTTCTGGCGCAAAAGCAAGACCATTTGCATCCTCAAGTAGCCGCAGAGGATTTGCTTCTTCTTCTTCTATAGATGGCCCTGGCGACGACGAAAGAGGAGGCGGAAGAGTAGTCGGAAGAGGAATGGGCGAAATGGTTCCCGGCGGGAACATCACCCCAGGAAGAAATAGAGAAGTAGGCGGTCAAAAACGGCAGGATATGACCGGCCTTGCTGGAAAATTTATTGGAAAAACATTTGAAGAAGTAAAACCCGACAACTGGGATGAACTGACACTAGACGAAAAATGGCAATGGGCAACAACATACGGAAATCCAGAAAACGTGAAAAACATTGACGACAGAATGTCGCAAGTTGAATTTAGAAAACTAATGGCGAACATTCTGGGCGAGATGGACAAAGAAGACCTTGATGCCATGTCCCCAGCCGAAAGACGTGCCGAGAAAAAACGCAGAGCGGCTGAACAAAAAGAACTCGAAGACATGGGATTCATGCCAGAAGGTTCCGAAAGACCCAAAGTTCAACCTCGTCAACCTAAAAAAGATGAAGACGATGAGCCGAAGGCATTGAAAGTTAAAAAATCTTCTAATGCACAAGATGCTCAGAAGGAAAGAGAAGCAAGACTTGATGGTTTTCTTGATGCCATTGGCATATACAGAGGAAAGTTTGATTCAGATGAATCGGAAAATGATGCACACAGAGACCTTTGGGATTCCGTATCTGACTCAATCCAGGATGGCGGATTTGACTTCAGCCTAAGGAGTCTTGACAAAACAATAGACATTCTTGATTCGTATATCAGTGAGTTTGAGGACGAACCATTGACAGAACAGGAAAAAGTAAACCTTGCATCCGCTAAAGCCATGAGAAAGAAACTTGCTTCTGCCAGGGCTGGATACGCAGAATCACCGTGGATTGTCGATGGTAAGTCAGGAAAAGGTTTTGCATCGTCAAGTAGAAATACTGAAAAAGTAAAATCAACATCACAGAAACTTGCCACAGACATCAAGAAAGACATAAAGAAACTCCAGGGAACTGGAAGCGCCGGTCCCAAGGGTTTTGCATCAACATCTTCTGGCGGAAAGACGATGATTACGGACGAAGCAACCTTCTTCAGAGATATTGAAACATCTCTTGACAAAGAAATAAGAAGAGCGACAAAGGCAGGAGATAAGCGAGCAGTAAAGGGCCTTAGCAAACTTGCCGAAATAATTCGTCGTGATGAGGCATCAAAAACAGGCAGCAGACGTACAAACGTCGGAAGCGTCTACTTCACGGTTGATGAAGCCGATGAAATTCTTGACGGTTTAGTGTTTGCCCTTGACACTCAACTAGAAGATGGCGGAGAGAAGAGGGTCGAGTGGTATGCAAGATTAATAGAAATGATTGCAAAGGCAGCAAAGTCTACGTTTATTGATAAAACGACAAAAGAGATAGGGTCGACAACGAGGACAGTAACAAACTCTCGCGGTCAGAAGAAAAAGATAAATATAGTCCCAGAGGCATAATAGTAAGCGTTGCCGACGCAAAGACCGTGCTAAGTTATACTTTAGAGACTAATTGATTTTGGTATTGACAGGTTGTCCGTACTTATAACAACAGGAGTGAACAATGGCAGAAAAAGTTGAAGTCAGCGTTGACGCGGACGGCAATGTCCTTAAGTGCGCCAAAGGTGCCAATTCTGGTGAGTGCGGTTATGTGGCTGGTGCAAAGGTTTGTGGGAAATGCGGCGCTATGCCAATTGAGATGAAGATGGTCCCAGTTGACGTCAGTGAAAAAGGTGGCGACTGGATGATGAATGAAGAAATGGCCAAAAAGAAGAAAAAGGTCGCGGGCATGCCGATGATGGACGAAGACGAAGACGAAGAGGTCATGGACGAGGAAGATGAGGGCGAAGAGGACGAAGAGAAGATGATGTACTCCGACTCACCCCGTAAACGCGAGTCGATGATGAGGGGCCGCAAGGCCGACCCATCCATGACTGAAGACGAAGACATGGAAGACGAGGAGGACGACGACGAGGAGGAGGAGGAGGAAGACGACACCGAGATGAAAATGTACGGTGGTGACGCCGACCTTGAGGCCGCTCGTAAAAGAAGACTGTCTGCAATGGGTGCAAAGTCCGCAGAGATGGGAAGAAACGCCTATATGTGCGCCATCGAGCGCAAGGTGTACCCAGGCGGAACTTCTGTTTGTGATGACTGCCCTGGTGGTTGCGTTGCGGAAAGAGGAATGCCCGGTCTTCTGTCGGTAGAAGGAATAGCAGAGAAGATGTTCAACGGAACAGTTCTTGACTCTGGATACTCCTCAGATGCTGACATGTTCGTTGTTGATGTTCAGACCAAAGATGGTCGTTCCGTAGAGGTTTTTGTTGACGGAACAACCGCAGAGGTTCTTGGTTTCCATAAACTTGACGACAGCGCTTTTGAGCAAAAGTCTGCACTTGACTCAATCTTTGTTATTGACCTTCAGGAGGCAGCAGAAATTGCAATTAAGTCAATCCAGGGCGATGTAGTCGCGGTTGAGCCAGACATCTTCGAGGGTTTTGACGCATACGCTGTCGAAATTGAAGGTCTTGACGGCAAGTCATACGACGTTTTCGTTTCTCTTGATGGAGAAGTTCTTGGTTATGACAAGTATGAGCCAGAAGAGGCAGAGTCGATTGAGGCCGAGGCTGCAGAGATTGCCCTAAAGAGAGCATTCAGCGATGATGTTCGCAATCAGATGGCCAAGGAAGGCTCGGCACTTCCTGACGGTTCTTTCCCAATTTCCAATGCATCAGACCTCAAGAACGCAATTTCAGCGTTCGGCAGAGCAAAGGATAAGGACGCAGCCAAAAAGCACATCATGAAACGCGCAAAGGCCCTTGGTCAGGAAGCAATGATTCCAGACAATTGGGTTGGCGGTGAAAAGTCTGCAGAACTTCCAGAAGACATCAAGTCTTCTCTAATCGAGTTTGAACTGCTCGAGGAAGAGTTCAAAAATATCGACCCTAGTATCTAAGAAAGCGTGGCCCGCATGACGGGGGTGAACTACAGGAAAATTCGCCACTACGCTCCTGGCATACGAACAAAACAGACCCGTCTAGACCCAGACATCTCTGCAATTTTATTCAAAGCCGGAGTGAGGGTAACTTCAAGCACGGAAAGATTAATTGCTGACCTTTCGGTTAAGGCTGCAATGCCCGGCGCAAGTTCTAGTGGTGACTCTGATGGCAAGAAACGCGGTCTTGAGAGTGAACGTTCTTCAAGACTAATCAATGACAGAGGAATGGTTTACGACCCGAATGGCAAAAAAGAACCTGGCACATATCTAAAACTCCATGTCACGGAACCGGAAAGAAAAGCGGCACTCATGTCCGCCGACCCAGTTCCGAACTGGGGGTGGGTTAAGAAGGGGCAAAGCAACACTCCCATTTCTCCCGCTGGCGTAAAAGTGAGTGTAACAAGATACAAACTTGACCCTAGAACCGGAAATCCAATTAAGTCAACCGGCCATGACCCGTTCAACCCCTTTGCTCCGTATAAAGACAAAGGCGTAGAAGTAAAGGGACTTGGAAAAACAATTGGTGAATCAAGTGCGGGCGGGAAATTAATAAATTTTGCTGCGAGAGCGGCCGGGGTTGTTGTTGATGCTCTTGGGAAATTCAGATGTCCACCCGGAACTCCGGCAGCAAACAGATTTACAAACGAAAGAGGTGAAGGCTGCTTTGCGGTAGGTGCTGCGGCAGAAAAAATAGTTTCTGCGATGGCGATGATTTTGACATTGCCGGAAGACGATGAGTCAATTCTTGGTGCCGTAACCAATCTTGCTCAGTCCCATGACAGAGTAACTCTTGTTGAGAGCCTTCTTCAGGTCGGCATTCCTTCAGCAAAAATAAGAGAAGCGTATAAACGTGACGGAATGATGGGTCTTGCTTCCCTTGCTTCTGCATATTCCGAACTCGGCGGGCCGGGCCATTTGGTTGGAGAGAAATACCTTGACCCGTCATATAGGGGTGCAATTGCACCGACCCTGAGGGAAGCAATGAGGCTTACAGATGGTCGTGTTGAAAGAATGGCAAGAATTGCCGAAGAAACGGCAAGAAAAATAGAAGACCTTAAAACTGACCCAAGAATAGTTGCCAACATGGCATCAAGGGGTATTTCGTTTACGGATGACGAAGAAGACAACATAATAAAACTTCTAGAAGCGATTTCTGAAATTGAAGATTTTGGATTAGCAAGTGCTGGTCATGAGTTTTATGTTGGTGGAACAAAAGAAACTCATCAAAAATTTTTGAGAAAAGAGTTTTTTAGAATGCATGGGGACGTTATTGCTGCAGAATATGGAAGTTTAACGGTTCCACAATTAGAAGCAAAATTTGAAGCAGAGAAGGGTACTGGAACTCCATTTGCCAGAGCAATAGAAGCAATGATGGAAAGAGACTCTCAAATGAGAATTGGGGCATTTGAGAGAGTTGCAATTGATGCAACATCAAAACCTGAGCAGTTTAAAGATATAAAAGTTACAACAAATCCAAGAGGATTTACTGTAGAGCACGGCGGCGGCGGCGGGTATGCTTTCAGTGAATTGAATGGAATGGCCGGAGGAGAATTTTATTACATTGGTTCCGGTCCGGCGGTTCAGGGGTGGAGAGGTGCTCCACCAGAGGGTTCAATAGATATTTACGAAGCAACTGGTGGTTTGCAAGAACAGCAATGGGCGGCAATAGCAGCCGCTATTCACGCCGATGAAACCGGAAGATACTGGGCACACACGTTTTCAACAGATTTAGCAGCAATGCACGGAAGGGGATGGCGTGATTTTGGCGCACAGGCTGCCTCTCACGAAAGTTATCACCTTGCTCAAATTCTATCAATAAATCGCTATGTAAAAACTATGTCCGAAGCAGGACTAACTGATTTTACAAACCTAATCCCTGAAGGCGCTAGGAAAAAAAAATTAGAAGAAATGACTAATGAAGAAATGATGCTTGTCGCAAGAGCATTCTTGTCGGCAGTTGGACCAGAACACTTAAGGGCTGCTTTGGGGGCGGATATTGAGGACCTTATCGATAGAAGATTGGATGGTGTTGCAGGAAAATACTCAGGCAATGTTCAGCAAGATGCTTTGCAGGCAATAAGGGCTGCCGGAGCAGGAAGAATGGACCCCAAAGACGCAAATCAGGCTAGGGGTGTTGCGCTTTTGGAAACAATTACCGAATTAGCAGTAAATAGGGATATTGGTCTTATAGGAAATGACCCGGAATTAGACAGTTTTATCGACAAGGTATATGGACCAACACCACCAGTTCCTGGTTCTATTCCTTCAACTCCAGGAGGTTCTACTGCGCCAGATGGCCCCACTCCCGATATTCCAGACGGCGCTCCGACACCATCAACACCTGGCGGCATTGGACCGATGTGGTGGGACCCTAGTGAAATAGAAGTAGTGGTTCCAACGGCACCAACCCCTAGAACCCCATCTGGGGGCAGAGGAGGCGGAACTGGCGGGGGAGGGGGCGGAAGACATCACGACCCATTTGGGAGAAGAAGAAGTTCGCTGATTGCAAAAGCAATGCGTGAAGGATATTTAACAACCAGACTTGTAGAAGAAATGATACACGGTAAAAGAGAAGTTCCGCGTGGTGGAACACCAAGGCCGGGTGGTCTTTTGTTCAATATGAATAATGTTCTCAATGGAAGATTAAGACTCAGCCCTGACCTTGATTCTGCTGAAGTAACACAAAGAGAACAAGCGAGAAAAATTGTTAAACAGGCTCTTGGGGACATGGGTTTAACTCAGGATGAAGTTAAACAAATTTCTGACAAAATTCTTAAAAGGGAAATACTTTCTTCAGATGAAGAGTCAAAACTAGTAGGCGCAATTACAAAACTGTGGGAAAAACAGAGGGAGATTCAGTCCGAAATAAAAAGACTAGAAGCAAAAAAGACCGCATCTGGTATGGGGTTGGACAGGATTGAATCAAATAGGCTTAGATATCTAGAAAGAGCCAGTAGAGAACTTGGTCAATCATTCATTGCCCCAATTAATGATTTATGGGAAGTGAATGAATTCCACAAAGAGGGCGGTAAATATGGCATTGGTACGACAGGGAGAGGTGGAAGCGCAATACCGAGCGTTTTCCCAGAAAGTGGCGGAGAGGGACCTGGGCCATATATGGGCGGTACGGAATCGGTGACACTTGATGGTATTGATATGCCAGAAACGGAATCGGTGACACTTGACGGTATCGATATGCCAGAAACGGAATCGGTAACAATTTCAGAAGATAGAACTCCTAGATATAGGGAGGTAACTATCCCGGGTGGAATGGCTTCATCTTCGAGAGTTTCAAAATCTCAAAATTCAAAACTGTCTCCTGGTGAATTAGAAACAATTTCTAGGGCAGTAGAGAGCACGCCGTCATCAAGCGTTTCATCAGTAGACAAACCGGGCTACGGAGAAGACGCTGCCATGCTTGAAGACATATACAAATCTTATGGAATAAAACCACAGTCCGACACGGTATTTGATGATACGGAAACCGTAGTTCCAGTTCTGAAAATAATTGACAAATCAGAAATAGATGAAGAAATAATTGCTGAACTAGAAATAGATGAATCTGATTATGAAATAGGTTCAATAATAGAGACTGAAGGCATAAGTAATGCCGAGGTTTATGGCAGGGGATTTGCAAGTTCTTCGCGCATTGCAACTGGCGCGGGAGTAGCAGGAAGAATACTTAATTCCAGGGCTGCAAGAAAAGCAATGGAAAAAATGGGAATTGACCCGGAGAATGAGGACTTAGTTTCTCTTGCGGCTGAAACTGCAATAGCGTTTTCTGCCGGCGGACCAGCAGCAGCGCTAATACCGATAGCAAGACGTGGAGGCAGAGATGCTGCAGAAAAAATGCTTGGAATGATGCTTACGAAGGGATGGATTAGCCCTGAAGTTGCAGAAAAAGTCAGAAAATATGGTTTAGACAGAATTGCCAAAGAGGGTCTTCCGGATGAAATAATTAAGGCAATAAATGATATAGCAGACTCAGTAAACACAGAAGACAATAAAGCAAGCGCAATCAGAATGGTTGGTGTTTTGCAGGAAAGGGCATCAGAATTAAGAGATTCTGCAAAGTCAAAACTTTCTGGCGCAAAAGGCAAAGTTTCTGGGATGTTTGGCAAGTCAGCATTTGATGAAATAGATACAAAAGTTCTTGGTCCTGGACTAAGAGAAAAACCAGAACCCGAGAAAAAGAGGCCCACCGGTAAAAAACAAAAAGTGAGAGTTGTTGTTCCTCCTGGCTCAAAGGCAAAAGTTGAAGAATCTGGAGATGTTCTCATGCCTCCAGGAAAAATGAAAGTAACTGGATTTGGTGAAGATGGTGTTGCTGAAGCAGAGATAACGGAACAAGTTTCCGCTGCTGATTACATGAAAAAAGCGGAAGAAAAACTTGCTGAATCAATGAAAAAAACAACAGACGAAAGAGTAAAGAAACTACTTTCAGAAAGTGCAGAAAAATACAAAAAGTCCAGAAGAGACCTTGTTATTTCTTCGAGCAATTATTCTTCTAGTGGCATTTCCAAAGCAACCCTAGAGAAAGCGGAAGAAATTATTGCATCTGCATCACAGATGGGTTATGCGCTTTTTAACGACAAGAATGTATACATAAACGGAAATAAAGTTTCTGTTGAGGAATATTACGATACCTTCTTAAAATCTATTCGTTCATCTATAAAAGAACTAAAAGAAGAGGCATCAAAAGATATTTTTCCAGATGATAAAGAACTAAATAGATTCTTGAAGTCAAATTCCGAAGACCAGATATATAAAGTTTTGTTGAAAATTGCTGGTTCTGTTTTCGGCGCAATAGACAGAAGAGCAAGAGTTTCAATGACGAAGTCTTCTCTTCAAGAGTTTTTAACTAGTGGGAAAATTGCCAATATTGATGTTGACAGCAAAATGCTTTCAGAGATGAAAAAAAACAGAGACAAGATAATAGGTGGTTCTGTTTCTTCTCGGGAGTTTTCGCTCACTCCAGTAGAGTTAATGCACGAGTCAAATACAAAACGTGTTGAGCAAAATTTGTTTATGGGCGGAACAAGAGTTGGTTCTGAGGAATTTGCCGATTATGGAAGAGGAATAGAACTTGTTATTCGTTCAGAAAATTCAAAGCGCATAGGGTACGGTAGAGCAGATAGCGAAGAAAACGAAGGATTTTATTCACTATTGACCGATGATGGTCAGCAAAGAATAATGATGACAATTTTTGGCAATGTCATAAAAGGTGGACAGCAAGCAAAAGACACAATAACTTCCGCTTTGTATGCAAATATGAATAAGGATTACAGAGGCTTTCTTAGAAACAACGGTGAAGACTTATTTGAAGGTTTTATTGTTGGAGAGATATCACTCAACGATATAGAACACATAAAAATACCGTTGTCTATTTTTGATATAGAGAATAAACCAGTTTCAAAATCGCACCAAATAGGCGGTAAAAAAAGAGTGTCGAGCATGTTGAAAGCAAGAGGCATGACAGACGCTCAAATCAATGATTTCTTTGATAAGGGTGGAATGATTGGCGGCGGGTATAACCCCAAGTATTTGACATACCTGCTACAGGCAGAGGCGGCTCAAGAACTAAAAGACAGACTTATCTCTTTTGGATTGGCAGAAGTCATATTTACAAATAAAAATGGAATAGACATAATGGCTGAACAGACATGGATTGCTCCTCCGCCATACGGAATGACCGGTATAAGGGCACTACGTCAACTTGCAAAGATGGAAGTTAATGCAATAATTGAAAAGACGGCCCCACAAAAAGACAAGAAAAAGGCAAAGGAAAAGGTTGCGTCATGAAAGCAGTACTAGTCGCAACGGTTAACGGAGAACAAAAACTTTACTATATTGTTGACAGCAGTTCAAAAAATAGAGATGGTGTTTTGTCCACCGAGAAAGATAGCAAAGTTGTTAACTTCTGGAAAACTGCTACAAAACTGAATGGTCTCAAACCAATAAAGTCAAGCAACTTTCATAAATACTTGTGGGACAACGAGTCTGAAGACGCGGACGAAGATAGATGGAAAAGAATATTTGTCAACAAAACTCAGAAAATCCCAGAAAACCTTTTATCTGGCATTCCGATAGTTACCGATGTTCTAAAATCTAAGATGAAATCTAAATCTGTTAACAGAAGAGTTTTTGAGTTTAAGTCTCTTTTGGAAACACAAAATGTTTCAATTGTTAGGCTAAATACTCAAAAATCAATTCGCCTAGATGGGCTGGAGAAAAAATGACAACATGGGGAGACTACGGAGGGGCAATAAAGGGTTTTATTTTTGAGCAAAAAGCACCACAGGATGTTCTTTTTGATTTACCACAGGAAAGATTGACTGGCGATATCCTCAGAGGTCGCGGTCCAAGAAGAGGAAATCTTGAAAGACTTCTTCGTTACTGGCGGCCAATCATGAAAAAACCGGGTGGATTCCGCAGATGCAAAGTAATTCTTGCCAACCACCCAGAACTTTACCCACTGAACAACATCTGCGCTTGGCTGCACCACGAAACTACAGGGCTATGGCCCAACGAAGGTTGTCACCACCCTGGAATGAAAAATTGCAGAAAAAAAATGCGTGGGATTGTTAACGGCTCTATCTGGTCAGATTCAGACTTCAGTAAAAGGATTTCAAGAATAGCAAAAGGGAACCGTGGCAAAAAATCTGACGACATGCGTGATGACGATTATGATAATGTGGTCACAGCGGAAGACGAAGATTTTGCAACAAAAGTGATGATGGGGTTCCAGCAAATGGAACCGGACTTTTGCAAAATGCTTTCAGATGATTCCAACTGGGAGCAAGAAGGCGATACGGACGAGGGAACTAAATCTATTCCCTATGAGACTAGAACTTTGGAAAAATAATGCTTGAACCCGAAACAGCAAGATATGTAGTTAGGCGTGTTTCTTTTGTGTCCACAAAAAGCGCCATGATAAGCAAATCTATTGTAAAAAAACGCTTAAATGGCGACCAGAACCTGGTCGACTACAAGGCTCTATCAAGACGTTCCGGTTTAACAAGAAAATACAGCGTAAAAGTTGGTCTTATTGGAACACATAGCCCAATTGGACAGGCGGCACAGTCGATTGGTTCATTTATCCTGCCGGGAAACATAAGTCCAATCAGAAGTCCTATTAGGTCCGCTGGATGGAGAGCAATAACCCCCGGCAAGCCAAATATCCCAGGAAGAAAACCCGGTGGGGATGGCGTATCAAGGTGTCCGGAGGGATATCAGTACGGTGGGAGATTTACCGATAACAGACTGTCGACATGCGGAGCCAAGTTATTTGACCTACCTTCTCCTCTTGGGTTGGCTATTGGTGCATTGAGAAGAGTTGCGCGGGGAGCAATTCCGGCCGCTCGCGGGGAATCAAAACCAATTACTGGTGAACCAATGCCAGAAAGCATCATTCAGTCAAGAAGGCCGCAAATACCAAGAGTTGGAAATGAAAATCGTGGTGCCTCTGTCTCCGCAGCAAGAAACTTGGTATCTGAAATAGGCAGGGTGGATAAACCTGTGGCCAGAATGGTTCGCAGAGACGGGTTTGTGTTGGAGCCGGTTGTTTCAGCGCAGGTTTTGAGAGCAATTCCTGACAACAGAGACATGGAGGGGGCGACGTATCTTCTTTCTGTGCAGAGCGCGGACCAGATAGGCGGTCAAGAACTCGGCCTCTTGTCTAACACTGGGATAACAAAATTGACATATGTAATGCCCGGCGGTTCACAGATAAACCTTGAAAAGAAAAGGCCATTAACAGTTGGAGAAAGAAGAAAACTGGGAAGAACTGTTAACTCTGCAGCAAAAATTGACGTTAGCAACGACCCGACTGCGCGTCTAAAAGAAGTAGTTAACCAGACAGGGGATGGAATAGGTTATTCAGAAAACTTTGTCAATGTTAAAAATCCGAATGAGTCGGTATCCAAAAACGGCAAAACTATTCCAAGATGGGCCGACGAACTGTTTGGAAAAGGCAAAAAAGCCAAACCTGTTGCCGAATCGTCTCGCGAAACTGATAGCGAATCGCAAATCGGCAAGCAAATAACAGACCTAGACAAAGCGGTTGCGCTGATTTCGGAAGGCGGAAAATTAAGCGATATAGACCCTGCAATTCTTGGTCAAGCAATATCGAGAAGTAACGCATTTAAGGTGGAGAAACTTGATGCCAAGAGGAGCATTGTTTCTGTTCCGAACGGGTCTAGATACATTCTTCACTCCCCGTCTGGAGAGAACGAACATATAGGACAAAGGGTTGCCTCTGATTTTCAGCAATTTATGGGTCTTGAGTCTCCGGACGTTTTCTTTGTCGGCACTGGAAGCAAGAGAAAGTACATGGTTGAGGACCCAGGCAGCATCATTCGCGGATACAAGGTTGACAGAAGAAAGACATTTTCTGACTACGAACCCGAGGACGTGGCAAAAATGCTTGTATCGGACTGGATTACTGACCAGAGAGTAAGGGACCCTGGCTCGATTGTTCCAGTTTCCAGCGGAGATATAACAAAACCCGTTGTCACAAATAACTACACATCGGCCCTCACCGACCTGGATGAAATCAAAATTCGCGAACGCACAAAGATGACAATCAACGATTTCCTTAAATCTCCAGGAAATGACAAGTATTTAACATATTTTGAACAACTAAAGAAACAGCAACAACTTGCTTTCAGAAGAGAAATAGACGCTTTATTATTAAGAGCAAGAAAATTTAACTTCACGCAGTTGAAGACGCGAATGTACAACGACGGAAAACTGTCCGGCGCTGAAAAAGCCCACCTTGAAATCGTTGGAAAAATTATTGAAACGAGAATCAATGTCTATGAAAATAGCAAAAACACTCTCCTCAAAATATTCGGAGCGCTGAAATGAAACAAGTATCTACCCTTTTTGATGCTCTTAGAAATGAGAAGTTTGCTATTGCCGTAAAAGACAACTATGGGGTCAAATACTACGGATATGACGGCCAGGGTAAAGAGTGGGCTAATTGGGCAAATAAGGTTGAGGTTAAGAGTCTCGAGGAATCCCAAATACCAGCAGGAATTATTCAAGGTCCATACAAAAATATTTCAGAAACTGAACTTAAATCGTTGATACTTACATTTGGCTATGGGGATAGTTCGGCGTCTAATTTTGTTAGTTCAAAATCGTATAGGCATGCCGGTTCCGTGAGAATTAAGTCTGCGTCTATAACGCCTGCCGTAATTGACACACCAATTAATTATTTTACTGGATATCAATATTCACCAGCAGTTTCCTATAAATGCTTATACATGAGACAAAGCATCAAAGAGGGAAGCCTCATGCATGAGGCAAAAGTAAACAATTATGCATTCAATTTTGACAAGTGGATGTATAACGCAAATCCCAGTACTCCACAAAACAAGTCGCTTAGACAAAGATTTGATTCAAACGTAGGAAGGTCTTCGGAAAGAAGACTTGGTATGAAAATAAAATCTGCCGCTTTAAATTATGACAATTCAAGAAAACAAATTGGAATTATAAATTCTCTTGAAACAAAAAGCCTAAACGAAGATATTGAGTTCAAGGCTATAGGTCAAAGAATAAGTGGCGGCACGAGACTTGCTAGAAGAGCGGGTCGTGCAGCGATGGCTAGATTTGACCCCAAAGCATGGGACGGTGACGGCGACGGGATAGTTCAAGAGGGAACCCCATATCAAAGACCGGCAATCCCTGGCATAAATGACCGCTCAACAGGTGGTTCGGTGGATTCGCGGGCAGCAACAAGAGCATGGCAAGGATTTGCAAGCGCAAGTGGGAGAACGAGCCCAACAAGAGTTCCCGGCGGCAAACCGATTCAACCATCTCCAGATGCAAAACCACGAGTGAGAACTCCAGGTGGAAAACCCAGAGTTCAAAATGTACAACCCATTAAACCGCGTTCGAGGCCAACAGCAGAGCAGGGAAGGGGCGTATCAAGAAGGGTTTCTTCTGCAAGAACAGAACGCCAAGTTCGTGGATTTGCTTCTCGCGGAAAAACAAAAGCAACAGCGGGCAAAAAGCCGGGCGTAGACAAAGTCAGGGATACAGACGGTCAAATATTCAACAATCTTGACGATGCACAAAAAGCGACAGTTATAGAAAATCTTAAAAATAGGTATAAGCAAATACAGGACCAAATCAAAAAAGAACTTGGTGATGAAACTGGGTACGGTCTGTGGTGGGATTCCTTTGTTGCAAAAACTGGTCGAGTTGGCTCCAAACAAGACGCAGATGGAAAACCGTGGTCAAAGGATTCAAGAATTGCCGCAGAAGCGCTAAGAAGTTTTAGAATTGTTGTTGAAGAAAATATTAAAGACATTGACTCTGAACTAGACGCCGCAAATTTAAATCTTCAAACAGAACAAAACCTTCCGTCTCCAGACCCGAAGAAAATAAAAACCCTAACAAATCAAATTAAAAAACTAGAAACAGAAAAGCGTTCATTACTAGAGGACCAGCAAGACCTTGACGTGTTTGGGGCAATGTTCGAAAATGACAATTGGGAAATGATGGAACACTTGAGCGCAAAGTCTAGAAACGCTGGTTTGGGAAGAACTGCTTCAGGTTCAAAAATCAAAGACTCCAAAGACCCGTTTGATGGCAAGCCTGCGCCAAAAATAAACTGGAAAGAGCCTTCGTCTTTCTTTGCCGAAGCAGAAGAGTATGCAAAAGGCAAGAGGGCCATCATAGGAAAAGAAAAGTCAGGAGGACTAAAAAAGTTCTCCGACAGAATTTTTGCCAATGCCGAGGCAGCAAGGGAAAAGCGCAGGCTGCGTAAACTCAGAAGAGGTAGGGCACTTGGGCTTGATGCAGAACGCGGCGAAACGAGTCTTACTGAAAAGGCAAGAAGAAAACTTGCTCGTACTGCTAGAAAAATTAAAAGAAAAATCAAGGGCGGCGCTAATGAAAACACAATTAACGCCGAAATTGAAAAAACCAAAGACAGCAACCCAACTATTTTGGGAACCGGAACTGGAAAACCGCCAAAATTTGATATTTCCGGAATCCAAAAACTCGCGGCATTATTCCGTGGAAGAGAAGACCCCAAGACTCTTGAACTTCTTCAGGAACAAAAAGGTCAAAACGCTGGAAGTTTCCTTGGAAATATGTGGACAGCGCAAGGATTCAATGGACTCCCAACAAAACTTTCAAGAGAAGATGCTGAGTACCTTGCTGGTCAAGGCTGGCTAGTTATCCAAAGAGGTCACGGAACTCCACCTCCACCAAATAATGACAAAGCAGGTCAGCGTCAATGGATTATTGACTACCTGGAAGATACCGACAGATTCATTACAGGTGAAGGTGGTGCCGCATATGGGCCTGGTGAATACTGGTCTAGACCTGGTAGTGGATGGGATGGCTGGGTTCCAGAGGCTGGCGGAACGCTGGCTGTAGTTTCACCTGACGCCAGAGTTTTGACAATTTCAGATGCGAAGAAACTTCAATCTGAACACAATACAGTGTGGGCAAAAGTTGGGAAAGCATTACAGACAATTGGAGGTGGAACCCTTGGTGCCAAAGACATTGACCCGCAGGAATTGGTCAAGGAACTAAGAGCCGCTCTCGCAAAAGACTATGCCGACGGTGACCCAATGTGGTCAAGTGAAGTTGGTCAAGTTTTGAGCAGTTTATTCCAGTTCATGTCTACTGCTCCGCCAGACCAAAGAGAAGACATCTGGGACGCAATACAGCAACTTAAAAAAATAGGAAGTGGCTCGTCTCACTTCACGGCGATGCTTTATGGCTATGACGGCGTTGACCACGGGGGTACAAGCCCTGTAGTATGGTTCAACAGAGGCGCTCTTGCTGTCGTTGATGACGCAATGAGTCTTCCAGACATGGCAGAAGTCGCAGACATAGCGAAGAAGGCAGCATAATGGAAACAGATTTTCAGGAAAAGCACAAAGAGTATTCTCTTATTCTCAATTATCCCCCATTCACGACATCCATAAAAAAGCGCGACAGTTATATGCAGGATATTCAGGAAGAGGACAAGAGAATAATTGCCATGATGCAGGCTGGTGATGAAAATGCATTTGACAGAATGTATTCAACCCTTGAGGCCAAATGGGCTGATGACCTCGAAGAGGCACGCCTGTATCAGAAGAGATATCCAAATAATCCAGAGGAAGCACAAAAGGCTGTTCTGAAGATGGAAGGTAGAGAAAACAATACCTTCCCAGAAGACGACGACCTGCCCGGATTTATTTTCTAATCGATGTGGAAAACGGTTTCGTTTCAAAACTGCTTGCGATAAGACAAGCCGCCCAGATTGGGTGTTCCGGCGCGCATCAGAACATTCATGGGGAATGGATTCCGTGCTCTTCAATAAAGCAGTACATGTCTCTTACGGAGCCAATGTCTGTCAAATCAAGAACCACAATCCTGGAAATGGAGAGACGTTCTTCTAGAAGAAAAAAGAAGGGCAAAAAAAAGAAAAGACGTTGGGAGAATCTCAGGGAAAGAGGCGTCGGTGGAATAAATAGCACACCCGGCGTTGGTCTTACATCGTGGAATGGCAAGCCAGGAAATTCCGTAGGAATCATCAGTGGTGGCCGCATACCTGGAATATTCCACGGAAATCCGAATCCACCAAATGTTCCTGGCGGTTTTGCAACAAAATCCCTTGAAGAAAAATCTCAGCAGCATTCCCCGAGAGATAACGATACTGACGTATTTGTTGATATTGAGTCGGCAAGAAGAAGAGCAAAACAAATTGGCTGTATAGGCGTCAGTAGAAGAATATCTAAATCGGGGAAAACCGTCTGGATGCCATGTACAAACATGACTGATTATAACAACTTGACTGGAATGACATCTCTCGGCCGATTGAATCAAGAAAAGAATACGCAAAAAGCAATTAGAACTGTTTTGTCTCAAGAACTAAAGAAGAGAAAAAAGAGTCTTGTTGAAGAAATTATGGGCAAAGCAATAGGTCCTAAAATTTCCGGAGTATCAAGATTTGCAGCAAGAACAATAACTCAAAGATTTGACCCGAACGCAGAAGATGGTGACGGAGATGGATTGCTGCAGGATGGTACTGCGTTTGAGAGACCAAATGTTCCTAAGCCCAAAATGCCAGCCAATATTGAGCAAAATCCTATTTCTCAGTCTTCAATAGATTCTGTAGGAAGATGGTTTGATAAAACTCCATCACCCAAAAGACAGGAACTGTTTGGCGAGCCTATTGAGAACTTCTCCATTAGAAGCAGAAGTACGAGGGGATTTGCTTCAACTTCTACACCAATCAAGGGGGAAGACTTTGCTGTAGAGGGACTAGAAAATCCAGATGCTTCACCAACTAACCCATTCAGAAATCTTGGCGGACAAAAGATGGGTCAAATTATTCGTGGTTTGGTTAAGCCTAAAAACAAAGGCAAAAAACAAAGAACTACGTATCTGGTTGGAGGAACGACTGGTGGTGGCAAAACCACAGTTCTAGACGAGCACTTGGTCCCAAAGGGCCTCGTACCAGGCAGGGATGAGGCAGCACACGTTGACCCGGATTTCATAAAAATGGGGTTGCCTGGATACAGCGATGGTGCTGGTGCTCCAATGGTTCATGATGAATCGCTTAGAGCCGCACAGCACACAATGGATGATGCAAGAAAAGAAGGAGCAGACGTTGTTGCTACCGGCGCTGGCTCTACTAGGCAAAGGGCGATAATCGCTCAGGCAAGACAAAACGGCGACAGGGTTGTTGCGCACTGGGTTCATGTATCCCCGGCGGAGGCATCAAGGAGATTAAGGCAAAGAGAAAAAGATAAGGGTAGAAAAATACCCGACCAGACTGACCACTTTGCCCGTTCAATACCAAGAATGGTTTCATCTGCTGTGGCCAACGGAGAGGTGGATGAATTTTATATTTGGGACAACGAGGTAGAACCAGGAAAACCTCCCAGATTGCTTGCATCATTTAAAGACGGAAAACTCGAGGTTTTTGACCAGAAAAAACTTGATGAGTTCATGAATGGAAATCCGCTAAATCCTAAACCAGGCGAAAATTCAGAACTATCAGATGAAGCGCGTGAGGCTCTTGATGAGTCAGACAAATTCATGGGAGGGGGATTTGCTTCTTCCGGTAAAAAGAAGAAAAAGGGTAGTAGATATACCCCACCAAAGAAAAAACCAACGTCAGGCATTCCTGGCGCAGTTTCCCAACCGACAACTCCCGGACGTGGTGGCATATCGGACCTTGGTGGGCAACCTGGAACTGGTGCAGTAACTTCCATATCAAACATAGAAGGTATGGATAGGAAAATAGAAAAAGCAATAGTTGACTTTATAGCAAGATTAGAAAATAGGTTAACCAAAACACGTGATGGTGCTCCAAAAGATTCTTTGACTTATGTATTAGACAAACTCGAAAAAGTCAAGCGTGGAATGCCCTATCGAACTTCCGAAGGTATGGGTGGAGCAGAGGGGCCAAATCTACCCATTGATTTATCACGTTTTTCTCTTAAGGGAAGACTAAATAATCCAACAGATGTAAAAAGAGTTGTTGAGGCTTTTGTTCCGATTAGGGGAAGCAATGAAACAGAAGATGAATTCATAGAGAGACTTTTTGAGACAATACCTGCACTGAGATACTCTCACATAAGCGATATGCCCAATAGGGTCAATTATATGAAATACATAATGCGAAATATTGGATATGACCAACGTGCACAAAAAGACCTAAGAAAAACATTAGAACTAGAAATTCTAAGCAATAAAGCATTTAAAGAACTTGTTGAAGAGTTCGGACTTCCAGTGTTTTTTAATGGAACTGGGCAGATTGACGGGAAAGATATGGCCGGTATTTCTGGCTATCACACGTCATACGCGGCAGTAATAGTAATTTCAAGAAGTCACTTACGAAAAGGCAGCCATGAAGCAATAGGTTCAACTTTTGAAAATCCAAAAATTGAAACAGTTGATGAAACAATAAGACATGAATGGTTTCATTATTTAGATTCTATTTTGATGGCTTCAGATGAGGCAACATTTGATGCGAGGGTTCAAATATATGAAGATGGATTGAGGGCATTGGTTGCCGACCCAGAGGCTGTTGTAAGAAGAATTACTGAAGGTCTAACACCACAAAGCATTGAGGAAAAATTTATTCTTTCCATGGCTTCATTATATAAAGGCATGAACCCGGCTTGGAGCGATGAAAGAGCACGACAAGAAGCACGCCAGTTTATGATTTCCCAACTGCAAAATAATAGAGAAGATTTCATAAGAAAAATAGAAACACTACTGGACGGCCTTCTTTTTAGTGAAGACACGATTGCCGAAATACTCCGTGACAGGGGCGGCATCATGGATGATGTTGCTAAAAAATATTCCGAATATGCGCGGTTCGGTGTTCACGAATTGATAGCGGAAATCGGAAGAATGATTACCTCTACCGCAATCGAAAGGTCAAAAGTAGGCAATAATATTGTCGAAATAACTGAAGAAACAGTTGACTTATTGGTTCAGTTGTTCCCGTCGATTTCGAGGGGTCAGTGGTTGAATATTATTAGAATTGCAAATCCGCAACTCGAGATAAAGGTTGTTAGAAAATCATGACATCATTTAATTCAAAAGCAAGTCCATCTGAATTAATGCAGACAAAAATCAATGAATTAGACAGAATTATTGATGTGTTGAAAGTTGTTGGTGAGAATGAAAAAGCCAGTGAACTTGAAGAAATAAAACCCATGATGGAAGAAATAGTTAAAGATTTATACGATTTAGTTGACGAAGACCCTCAAAAAAGGTTTGCCCAGGTGTTTGGGCCCCTTGTTTCAAAGAAAGATGAAACAGGGGAATAATTGTAATACTTGCACTACGGCGCCATAATCAGGGTTATTATTTTCAATAACAGGGCTTGGTGCTTACCTGGGCCGTCCAAATAGTTCAACATCAAAAACTTCAACCAGGAGAAAAAACAACATGTCAGACCAAGCAAGACTTTCAGAATTGCAGTCAGCCCTTCGGACCAAGATGGCCGATAACAAGGCGATTGCAGACTCATTCCGCGTAGAGGACGGCACAGTCGTCGTTTCCGCTGCACAGAAGACCGCGTTCGACAAGAACATGGCCGACATCAAGGAAATCAAGGGCCTTATCGAGGGTCTTGAGGCAATGACCACCGTAGAGAACTGGGGCTCACAGGCTCCTGCAGAATCAGTCGCCGCTGCGGCTGCCGCTGGTTACTCGGTTAAGGGCGTTGGCGCAAAAAGCATCGGTGACCTGTTCCTCGCTTCGCCAGAGTTCAAGGCTCTTAACGGTGGCCGTAATGGCGCGAACATGCCTTCGCCTTTCCAGATTGGCGCTTCGCTCACTTCAGACATCCGCTTCAAGGACATCTACACCACAACCCCCACGGGCACACTTGCTCGCGGTGCTGCTGCTGACTTCGGTTCGGTACAGCGTGACCCAATGGTGATGCCTCCTCAGAGAGTCAAGAGAGTCCGTGACCTGTTCCCGACCCGCACGACAACTGCTGCGGTTATCGAGTACTTCCGGATGCTCGGCTTCACCTCAGTCGGTGGCGGCACAAACAATGCCGCAACTGTCGCTGAGAGAAACGCCGGTAACACGAACTTCGCTGCCAAGCCACAGTCGTCAATGGTGTTCGAGGGCCATCAGGCCCCAGTTCGCACCATTGCTCACTGGGAGGCTGCTCACCGCAACGTTCTGGCCGACGAGCCGCAACTCCGTTCAATCATCGACAATGAGTTGATGTACGGTCTCCGTCTTCAGGAGGACGCACAGATTCTTCATGGCGATGGCAACGGCGAGAACCTCACCGGCGTTCTGCAGACAAGCGGCATCCAGACCTATGACTGGTCAGACGGTGCAGCCACTCCAGTAGCCGACAACAAGGCTGACGCAATCCGTCGTGCCGCAACGCTGTCGTTCCTCGCTTACTACGAGCCGTCAGGCGTGGTTCTCCACCCGAACGATTGGGAAGACATTGAGTTGTCAAAGGACGACAATGGCCAGTACCTGGTCGCTGTCTCCGTTGCTCTCGGTGGCGAGCCAAAGGTATGGAGACTGCCAATCGTTGAGACCCCAGCAATGACCGAGGGTGTCGCACTTGTCGGCGCATTCGGCACTGGTGCACAACTGTACGACCGCGAGCAGGCAAACATCCGAATCTCGGAGCAGCATGCTGACTTCTTCGTCCGCAACGCAATCGTCATCCTCGCCGAGCAGCGTCTCGCTCTCGCAGTCAAGCGCCCAGAGTCCTTCGTCAAGGTCACATTCGACGGAGCGCCCGAAGCCTAGTCCTATCCAATAAACCGCGAGGGTCCCATCAAAGCCGAAAGGCGGAGGTGGGGCCTTTCGCGTTTATGGGGCGAAGATGAAAGAAAACTTCTCTTTTAAATATCTGGGTCAATTACCGTCATTCAACGAATGTCTAGCCTTGGTTCAAAATTTGGGAGAAGATGATTGGCTCGAATATAAAGATAGAAGAAAACGCGGTGGCATTGCCGCAGAGAAAAGCGACACGATACCAATTACATACAATCCCAATCCATCATCTAAAGAAATCATCAATCACGGAGTATTTGATGAAATGTCCAAGTATGTATCGGAAGTATCAAATGCTGCAGTAGGAATATTCGGCGATATATCGGTTCGTCAATCAATGTTAACGCGATTAAGGGCCGGAGACGAAATAAAGAGACATAAGGACAAGGGCCCCATAACTGCAGTATCCCACAGGGTTCACCTGAGCATCATCACAAACGACCTATGCATGTTTTCAGTTGGCGACGAAAGCATTAACATGGCTCCCGGCTCTATATGGGCCATAGACAATGTCGACAAATATCACTCAGTATCCAATTGTGGGAAGACTGACAGAATCCACCTAATTATTGACTTTATTAAGGCCACATTCGACAGCGCTCCGTCCTGATAAACAACCAGTGGAGAAGTTCTCTGTTATTATGGTAAAAACTCAGTGCATATTTACAAAGCGAATATATGTCAAGAAAAAAACAAGACAAAATAGAAGAGTATCTAAGGTACGCTAGGGATTCACAGGGCGTACCCGACGACTACGAGGACTGGGCCCTGGACAACGGAATAAAGTTGCCACCCAAGAAAAGAAAGAGCGGAAGAGACGAATATGACGACACCGAGTGAAGAAACCATGAAAGACAAACTCAAGTTGAGAAAGTTTTTTGAGGAAGAGTTGAGACAGGGTTTCTCGCAAGAAGATTACGAAGCGTTTCTTGAGAGAAACAAAACAAACAACCCCGGAGCAAACCCAAATAATCCATGGATTCGTGCGGAGAAAAAGAAAGAACGCGATATCTGATGCTCCACACAGAAAAAGAAAATACTCCGGAATTCGATAACATAAAAAAACTCAAAGACAAAATGTCAGAGATTTTTAACAAGATGGAAGACTTCAAAGTTCTTGCCTCAACACTGCAAACAGATGCGCCCGCCAGGGATGCATACAGGGCTGTTTTCGGAATAGATAGGCCAGAACTCGACCCCAATACTCCAGAGGGTATGAGAAAAAAGAACGAGATGAACGCATACATGGGGAAGAGCGATGACTGATTCAATATTTTCTTTCTCTGAAAGCCAATGGGAACTTTTTGACCCTACATACGCTCAGCAACTTAAAGACGAGTATCCAGAACTGTGGGCGCTCGGCGGCGGTTCAAAAAACGATTACGTCCATGAAGTACTGACATCAATATATGAAAATGGTGGAGTAGCAGAGACTCCGGAACAAGTTGAGATTCTGGAACTAAGAGAATCGTGGATTAAGCGTCATTTCGAGGATGCGACGCCAGCGGGAAGTATTGCTCAGGTGAAGTGGCTTGCTGTTTCTTTTTATGGGGAGCAATGGCAGAAGAAAACAATAAATGAGCAGGTCACCCGTTTACACGCAAGACATGAATGGATGTCCGAAAAAGGCGGCCAAGGGCCGTGCTGGCCCGGATACAAAAAAGTTGGCATGAAACCGGGGAAGAGCGGGAAAATGGTTCCCAACTGTGTTCCGATTGAAACAAAGAGTGCAAAACTAAGAGACCCAAAGGGCGGTCTTACTGCTGCCGGAAGGAAGCACTTCAAAAGAACTGAAGGTGCAAATCTAAAGCCTGGAGTTAGGGGCGCAGCAAATACTCCAGAAAAGATGAGGCGCAAGGGGTCTTTTCTTACGAGATTCTTCAGTAATCCATCTGGGCCGATGAAAGACGAAAAGGGCAGACCAACAAGGCTTGCCCTGTCTGCGGCTGCCTGGGGTGAACCAGTGCCTCAGGACGCTTCCGACGCAGCGAGACTGGCTGCAAAGGGAAGAAGAATGCTTGAGCGCTACCAGAATGCAAAGAAGAAAAAAGACGCTTTTGAGCAAATTGAAACAAAAGTATTTACCGAATCTTCTAATGAAGGCAAGTTTAAAAGTTACCTTAATTCTTTGAATGATAAAGAATTTGATAAGATTTTTCCAGATGACGACCAGACTAAATGGAATATCCCTGTAGAAGAAAAGTGGATATTTGATGTTGCTGGCGCATTCCTCAGACGCTCAATAACAAACAGAAGGCGCAAGAAGCGGAGAAAGTTCTAAATCAACGGCGAAATGGTGTAGTTAAGTTTAAAAACTAGACAAAAGAAAACCCCGCCCCTCGTCAGGAGCGGGGTTAACTACTGAAGGCTTTTATGGATTAGGCCGTGCCGTCCCAGTCGAGTGGGTCGCCTGCGTCGTGCGAAGCGTTGACCGTGAAAGAAACCGTGATGTTCGAACCAGCGGTGCCGGAGCCAACTGTCGCAACGTCGAGGCTGACAAGAGCGCCCTTTGCGAAGTCGCAGTTGGCGGCGGTGAGTGTGCCCTCATCCGAGGTGCCAGCGGCGGCGATTGAGAAGGCTGCGGCTACGTCTGAACCAACCTTGAGGTCCGCAGTAAGGGCTGAACCCACTGGAGCGGTTGTGACGGCAACATAAGCGCCCGTAATCACGCCCTTGTAAGGCATCGCCATAGTTACGATGCTGGATGAACTGAGCGTTCCTGGAATTGTCATCGTGATTGTCTCTGGTGAAATAATTGCTGACATTGTGTCTCCTGGTGGTTTGGTGCGCTATCCGCGCCTTCGAAATTAATGATACACCAATGGTGTGTCTCGATTTGTAATTATCCCTGATTGTCTTTTATAAATTTTATCTCGCATGCGTCCGTTGTGCAGTAAGACTCGCCGATTGCATCAGCCGCCATCCCTGCGTAGACGCCAGAGAAGTCAATAGGAAATAGCGATTTTGTGGCTATTTCGTATTCTTCTTGGGTTATCTGCGTATACGGCATCTGCGGATAAGTCTCATTACCTTGTGGTAAAAACGAAACAGTCTTAAGTTGACCGTCATACATGTGAAGCACGGTTGCGATTTGGTCTTTTTCCTTTTCCGCATCAAATGATATTGTAACAGAGACAGAATTATCGGACCAGTACCTCTGCGCTACGGCGGCTAGTGACATTTTTTCAAATATTGTCACATCTTTTTCTGAACGCTTTGCAGAGGACTTGATTGGGAAAAATACAACAGATGTTGTCTCCGGAGATTCGGATGCTTTCTCAACCCTGTAGTTAGCCATCTTGAAGAGCGGAAGCATGGGGTCTTCATTGGAGAATCTGATTGCTCGGTTGAAATACTCACCGCCTGGAGTCCAGTGAACTCCAGGAGATTCACCAGCCAAGATAGAAACGGTTCCGGACGGCTTAACTGTGGTCATCTTTATTGACTCACGGATTCCCAACCACTCTGAATACGAAACATCGTAATTCCTCACAGTGTTATATCCCGAATCCATCCATTCACGAAGAACCGGCATACCTACATTGTCGGCAAAGTTCGCAACTCCAGACATCGACGTTCCGATGCGACGATTCCTCTGCATGATGGCATTCGTCTCTTCCCAGTGTGTTGGAAGAAGAGTTACCGTCTTTGCGTACAGGTAAGCGAACTTCAATGTTCGTTTGTAATCCTCAAGCGACTCATGTCTATTTAGGTACGTCTCTACGAGGGTGCAGCACTCATACGACTCCAAGGATTGTTCGGCACACGGGTTGTATCCCGCAACACGCCAATCTTTATTGTTTGCTGGGTCGGCAAACCTGCCGTACTTACGAGACATATCGAGCCAGATAACTCCAGGCTCTCCATTTAGTGAGATTCCTTCAACAATATTTGAAAGGTCCGCACCAACAGATGTTTCAACAGAGTTGTTTGACATCCATCCCCATCCTGGGTTTTCCGAATCATAAGAGTTGCGTTCTGGGAAAACAGATGAATTCTTCAAATTCAAAAACTCTTCGTCTTTTATGCTGCCAATAAGAAGTTCCGCAGAGCGACGAACATTTCCGGAAACAACACAAACACCAATCATGTTTCCTATGTCGGCTATGTCAACTTTGGTGAGTTGTTCACCAGACCTGCCAGTAAACATTTTCCTGATGTGTTTATGGAGTCGCTCAAGTGGTGCGTGGCCCGCAGCCGTACCGCCGAAAGTTTTGATTGGACTGCCAGCAGGGCGAATCTGTGAATAGTCGAACTCAACTGGATTCTGGTCAGGTTTAAGATGGGAGTTGATGAGCGTTGAAACAGATGAAACCCACCCCTCCCTGCTGTCTTCGATTACCTCAACGACAACAGGCTTGGTTGGCTCATAGATGCTGAATTCTTTATCCGCCCCCTTGTTGTCAAATCCAACACCAACTCCAAGCATTGATGCCTCCATGAGGAATGCAAATGGCTTTGCCGGGTTGTTCTTGTTCATCTCTGATGTGGATACAAAAGCACAGTTCTGAAGCGCCGCAGAGTTTTTCTGAACGTTAACCAACGGTGTGCCCATGACCCACAAACCGCGACCCGGTGGTGTCCACTTCAGATTAAAAAGTCTGTCAAAGGCTTCTTTTGCGCTGGCTTGAGCCTTTGCGTCATTCCACGGAAGACGATTTGTTTTGCAGTGGTCTTTCTGCAATGAGTACATTCCGTTTATGACGCGCTCGCAGACATCAACCCAGGTCTCTTTTGTGCCGTCTTCCTTGAGGCGTGAATAAGTGCGCAGGAAAGTTATTTCTCCCACAGAGTTTCCGCCAGCGTCCACATAGCCAAACGGCGATTTTTTATCCCTGTATCCGGCAACAAAATCTTCAGTAAGCCTAAATGAAAGAAAAGAAGACACAATTACCCCGCTTCGAAGTTCTGAGATGGATAATCATAGCGCCGAAGCGCGGGCAAAACCAGTCTAAGCAATACCCAAATTTTTTGCTTGCTCTATGGTTATGTAAGAGCCTTTGTGATGAAGAATAACTTTTGCTTTTGTAAATGGAGTAATCTGAATTTCGTCGTAAATATCTTCTTCTACAAGAATTATTTGAGCATCCTTCAACGACTCCATAACACCCATATCTAGTCCGACAATTTTTTTAGGCGGTGGTGTTTCCCCGACGCAATCCCCAGTTGGATGTCCACATACAGGGCACGGTTGACGTACGGCGCGAAGTACTGTTATATTGCCTGGCAATGTTTCTTTTTCCGGGCGGTCCATGAACATTTTGTAATAATACCATACCCCCGGTGATGCGCCTGGTTGACGCAAGGTGTCTTATAAACACCCGTAGCAGGGTTCAATTCCCTGACCGGGGACTAGTAGAAAACTTGAAGATGGAAACCGAGGTTGTTGATTGCCTCTGCTGCCTCTTCTTCTTCCATTTCTTCTACGACATAGTCTTCGCTTACAGTCTTGTATAAAAGTGCTGGATAACTCTTGTCTCTCAAAACATTAACAGCGCCATTGGGGTAGACGGTAATCGGTTCAAATACTGCTCTTCTATTGAGTCTGTATTTATAAGAAGTGGAAACTAGAGTTATTTCCGCCCCACCTTCTTCGTCTTTTTCGGCGTGTGTAACGGTTACACATTCACTGACATTGGTTTTTTCGTCAAGAAACGCTTTTGCCAAATCTAGACCACGAGTTTTTTCTATATCTGGTGAACAGTAACCCTCCGCTACCATCGTTATGCTGTCGACATTCCAAAATCCGCGAATCATTCTCAACATAGACGCACATCTCTGGAGTCTGTCTACCGGCGGTTCTTTCATGAACTTCTTGCCCATTTGCGTGATGGTTACGAGATTGCCATCTTTCCAGCCAATAAAATTAAACGCTAAATCCTCCCCGGCTCCGGACTCCTCAACAAACATTTGTTTTGCCAGTTGAGCCGATGTCAAGGCTAATGCAATTTTTGCGAATTCGTCTGGGTAGTGACCATCCATATGGACACACTAGCCCATGAGTGATATAGTTTTAAGTATCACCTAAAATTATCACAACACAGGACAGGAAAATGACACAGAATAAAGCACAACCGAAGAAGAAGACGACTCCAGCAAAAAAAAGTGCTGCAACTAAGTCGACGGCTAAGAAAGCGCCAGCAAAGAAGGCTGCGGCAAAAAAGGTTCCGGCAAAAAAACCAGGACGACCAGCCAAAGTAAAGGTTGAGGAGAATGTTGTCAAGATTGACGACATCGTAGAGATTGAGATTTCCCCAGAGATTATCGAGCAAATTTCTGCACAAAAAGCCACATTTCTCAAGAAATTCCTGGGTTTCCTAAAAAAGTAGGGGCTGGGGCGAAAATTTGTTCGCTTCGGGGTTGTTTCCCCTCTAAGCCGTAGATACATTTCTAACCGTCCTGCGAAAGGGGCAGACGGTGAAAAATCACGGTATCAAAGAGTTCAATGCCTTCCTAAGAGAAATTGAGGCCATTGGGTTCAGGGTTGAGCGCACCAAGAAGGGCGTTTACAAGATGTACCCACCCAAGGAAATTGGTGAAAGGGTCTACATGACCCATGGTACGCCCAAGGCAATCAAGGCAATTAAAGTCCAGTTCCGCAAGTTGTACGGAATTGATTTGCAGTCCATATGAGCGAAGAAGAAGACATTCTCGCCATAAACGCAAACATGCTGCCAGTGCCCCTTTTGTCTGCTCAGAACGTCATCAGAATGTATGACCCCGAAAACACGCTTAACGATATCGCAAAAGCGATTGGTTGCGATAGGGCACAACTGTCTAGATGGCTGTCGAACGGACTATTGCTTCACGAGGCAGAAAAACTTGCCCAGAAAATAGGCTTGCACCCGTCGTATGTCTGGGGACCCGAGTATCACATAGCCGTTTACATGGCAGAAATCGTCAGCGAATTCCGTTATCAACAGAAACTGGTTCGCCGAAAGAACAAGAGAAAGGCCGGAGATGCCACAAAAGAAGTACCCGCTCCAGCGGGGTGAAACCAGAACAGACGCAGAGAGGCGAGTTGAAGGGGAGCGCCGTTTGGCGATTCTTTCCTTCATAGTTGAGTTCTCTGGAAAAAGGGGATATGCCCCAAGCGTCAGGGACATAATGCCAGTTGCCGGATTGTCTTCGTCTTCAACGATGTACAAAGTCCTCAGCCGAATGGAAAAAGACAAACTAATTCAGGTAACCCAGGGTGTCGCACGAAGCATGCGAGTATTGCCCAAGGGCCTTGAAATGATTTCCTAATTGCGCCCTGAGTAGGACTCGAACCTACAACCTACGGATTAGAAGTCCGTTGCTCTATCCATTGAGCCATCAGGGCTTGGCTGCGCGTTTTTGTTTTGCGTATATGCGTGCACATTCTTTACAAATTCTGTAAACTTGTCCGGTTTTTTTCTTTTTCTGATATGTGCCAAATTCTTCAAAGGAATGCCCATGTTGACAGTGCGTACGTTTTCTAGATGAAGAACCGTTTCTATCTTTCTCGAACATGTCCTTGTTATTTTCGGCAATAGTTCCAGTCCATAGATGCTCTGGATTAACGCAGTTCCTTACATCACAGGAATGACACACGACCATCCCATCAGGTATTTCTCCGATGTGCATTTCGTATGAAAACCTATGAGCGCTTACGGATTTTCCATTTACCCCCATAGAGCCATAACCGCGCGAATTTAATGCGCCAACCCAAAGCCAACATGATTCTGTTTTGTTCACTTTTTGAAAAAATCTGTCTTCAAAAGACATATATTTTGCCATAGGGAGAATATTACTGCATGTGTTTGTTGGGGAGCAAGGACTCGAACCCTGAACTGCTGGACCTAAACCCGGCACGTATGCCAATTTAGCCACGGACCCGAAATATGTCTACATCTTTGTCGTGTCTTGAATGTCGTAGTTATACGAGTTGTCGTCAGATGTCAACCACTTGTTTCCGTCCTCCACACCCCAGATGTCGTCGCTCACTTCACGGTCAATAAGATGAACACCTCTCTTTGTTGTATGAGACGGGTCCCAGAGGTGAATGCGATTGTTTGGTTGTATCGCGAAGTTTCCGTCTTCTCTAAGGATTACATGTCCGCATTTATGATTGGCTGAGTTTATCGAATAATTGGAGTCAACAATATTGTTGTCCGGATGATGCCAGTCAAGCGTGAACATGTACTTGCCGTTCACGTCTTTGCGATGCCTGTCTACGTAAGTCATCGACCTGCCGCGCATGTGCTCAAACGTGGTTACGGTGATGTATGGGGAGAAGCAGTTCCACATCACGAGGTCGTGAATATCAACCTCAGGACTGTCTTCATTCATGCAGAAAGCGTTTATGGGGGCTCTCCACCAGACTCCGCCGTCTTCCATTAGAAAGTGAAAAACCGGTGCCCTGTCTGTTATCGAAGCAACCCCGAAAATAACTACAGGGAACTTTAAATCGTGGCTATCAATCTGATTTCTAAGAAAGTTCCCTCTTACAAAACAGTGAATAGGCGGCGTGTTTGCGTTGAGTTCCGGCATGGAAACATACTATACCTTTTGAGTTGGGGAACAAGGACTCGAACCCTGAATTGCTGGACCAAAACCAGACGTGTTGCCAATTACACCATTCCCCAGTAGGTGTGGTGGGACTCGAACCCACACTGGAGGGATTTTAAGTCCCCTGTCTCTGCCTTTGGACTACACACCCTTGAGCGGAGAGAGAGGGATTTGAACCCCCGGTTGGCTCACACCAACTCCTGTTTTCAAGACAGGTGCATTCGGCCGCTCTGCCATCTCTCCCTGCTACCTTCACACGGTGGGACGACTATACACCGAGTTTTCAATAGCGACCAGCCTCTTGACAACCTCGGAGAACATCTCCCTGGTGACAACTATGTTCCACAAATAGGGCGCAGGATGCCCTGTTTCCTCTTCCCAAGCCGCCTGTTTTTCTGAAGACTCAAGAAGTCCTTCTATTGTTTTTGGCGCTGTGTCCCATGGGCATTTTTCTTCTGTCATTTTTTCATCATACATAGTGGAGCCCGAGGTGGGGATTGAACCCACGACCTATCGCTTACAAGGCGATTGCACTACCACTGTGCTACCCGGGCGAGAACTAAACAAAGTGCCTGATTATTGAGACGCTGGCTAAAATTACCCAGGCCGCATTGAACAGGATAATAGTTGGCAATGTCTTTTTCGTGGAAGACCATATCAAAGCGAGACTGGAGATAATTGCGAAGATATAGAGCCACCAGAACTGCCTGCCGAGCAAAAGACCCGGGAAGATAATGGCAATCTTTGTGGCAAATCCCCATGCCTCGACAGTGTTGGGCGCATTCCAATATGAGCGAGAACTCATTGTTCTCACCGCATTGATGATGTTCTCAAAAAGTTTCTTCATAGTCCGAGCGGAGGGACTCGAACCCCCGACTCTCTCCGTGTAAAGGAGACACTCTGGCCAACTGAGTTACGCTCGGTTGTGTCCGGATAGCAGGATTTGAACCTGCGGCCCCCTGCTCCCAAAGCAGGTGCGCTACCAAACTGCGCTATATCCGGTAGACGTATTTAAGTATGTAATACGTCGCGAGTGTTCCGTAAATCCACAACTTAAAGATGAAAGACAGGTCAGATATGAGCCTAATCAAAATTGCCTCGCATAAATGCTCTGCCAATACTCGCCGTTTTTCTGAGACTGCTCAACCTGATGCGCCAGTTCGTGAATTTTCTCCTGCAACTCTTTAATTTCTTTTTCAAGGTCTTCTACTTTGTATGACAAGTAAAGCCTGCCCCTCTCGGACATTAGGTACTTTTCATATATGTCATCTGTATTCATTTGTATTCGTCAACCTTCCTGACGGCATCACAGTAACTGCACCGTGCGCCATATTGACAGTTTGCATCATGAAGTGGATTGACTAGGCGTTTTGCTACCTTAATCCACATATTTCGCTCCTCCTCCAACCTGGCGGAATGCTCAACCCAAAATTTGAAAGTAACTTGGTCCATACTGCAGTGCACTATAGCCCTTAATTCGCAATAGTGTTGTATCGCGCCTTAACTTCTTCAAACAGAATCGGCCTGAAGTCTGTCTGCTCAACGCTGACGCACTGATACCAGGGGTCAGGAAGAGATTCCGAGTGAAGGTGACCGTGGATGTTCCCCCTGTACCTGTACTTCTGATGGTCGGAAACGGGAATGTGCGTAAGAATAAATCTATCCAGAGACAAGCAGCCCATTATGTCGTAGAAGTATGGGGTGTATGTGGCGAGGTCAAAACAATCGTGGTTTCCCTTGATGAGGACCTTGTTTCCATTAAGTCTGGACATGGTGCTTACATGTTGCTGACGCATCGCCACATCACCGAGGTGAATCACCTTGTCCTTCGGGCGCACGGTCTCGTTCCACAGTTGAACCATCATCTCGTCCATCTCGCTGGCGCTATCCCAGGGGCGTAACTTGTCGCCGTGCTTGGTCGAAAACTGGCACACTTTCTCATGACCCCAATGTGTGTCTGCTACTACAAATGTTCTAATACTCATGCTTCCAGCATACAGTTGGATAAATCTATCTGCAACAACAGACGAAGTATTTATTTTTATGGGGTATAGTTCCCACATGCTGATAGTTCTGGAGCCCTGGGAATATGTCCACGCCTGTAATGTCGGAATCGCCCGATTCGCAGCCAACTGGGGCAAAAATGACGCCCCCCACTACAAAAAAGAGTTAATGGAGGACGACAGAACCGCCCAAGTCGCCTCAGCAATCTGCGAACTGGCGGTGGCGAAGGCGACAAATCGCTATTGGTCCGGCCATGTATGGCACAAGTCAGAACATGCCCAATACAGGGATGTACCAGACGTAGGGACGAATATAGAAGTACGAAGGGTCAGGACAAAAGACAGCGTAGCCGTACGTCGTAGGCAACTGGGAAAGGGTCTAGTTCTGTTCGCCGCATACGCAGAGCCGCCAGAATTCCGTGAGGTGCGCATATGGGGCTGGATGGAGTACGACGAAGCCTGGGAACTCGCCCTGCCGTCGACATACGACCCTGAGAACACGAGGCTCCTGCCTAGGCATCAGTTGAAGAGCCTTCACAGACCTGAGATTGGATAAATCTTTCCAGAGTGTGGGGAACTTCAAATAGTTTCGCGCTGCCCCCCACGCGGCGATGCGCTCGCCAGAAAGTTTGCGGGGCTGGACGCTACGGCATCACAAACGACCACGCTCCGTGACTATCCACACCCTGCGGACACTCCCCTACCCGAACGCCTGTTCGTGCGAACGCCTGTTCGTTAGGCGAGCCTAACAATACCCAACGCTCACGGACTTGCGAAAATGGCACTCGGTATGGTAATAGGTACAGTAATCAGGCACGACATTCCGCACCACGACATACGACCGAAGTGTGTCACGACACATCACGACACACGCAGTAACGCAACGCTTGACACGAACGCAATGCGACATCGTGAACGCAATGCGATGTCGCATACATGCACATACACACGCACACGAAATGTCATTCGCTTCACGCACGCATTGAGAGTGTGTTCTACAATGAACCCATGCCTTTCTCTTATGACATCAACCTTGACGATACGGCTCGTGCTAAGCGACGCCGTAGGTCGCAACCGTCTGAGTCAATAGATACGAAAGCATTAGGCTCAAAACTTGGCGCACTCGCAAGAGGCGCAGCAGTCTTTGACCCGAACGCATACGACGGTGATGGTGACGGACTCGTGCAGGACGGCACGCCCTTTGAGAGACCAGCCGTGTTGTCCAACATTGCCGCAGTATCAAGGGGACTCGCAAGCGCCACGGGTAAGTGGGGCAACGACTTTGATAACTGGACAGTAGACAAGACACCAGAGGAGATAGCAGAGGTAGCAGTACCCGATAATCCAGCAGCCCTACTCTCGTATGTCTACGCTCACCTAGATGCTCACGGGTTACCAACCAACATCCTATCAGCAAGAAGATACATAGAGAGAATGAAACTAGATGAGGCAGTATTCACACCTGAGGCAGTAGCAGGCGCAAGAGGACTATTGGCAGACACACTAAGAAAAGAACCAGAAGTAAGAGAGTTGGTAGATAGGTTCGGAATACCGCCACTCATTGTAAGAGACACGCCAAGTAGCCAGATGTCAATGAAGCACCATACAGTAATGACCTTAGACCTAGACCACGCAATGGAATACGAAAGCAAGTGGAGTAAAGCAGAAGAGGGAGACTGGAAAACAGCAGGACTTGATACTAAGTGGTTGGTAGAAAAACTAAAGACCGATGGCATAGACGCACGAGGACTAAACCATCTGGTTCCCGCCTTCATTGGCAACAACATAAGAGATACATACGCACACGAATACGGTCATTATCTAGTATCACTTGCCGAGATAAAACATCCAGATAGTTCCGTTAGAAAAACATTGTATCTCTTGGACAGAAAGAGTTGGAGAGAAATAGCGGAAGATGAGGATGTTCCGTGGCAATGGAACGAGTTGGCAGAATACCTACTAGACGACGATAGGGACATTCCAGAACTAGACGAAGACACCGAGTTTGCTGACTACATAGACCAAGACAGCATCGCCATACCGTCCATGTACTCAATGGTTAGTCCTTCCGAAATGATGGCTGAACTGTTTCTCCAAAACCTACTTCATGGCGACAAAACGGAAGGAAATAGAGACTTCGTTGAGATGCTCACGGGTGGCACGGGTAGTCGTGGGTTTGCCTCATCGTCACGCACACTTCCAGCAAGCCCAGACATGGTGGACATGACACCAGAGGAGTTGGCAGAAGCGTCAGTACCAAGCACACCAGACGAGGCGATGGAGGGTTTGACCGCATGGTCGCAATGGGCACTTGACCTGATGGGTCCTAGTTACTATGACCAAGACACGGAGGGGATGAGCGGATTAGAGCGTGCCAAGTTAGATGTAAAGAGAGCGTTTTATTACATAGGTAAATACAAGGGCGGTAAATGGAAACGCTCAATGAGAAGGGCTAAGAGACACAAGGGCGACATCTCCCCAGACCAAGTGTTTGACTTCTCGCCAGAAATGGTAGAAAAAGCGCGCGCCTCATTGGCGATGGCGTTCCGTGAGTATCCAGACTTTTTTGAGCATGTAAAAGCGTTCGGTATGCCGCCCGTATTGGTGAGCAAACAAAGCGACCTTCCGATGGGCGCATTCTTCAATGGCTCTACGGGTGCTATGTACATAATGATGAGTAGGGATACTCTCGCCGACATAAGTTCGCTCTACGCAGGTCAAGCAGGTAGGGGACTATCGGGAACCGACTGGTACTTGGAGTCGGGCGAAAAATGGACACCGCATAGTAACTTCGCACACGAATACGGTCACTTCATAAACTACATGGCGCAGATGGCGCATCCAGATAGGGAGGCTAGATACCTCGCTGGGTGGTATTGGAGAATGGACTGGGATGAAGTAAATCCGAAGGGAATAAAAGGTTGGCGTTACAGAAAAAAGTGGGAGGAGTGGCGTAAGCAAAACCCCACAAAACCGCTGGACAGGGCAGACATTAGATGGCGGCAGTCGGCTGAACTAGAAAGAGCAATAAAGAAGCGTCAGGAACTAGACTGGGAAAACGGACCCCCGCATGTTCTTAGCGAGTATGGACAAAAAGCGCCAGTAGAGATGTTCGCGGAGGGTTACGCCGCGATGGTAAGCAATGACCCCGAAAGGGTCGCACGGGTTAGCCCAACATTGAGAGCAGACATAGAACTGCTAATAGGTCGTGTAAATAATCCCGATGTTCTGGAAGTGGAGGTGGATGAGTCGCAGAACACCACAAGAACAAAGGGGTTCGCATCGCTATCCATAACACGCAACGCTGACGGCACGAGAGACATGGCGAGGGCGTTCTCGGGTGAGGATGACTCTCCACTAAAAGGTTCTAACTGGCTAAAAGACGCAACACCACGAGAAATAGCGCAGGCACTTGTGCCCAGAAGCAAAGAGGACTTAGTGAACCTCGCAATACAGCACATGCTCATGGGTAACACAAACCCAGACCCCCATGTGCTCGCCGCACTAAAAGACTATGTAGAAACGATAATAGACCACGACCTTCTTGACTTCTCACCAGAGGGCGTAGCGATGATGGAGGAATGGCTAGAAAAAGCGCTGACCGAGTCGCCGCAGTTCTTGTGGACAGTACGCAGGTTTGGTTCTTCCCCGATTATCCCGACAAATAGAGAAACCGTAAAGAAATACAGAGACGCACTAAGAAGTGGTCAGAACATACCTATTCCGACCACGGGTACACGGCGTAATCCAATAACCTACCCGATACAAAAGTCCGACATAAGCCCACGAGACGGAACGCCCGTGTACAACACAGACGAAGAAGCGATGGGTTCTATGTTTGACGCAATAGTGAGTGTGGAAGGCGTTCTCGGGTTTAACTTCGGTGGATTATTCACCGTAATCAACCTTCACCACAGAGGGTGGCGTGGTCTTTTCGGTGGCGATAAACCGATGCCGCGTTTCGGCAGAACACGCAGAGTTAGCCTCGGAAGAGTACGACCAGGGGAGGTAAGCGCGTATCCAGAAAGCGACATGCTCGGTAGAGACCTCCTTTCTAACTTCTCCACATCTCTTGAGGGGACAATAATCCACGAATACCAGCACCAGATGTGGGCATCGTTCTTCGGAATAAAACACGCTATTGGCATAACGCCCAAAATGCGCGACAGGGTCGCACGGGTCGCTGGTATCAGCAGAGCAGACCTAGAAGCGATTTCTGGAGACAGATACTCACGGGCTGCCTATCTGTATCCAAACCTACCGATAGACGAGGCGCTCAAGCGGATGACTTTTGCTAAGGACAACCTGAGCACCGGTTCGTTATCAGTAATACCGCAACCAGCGGACCAGTTCTCGTTATTCAGAGACCTAGTGCGACTGACGATTATGGACACTAGGGGTAGAGTTCCATCGCCAGAATGGAGAGACATAAATGGAGACATAAATGACCGTCTAGACGCCTACGAGTCGGAGGTAATACAGCGTGGGATGGACAGGATTATGAATAATCCTGACATGGGTCCTGAGTGGCTGATACAGGCTATGTTTATGAGAAATCTCAACCCGAACAATAGGGGGCATGTAGCCGCCTTCGTGTGGGGGTACGGGTGGGACCCCGTCGAAATGGAAGACACCTGGCGTGGTCTTGCGGAGGATTACCCAGACATATTCGGTGATGCTCGTCTTCCGTTTGCTGGTCTGGCTGGTATGTACGCACAAAAGAACCCGCAGGAGACATGGGCTGAGTTGGGTGCCTTGATGTCGCAGCCAGATGTCGATTACAGAGATGAGTACATAACGCCAGAGATGACTGCCGCCTATCTCTACATCATCGGTGAACACGATGACCCATACAACACAAACGGTATGGTGAAGCCGTGGGAAAACCCAGGGGCGTCAGGATTTGCCTCGACTTCACGCATCAATAAAGTAGAGAAGGCAAGAGAAACCGTTCCCAAGCGTTCTTCTAACGCACTCGGAAACACAGCATCCACGAAACAACCAGTCGATTCATCCGCACGAAAAGTTACGATGAAGAGGGGTTCGGAGGGTCATACATACTTCGCTCTTGGTGACTACAAGTTTAAGATACCCGGCGACAGGTTCATGCCAGAGATTTCCAACGCATACACGGAGTGGGCATCTGATTCGCACTACGATATCCAGCACATATCTGGGATGGTTATGGGTCTACAGACACCATCCGAAATGCCGTCATTTCTCATGGGCAATACCGCAATAGGTCGCCTTCTCAACAACGGTAACGTTTCCGAACTTGACTCCAATACGCTCACGGAACTTCGTTCATCGGCATCTAGGGCTAAAAGGATTATGGATGAGGTTAGGGACTCAGAGACATACTCGTCGGTACCCCTTTACCACACCATGTCTCGTCTTGGTGAAAATAACGAACTTCTCAAAGCAGAAGTGGGCGACTCAATACACATGCCGCTTACTTCGTTCTCTCCAGTAATACTGTCCCCAGACGAAGTACCAAGCGCAACGACAATGCGCGGTGAGGACAAGTCGGCAATAGTAAAACTTGCGATAGGGGCGAGCGTATTCGACAGCAACCTACTGGACAATGTCAGCCGCGATGGCGAATGGCGTGATATGCCGATAGAGAGCATCACGGGTGGTCGTTTCAGGGTCGTATCCAAGAGGGAAAGAGACGGAATACCGTACATAGAAATAGAACATACAGATGTATTCGATGCCGACAAGGGCGAGTTTGTAAACATAGACCCC
>Ga0172367_10001200_pt1 | contig 38614 bp, 50 predicted proteins | sample Lak10m_FD_114542 | JGI IMG/M metagenome (GOLD analysis project Ga0172367, IMG submission 114542) | Freshwater microbial communities from Kabuno Bay, South-Kivu, Congo - kab_022012_10m | ecosystem: Environmental > Aquatic > Freshwater > Lake | place: Democratic Republic of the Congo: South-Kivu... | reverse complement strand
TCACTGCATCAATTTCACCACGCATGCGATGTACTTCATGTCTGCTTTCTTCACAAGTAATCCACTGTGATTCACCATCTGAAGTTGCAATGCAACCATCCAATGATTGTGCAATCTTCCCGATGATATATGGCATTCCGGTGAGAATATGCTTGACAAAAAAACGATTCAACCAAAATGATTCTTCTTTGCAGATATCTTCAATCACCTCAATTCCTGCTTCTCGCAAGAGGGCAATTCCATTGCCGGCTACAAGTGGATTTGGATCTTTCATGCCAATAACCACTGTTGCTATTCTTTTTTGAATGAGAAGTGGGGCACAAGGAGGGGTTTTACCGATATGAGAACAAGGTTCGAGATTCACATAAGCAATCGCTCCTTCCGGATCTTCCGTGCATCTATTCAATGCATCAACCTCAGCGTGGGGTCCACCAAATTCACGATGCCAACCTTCTCCGATGATATGACCATTCTTCACAATAGTACAGCCAACACGAGGATTCGGACTTACTTTGCCCGTTCCACGCCTTGCCAATCGAAGTGTGTGTTGCATGAAATCTTCATGTGTCTGCATGGTCATTCACGATGATTGAATTGGAAGAAAAAGACTGCAAAGAAAAAAAGCCCTCCAATCGGAGAGCTTTCTTTCTGCTATATGGCTTATCAACGAGAATAGAATTCGATGACGAGTGGAATTTCACAAACCACAGGAACTTCTTCGCGAGCTGGAAGATGAAGGAATTTGACTGAGAAATCCGCTTTGGATAAAGTCAAATATACCGGAGGAGCTGCAGTTCTGATTGACTCCTGGAATGCTTCCATCTTACGGCTTTTTTCACGAACAGAAACCACATCATTAACCTTCACTTGATATGAAGGGATATTGACAGGCTTACCATTGACCAAGAAATGACCGTGATTGACATATTGACGAGCTGCAGACATGGAGCGAGCAAGTCCTGAACGGAACACCAAAGCATCAAGGCGTGTCTCAAGCATTTGAAGAAGGATATCCCCGGTATTACCGGTAAGATGAGATGCCTTCTTGAAATAATTTGTCATCTGACGCTCATGGATATTATACTGCAAACGAAGCTTTTGTTTTTCAAAAAGCTGTGTACCGTAAACAGACAATTTTCCACGACGCTTTGTGGAACCATGTTGGCCCGGAGGGCTCTTTCTGCCGGCTCTGTCGCTCGACATGATTTTGCCGGCTTTCGCCGTCATAGGAACACCGATTTTGCGGGATTTCCTTACCTTAGGTCCGGTATAATTCATAGTACTCCTTGTACCACGCTGCGGGATATCGACTCCCGCGCAATATTGATGAAAAACGCCATGAAGATATCACAAATGATAATCATGGTTAGTACAATCCGAAAGGGCTACAAATCTAGGGTTTTTTCATGGAACATTCAAAGAGTTTATGCTTTGATAGTGTCTTTCAGCCAATTTGTGACTTCTTCGACATGACCCGGCACTTTGACTTTCGTATAGATTTGTTTGATTTTACCATCGGGATCAATGATGAATGTAGAGCGTTCTACACCCATATAGGAACGACCATACATCGATTTTTGCACCCAAACGCCATATTTTTCACAGATGGACTTATCTTCATCAGAAATCAAATTGAAATTCAATCCATGATCATTGATGAATTTTGTATGAGATTTGATGCTATCAGGGCTAATGCCTATCACATTTACTCCCAATGAAGTGAGCGAAGACATTGCATCTCTGAAATCACATGCTTGTTTCGTACAGCCACTGGTATTGTCTTTTGGGTAAAAATACAGTACATACCATTGGCCCTTTAGATCTTTCGAAGCAATGACTTCATTATGTTGATTTACTCCCTTGAATGCGGGAGCAGCGGCATTCAGTTTAACAGGCATGATATTCCTCAGAATTGTGTTATATGCGAAACTACTCATTCAATGCATGAATTCATGCACTGCAAAAACTCTTCAAGAAAACGGCGGATGATATGTTCCAATTGATGCGCCTGAACCACACCGAATGTCTCCAGACCACTTTTCCGTTTTGAAAGAGCAACAATGTTGGCACTGATTGTATTCCATATTGTTGAGCTGTTTGCGGATTTCTATCCACATCCATTGCTATCACTGTTATTGCTTCTCCAATAAGTTTTTTCACTTCTTGAAGAATTGGTGGCATCATCTTGCATGGACCGCACCATTCAATAGAAAAGTCCACGAGCAATAGATCTTTCTCAGCTTTGATTTGGGCAAATGTAGGCATACTGTTTCCGAGAGCATATACATAAAAGTGAGACTGTTCACGATCGATAATCATTCATAGTGTAAACGAATAGAGTGACATTCTACATCATGTCCATTACGGTAGAATTCGTATCTTCGCACACAATCTTCCTCCTCATAAAGTACGCATCCGTTCCACATGAATAATCTTCGGGATCTCGACAAACCCAATTGCAATTGCGGCATTGTAGGCATTTACAATCATCCTCAAGCATCGGTCATGGCTTATTATGCTTTGCATGCTTTGCAGCATCGCGGACAAGAAGCAGCCGGGATTGTTTCTGCACGAAAAGTAGAAGACACCATGCGATTTTCTGCCCATAAAGGCGAGGGTCTTGTCTTGGATGTATTCTCCGCTCCGGATGTACTCACAGAGAAGTTACAAGGATCGATGGCTATTGCGCATAATCGCTATTCCACAACAGGAAGCGGTGGTATTGCAAATGTACAGCCATTTCTTACGAAATATCGTTCAGGAATGATAGCAGTTGCGCATAATGGAAATCTCACCAATACAAAAACGCTTCGGAATGAATTGCAACAAGAAGGTGCAATTTTTCAGACTACAACTGATAGTGAATTATTTCTCCATTTGATTGCTCGCAGTAAGAAAGAATCACAGCTCGATCAAATTCGCGAAGCTTTACGAATCGCCAGAGGAGCATATTCATTGGTGATCATGACAAATGATTCGCTTATTGCAGCACGCGATCCTTATGGATTTAGACCATTATGCATTGGTAGAAAAAAAGTTGAAGATGGATGGTCCTATGTCGTCGTTTCTGAAACATGCGCTCTTGATATCATCAGTGCTGAGTATGTGCGAGATGTCAAGCACAATGAAATTATAGTGATTGATGATGAAACTGTGAAGACAGGTGAGATTAAAAGCTATCTCATTGATGATGAGACGCCTTGTTCCAAGCATTGTATTTTTGAGTATATCTATTTTTCTCGACCTGACTCTAGAATTTTCGGACATAATGTCGATAAAGTTCGCAGAAAACTTGGTAAAAATCTCGCAGAAGAAAGTCCGGTTTCTCCTGATTCACCGGAAGAAAAAGTTAATGTCATTGCTGTTCCTGATAGTGGCAATACAGCTACACTCGGTTATGCAAATGTCAATAATGAAATGGGTTATCCATCCAGATATGAAATTGGCTTGATTCGCTCGCATTATGTAGGAAGAACATTTATTGCTCCCGGACAAAATAATCGCGAATTCAAAGTCAAGACAAAGTTCAATACCGTAAAAGGCGTATTAGAAAATAAAAAAGTAGTGGTTGTGGACGATTCCGTCGTGCGCGGTACAACTTCACGTTCTCTTATTAATTTGATACGAGAGGCACATCCAAAAGAAGTACATATGCGCATCACTTCACCGCCAATCACGCATCCATGTCAATATGGAATGGATTTCCCAAGCAGAGAAGAATTGATCGCTAATCATCATGATGAAATCTCCGAGATAGCCTCATCGCTCAATGCAGATTCACTGCATTATTTGTCCGTAGAAAAACTCATGCAATCTGTTCCTCAAGAAGAAGGTGTTGGCTATTGCAATGCTTGCTTTACAGGTGATTATCCTGTTCAAATTGATCTCACTGCACATAAACATTCAACTGAAGAATGAGCAAATCTTTTACATCATTGCAAGATCTCGCATCTCTCTTGCCGGCTGATGCAAAACAGAATGATCATATCATCGAAAAGAAAAAAGGCTATGATGGTTCGCAACAGCGTATTGACATCAGGCTAGACAAAAAAGGGCGTGGCGGAAAAATGGTAACCGTGCTTTCCGGCTTTCAATCAAATCCCACTGAACTAGATTCACTCTGCAAGATGTTCAAAAAACTCTGTGGTACCGGTGGCACCGTGCGCGATAATCTCATCGAAATTCAAGGCGATCACCGAAAAAAATTGGATCAAACACTCATCGAACGCGGTTATAAAACACGAATGATTGGATAAACAATGTTCTCTTCTGTTAAAAACATACATTTTGTTGGAATCGGTGGTATTGGCATGAGCGGTATTGCTGAGATTCTTATCAATCAGGGATTTTCAGTAAGTGGATCTGATCTTTCCTCTTCACAGAATACAGAGTACTTGCAATCCATTGGTGCCACAATTCATATTGGACATCATGAAGCTCATATTGCAAATGCCGAAGTGGTGGTCTATTCCAGTGCGGTTAAACCACATGAAAATCCCGAAACAATCGCTGCATTGGAACATGGCATTCCCATTATTCGCAGAGCAGAAATGCTTGCGGAAATTTCTCGATTGAATTATACGCTAGCAATTGCAGGAACACATGGAAAAACCACAACGACTTCATTGTGCGGACTTGTATTCATGAAAGGCGGTATTGACCCAACGGTGATTGTTGGCGGTCGTTTGAATGGTTTGGGCGGCACGAATGCTCGACTCGGACATGGTGAATGGACAGTGGTGGAAGCCGATGAATATGATCGCTCCTTCCTACAGTTGTTCCCGACAATCGCAATCATCAATAATATAGAAGCCGAACATCTTGATATTTATGGAACCGCAGAAGAAGTTCAAAAAGCATTCATTGAATTTACAAGCAAAGTTCCTTTTTATGGTTTTGTTGCGGTAGGACTCGATGATGCAGGCATTCGATTGATGTTGCCACATATCAATAAAAAAGTAGTGACCTTTGGTTTGTCTCGACAATGCGATATTCGTGCAATTGATATCATACCGCGTGAAAAAAGCACTGAATTCACTGTTATTTCTCATGGTGAAACTCTCGGTACCGTTCACTTGAATATCCCCGGTGAATATAATGTGAAAAATGCGCTCGCATCCATTACTGTCGGACTTCATCTCGGTATTCCATTTGAGACAATCGCGGAAGCTTTGCATGAATTTGGTGGCGTCTATCGTCGCTTTGAAATCAAAGGAAAGGTAAATGATATTCTCGTCGTTGATGATTATGCGCATCATCCCACCGAATTAAAAAGCGCATTGTCAGCAGCGAGATCAGGTTGGAAAGAAAGAAGAATCGTTGCAGTATTTCAGCCACATACCTATACGCGCACACGAGATTTCTACAAAGATTTCGGTCTATCCTTTGATGATGCGGACATCGTATTCATCACTGATGTCTATCCTGCGAGAGAAGAAAAAATCGAAGGGATTTCCGGGGAATTGATTGCTCAAGCCGCAAAGAATTCAGGACATAGACATGTGCATTATATCCCGAATCTTTCAGATGTAGATGCTAAAATTCGAAGCATCATGCAGGAAGGTGATTTGGTAATCACACTTGGTGCTGGTGATATCACAAAACTTTCCGATCGCTTACTGAATGCCGAATAAATCTGCGCAATGCTTACGGAAGCGTGTGGCAAATTCATAGACATCTTTGAAACTATTATACAATGGCGCAGGTGCCATGCGTATGATATTCGGCTCTCTCCAATCTACAATAATCCCATCTGCCAATAACTTGTCAATAACGGTTTTACCATGCTCATGGAAAAGCAATGACAATTGTGCTCCCCTTTCTGCCGTATCCTTCGGTGTGATGATTTCCAATGGAAGATGCGGCATATCCTCTTTCAATTTCATCAATAATTGTTCCGCATAAGCTGTTAATGCATCCCTTTTCGCATAAACATCCTCGAGTTTCACTCCATCAAAAACATCTAATGATGCACGCAAACTTGCAATCTGAAATACCTGGGCATTGCTGAGTTGCCATCCACTTGCTCCATGTGATGGAATGAATCCCATCTTCATCAAAAATCGTGTTTGCTCATCATGGCCCCACCAACCAGCAAAGCGAGGTAAATCAGGGTTTTGAGCATGTCGTTCATGAATGAAGAGTCCACCAATTCCACCCGGACCGGAATTAAGATATTTATAGGAACACCACACGGCAAAATCGACATTCCAATCATGTAAATGTAATTCGACATTACCGATTGCATGCGCCAAATCGAAACCACAAATAGCTCCCGCATTATGCGCAGCTTCCGTAATTTCTTTCATGCGAAATCGCTGACCTGATAAATATTGTATGCCACTGAACATCACGAGAGCAATTGATTCTGCATTCTCTTTGATTGCATCAATAATGTCTTCATGATGAATGATATGCTCGCCTTCACGTGGCGTGATTTCTATGATTGCATCTTCAGGATCAAATCCATGAAATCGCACTTGCGATTCAATTGCATATTGATCAGATGGAAATGCGCCTGCTTCCATCACAATTTTATATCGCTCTTTTGTAGGTCTATAAAAAGACACCATTGCCAGATGTAAATTCGCAGTGAGCGTTTGCATCGCAACAACTTCACTTGGATTTGCACCAACAATACGCGCAAGAGATTCAGTAACGATTGAGTGATAGGAGAACCATGGATTCTGCGCATGGAAATGTCCTTCGACAGCATATTTGCGCCAATCCATGACTTCTTGTTCCAATAATGGTAGGACACCTCTTGGTTGAAGTCCAAGTGAATTTCCACAAAAGTACAATGCATCTCTACCATCATGTTCCGGAACATAAAATGCATTTCTTTGTGAAGCCAAAGGATCATTCGAATCCATCAATACTGCATAATCACGCATAGTATTCACTCAATTTCTTGTTCTATTGTGTACAATTACTTGAATTGCTTCAATGGCAGCAATCAAGCTCTGCTCTTCCACCAATTCAGTTCCTGCGATATCATAAGCCGTGCCATGATCAGGTGATACGCGAATAATCGGAAGATTTGCCGTATAATTTACACCATGTCCTTGGGCCTGAAACTTCAATGGTATCAAGCCTTGATCATGATATTGGGCAATAATGGCATCATATTTTTTCCAACTTGTGCGAGAGAAAAAACCATCCGCAGGAAATGGTCCGAAGCACTGTATTCCTTTTGATTGCGCAATCTGAATGGCCGGTACAATGAACTCTTGCTCTTCATCACCCAGTAGACCATGTTCACCGGCATGTGGATTCAAACCCAAGATTGCAATCTGTGGATTTGGACAATTAAAATCATTGCACAAGGATGCATGCACACCTTGTATTAAATCAGTCAATGATTGAATACTCATAGATGCGGAAACTTCTTTTAAAGGTATATGCACAGTCGCAAGCGCTACTCGAAAAGTTTCATGAAATAAAATCATGATTGGATTCGAACCTGGAAATGCATGTTTGAGCCAATCGGTTTGGCCACTATATTTCCAACCTTCCGCATTCAATGCATCTTTTGCAATCGGCAATGTCAATAATGCATCCGCTTTCCCATGTTTTACTGAATCAAGTGCAATCTCCAAAGACTCAATTGCAAGTGTTGCAGCATCAGATTGAGATGTTCCTGGACGATACTGAGCATATTGAGTACAAGGTATTACCGAAATAAGCACCTTACCAAAATGTAGACTCTGTTCAGAATATGTGATATTCCACTTTTTACATAATTCTAGGCAAGTATCTTCATTGATTGCAATGCTAAATTGCATATCAGGGAAGACTTGTTGCGAGAATGTGCGAAAGAAAATATCTGTTGCGATGCCATTGATATCACCGCATGAAATCATCACATGCATTGACTAGTACCTAAAAAAAAAGGCAACTAAAACAGTTGCCTTTAATGATTCAATATATTTGCATTATTCTGCTGAAGCATCGCCACCATCAGCAGAGGCTTCTGCTGAATCAGTGGTAGCATCATCACCTGCAGGTGCTTCTTCAACAGCTGTTTCTTCAGATGTTTCAGCTGTTTCAGTTGTTTCGGTCTGGATTTCAACAGCATCAACCGGAGCTTCAACTGTATCTTCGATGACTTCTTCAACTTCCGGTGCTACTTCTTCAACAATAGGAGCAGCAACTGGTGCAATTGCTTCTACAGGAGCTGAAGTTTTAGCTTTTGAAGCAGGTGCGGCTTTCTTTTTGCGACGAACAACACCATCTTGAGCAGCTGAGAAATCAACCAATTCAATAATTGCTATACGTGCAGCATCTCCACGACGTGGTGAAAGCTTGATAATGCGTGTATAACCACCATCGCGTGTCGCAACTGCAGGAGCAATTGTATCAAACAATTCTTGAAGAACTGCTTTATTGCGAATGAAACGGCCAACTTGTCGGCGTTGCACGAAATCTTTAGAAACTGTTGCAACTTCGCCTGCCTTATTAGGGCGAGCATTTGGCAAATTTCCGTTTTGTTCATTGCGAAGAGCAATGCGAGCGCGAGTGATCAATGACTCAGCGAATGGACGGAGTTCTTTTGCTTTTGCTTCTGTTGTTACCAGTTTCTTATGAAGAAAGAGATCTGTTGCAAGGTTGCACATAAGAGATTTCTTATGGCTCCAGGTGCGTTTGAGCTTTCTTCCTACTCTGCGATGGATCATGGTAATTCTCTCTATTCTATCGTTGTATTATGCTTCTGATTCCGCGGCTTTTTGCTCTTGCACATATTTGTCTATGTTCATGCCAAATGCAAGGCCATGAACACGGACAATATCAGCCAATTCAGAAAGTGATTTACGGCCAAAATTTCTGAATTTAAGCAAATCTTGTTCATTTAATGAAACAAGTTCCGCGAGTGTTTTAATATTTGCCGCTTTGAGGCAATTGTGAGCTCTTACTGACAATTCAAGTTCATCTACAGGTGTGAAGAGTATGCGTCTCATACGAGCTTTTTCTGCTTCTTTTGCTTCTTCTTCAACAACTTCCTGAGCTTCCATTTCTCGACGCATTTGCTCGAAATTCACGAAAAGCATCAAGTGATCTTGAAGAATTGCAGCAGCTTCCTGAATGGCTTCTTGAGCTGTCAATGTACCATCTGTATATACATCAAGTGCGAGTCTTTCATAGTCTGTCTTTTGACCAACACGGAATGGCTCAACTGTATAAATAACATTTTTGATGGGAGTAAATATCGCATCAATCGGAATCATTCCCATTGGATATTCGGAGCTGTTTTGTTCTTCTGAGGGAACATAACCTTTTCCTTTTCCAATACGGAACTCAACGTCGAATTCTGCATCTGATTCAAGCGTTGCGATATATTTGTCAGGGTCCATCACTTCAATATGAGGTGCTGCAGCCTGAATGTCTGCCGCAGTCCAGATTTTTGGACCTTTCATTTTGAAGGAAATTTTGGTGTTTTTCTTGTCAAGCAAGCGGAAACGTACCTCTTTAAGATTGAGGACGATTTCACACATATCTTCTACAACACCTGGGATTGTCTCAAACTCATGCAATACATTGCCGATTTTCACACCAACAATGGCATGTCCGGGAATGGATGACAAGAGTACTCTGCGCAGAGCATTGCCAATCGTTACGCCATAGCCTTCTTCGAGGGGCTGGAGTACATAACGACCCTGATTTGCTATCTCTGTTTCTTCGATTTGAACCCGTTCGGGCATTTGCATTGAAGTATTCATTCTCTATCTCATTCATGGTGGCTACCCAAAACGGGAAGCCGGGTGAGAGCAATCGTTAATTATCTCTGTGTTACCACAGTGCACAATGCCTGCATCAAGCAGGCATCATGTTCTTCCGATTATGCTGTCGGGATTGATTAGACTCTTCTGCGCTTTGGTGGTCTACAGCCATTATGCGGTAAAGGAGTTTTATCGAGAATATTTAAAATCTCGAGTCCTGCCTGAGCGAGTGCACGAATTGCAGCTTCACGACCTGAGCCGGGTCCGCGTACAATTACTTCCACTTTGCGCAAGCCCATTTCATGTGCTTCCTTGGCTGCACGCTCTGCAGAAACCTGTGATGCATATGGCGTATTCTTCTTGGAACCACGGAAGCCATTACGACCTGCTGATGACCAAGTGAGAACATTCCCATAAGTGTCGGTGATTGTCACGATCACATTGTTAAATGTTGCACGGATGAGTGCTTTACCGTGTATGTCACTGACGGTTTTTTTCTTTACGCGCTTTTTAATTGCCGCCATAATATTCGGAATATGAGGTTAATAATGCTATTACTTCTTGGCTGCCTTCTTCTTACCGGCAACTGTCTTACGACGACCTTTTCTCGTTCTGGAATTGGTACGTGTACGTTGACCGCGAGCAGGCAATCCACGACGATGACGCAATCCGCGATAGCAACCAACATCCATCAAACGCTTGATGTTCAATTGGATTTCAGAACGTAATTGACCTTCAACTTTATAATCAGCGATTGCAGCTCTAATATTTGCAATCTCCTCATCGGTCCATGTCAATACGCGCTTCTCAAAAGGAATACCGGCCTTTGTGAGAATCTCAGCGGATGTTTTCTTGCCCACGCCGAAGATATATGTGAGGCCAATAATGCCTCTCTTATTTTTGGGCAGATCTATACCGGCTATACGAGCCATTGTATTCTCCTAAATTATCCTTGTCTTTGCTTAAAGCGTGGATTTTTCTTGTTGATGATATACACTTTGCCTCTGCGTACGACGATTTTGTCATCAGGGCTGCGTTTTTTTACAGATGCTTGTACTTTCATGATATCACTTATTTATAACGATATACTATTCTGCCTTTTGCAAGATCATATGGAGACAATTCTACAGTTACTTTGTCGCCTTGAAGAATCTTGATGAAATTCATTCTCATCTTACCGGAAATATGACAGAGGACTTTATGTCCATTTTCCAATTTCACAATAAATTGTGTATTTGGAAGGGTTTCATCAATCACACCGTCGATCCGAATAAGATCTTGTTTCGACATATTGTCTTAATCCATTAAGGTTAATATCACCGGCCCATCATCTTCAATCAGAACTGTATGTTCAAAATGTGCCGATGGTTTTTTGTCAGCCGTGACTACTGTCCAGCCATCACTTAAAGTCTTTACAGCATATGTTCCTTGATTCACCATTGGCTCAATCGCTATTGCTTGGCCTTTGCGCAATTTCTCATTAGGATAATAACTGCGCTGTAATAATGGAGGAACAAAATTCGGTATGGCAGGATCTTCATGAAGATGTGTTCCAATGCCATGTCCAACTAATTGTCGAACGACCGAATAACCATGTTTTTCAACGTGCGTTTGAACTGCTCGAGCAATATCATATACTTTGTTTTTGCTCTTTGCCTGTAGTACACCAAGATGTAAAGATTCTTGTGTTGCTTTTAGCAAATCTTGTACCGACTTCTCAATGTTACCTACAGGGAATGTATAAGCACTATCGCCAAACCATCCATTGTATTCAACACCGCAGTCTATCGAAACAATATCACCTTCTTGAAGTATTCGTGTTCCGGGTACGCCATGTACCACTTCTTCATTCACTGATATGCACAGTGAATGTTTGAACTCCAATGATCCAACTGTATACCCTTTAAAAGCGGGTCTTCCATTCTTGGATCGGATATTGTCCTCAGCCAAATTATCAAGTTCTATGGTTGTTATGCCAGGTTTGACATGTTTTCCAACCAAGGAGATCGTCTCTGCAACGATCCTACATGCTTTTTCAATATCATGGTTCGGACCGGGTATATGTACCGCGGTTGATTCCATGATTCTTAGAATCCACCTTGTCCTGCATTTGCACGACCACGAATCTTACCGCTCTTCATGAATCCATCATAATGACGCATGAGCAAATATGATTCTACCTGTTGCAAAGTATCAAGCGCAACACCAACCATGATCAACAAACTTGTACCGCCAAAGAATGAAGCAAAGGATGGCTGAACGCGCAATACATTCGAAACAAATGTTGGCATGATCGCAATCAATGCTAGGAATATTGCTCCGGGCAATGTGATTCTAGTCAAAATATTTTCAATATAATCTGCTGTTGGAGCACCTGGACGAACGCCCGGTATAAATCCACCTTGCTTTTTCATATTATCTGCAACATCTTTTGGATTGAAAGCTACTGCAGTGTAGAAGTATGTAAAGAATACAATCAATAATGAGAAAGACAAAGCATAGACCCATGATTGCTCGCTAAACAGTTGCTGTGATAGCCATTGCAAAGACGTATTCTCAGGGAAGAAACTCAAAATTGTACTAGGAACGAACAAAATAGATTGAGCAAAAATAATTGGCATAACGCCGGATGTATTTACTCTCAATGGAATGTATTGTGTTGTTCCACCATATACTTTTCTACCAACAACTCTCTTTGCATATTGAATTGGTATTCTACGTGCACCTTGGGTGACCAATACTACGCCTGCAATAATGAAGACAAGCACAGCAAAAATAATCAAGTGAACGAACAATTGTGGAGTTGATGTGATATATGCAAATTCAGAAAACAATGCATCTGGAAGTCTTGCTATGATCCCGATGAAAATGATAAGCGAAATACCATTTCCTAAACCACGTTCAGTAATCTGTTCACCAAGCCACATAAGAAACACTGTTCCTGCTGTGAGCAATACAATAGATGAAATAGTGAATATTCCAACCATATCAGGTGCTACGACAGGAGCTGAAGATGCTCCAGGATTCAAAATCTTGATTGTTACGCCCCATCCTTGCAATGCCGCGATTAGTACTGTCAAATAACGGGTGAACTGATTGATTTTTCTTCTTCCATCTTCACCTTCTCTTTGAAGGCGTTGCACTTCCGGCATGACGATCCCTGCTAATTGCAGAATAATCGAAGCTGAAATATACGGCATGATTCCAAGCGCAAAGATAGCCGCATTGGACAATGCTCCACCCACAAAAAGATCGTATAATCCGAATAAAGTATTCGAATCGCCACCCTTTGTTGACTGTAGTGCTACAACATCCACACCGGGGAGGGGAATATAAGAACCTATTCTCACAGCAAGTAAAATCAATGCCGTAAAAATGATTCTATCTTTTAATTCCTCAATGCGAAATACATTGACCAATGTCTGGAAAAACTTATTCATCGATTACAGCGGTGCCTCCGGCTTGTTCAATCTTTCCTTTCGCTGATTCGGTAAATTTTGCTGCGGTTACATTAAGTTTTGCTGTAAGATCTCCATTTCCGAGAACTTTCACAGGAATTCTTGAGGAACGCACAACTCCGAGATTACGAAGTACTTCAATATTGATAGTGTCACCGGCATGAATCTTTTGTGAATCAACCAATTCTTGCAAGCGTGCAACATTGATTTCTTGATATTCAATACGGAATGGATTCTTAAAACCAAATTTTGGCAGACGACGGCTCAAAGGCATTTGACCGCCTTCGAAATTTCTCTTCTGCTTAAAACCTGAGCGTGAAGAATGACCTTTGTGTCCGCGAGTTGATGTCCCACCATGTCCTGATCCCGCGCCTCTACCGATACGCTTGATACCTTTTACTGAACCTTTGCTGGGGCTGATATTTCCAATATGCTTCATAATGAGGTAGTCTCCGTCTTTCAGATTGTCTCGACTTTCACAAGATGGCTGACCACATTGATCATGCCTGCGATTTGAGGATTGAGTGTATGCTCAACTGAATAGTTGGGACGACCCAAACCAAGCGCATGTATCGTATCTTTTTGATTCTGCTTGCACTTAATAATGCTGCGAGTCTGTGTGATTTTAATTTTTGAACCGTGTTTCATGATCACTCCTTAACCTTGAAGCAATTTCTGTAAAGAGATGCCTCTGCGATTCGCTGCAGATTGTGCATCCTCAAGCATAGACAATGCGCGAACAGTTGCTTTCACAGTATTGTGAGGATTGGAAGAACCCATGCTCTTCGTCAACACGTCCTGTACACCTGCAAGTTCAAGCACAGCACGAACACCACCACCGGCTATAACGCCTGTACCGGCTGTTGCGGGCTTGATGAGGACAGATGCAGCACCAAATTTAGCAAGAACTTCATGAGGAATTGTAGTATTCTGCAATTGCACTTTCACGATATTATTCTTTGCAGCATTTGTCGCTTTGCTTACAGCATCAACGACTTCACCTGCTTTGCCTAGTCCATAACCCACATGACCATTGCCGTCACCAACAACGACCAATGCGGTGAAATTGAAGCGTCGACCACCTTTAACCACTTTCGCGGTACGGCCAACATAGACCAACTTATCTTTCAGATCCAGTTCTGACACTCTTACTTTGCTCACGGCATCCTCTATAAATTAGAATTGCAGTCCGCCTTCGCGTGCGGCTTCGGCAAGTGCTTTAATCCTTCCATGGTACAAGTGACCATTACGATCAAATGCCACGCTTGAAATATTTGCTTCTTTGGCGCGCTTTGCAAGCAAGTCGCCAATGTATTGACTTTGTGCAACTTTCGTTGCTAATGAAGTCAATGCTTCACGTACATCCTTTTCTACTGATGAAACTGATACGAGTGTTACACCCTTTGTATCATCAATGATCTGTGCAGTGATATGCTTTAGACTTTTATTCACGCTCAAACGCAGACGCTCGGGAGTTCCGAAAATAATCTTACGAATATGTTGCTTTCTGCGCTGTTGGCGTATTTTCTTTGATTGTGCTAAGTTCATCTCTATTGTCTCTTGAGAATCTTTCGATCAACTATTATTTACCTGCAGACTTACCGGCCTTGCGACGGATATACTCACCTTCATAACGAACACCTTTTCCTTTATAAGGCTCTGGTGGACGGATGCTGCGAATTTTAGCCGCAACTTCACCAACATCATGCTTGCTGATTCCTTTCACCTGTACACTTGTTGGTGTTGGTGTGGCAAATTCAACTCCAGATGGTGGTATCACCAAAATAGGATGTGAAAAGCCTAAGGTCAAGAGCAATTTTTGGCCACGCATTTCAGCTTTGAAACCAACACCTTCAATGGTGAGATTTCTCTGAAATCCATTTGATACACCTTCTATTGCATTAAATGTTAAAGCGCGTGAAAGACCATGCAATGCACGTACTTTTTTATCATCATTGGCTCTCTGAAAAGTGAGAGTGCCATTCTCATTGTTAAATGATATGCCGTCCGCGATCGGTACAACCTGTGTGCCCTTTGGGCCTTTGACAGTTAGAATTCCATCTGTGAAATTCAATTGTACATTATTGGGTACGGTAATTGGTTTTTTGCCAACTCGTGACACGGTATTACTCCTTCAGTGCAGGATTAGCGTACTGTGCAAATAATTTCACCGCCTACATTGTAAGCGCGTGCCTGTTTATCTGTCATCAATCCCTTTGAAGTGGAAATGATGGCTATGCCCAAACCATTACTGACGCGGGGCAATTTTTCAACAGGTGAATAAATTCTTCTTCCGGACTTGCTTACTCGCTGTATGTCCTGGATGACCGGCTTGCCTTCATAGTACTTGAGACCGACCTTAATTACTTTTTGGCCTTCCTCTTCCATGACTGCTACATCTCCAACGAACCCTTGATCACGAAGAATCTCCGCAATCGCATGCTTCATTTTTGAAGCAGGCGCTGTGACGTATTTGTGGCGTGCCTGACCCGCATTACGAATGCGAGTTATGAAATCTGCTATGGTATCTGTTACCGGCATAATAGTATATCGTAAAGTTTATTTACCAACTCGATTTGCGAATTCCCGGAATCTTTCCTTCCAGGGCCAATTGACGGAAGACATTTCGGCATACACCGAATTTTTTATAGACTGCCTTACCACGTCCTGTTACAGAACAACGACTACGAACACGTGTCGTGGAACTATTGCGTGGCAATTTTTGCAATGCTTCAAAATCACCTGCCGCTTTTAATTCTTCACGCTTTGCAGCATATTTTGCCACAAGGTGCTTTCTTTTTTCATTCCGTGCTACGATACTTGTCTTTGCCATGAATTAACCTTTGCGAAAAGGAAAACCAAATTCTTTGAGAAGCGCTGATGCTTCCTCATCGGTTTTGGATGTTGTGACGAAAGTGATGTCCATACCGGCAATCTTTGTTACCTTGTCTACATCGATTTCAGGGAAAATAATTTGCTCCTTGATGCCAAGTGTCAAATTTCCACGGCCATCAAAGCCATTATCTGAAAATCCGCGGAAATCTCGAATGCGAGGGGAAGCAATATTGATGAATCTATCAAGGAATTCATACATTCTTGCACCACGCAATGTGATGTGACAGCCAATCGGCATGCCTTGGCGAAGACGGAAATTTGCAATCGCCTTCTTTGCTTTGCTGATTGCAGGACGTTGACCTGTAATCAATTCAAGCTCATTGACTGCAGCTTGCAAAATCTTTGGATCCTGAACTGCGGCACCTACACCCATATTGATACAAATCTTTGTGATCTTTGGAACTTGCATCACTGATTTGTATTCAAACTTAGCCTTCATAACAGGAATTACCTGCTCTTTGTAAAAGGCATAGAGTCGCGGTGCGGGAACCGGTCCTGAATATTCCTCGAGGCGTGCGCCTTCGGGTTTTAAGTCAAATTTTTTCGATTGTGTTTGGGCTTTTGCCATGATTGTTCTCTATCCAAGTCTTAAGGCATTTTGATTTCTTTGCCGGATTTAACGGCAAGGCGCTTTACTTGTGCTCTTCCATTTGCATCAACCGTACGATCCAAACGGATGCGGGTTGCTTGTTTTGTATCAGGGTCAATCAACATGGCATTTGAATATGCTATTGGCAATTCACGCTCATGAATTCCACCCTCAGGATATGCCTGGCTCTTGCGCATGTGACGCTTGTGCACATTCACACCCTCAATGAGGAGGCGACCTTTCTTTGCATCTACTTCAATGACACGACCTTCTTTGCCTTTGTCATCACCGGAGATGATTTTCACCATATCATTTTTTTTGATTGCCATTTTCATGGTTTCGATCCTTATAATACCTCTGGTGCCAAAGAAACGATTTTCATGTAACCACTGTCACGCAATTCACGTGCCACAGGTCCGAAAATACGTGTACCTCTTGGTTCACCTTGATTGTTCAGTATGACAGCGGCATTTTCGTCAAAGCGGATGAATGAACCATCTCTACGCTTGATCTCTTTTTTGGTGCGGACGACAACTGCTTTACATACTTCGCCTTTCTTCACACCTGCATTCGGAAGCGCACTCTTCACGGAAACGACGATGACGTCGCCAACTCCGGCATAACGGCGCGCATGTCCGCCAAGGATTCGAATGCAACGTACACGTTTAGCACCCGAATTATCCGCTGCAATAAGATTTGACTCTTCTTGTATCATCTCGTTGTTCCTTAATTACTTCGCACGATCTACAATTTCAACGAGCATCCAGCGCTTGCGGGCACTCAAAGGACGGCTTTCGATAACACGCACAGTATCACCAACGCGACACTCATTTGTTTCATCATGAGCCATGACCTTTTTAGTCTGCTTATAGTATTTTTTGTACAGTGGATGAGCAACTTGACGCTCAATCGCCACAACAATACTCTTGTTCATGGCGGCACTGATAACTTTGCCTTGACGGATTTTTTTACCCGTTGTAGAAGGCGCTTGCTCTGTTGCTATAGTAGCCATATTGTTCAATTCTTAATAGTGCTTAGTGTATCAAACTGCAACATTTCGCTCGCGCAATACCATTTTGATACGCGCAATATCTTTGCGTAACGTTCTGATCTGTGATGTATTCTCAAGCTGGCTCATTGCCTTCTCAAAATTTCTCAAGACCAATGCTTCCTCAGTGGAAGTCAACATCTCCATCAATTCTTCTGTGGAGACTTGGCGAATTTCTGACGCTTTTTGCTTTTTCATTACTCTGTCGCATCCAAGCGAGTTACAAATTTTACTTTGATCGGCAATTTGTGAGAGGCCAAACGTACTGCCTCTGCTGCTTTTTCTCTTGATACGCCGTCAATTTCAAAGAGAATTCTACCCGGCTTTACTACCGCTACCCAGAATTCTGGATTTCCTTTACCTGATCCCATTCGAACCTCTGCAGGTTTTTTGGTTACAGGTTTGTCAGGGAAAATGCGAATCCATACTTTACCGTCACGACGGAGATAACGATTAATGGCAATACGAGCTGATTCAATCTGACGATTGGTGATCCATGCCGGCTCCATCGCTTTAATGCCAAAGGTACCAAATGCTACCTGTGAACCGCGATAGGCTTTGCCTTTCATTCTGCCACGCTGGGTTTTTCTATGCTTTACTCTTTTAGGAATCAGCATTGTGCCATATCCTTATTTAATCTTTTGTTACAAGCTTACCAATTACTTCGCCACGGCAAATCCATGTCTTGACTCCAATCAATCCATAGACCGTTGAAGCTGTTGCAGTACCATAATCAATATCAGCACGCAAAGTGTGCAATGGTACGCGACCTTCTTTATACTGCTCAGTTCGGGACATATCAGCTCCGCCCAATCGACCGGAACACATCACACGAATACCTTCAGCTCCCATTCTCATCGCTGCACCAACAGATTGCTTCATCGCCTTACGGAAAGAAACTCTTCCCTCCAATTGCTGAGCAATGTTTTCAGCAACCAATTGTGCATCAATCTCAGGACGCTTGATTTCATGAATCAAAATCTTTACATCCTTCTTGGAGATCTTCTTCAATTCTTCTTCCAATTGCGTAATATCTTTACCGGATTTACCGATGATCACGCCAGGACGAGATGTATGCAATGTAATGCGCAATTGTTTTGCAGTGCGCTCAATCACAATACGTGCTACACCTGCTTTACGCTTGCTGCTCTTGATATAAGAACGGACCATCAAGTCTTCAGACAATTTGTCGGCCACATTCTTTTCATCAAACCAGTTTGCATCCCAATGGCGTGTAATGCCTAAACGGATACCAATCGGATTTGTCTTCTGACCCAAAGTTTCACTCCTGATAGTTACTGAGCAACTGAGACTTCAATCGTTAAGTGATGCGAACGCTTACGGATTCTATATGCTCTACCCATCGGGGCAGGAGATATACGTTTCGCTGTGGGACCTTGATTGACATAGGCCGCACTCACAAATAATTTTCCTTCATCAACACGTTCATTGGCTGCCGTGGCCTTCTCCATGACATTCGCTATCGCAGAACGAAGAACCATCTCTGCATCCTTTGATGCCATCTTCGGAGAGAACTTCAGCGTCGCCAATGCTTGAGCGGCTGACATTCCTCGTATCAAATCTATCACCAATCGCATCTTGCGAGGTGAAGAGCGTAAATAACGCTTTGTTGCACGAGCATTGATCATACTATTATAACCTTATTCAGCTACTAATTATCGTTTTCCGGACTTTTGGTCCTTTCTATTCCCTGCATGTCCTTTGAATGTTCTCGTCGGAGAAAATTCACCAAGCTTGTGACCAACCATGTTTTCTGTCACATATACAGGAATGAATTTATTGCCATTATGAACCGCAAAAGTGTGTCCAACAAAATCCGGTGCAATCGTTGATGCACGTGACCATGTCTTAATCACAGTCTTCTTGCCTGATTCATTCAATGCATCCACCTTCTTCATGAGTTTATAGTAGATGAATGCGCCTTTTTTCAGTGAGCGAGCCATAATGTCCTAATTACTTTCTTTTACGAACTATAAGATCAGTTGACTTCTTTTTATTCTTGCGAGTCTTCAAGCCCTTGGCCAATTGACCCCAAGGTGAGCGTGGATGTTGACGTCCACCACCGGATTTTGAGCGACCTTCACCACCACCCATTGGGTGATCAATCGGGTTCATCGCCATACCGCGTGTTTGAGGACGTACTCCTAACCAACGCATACGACCGGCTTTTCCATAAAGAATATTCTCATGATCGGAATTACCTACAACTCCAAGAGTTGCCATACATGTTTGCTGTACTTTTCTGATTTCGCCGGAAGGCAATTTGACTTGAGCCATACCACCGTCAAAACCAACAAGTTGAGCACCTGTACCGGCACTACGAACCATTTGTCCACCTTTACCGGGCTTCAATTCGACATTGTGAATGAACATACCAACTGGAATTTTTTCCATTGGAAGAGCATTACCATCTTGAAGATCAGCATTTGGACCGGACATAACCTTTTGTCCAACTTTCAATTTTCCAGGTGCCAAGATATAAGCAAGCTCGCCATCTTCATAACGCAAAAGTGCAATTCGACAAGTACGATTGGGATCATACTGAATACTCATGACTTCTGCAGCAATACCATGCTTTCTACGCTTGAAATCAATGATACGATACTTTTGCTTATGTCCACCACCACGATGTCTAGATGTGATGCGACCTGTATTATTCCGTCCACCACTCTTCTTCTTTGGTACGAGAAGAGATTTTTCCGGCTGCGCTCCCGGTGTAACTTCAGTAAATGAACTTACTGAGTAAAAACGCGTACCTGGTGTAATCGGTTTGAGAATTCTTAAAGCCATTGTCTATCTCGAAATTAATCTTCAGTATTGCCTTCACCGCCGACAAGGTCGATGGAGTATCCAGGTGCCAATGTTACATATGCCTTCTTACGAAGAGGTGTAGCACCACGCATCAATCCACGCTTCGTAAAGCGAGTTTTATTCTTACCCTTCACATTTACTGTGCGAACAGAAGAAACCTTCACATCGTAAAGACGCTCAATAGCAGTCTTGATCTGGATCTTATTTGCATCTGTTGTCACTTCGAAAGCATATTGCTGCTTCTCTGCAAGCATCGCCGCTTTCTCTGTGAGCATCGGGCGTTTAATTACTGTAATCATCGTTCTTTTGCCTAATTACTTCAGCATTAAAAAGTTTTTACCAGATCCTGCAAGGCTTCCTTGCTAAGGATGATATTCTTGTGATTAAGAATGTCATATGTTGAAGCAATAGTCGCAGGCAATGTCATAACACCCGGAATATTTCTCGCTGACATAATCACATTCTTATCTGAATCTTTGAGCATGAAAAGTGATTTTTGACCATCAATCTTCAATGCCTTCATGACTCCAATCATATTCTTGGTTTTGATACCATCGAAGGATAATCCCTCAATGACCATAAGATGTTCTTCTTTCACTCTTAAAGATAAAGCTGATTTACGTGCCAACTTTTTCATCTGAGCAGGAAGATACTGCTTATACAGGTGTGGTCTTGGTCCATGAATGGTTCCACCACCAACCCATACAGGTGAGCGACTTGAACCGGATCTTGCCGTTCCACGACCTTTCTGCTTCCAAGGTTTTTTACCACCACCACGTACCTCAGATCTCACTTTGGTTTTGGCAGTACCTTGTCTTTGATTCGCCAAGTATGCTTTTACCGCAAGGTACATCGCATGCTCACTTGGCTCCACATTGAAAACCTCTTCAGGTAATTCCACCTGACCGGTTACAGATCCATTTTTTCCGTATACATTTACGAGCATTGTTCTATACCTTACAGCTTAACAATTTCTACTATTGAATTAATAGCACCGGGAATGCTTCCTTTAATGACAAGCAAATTTTGATCCGGCATGATATCAAGCACTTCGAGATTTCTAATGCTGATTCTTGTACCACCCATTCTACCAGCCATGCGCATACCTTTGAAAACTCTCGAAGGATATGAAGATGAACCGATTGATCCTGGTGCACGTTCACGATCTGATTGACCATGCGATGTCATTCCAACACCACCAAAGTGATGTCTTTTCATAACACCTTGGAAACCACGACCTTTTGATGTGCCGGATACCTTGACCATATCTCCAACTTTCAGCACATTTTCAATGGTCACTGTTTCACCTGGTGCAACAGTAATATTGTCCATTCTGAATTCTTTGATATGGCGCTTCGGTGCTGTGCCGGCCTTTTTGAAGTGCCCGGCAAGCGGTTGGGATACCTTACGCTCTGCTATGTCACCATAGCCAAGCTGAACGGCGGTATATCCATCCTTTTCTAATGTGCGGACTTGCACTACTGCGCAAGGTCCTGCTTCTATGACTGTACAGGGCACATATTCACCGTTCTCGCTGAATATGCTAGTCATGCCCAATTTTCGACCTAATAGCATCTTGTCTTTACTCCTTAGACCTTTACCTCGACATCAACTCCTGCGGGAAGCTCTAAACGCATCAATGCATCAATAGTGCGTTGCGTCGAGCTGAAGATATCTATCAGACGCTTGTGAACTCGCGCTTCAAACTGCTCACGCGATTTTTTATCAACGTGTGGCGAGCGTAGAACTGTGTATACTGTCTTTTCCGTTGGCAACGGAATTGGACCGGATACAACTGCTCCCGTTTGCTTAACAGTGCGAACAATACGCTCGGACGATTTATCAATTAGGTTGTGGTCGTACGATTTTAATTTGATACGAATCCTTTGGGTAGCCACGCTCACGTACCTTCAAAAAAATGAGAGACAAAGAAAGATGGGGATGTGATTGACATCCCCATCTAACGGTACATAATTATTCAATAATCTTAGTTACAACACCAGCGCCTACTGTACGGCCACCTTCGCGAATAGCGAAGCGAAGACCTTCTTCCATAGCAACCGGAGTGATAAGCTCAACAATCAAATTGTCGAGATTGTCACCAGGCATAACCATCTCTGTTCCTGAAGGAAGAGTTGCAACACCTGTTACGTCTGTTGTACGGAAATAGAACTGAGGGCGATAGCCATTGAAGAATGGAGTGTGACGTCCACCTTCATCTTTTGTCAATACATACACTTGTGCATTGAACTTGTGGTGAGGTGTGATAGAACCTGTTTTAGCAAGAACCATACCACGCTCAATTTCTGCTTTATCTACACCGCGTAGCAAGAGACCTACATTGTCACCTGCAACACCTTGATCAAGAAGCTTGCGGAACATTTCAACGCCGGTAACTGTGGTTTTCTTTTGAAGACCAAAGCCAACCAATTCAACTTCTTCGTTAACATTCACAACACCACGCTCAATACGACCTGTAGCCACTGTACCACGACCTGTGATCGAGAATACGTCTTCTACTGGCATGAGGAATGGTTTGTCTGTATCACGAACAGGAGTTGGGATATAGCTGTCAACCGCATCCATGAGATCATAGATTGGCTTCAAGCGAGCATCATCAACTGGTACATCATCTGAAGTACCGGCATCTAATCCTTGAAGTGCTGAACCTTTGATGATAGGAATATCATCACCGGGGAAATTGTATTTGGAGAGGAGTTCACGAACTTCAAGTTCTACGAGTTCCAACAATTCTGGATCTGCGATATCAACTTTGTTCATGAATACTACGATGCGAGGTACACCAACTTGACGAGCAAGAAGAATGTGTTCGCGTGTTTGTGGCATCGGTCCATCTGTACCTGCAACCACAAGAATTGCACCGTCCATTTGAGCTGCACCGGTGATCATGTTCTTCACATAATCTGCGTGACCTGGACAGTCAACGTGTGCATAGTGACGATTTGCTGTTTCATACTCCACGTGAGCAGTATTAATGGTGATTCCACGTGCCTTCTCTTCTGGAGCATTATCAATTGAATCATACGAACGCTTTGCAGACAAGCCGGATTTGGCCAATGCCATTGTAATCGCTGCAGTGAGCGTCGTCTTACCATGGTCAACGTGGCCAATTGTGCCAATATTGACGTGGGGCTTCGACCTTTCAAATTTCTCTTTTGCCATAGTGCACCTAACGTGATAACTATATGTAATGAAAAAAATGCTTTTCGCTATGCTGTTAATACTGCTTTAGCGTCGTAGGCTCGTAGTGTGAGAAAATCATTGTATATGATCCTCTGCCTTGTGTCATTGATCTGAGTTTGGTCACATAACCAAACATCTCACTCAATGGTACTGAGGCTCTCACTCCTTGCGAGCTACCCTTTTGCGTAATCTCTTCGATCTTGCCTCTTCTGGAATTCAAGTCGGCTATAACTTCACCAACATAATCCATCGGAGCTATTGCTTCAACTGCGAATACCGGTTCCAACAATGTTGGATTAGCCAATCCAATGGCCTCTCTCACGGCATTAGCAACTGCAACTTTGCAAGCAATATCAGTTGTCTCTCCTTCTCTTATGCCAACATCAGTGATTTCCACTGTTATATCCACGATTGGATATCCGGCAATTGGTCCTACACTCAACGATTCCTTTGCACTTATTTGCAATGCTTCAAGCAATTGTGGAGTCAGCTTTGGAAGATTTTCACCAAGCAATACTTGATTGCCTTGACCTGAATCCGATGAGCGCAATGAAACGCTCACCTTCGCATACTGATTCTTATTTCCAATCTGCCTGTCAAATTCAACTTCAGCAGTTGAAGATCCAAGAACCGTTTCTCTGTAGGCTACCTGTGGTTTTCCAACTCTTGTTGGAACGCCAAACTCACGCTTGAGTCTATCAACGATTATATCCAAATGCAATTCGCCAACGCCACTGATAATGATTTGACCACTGTCTTGATCATTGTTGAACTGAAATGTAGGATCTTCATCCGCAAGTCTGGCTAATGCTTCTAACATCTTTGCCTGATCTGCCGTCGATTTAGCTTCTATCGACTGATTAATCACAGGTTCGAGAAAACTGATTTTTTCAAAGAGCACTTGTTTGTCTTGATGACACAAAGTGTCACCTGTCTTTGTTAACTTCAACCCGGGTAAGGCAACAATTTCGCCAGCTTCACATGATGTCAATTCATCACGTTTATTTGCCTGCATTCGAAGTATTTTTTGAACTCTCTCACGCTTTCCAATTGCTGGATTATATACCATATCTCCAACTTTCAGCGTTCCGGAGTATACTCTTATGAAAGTCAAACGACCTACATATACATCAGTAAGTACTTTAAATGCAAGTGCAGAAAATGGTTCATCTGCAGATGGCTTTCTTTCTATCAGCATCTCAGAATCTTGAGGATCAAATCCTTTCACAATGCCGCGATCAATAGGCGAAGGTAAATACCTTGTTATTGAATCCAATAATTGCTGCACACCTTTGTTTTTGAACGATGAGCCGCAGCAAACCGGCAAAAACTTTGAAGCAAACACAGCATCACGAATTGCGCCAATCAATTCCTCTTCTGAAATGTGCTCTCCACCAAAATACTTCTCCAAGAGTGCATCATTGGTTTCAGCTATCGTCTCAATCAAGAATGATTTTGCTTGCTCACTTTCTTGAATCATTTCTGCAGGGATTTCTCTCACTTCAAAATTGTTGAGATTTTGATCTTCACTATTGAAGTGTAAATACTTCATAGTAATCAAATCAATCATGCCGACAAACTCATCAGCATTCCCAACAGGTATAAATAGTGGAGTGGGTTTTGCACCCAAAATCTCACGAATCGATTCAACAGCTTTTTCAAAATCAGCTCCAATTCTGTCCATCTTATTGATGTATACAATTCTTGGAACATTGAATTGATCTGCTTGTCTCCAGACTGTCTCTGATTGTGGCTCTACTCCTGCCACAGCACAAAATACCGCCACAGCTCCGTCAAGCACTCTCAAAGACCTCTGAACTTCCGCCGTAAAATCAACATGTCCGGGCGTATCAATGATATTAATCTGATGATCATGCCAGTAGCATGTCGTCGCAGCAGAAGTTATCGTGATACCTCTTTCTCGCTCCTGATCCATATAATCCATAAAAGCAGTGCCTTCATGAACTTCCCCCATCTTGTGGAGAGAACCGGAATAAAAGAGAATACGCTCGGTAGTTGTTGTTTTGCCTGCATCAATGTGAGCTATGATGCCTATATTTCTATACTTATCCAGCTCAATTGTGCGCGACATAGTTTACAGCGCTACCAGGGTTTAATTGACAAAGAACGAACTATTTCTATTACCACTTGAAATGAGCGAAAGCTTTATTTGCTTCAGCCATTCTGTGAACATCATCACGCTTCTTTACAGATGAACCTTCGCCATTTGCAGCAGCCATCAATTCAGAAGCCAATCGAGATGCCATTGATTTATCACGACGCTCAGAAGCATAAAGCTTCAACCAACGGATTGCCAATGCAAAGCGACGCTCTTCACGTACTTCCACAGGAACCTGATATGTTGCACCACCTACTCGGCGGGAGCGCACTTCGATAGCAGGAGAGACATTGCTCAATGCTTTGCGGAATACCTCAATTGGATCCTGCTTCATTTTATCTGCAATGATATCGAATGCAGTATATACCAAAATACGCGCGGTATTTTTCTTGCCTTGTATCATCACTTTATTGATGAATCTCGATACCATCACATCATTGAAGCGTGGATCGGGCACTGCATATCGTTTCTCTGCTCTTTTCTTTCTCATAAATCTATCTCTGACTATACGATTCTAATTATTTTTTACCAGCCGGCTTAGCACGCTTCGCTCCATACTTGGAACGAGATTGCTTACGATCTTTCACACCCTGTGTATCAGCTGCACCACGAACAATGTGATAACGAACACCAGGAAGATCTTTCACACGACCACCGCGAATCAACACAATAGAGTGCTCTTGAAGATTATGCCCTTCACCAGGGATATAAGCAATCACTTCAAATTGATTTGTCAAACGAATCTTTGCAACCTTGCGCAATGCAGAATTTGGCTTCTTAGGTGTTGTTGTATACACGCGAGTACAAACTCCACGGCGCTGTGGGCAACTATCAAGAGCCGGAGATTTACTTTTCTCAATCAGCTTTTTGCGACCTTTTCGTACAAGTTGACTAATCGTAGGCACTGTATCTATTCCTTACAAAACTTCGTTTTTTGGTCACTGTCGGGCTGTTTTCGTGATTCCGACAGAGCTTGCAAAACTACACAAAATGTTGATAACCACCAAAACTTTTTTTATCTACCTTCAGAACGCTTTTGTTGATAAGCCTTCACCATCTCATCTTGTACATTCTTTGGTACTTGTGAATAGCGCAAGAATTCCATTGAAAATTCACCTTTACCTTGTGTTACAGAACGCAAGTCAGTTGAATATCCAAACATCTCGCTCAATGGCACTTCTGCTTCAACAACTACATATCCGGCATCCATTGTTGCTCCAACAATTACACCGCGTCGTTGATTGATTTGTCCAATCGCAACACCTTGGAATTCTTCAGGAGCACTGATTTCAAGCTTCATAATCGGCTCAAGGATGACCGGCTTTGCTTTCATATATGCTTCACGGAAAGCAGCAATAGATGCAACTTTGAATGCCATTTCGGAAGAGTCAACCGGGTGCTCTGCACCGTCATTGATCGTAGCACGAACACCTACTACAGGCTGGCCAATCAAAGAACCCTCTGTGACAGCTTCACGGAAACCTTTATCGCAAGCAGGGATATATTCACGAGGAATAACGCCACCCACGATATCATCAACAAATTCATATGTCTCAACTGCATCACTTGGCAATGGCTCAAGGAAACCTGCTACACGAGCAAATTGCCCAGATCCACCGGTTTGCTTTTTATGTGTATAGTTGAAGTCAGAATTAGCAGTGATTGTTTCACGGAATGCAACTTTTGGTCTACCAACATTCACCTCGCAATTATATTCACGCTTAATACGCTCAATATAAATTTCAAGATGCAATTCACCCATTCCTTTGATAATCGTTTCACCGCTCTCTTCATCACGATATACACGGAATGTTGGATCTTCTTTCGTAAAGCGATTCAATGCTTTTGAGAAGTTCACCTGACCTGCTTTTTCTTTCGGACTCACTGCAAGTTCGATAACCGGCTCAGGAACGAACATTGAAGTCATCGTTACACTAAGATTACCATCTGTGAATGTATCGCCTGATGCGCAGTCAATACCGAACATCGCAACGATTTGACCAGGACCCACTTCCTCGATATCATGCATCTCATCAGCATGCATACGAACAAGTCTTGGAACTTTAACGCGCTTACCATTGGACATATTAGTGATCGTATCACCTTTCTTTACGCCACCTTGATAAATACGCATATAGGTAAGCTGACCAAAGCGGCCATCTTCAAGCTTGAATGCCAATCCAACAAATGGCTTTGTTCTTTCTGGCAACAACTCGATCTTGGCTTCATTCTGACTTTGATCCAAACCTTCATTTTTAACATCTTTAGGCGCAGGCAAGAACATTCCAACTGCATCCAACAAAACTTGCACACCTTTATTCTTCATTGCAGAACCGCAATACAAAGGTGTAATCTTCAAATTGATGGTTTCACGACGGATAATTGGAATCAACTCTTCTGCAGTCACTTCCTCTTCCATCAAGAATTTTTCAGCGATTGCATCATCAAAATCAGATAATGCTTCTACCATGGCATGGCGACGCTTTTTTGCTTCTTCCATATATTCAGCAGGAATTTCTTCTCTTCTGATGTTTTCACCATTATCACCATCAAAGAACACTGCTTTCATGTGCAATAAGTCAACAACACCCGCAAATCTGTCTTCCAATCCCATTGGGAATGTCATGACAACCGGGCGATGATGCAATTTCTCACGCAATTGCTCAGCTACACGATCAGGATTGGAACCTGAACGGTCAATTTTGTTCACAAAAGCAAGTCTTGGAACATTATATCGCTTCATCTGACGATCAACCGTGATCGACTGACTCTGAACGCCGGCAACACCGCATAAAACCAATACGGCACCGTCCAAAACGCGCAAAGCTCTTTCCACTTCCACTGTAAAGTCAACGTGACCGGGAGTGTCAATCAAATTAATCTCAAAATCACCCCAAGTGCAGTATGTTGCTGCAGACTGAATGGTAATTCCTTTCTCTCTTTCAAGATCCATGGAGTCCATCGTGGCGCCAACACCCGATTTTCCTCTCACTTCTTCGATCTTGTGGATCTTACCTGTATAGAACAAAATGCGCTCGCTGAGCGTGGTTTTACCCGAATCAATGTGGGCAGAAATACCAATATTCCGAACTTTTGAGATGTCTGACATAGCTGTCTTAACCTACCGCAATAGAATATTTATGAAGATTATTATTTATCAAGTATTAGAAATCTCCGCCTAAAGCGAAGACCACAAAGTTACGGGAATTTGCACAACAAGCAAAATTAAATCGCTGATTTACAGAATATTACAGCATTTTCCACATTGATGGAGTTATCATGCTAACTGGTAACTGAATAGAGGATTGCGGGATTTTCCACGATAGAATGTGGATAAACTGGGGAGAAGTTTACGTGGGTTTATTGCTTGACCATGAGCTTTCCTAAAATGGGCTCATGCTCTGAGTAAATAGTGAACATATATATGCCGGGTAATAATTGGGATGTGTTTTCCAGCTTTGCTACCAATATATTGATATCGGTCTTAGAAACATTCGTATAATCTATACTAGCCTTGACTCTTTCAGAATAAACCGGTGCACCTGCAACAGTGAATATCTGAATTTCCACTTCTTGTCCCAATCCAATAGCATAGGGTAATGGAAAGTGAATCACTGAATGCTTACTCAATGAGAAGGGATTGGGATATGGCTTTTCTGCCGGGAGTATGAGCTCGCCTTTTGACAATTGAATGAGCGAACAAAATCGATTTGATTTGAAGTCCATGTCCACATAATAGTCAGAAAATCCAATTGGTGTTTTGTCGCTATTCTTATCTATGAGCACAGAATAGGATAGACTTTGTCCTCCAAAAACCCTGAAATAGTCCGCATAAGCGGGAGAAAAGAAAATAATTGCTGTATCTGTCAAAAATCCACTACCAATGAGCCCACTGGACAAAGATCGTAGCTCAAATGGAAAGATACTACCGGTGAACAGTGCCGTGGGATTCGCGGTTACTGTATCTGTTTTCATTAGTGGAAATTGGCTTGCATCTTTGAAGACCAATCCAGGATCAATACCTCTGGCTCGCTTTCCGGTATAATATGTCCTTTCCACATAACCACACCACAATTCATGCAAAGGAAGATTATTGTTCAGCAATGAAAGTTCCAATGCTCTATATGGTAAATTCTTCTTGCCGATATTATCCCACATGTCCAAAATAGGCTTAAAACCTAATGATTGCTCCTGAGTTTTGCCATGAAGATATTCAAAAAACAGTGCATTGGCATAACCGGAGCTAACGAATTGAGAATATCTTTGACCGAATCTGTTTTCTATGGGATTGGTAAAGTAATTCTTTACATAATATTGATAATCTTTGATTTCAGGATAATGATATGCTTCAATCCATGTACAGAACATTTCATAGAGGGAAACATCATACAATTGATCATTCATTCCATAATTCGCAAGATGTATCGCATGTTGAAATTCATGTGCTGCAGTTATGTTGAGTGCATCCAATTCAAATGTATTGAATGATGGACCCCCATTTGCAGTCTTATCACTCTTGCTGTAATTATTGTCAATCTCAATATATGTCAATGTATATCTATGCTGATTTGTTGAACCGGGTAATGACAATTCCGAAGTCGTCAAGCCATAAAGTCCTTGTTGCGACAAATCAATGAGAAAAACATCATAAGGATTCTTTCCATTTTCTCCATTATTCGGTGGAGGAGGAAAACCCATGCTATCAACTTGAATGGTATAAGCATATTCAAAGGCATTGCCACATGCATCCACATAATCCGGGATTCCATTGCGATTTGTATCTGTTGAATCCACAGCATCAGGACCGCTCAATGCATAATGTATGCGGAAATGTCCTCTATCACTCACAATTGAGAATGGCAAACTTGGCTTAAGTACTCTCTCCCCTTTGAGTATTGATTTCATGCTTGTTTCATGTCGAATACCAAATGTTCCACACTTGTCCGCATATACTTTCGGGACATAGAGAAATATGCTTAAACCCAAACATAGCAAGGTATTACGCATGAAGACATTCAAAAAAAAATGGAATCATATCAACGGAACATTTCTTTGATCATACCCCAAGTACGACGAATTCCGCTCACACTATGACTGACATTCACAATGTTTGAATAAGAAATGGAATTGTCATAGGCTATGACTTTTACCCTATACGAATATACTTTCCCCAAAATTCTCTCATTATTTCCACCTTTCATCAATGCATTTTCATCAATGAAACGATAGGTGAATTGAGCACCCTTTGGCTCTAATTCTGCTATAGAACGGAATCCTTCACTACCCGAATTACGCTCAAGTTCATAGAGTCTGATACCTTTTTCAAGACCTGGACGCCATTCGATAGTAATGACTTTCCCATCTGATTTTGCCGACATGTGGTCGAAAGAGATTTCAGCCGCAAAGATTGTCAGCGTGGTGAAGAAAGCCAAAAATATGTACTTGATTATTCGCATACCACAAACATAGGCCTTGAATTCATGAAAGGCAAATAAAAAAGCACTGATATCGCGGATTATTCGATGCCTCGAATAGCATCCCATCGCTTTTCAACAGAAGTTGCACCATGAAGAAAGACCTCATATCCGTTTTTTCGGTATTCCATCACATCAACTCGAACCTCATCCATCAGTTCAGTTAGTCGAATGCGGAAATGCTCGGTCATTGAGAATTTATCACCAAAAGCTTCCGCTGTCATAAGTTCCGGTTCACCGATCGAAAGCCAAGCCTCAGGCTTTTGCTCATGGAGAAAATCATAGCGAATAGCAACAGGTACACACCAAGCTTTACCCATCATTTCAACCAAGTTAGCCATTCCGGTATATGTCTGAATAGGTCTTATTTCTTGATGAATCAATTCACCTTGAGGGAACATCCATAGTACTTTGCGCGAATCTTTGATTAATTCCGATGCATATTTCAGTGATTGTATTGCAGATCTGGCATTACTGCGATGTACGGAAAACATCCCCACTTTGGTAAAAAAACGATATTTCTTCAACTGTTTTTCTTCCATCATACCATAGGACTCAAGTTGTAGCCGACCATTTGTAATGGCAATTGCCAAGGCAGCGTCCCACCATCCACCATGAGAACAATAGACAATGAGTGGAATATTTGGCAAATGTTCTTTTTTGTCCTTATGCCAGGCACTTATATGGTGTTCACCTTTGATCAGACATCTGAAAAATGTCTTACGCAATGAACGAGAGAAATACCATGTCAGTACTGTTCTCCAAAATGGCGAATGCTGTGCCTTGATCATAAAGAAGTGACTATGTCCATGAATAGCTGATTTCTTGCTAATTTATCGCAATCACATGAATAAACAGCATAGCTTCAATACATGTTCCGCCAATCAATAGCATATATTTTCTTGTTCTTCATCATTTCAGGAATGATGCTGTGTTCTTCATGCACAAATCCATTTGCGCCCAAACTTTCCGATACTCCTCTCGGAGAAAATGTTTTTGCCGATCAAAAAACGGTTGATGGAATCTTTCAGAATTTTAGAAGTGCATATTTATATAAAGATACATTGGCATATGGCAGATTGCTGGACAAAGATTTCATCTTCATCTATCGAAATTATGAAACCGGTGTGGATGGCACATGGGGAAGAGATCAAGAGATGTTTACGACATCAGGTTTATTCAATGCCGCCCAGAATCTTGATTTGATTTGGAATGATATCGTTATCTCAACAGGTGACAGCATCAGAATGGATATTGCTCGAGGATTTAATCTCACTATAACATTCAATCCACAAGACATTGTACGTGTCCAGGGTAGAGTGAATCTGCAATTACATAGGAATTCAACGGAAGAGAATTGGAAAATTCTTCGATGGCGCGATGAATCAAATTACTAATCTTTCGTTTTGATTTTTCCAAAGATCCACATCAATTGTAATTTCCACACCAATAATGCCGCTTCATAAACAATATTCTTGCTCATTTTAGAAACACCTGATCTGCGATCTATGAAGACAATTGGTATTTCCTTAATGCGCGCCCCTGCCTTCCATAAACGATAATTCATTTCAATCTGAAATGCATATCCATTCGAATGAATATCATTGAGATCAATCTTGCTTAACATCGATGCTCGAAAACACTTAAATCCGCCGGTTGCATCTTTCACCGGCATACCAGTGATTATTCTCGTATATACATTTGCACTATAACTGAGAATCAATCTGCGAAGTGGCCAATTCACCACATTCACCCCATTCGAATAGCGCGATCCAATGATTAAATCATGCGTTTCGATTTCTTTCAGAAATCTTGGTATTTCTTTTGGATCATGGGAGAAATCAGCATCCATTTCCATGATCACTTCATAGCCCATGTTCAATGCTTTTGCAAATCCTTCGCAATATGCAGTACCCAAACCCATTTTACCCGGACGTTTCAATAGATGAATGCGAGTATCGCTTTTCATCCTTTCTTCCACATGATTGCTGGTGCCATCAGGTGAATTATCATCTACAATCATCACATGCACATCGGCTGCTTCAAGAACCGCAGTGAGGATATTGTCGATATTGTCTATTTCATTATAAGTCGGTATGATGACGATCGCTTTCATGAAGTTGTCCATTATGCCTGACCATGTCCTTTGAATACGCGAATTGCAGTGCGTATGATGATCTCAATATCGAGTTGCAAAGACATGTTTTCAATATAGTAAAAATCATGTTTGAGACGATTGGTGATTTCTTCAATCGACTCTTGATAATTCCGATAATGTATTTGATTCCAACCGGTCAGTCCGGGACGAATGACAAGTCGGCGTGTATAATAGGGTAATTCTTTTTTGAATTTATCAACAAAGAAAGGCATCTCGGGTCTCGGTCCCACAAGACTCATTTCTCCTTTAAGTACATTCCAAAATTGCGGCATTTCATCGAGATGCGACTTACGTAAAAATCTACCGATTCTTGTCACGCGTGGATCATTGACAACCGCCCATTTTTGTCCACCCGCTTCGGCATCAATCACCATTGATCTGAATTTATACATGGTAAATACTTTGCCATTTTTACCTACTCTTCTTTGCTTGAAAATGACGGGTCCTTTAGAATCGATTCGAACCATCAATGCAGTGATGAGAAGAAATGGAAATCCAATGATCAAGACACAAGAACTGAGGAGGATATCTATTGCCCGCTTGATGAATCTCTCCCATGTTTTCATGAGTTCGGGATTGATGTCAATCAATGGCATGCCGTGTATTGCGAGTAATCTCGCTTGACCCGTGAATAGTTCATATAAATCGGGTTGAATCTTCACGCCGATTCCAAGTTCTCTACATTCCATCACGAGTTCAATCATCCATCTATGATCAAGTGCATCCATCATAACCACAAGGTCTGCAGGTCTTTCTTTCTTTACGATGTCTAGGATGTCTTTGACGAAACCAAGAACAGGTATGTGAGATGATTCACCCTTCGCGATGGATGTCCATGTTCTCAAATCAGCTTCGCTTTGTAAAACGATGCCTTGTACATTATATCCCCAAGATGGATTCTCTTTCATGATTGTATACATCTCGAGCATTGCTTCAGGATGGCCCATGAAAATCGTTGGGACTTTGATAATGCCCTTTCTGCGTAAAAATCTTTGCAGCATTCTGCCGAGAACGCGTACCAGCACTATCAGAATCGTGAGGATAATTGCATATAAGACAATCTTTAGTCGAAATCCTCTAAAATTCGCGCTTGTGAACAGAATTGCAAGAAAGATGATGATACTACCAAAACCTATTGCTCTGATTACCGTAAACATTTCCGTGAAAGGAGATCTCACAAACCAATTTCGATATAAACCTGCAAGCCAAAATATGATGATCCAATATGTCACAAGCAATGGCATCACACTTAATACAAGTGTTTGCAATGTTGTTTCATCAGATAATGGAAGAGTCGTTGTATAGAGTCCTGTCACAAATCCCAATAGCAAGAATACCGGCAATGCGGATGCAATGGCGATAATATCCCCAATAACCTGAAATATTCCGGGTGTTGATTTGGAGGCAAACTCTCGAAAGCGCCGATATGGTGATATGTGAAGTTCTGAATTCATTCTTCTTATGTTCTTTCCCAAGAGGACGATGCATTGCTACCTAATACATGCAGCCAAGCACCAAGCAAACTGATTTGCAATCGTACAAACATACATGCTTGGCGAATAGGCATGATGCGAATACCAAGAAAACCGGGTATTGAAAGCACGATGATCCCGGATAATACAAAGAACAGATATTGTCCGCCAATTGAATCTTCCATCCATGCAATCAAAGCAAAGCCCATTGCCTTCATGTATAGAATCGGCATGAGCCAACGGAACATTTTTCGTGACCACAAAAACAATGCGATCATTCCATATTGCGGTAGCAGGAGTTTTCTAGCTTCCAATACCGATGCCATGCCACAAGCGGCAAATCGCTTGGCTTGTTTGAATTCTGTTCCCGGTTGCATTTCACGGACTTCAAATGCACATGCATGTGGATCCGCAATGACTCTTTTTTTCTCCATCAATACGTGCAAGATGGGCATATAGTCATCACAAACTCTGTCATTGGGAAGTGATTTGCGATATGTTCTTCTGATCGCATAGAAATGTCCGAGACTCGTAACCGTGGAAGCCAATGCAGACTCCATCGAACGAGTCTTGAACTCCAAATTCCGATACGATGAATGTTCTTCTTCATGTTCATGATGTGCACTTGCAATTGGTGCATCAGTGGAAGTACCGATGACAGCTCCAACTTCTTCATCAATGAATCTGGAACACATCGCATATAATGCTCCTGGCTTGAGTCTGACATCTGCATCAATATGCACGATAATATCAGATGTAGAATGTGCAATCAGATATTCATTTACTGCATTTTTTCCACGCTTTGACAAATCATGTATATACAGATGAGGTATCCTATGTTGCAGTGATTGTACTCTCTGTACTGTATCATCCGTGGAGCCATCACTACCAATATGAATTTCATACTTCGGATACTGTTGATCAATGATGGTTCGTATGGCATCTTCTATATACTGCGCCTCATTATAGGCAGAAATCAATACTGCAATGACCGGCAAATCCTCTTGCTTGCTCTGTGGTATATCCAGTGAATGCAGTGATGTTTTGCACAGAAATATCAATATCCTCAGTACTATGGGATAGAATGCAAATGGATAGACCATGAAGAAGACCGCAATCAATGCAAATATGAAATGCATATTCATGGATGCGCCTAAAAATCTTCAAAACGAAGTGAGGCCTGCATGAAATGCGTAAGATTCCCCGCTTGAGAACGCAATGCATAGAGTGCTTGCACATTCAAACCACGAATGATTTCAAAACCCGCAGTGATTTGTGCTCGCAATGCTTCTTCAAGAATTCCACCAAGGAATGGCGCATATTCGGAATCCCACGGTCTGCGTGCCTGCAATGTGTTTGCGCCATGATTCACAATGATGGAATCTCGACCATTGATATTGGCGATTTCATTTGCGCCATGTCTTTGATAAGCAATCAAAATACGAATCGGATAGCGATGTCCATGAAAGAGTGATGCGCTGAGTGCTATTTCATCTGAATTGGGTCTGAGTGAACCCGTGATATTCGCTCCATCACTTGTCATCGAATTCTGTACATTGAAATGGGAATACGTATATGGTTGCACGCGTGCATATTCGATTGCGACATTCATTGCAGGAAGTGCATACATCCCACCGAATGAAAAAGCAGATTTATTCGACCAATAATCAGTTCCAATTTTTGAGAAGATCAGATCATCAAGTAGATATGCACCTTTGAGTATGAGATTTTTCATTGGTCTCACAGTGAAATCAAAACCCATTGCACTATTGTCTCGATCACGCAAAGAATGCTCGACTGACTTTAGAAAAGACAGTGGATTGAGATATGCCAAATCAAATGTTCTATTTTGATAAATCACGCTTTCCCAAATAGCAATCTCACCCCAAGTTGGACGAAATGCCGCTCTATGCATCACGAGTGTTTTTGCCGGCATGAATTTATCGGAGCCCGTTGAATTTGTCTGACCCGGCAAAATGATTTGTCCATTCGCATCTTGCGGTAGCGACAATAATGATGCATGCGTATAACGATATTCAAATGTCTTGGTTCTCGCACCAATCATCAATGCATCAAGCGGGGGAGAATTTCTTCCAAGAAATTGATGATGATTGAAACCCGCACCTAGTGTTCTTGATTCGCGACCAATGCTAGCATAGAACCAATCATTGTCATAGCGAATATGTGATTCAGTAAAATCGAAATCACTGTTATACACTGCAAATTTTATGTTTTGTCGAAGACGTGGATCATCCAATGCTAGAGAGCGATCACCCGAAAGCAATGCACCATTAGTCACTTGTACAAAGAAACCTACATCTCCGCGCATTGTACCATGCAATCGAAGTCCTGCCTGACCAGTCAACATGGAAGCCGTTTCTGAGTCAGATCTAAATGCTGATTCAATGGAAAACAATGGAGATGAAAAAAGTGTTACGAGAGAATCTTGTTGAAGATAGATTGCTTTTTCATGATTCGATATAATGCCATCAAAGAAAAATGGAAGCGAATCAATAACAGGCATCGTACTTTCAAAGAGCGTTGCATTAATTCTTTTTTCAGGTAATAATTCGCGTTCATAATGCACAAGCATATCGCGCTCATCTACACTCAATTCATTTTCTGATTTTCGAATCATTCGCAAAGCTGTTTGAACTTCGCCTCTTTGCAATGGAAGAGCAGAGAGAGAGAAATGTGGCAATACACCTTTTGCTTCGCAATGCTCTAGAAATTGATACACAGGATGCACAATCGGAAGATGTTCCACTTGAGCATATACGACACTATTCATGACAAAAAAGATCATGAGCAAAAGCATGATCTTTTTATTCAAAAGTGTGATATATGTTTTATCAATTATCATTATCTCAGAAATGCCCAATAGACAACATTCAGAATACCAACCAAACCACCGATTGCAGTGATGAGGAATGTATAGTATTGATATTCATATCCGGGAGGACGATATGTTGGCGGTGGACAATAAATTTCATCACCGGATTCAACTACCACATTTTTTTCATCGCCTTTGATCCACACATGTGAGCGACCCTTGATGATGCGTGTTAATTCCTTTTCTGCACCACTTGCATAACCACCTGCTCTATCAACATACCACTGCATGGATTTGCCGGGCTCGAATGTGACATATCCGGGATTATTCACTTGACCATAGACATATACACGTTTTGGATTCTCAGGAATCACGATGATATCACCTGATTCCAATAGCACATTATCTTCCTCAGAGCCATTATATGCTTTCTGTATATCACAAGCCACGGTTGGTTGACGAAACATGGTATGCATGAGATATCGCGTAGTGTCTTCTGCGGTGAGATCAGTATACTGCATTCCCATGATTGCACGATAACGTGGTTCATTTGAAGCAGGTTGTTGTTGTTCTTTACGAACAATATAGGCCAATGGTAAATATGCTTTTTCGGTGAATCCACCGGATTGTTCGATGATGTCTTTCAATTTGATCTGACCTTGCACGATTGTGAATGCACCGGGTTTCTGAACGGAACCGGTTATTTCCACAACGCCTGACATAGCGCCTTTCGCGGAATATTCTTTTTTTGAAACCACAATCACAGCACCCGGAATCAAATCGGGATCTTCACTAAATGTTCCATCTTCTTTCAAT
>Ga0172367_10001199_pt1 | contig 38619 bp, 29 predicted proteins | sample Lak10m_FD_114542 | JGI IMG/M metagenome (GOLD analysis project Ga0172367, IMG submission 114542) | Freshwater microbial communities from Kabuno Bay, South-Kivu, Congo - kab_022012_10m | ecosystem: Environmental > Aquatic > Freshwater > Lake | place: Democratic Republic of the Congo: South-Kivu... | reverse complement strand
GTTTCAGCACAAGAACGAGTCAGAAATACTTCTTCGTTCGACATGTCCTTGAACACTACAAGGCGATAATTTTCCGGATGAATTCCTGTTTTCATGACTTTTTATCTTAAACCGTAACGGTAATACCTTTTGTCGTACGGGGTGGCAAAGATAATAATGATTTCAGAACGAACAAATATTCAGTCAAAAAGATGCATTTTAAGCCTGTTTTAGACGATATTTTAATGTCGCTACCGCAATAATAGTGTTAAATCCCCGTTTTTACGCGGGAAGTTTACCTTTGCATCGCATGTTCAGAATTCTGGCAGTTTTACTTTTTTCCGTCGCATTATTCAACTCAACTGGTTGCAGAAGAGATATTCAGATCGATGAAGATCCTGATGCGCAGCTGCTTTTTTCTAGCGATACAATCGTATTCGATACTGTCTTCACAACAGTGGGCTCTACCAGTCGCGTTTTCAAAGTCTTTAACACCAGCAGCAAAGCTGTGAATATTGAGTCGATTGATCTGGCCGGCGGTTCCACTTCTCCTTTCCGAATCAATGTAGATGGTGTTCCGGCAATTTCCACCGGCGATGTGCTGCTCCGCGGCGGCGACAGCATGTTTGTATTCGTTGATGTTACACTCGACCCGAACAATGGTACAAATCCGTTGATGATTGAAGACTCCATCATCTTCGTTACCAATGGAAATCGTCAGTCAGTTGTTCTCAATGCCGTTGGTCGCGATGCATATTTCCATTACTACGAAACATCGGACTGCGGTGAAATCTGGCCAACAGACAAACCACACGTTGTATTCGGATGGGTAATTGTTCCTTCTTGCTGCAAACTCACAATTCCTGCGGGCGCAGATGTTTACATGCACCACAACGCGGTGATTGCCGCCGACTCTTGCGCAACATTGGAAATTACAGGAACAAGCGCTGCTCCTGTGAAAATTCAAGGCGACAGATTGGAGCCGGAATACGATGATGAACCCGGACAATGGGGCTATATCTGGCTTTCATCATTGAGTAAAGACAACAAAATTGAATGGGCCGTCATTAAAAACGGAACCATCGGAATTCTCAGTGACAGTTTAGGTGCAACGGCAAATCCAACTGTGCGAATTTCAAATACAATTATCCGCAACATGACGCTCGCCGGTATCTACGGAAGAACAAGCCATGTTGAAGGTGAAAATATTCTTGTAGAAAACTGCGCGCAGTACTGCGTAGCAATAGCATATGGCGGACGCTGCAAATTCCGCCATTGTACGTTTGCGAATTACTGGAACATCGACAATCGTACTACTCCTGCGTTGGTTCTGAATAATTGGTATAAGGTTGATGAAGTAACTTTCAACCGACGCAATCTTACCCAGGCAGATTTTCTCAATTGCATTATCTACGGTGATAAAGATGTTGAAGTCGGGCTTGATTCACTCACCACCGGCGGTGAAACCTTCGATTATTTCTTTGCCAACTGCGTCATTCGAACAGATCAACCTACAAACGATCTGAATCACTTCAACTCATTTACGCAATCAAGAGTGAACAACAATCCGGCTTTTACAGATGTAACAGCACACGACTTTCACATTGGTCTGTCCTCTTCCGCAAAAGACCTTGGTGATGCGGCATTCGTCGGACAATTGCCGTCAATTCCGGATGATCTCGATAACCTTCCGCGCCTTATTGATGGCGGGCCTGATGCAGGCTGTTACGAAGCACAATAAATTTCTCAGAAGAAACTTTTGTTGTCCGTTCTGACGTTACGGTTGGAATATATTCCGGTGTAGATCAGCATAAACTCAAATGCTCCTACTCCGTTGCTTGCTGCAGTAAGTTTGGAAATATTCAAATCGTAATTGAATGCAACGCCGACCGCTGCAATATCCAAACGGAGATAACCCGAAACCGCATCTCCGGCACGATACATTCCGCCTAGCGTCAATGATCGTTCGTTTTGATAGCCCGTATAACGCGACGCCTCCTGAAGTTTATACTTGACACCGGCTCCGATATTCAACATCCGCGCCGGACCTTGTATGATATATTGTGCTTGCGGAATCAACCACGCATTTGAATTCGCTCCCAATGCAATTTCCCCTTTCAAATGCATTCCGATTTTCATGTACAACTTATCACTTCCGCCTAAAAAATCAATGCGTGGACGATTCAAATGAAATGTTGCTACACCGCCATTCAAACGAAAACGATTGCTCGGTGCTGTGGTGATTGCTGCGCCGGCAGCGTAATCCATATAGGTGTATGAATCACCGAATCCAACAGCTTCTCCGTTAGCAATCGTCGGATCGTACGTCATACCTGTCCATTGTGTCCCCCAGCTCATGCCGGTGAGTGTAATGCTTCTCTGCGCAAATCCGGCTTGACTTCCAAGTGAAAAATAGGTTTTACCAACACCGTCAAGCGATTTATTGTAAGAGAAACTTGCCGCGTATGAATTGTTCTTCAACCCTGATGTGCCCGCTTTGTCAACATTCACATTCAATCCCACCGCAAAAAAATCAGGACTTCCCTTCTTCTTGTCTTTGCGCGTTAAAGGCATATCACCTCCGAAGGAATACGTCGAATACGGTTTGGAAATTGAACTCCACTGCATTCTGTAATTGTTCACGATTCGAAGATCACCTGTGAAATTTCCGGTCAAAGCAGGATTGAGATTCAACGGCGACATTGTGAACATGGAATAGTGGTAATCCTGCGCGTTAATCATAAACGCAAGTGATAACATTCCAAGTGTAAGTGTTAGCTTTTTCATAGTGCGTCCTCCTTATCGTACAAGCGTTATGTCACCTTTCAACTTCTCCGTATTTCCATCAAAGTATTCTATGGAACAGTAGTAAGAATAGATTCCCGTATTCATCGGTTTACCTCTTAATGTTCCGTCCCATCCGTCATTCACACTTGTGCTTTCAAACACTTTTTCTCCGAATCTGTCAAACACAACAAACTCCATTTTTTTGATTCCTGCGCCATACACAAACAACATATCATTTGTTCCATCGCCGTTAGGTGAAAATGCCGTAGGAATAAAAAGTTCATACGCTTCAATGACTTGAACAGTCACTGTGTCTGAATCCGTGCAACCATTTGCATCCGTGAAATTCACGGTGTACGTTGTCGTGACAGTTGGACTTGCCGGTGTTGACGCGCTGTTAGGAGAACCCAGACCTGTTGTCGGTGACCACGAATATGTACCTGTTCCACCTGTAGCTGTCAATGTAGTTTGATTTCCTATCGCTATGCTGATAGCCGAACCTGCATTGATATTCGGTGGTGTTCCTGCAGTTACAACTGTAGTTGAAGTATCGGCACCGAAAGCATTATTCACGATAAGCGTAACAGTATATGTGCCCGGTGTATTGTAGCAGATGCTTGTCGGATTCTGCTGTGTGGAAGTAGCCGGCGTTGCTCCGGGGAATTGCCAGCTCCAACCGGTTGGAGTGCCGGAACTGTTATCGGTAAAATCAATACAAGTTCCTGCACAGAATGAAGTCTGACTCGCTGCAAATACTGCCGTAGGGACCGTGCATGGTGAAACGTTAATTGTTACTTGTGCGGTATCACTGCAACCTGCTAAATCGGTTACCACCAACGTATACGTGGTTGTCGTTAGCGGGGTAACAGTCACATTTTGTGCTGAAACATTCACGGGCAACCACAAGTAGGATGTTCCGCCTGAACCGTTAAGTGTTGTGGATTGACCTGTACATAAATTGACACCAGGACCGGCATTTGCAACGGGAACCGCATTTACCGTGATGTATGATGTTTTTGTTAACGACCCTGAGCCGCTTGGATTCGTAGCAATCAATGTTACTGCGAATGTTCCTGCTGCATTGTAGCAGATGTTCGTCGGATTCTGAGCGTTGGAAGTAGCTGTGGCTGATCCGCTGAAAGTCCAGCTCCACGAATTTGGATTGTTTGTTGTGTTGTCAGTGAAATTGATGCAATCTCCAACGCAAATAACAGTATCACTGGCTGTGAAATTCACATTCGGAGTAGCGCATGGTACCACAGTAATTGTAACTCCGTTCGTATCCGCGCAACCATTCGCATCTGTACCAATAACTGTGTAAGTAGTTGTTGAACCCGGTGTAACATTTACCGGCGAACCCGAAATATTTCCCGGATTCCAAATATATGTTGATGCTCCGCTTCCGGTTAACGTTGTACTCTGGCCAACGCAAATATTTGTTGGATTACCTGAAGCTGTAACAGTCGGAAGAGGATTCACAGTTATCACCTGTGTGGCAGTTGAATTTCCACTGCCATTCGTCGCAGTGAGTTGAACAGTATAAGTTCCTGCAGTACTCCACGTAACTCCTGTTACGTTTTGCGTGCTTGCAGTTGGCGGTGTTCCCGAAGGAAATAACCACGACCATGATGTCGGTCCGCCAGTAGAATTATCAGTGAAATTTACTGTTTGCCCGATGCACACATTCGTTGCACTGGGAGTGAAGGCCGCTACAGGTGGCGCAGATGTTGGTGCTATGATTGTGATATCATCTACAGCGAAAGAAGGATCCGTCCCAACTCCATCATCATTGTTCATCCAGTGAAATGCGATCTTGACATTGGGATTGTTATTCGCTGAAGCCGGTAAATTAACAGTACGCGAGGTCCACAAACCTTGACCGCTACAACCTGTTAACGTTTTCGGCATGTTGTCAATCATTGTCCACGTAGTTCCGTCGAAGTAATACAACTTCGCATCATCCAATGTGGTCTGACCGTTTTCGATATAATTGAAATTTACTGTCAGATTCGAATATCCTGTACAGTTTACCACAGGTGATTCACACCGTCTGTTTGCCTCCGGACAATACAGAATTCCACACAATCCACCCGCATCGTAAGCCGCACCGCCAGCCGGAAAAAATACACTCGTTACATGCAATGTGTTATTTCCATTGTTTGCTACACCGCAACTACCCGGTGCACCGAGATTCGGAGTAATTCCTCCTCCTTCAGCGGCGCTGATTGTAAAAAAATTAGGATCCGCACCTTCCGTGCCTGTCGGAACGTTTAATGTCCATCCGGGTCCGCCAGTTCCCCAGTTTTCAGAAAAAACTGTGCTTTGCGATTGCAGTTCGGTTAATGAGAATAGTATTCCTACAGCGATGAGTAGAGTTTTACACATAGGATTGGTTTGTGTACTTCACTAATATACACGGAAATCCTGTCGCGGTTACATTCTGTTCAAATCTTCAACAGAAATTCCATGGTGTCAAAACGGTCAGCGTAATCACTCATCGACGGATTCTGAGCTTCACCGAAACTAACAGTATTTTCATCCATGATATCAGAAACGACACACTGTATTAAATCGCGATCAGCAGACAAACGCTTTTTGACATCTTCCAAGTCAGCGTAGTACTCGTAAAACAATACTCCCGGAGGCGATGCGATAGCAATATCCTGCTTCAGTATCAGAAAATTATTATCCAATAATGGTTCGCTGTTCAGCATGTAAACAGTGCGATTGTACTCGTAGTTGTTCATGTACTTGCGATTCGCCATCACTTCATCAGCATAATGAAAAACCGATTCGAACAACGCATCAAATTTGTGACCTTCCGGAACGAACAGCTTTGTAACGTTGCGGCAACCCAAACCATAATAGGTGAATATATCTTCACCCAACATGCGGAGTTGCTCTTTGGATTCCTTACCACTGAGAACGGCCACACTGTTTCTGTTGCGACGGATGACATGTGGATACTTTGAAAAATAGTATTCGAAATACCGTGATGAATTGTTGCTTCCTGTTGCAATTACCGCATCGGCATGTTGCAATTTTTCATTGCTGAAACGAATATGTGCACTCAGCTGAGGTTCAATCTCAATTAATATTTCAGCTATCGCAGGTAAAAGCAAATCATCATCAGCGGAAAGCTTTCCCAGGAAGTCATGACCGCAAACCAATGTATGCATGAAATCGTCAAACCCGGCAGCAGGAATATTTCCGGCCGCAATTACATAAACAGTTTTACCACTGAAAACATCCGCTAACGAATACGGGCGCAACCATTCTGCTATTTTATCAGGAGTCAGATTCTCAGCAATCCCTCGCAATCTATGCTCAACGTTAGATACCGTAAACCACGCGTTTCTTACACCGGCCTTTTCTATCAACAACAGCAGCTTTTCACCGGATTTCAGCGAAGACTTCTTATCTAGAATCATTCTAAGTTCACGTCCGAGCTTCTCAAAAACGTCAATTCTGGCTTTACCGGTCATTCTTTCTATTATTTTTGGCCTGCAAAACTAACAATTAAGCTCTTCAACTATGGCTATCAAAATCACTGAAGAATGTATCAATTGCGGTGCATGTGAACCGGAGTGTCCGAATAACGCAATTTATGAAGGTGGCGCTGAATGGCGTTTTTCTGACGGTACAACCGTTAAAGGAATGTTTACAGGTAAAACCGGTCTTTCTGCTGACGCTGATGCTTCGCAGGAGCCTGTTAGCATGGATTTTTACTACATCGTTACAGACAAATGCACAGAGTGCGTAGGTTTCCACGACGAACCGCAGTGCGCTTCAGTTTGTCCTGTTGACTGCTGTGTGGATGATGAAAACCACCGCGAATCAAAAGAAGAATTGACAGCTAAAAAAGAATCGCTTCACGCATAATTCTTTTTTGTCTTACACAATAAAATGCCATCTGGTTTATTCCACGATGGCATTTTTCTTGTTTATGAATACTGTAACTTCACGCATCTCGTTATAAGCTTATGCTGAATCGTAATTCTCTTTTCATCCTTCTCTTGCTGCTGACAGTAATCAGAAACCTTTCCGGTCAGAACACCCTGCCCGCTCTTGAGGATTCCCTGAAGAAATACGGAAAGAGCATGTTTAAGGGAAATGATGCGGAGAAAACTTCGGCTAACACACGATTCATTAACACACTTCGTACTGCGCTTGAAGATCAGGATGCTTTCAACTATCCTTTCGACTCACTGAAATTCATTGCCAGGCTCAACGCACCGGACAATGCATTCCGGATATTCAACTGGAATATTCCACAGGACGACGGAACGCATAAATACTACGGATTCATCCTCGTTGATCAGGACGCCATTCAGAATAAGAAAACGAAAAAGTCTAAATTGAAAAATCAGGGACGCTACGTTGTTTACGAATTGACCGATCAATCTGATTTCATCAAAACGCCGGAAATGGCAATGCTGAATTGCGACAAATGGTACGGTGCATTGTATTACAAAATCATTTTGAATTCCTACAAGGGCAAGAAATATTACACGCTGCTTGGATGGGATGGTAATACCAAACTCACTTGGAAAAAAGTAATTGATGTACTTACTTTTTCGAAAGAAGGTATTCCGGTTTTCGGTGAAGAAATGATGTTTCAGGTGAATCGATTGTCCAAACGCAGAGTGATTTTCGAATTCAAAGCGGAATTGATCATGACGTTGAAATACGAAGACAAAAAACAACGTATCGTGTTCGATCATCTGGCTCCCGAAGTTTCCGGAGCTGAAGGAATGTATCAATTCTACACCCAAACCTTTTCTTACGATACTTACAATTTCAAGAAAGGTAAATGGGTGTACAAACCGGATGAAGATATCCGGAATCCGAAATCGAAAAAGGACGATCAATACACCGCTCCCGACAACGGACCGAAATAGGTCTTGTTAAAATTCGCCAATCGGTTATGGATTTTTAACGCGGTCCGCATCCTGCGTTTGAACAATAACAGAAAAATGAAAATCGTTTTTCCGTTATAAAATACGCAACGCCATGAAAACCCGTTCCTTCATTCCGATTATCGCATTCTCAACTCTTGTGATCGGTTCCTGCGGCTCCGCCGATTACTATGCAGAATCGAAACATCTCGCCGATTCAACTTCTTCCGGAAACTACGCGCCTCCTTCTGTAGCGGCAGAAGAAAAACTGCAATCGCAAGTATCGAAACTTTACGAGCCGGACGACGCTGCTAAAGATTCAATTGGCAATGTGCTGAAAACTTCAGCCGCTGCGTTGACACGACTTGACAGTACGCATTTATTTGTTCGAACTGCGGATGTTCGATGCCGCGTTGATGAAGTCGAAAATGCAACCTATCAGGTTGAATCTGCCGTGCGCCAATTGGGCGGTTATGTAAACGACACACGATTGTCAACTACTCAAAACTGGCAGCACGAAGTGCGAACCGCTCCCGATTCCATTAAACGCAGTTCCAGCTATCAGGTGGCAAACAACCTTATCATTCGCGTGCCGGCAAAAAATCTGGACAGCCTCTTGTCTGCTCTTGCGCCGTTAGTGAAATACATGGATTACCGCAACGTGAACGTCAGCGACATTACATTAGATCAATTGGCAAAACAACTCGAGCAAAAGCGATTGGCCGCTTACAACGCTACTTTGCAAAGCAAAGTTGTAGATCAGAATGTAAAACCGGACAAACTAATGAACGCCGCAGACGCAATGCTTGCCAAACAAGCGCAATCTGATAACGCGTATCTCGAATCACTTCGACTAAATGATAAAGTTGAATTCGCCACACTGAATCTTCAGTTGTATCAGCCGGAAGTAATCACCACGTCAATGATATTCCTGGAAGAACCGCAAGCTCCATACACAGCGTCAATTGGTGCTCGATTGCTCAATTCACTTGAAGCAGGCTGGACCGGTTTCAGTTATCTTTTGTCAGGAATAGTTCTCCTGTGGCCATTGTGGCTCATCGGCGGAATCACATGGATCGTAATTCGTCGTTGGCAACGTCGCCGCGCAACCGCTTCCTGAAACAAAGCCTAAGTTTTCTCACATCCTCAAGCGTGGAACGTCTTATTGATGTTTCACGCTTTTTCATTCTGAATTTCAGAGCGCATACGCTGAACAATTTGTAGTTTTGCACCTCAATATCTACACAAATGTCAGCTACTGTCCTCACAAAAAAAGTACACAACTTCAGCGCAGGTCCCGGAATTCTACCCGCAGAAGTTCTTCGCCAATCTGCAGATGCCTGCATCAATTTCGACAACCTGAATCTTTCGCTGCTGGAGATTTCTCACCGCAGCAAGAATTATGAAGCAGTAATCGATGAAGTGCGCGCACTCACGAAAGAACTTCTCGGTGTTGGCGATGACTGGCAAGTACTTTTCCTCGGCGGCGGCGCCAGCCTGCAATTCGGAATGGTTCCGACAAACTTGTTGCGTCCTGACGGATACGCTGCTTACGTGAACACAGGCGTGTGGGCAAGCAAAGCAATCAAAGAAGCAAAAGTTATTGGTAACACAAAGGTGATCGCTTCTTCGGAAGACAAGAAATTCGCTTACGTGCCGAAAGGATATGAAATTCCATCCGATGCGGATTATCTCCACATCACTTCCAATAATACCATTTACGGAACACAAATGAAATCGTTCCCTAAATCTCCGATTCCGCTGGTGTGTGATATGTCCTCCGACATTTTCAGCAAGCCTGTAAATGGAAATGATTTCGACCTGATATACGCCGGAGCACAAAAAAACATGGGCCCTGCAGGAACTACTATGGTTGCAGTACGTGAAAGTATCCTGGGAAAAACAGGAAGAAAAATGTTGTCCATGCTCGACTATCAGGTGCAGATCAAAGGCGGTTCCATGTACAACACACCTCCTGTATTCCCGATTTACGTGGTATTGCTCACACTTCGCTGGCTGAAAGCAAACGGCGGACTCGCATGGATCGGAAACATCAATGATCAGAAAGCTGCGGCGATGTACGGAGAAATTGATCGCAATTCATTGTTTACAGGAACGGTAATTGACAAGGAAGATCGCTCCAACATGAACGTAACTTTTGTCATGACACGCCCTGAACTCGAACCTGAATTCGACAAAATGTGGAAAGAGGCAAACATCTCCGGAATTCGCGGTCACCGCGATGTTGGCGGATATCGCGCTTCGCTTTACAATGCGTTACCACTTGAAAGTGTTCAAGCTTTGGTTGAAGTAATGCAGGAGTTCGAAAAGAAATTCGCTTAATCCAGTTTACTGATCACTGTTTACCGATCGCTCTATAATGTCAAAAATAATTCTCGCCAACGACGGCATCGACAATACCGGCAAAGCTCTTCTGGAGAATGCAGGGTTCAAAGTTCTCACAGACAAAGTTGCTCAGGACAAACTGATAGGCTTTATCAATGAAAATAAAGTAATCGCGCTTACAGTTCGCTCAGCTACTCAGGTTCGCAAGGATCTTATCGATGCATGTCCTGATTTGAAAGTGATCGGTCGTGGCGGTGTAGGAATGGATAACATTGATGTGGAATATGCACGCAGCAAGGGAATTGAAGTCATCAATACTCCGGCGGCTTCATCTCACTCCGTAGCTGAGTTGGTATTCGCACATTTGTTCAATGCAGTTCGTTTCCTCTATGATTCCAATCGTCACATGCCATCGAAAGGTCATACTGACTTCGAATCATTGAAGAAGAAATATGCGAAAGGAATCGAACTCAAAGGAAAAACTTTAGGTATCGTAGGTTTCGGTCGCATCGGTCAGGCGGTTGCTAAAATCGGATTGGGCTTGGGCATGAAAATCAAAGCACATGATCCGTTCATTCAAGGTGCAATCGTTAATCTCGATATCGATGGAATTGCAGAGCCGATTCGCGTAAACATTCACAGCGAACCATTGGCAGATGTGCTGAAGAATTCAGACATGATCACATTCCACGTACCGGGAGGAAATCTCATTACGGCAAATGAAATCGCGACAATGAAGAAAGGTGTCATTCTTGCAAACGCAGCTCGTGGCGGTGTAATCGATGAGCGCAGTTTACTTGATGGTCTCAACACCGGCCACATTGCGCATGCGTGTCTAGACGTATTCATGAATGAACCGAAACCTTCAGAAGAATTACTGAAGCATCCGAAGATTTCATTGACACCGCATATCGGTGCCGCAACTGAAGAAGCGCAGGAACGTATCGGAATCGAACTCGCAGAGAAACTAATCGCTGCTTTGCAGTAAATCAAATAACGGAATTACAAGTGGCTACCATCATACCGTTTCGTGGAATTCGTCCTGTGCGCGACAAAGTTCAGCTTGTGGCGTCACGTTCAGTTGACAACTACGGTCGTAACGATCTGAATGAAAAACTGCGCAGTAATCCGTACACTTTTCTGCACGTCATTCACCCTGATTTCAAAGACGGTAAACGCACGAAGCCCGGTTCTCTCGAGCGACTGAAAAAAATCCGGGCGCAATATGATGAGTTTCACCGCGAGGGAATTTTCGTTAGAGAAACACAGCCTGCTTACTACGTTTATCAGCAGATAAAATCCGGAATCCACTTCACAGGAATCATCGCCTGCACCGGCATCGAGGATTACTTCAATGGTGTTATCCGCATTCATGAACAAACGTTAACGGAACGTGAGAAAAAACTCAAAGAGTATCTCGACGTTTGTCAGTTCAACGCTGAACCTGTTTTGTTTTGTTATCCCGATCACCAAGGGATAAACGAAATCATTAACCGCAAAATCAGTGAACGCGAAGAATACGATTTCTCCACTACAGATCGTGTGCAGCACAAATTGTGGATCATTGATAACGCGAATGAAGTAAACCAAGTTCAGAAATACTTTTCGGAAATTCCTGCGGTTTACATTGCAGACGGACATCATCGTTCCGCCTCTTCCGCTCTTCTCGGAAAATCCATGCGCGAAGCGAATCCGGATTATTCCGGCAATGAACCCTGGAACTATTATCTCGGTGTTTTCTTTCCGGAATCGCAATTGAAAATCTATGACTTCAATCGCGTCGTGAAAGATTTAAATGATCTTTCAAAGGAAGAATTCATAGACAAACTGAAAATCGATTTTGAGATTATCAGCCATGGTGCAACTGCATTACGTCCTTACAAAAAACATGTTTTCAGCATGTATCTGGACAACGCCTGGTATGAACTTCAATTGAAACCGGGGCGCGCTCATGATGAAGAACCCGTTGGCTCGCTTGATGCATATCTGCTGTCCACTTTTATCCTCTCTCCTATTCTCGGAATTCATGATCTGAAAACAGACCCTCGTATTGGTTTCGTCTCCGGAATTAAAGGTGAAGGTGAATTAAAAAATCAGGTAGACAACTGGAAATTCACTGTGGCATTCGGACTCTACCCTGTGCAGATGGAAGAATTGAAACACATTGCAGATACGAATTCCATTATGCCGCCAAAGACAACTTGGGTTGAACCGAAGATGCGCAGCGGTCTCGTTATTTATCCGCTGAACGAAGAATAAAATCACATGTCTGTAAGCGAAAATCTGCTGAAGTTCAAGGCACAATTACCGGATCACGTTACGCTGATTGCAGTAAGTAAAACACATCCTTCAGCAGCAGTGCAGGAAGCTTATAACAGCGGACATCTTGATTTCGGAGAGAATCGCGTTCAGGAACTTGTGCCGAAACAAGAAGAACTTCCGAATGATATTTGTTGGCATCTGATCGGTCATTTGCAAACGAACAAAGTGAAATATATTGCGCCGTTTGTTCACATGATTCATTCCGTTGATTCGGAAAAACTATTACTTGAAATCAGCAAGCAAGCTGTGAAGTGCAATCGTGTGATAACTGTCCTGCTTCAGATTTTCATTGCTCAGGAAGAAACCAAATTCGGTTTTTCGGAGGAAGAAGTTCGTGCAACCATTCAGAAATACAATTCAGGATTATTTCCCGGCGTGGAAATCCGCGGTTTTATGGGAATGGCAACCAACACTGAAAATCACGATCAGGTCAGAGCTGAATTTCGCAAACTGCGAGTACTGTTTACTGAAATTTCAGTCGTTATTCCGTCAATGAAAACGCTCTCAATGGGCATGAGTTCCGACTGGAAAATCGCTATTGAAGAAGGTTCCAATATGATTCGAATCGGCACAGCCATTTTCGGTCACCGTTAACTTTTCTGAATTACCCGTAACTTTGCAACATGAGCGAGCAAGAAAAAGATCAATCGGTTCCTGAACCCGTTTTTCAATTGTCGGATAATTTCAGCAGTGCGTATTTCGGCAAGTTGCCTGATGCGGTTACCAGTGAACATGCCTCCGCAAACGATCAGAAGCTCATCAGTAACTTCATTGCATTGCTGATTGATCCCGCACATCGCGATCTGAAATCAGATGTGCTTTCCATTCTGCGCACGGCCAAATCAGATCAATTTCTGGTCGATCTTCTAAGCATGAAGCAATATGCCAAGCATCGTCGCGAACTATTGATGGCGTGTTGGGAAAGCGGACTCGATTTCACAAAACATTCAGAATTCTTTTGTTCTATCGTGGCTTCATCTGATTCATCCAATGAAGAAATTCTTGAAGCAATAACGGTGATCGAAGAAATGGCGGGAGAATTGACGGAAGACGAACTTAACACCGGTCGGAAAATTCTGGCCACAGTTCCTGAATCCGCTGCACTTTATCCCATGATTCTTACCATTGGTCGATTTTCGATCTGATTTCGCGCCTCGCGGTTTCCCGCAATCAACAAGCAATCAATGAATTGGCATAATGAACTGTTTCAATAGTTTATTAACAATCTATTGATAATAAGTTGAGTTCTCCTATTTTTGCCAATCTGGTATCCAAATATCAGATGTGCAACACATCAACACAAAACCAAAACCAACTTCAAAATGAAGATGAATTTTACATCATCAAAGCAGACTTGGAGTAAGTTGCAAGCGATTGTAGCAGGAATACTGATAACGTCTTCGTTATCACTTTCTGCTCAGGTTTCTTCTTATACATTTGCTGCATCAGCGGGCACCTACACTCCGATAACCGGTGGAACAGTGCTCGGCGTTCCAAGTAACGACGACACGAATTTCCCTCAGAATCCGATCGGATTTTCGTTCTGTTATAACGGTGCGCTTTACACTGAATTCGGTGTGAACACTAATGGGTGGATTGTCATGGGCAATCCAACAATGACAAGCAGCTATACGGCGCTCAGCTTTGGTGCTAATAATAACGTTATTGCGGCGCTGAATTATGACTTGCAGGGAGATGCTACGGCAGGCGATTTGCGCTACCAAACTATCGGTACTGCGCCTAACCGCACGCTTGTTGTTCAGTGGTCTAACTACGACTCATGGTCAAGCGCTGCCAATGGCGACGATTACGATTTCCAGATTCGTTTGAGCGAATCTAATGGGCAGATTGATTTGGTATATGGAACCTTCACCAAGGATGCCACAGTTGATTTCGCACAGGTTGGTCTTCGCGGAGCTTCCAATGCTGATTTTAATAACGTTTCCATTTCAAACGGCCTCCAGACTTGGGCTACACCGATCGCAGGCATTGCTAACAATGCTACCGCAGAATTGAACAATCTTCTTTTGCCTGTTTCCGGTCAAACCTACACATGGTCGCAGCCTACAGCACCTGCTGTACCTACTACACCATCGCTCACAGCGGTTACAGCTACAGGAATGACGTTGAACTGGGTTGATAACTCAACAAATGAGGCGAACTTCATCATTCAGCGTTCAACCGATAACATTACGTTTACAACGGTATCTACTATTGTTTCAACTTCAATTGCGACAACCGGTACTCCTTACAACTACGTTGCGACTAACCTATACAACGGCACATTGTATTACTGGAGAGTTTTAGCCGCTAACGCGAACTGCGGTACATCTTTCCTTGCGGCACAACAATCAACATTATCAGGTTCAATGTGCGGAACATTTACGGTAGGACCAACTGGCGCCTATACTTCTCTGACTGCAGCTTTTGCAGCTGTAGCAGTTAACGGCGTTAACTGCCCGCTGGTATTCGACCTTCAGGCGGCATATGTTAGCACAGTTGAGACGTTCCCATTAACTATTCCTTTCCTTGGTAACGGTCCGACAAACACCATCACGGTACGTCCGGAACTGGTAGCCACCAACTTGTCTATTACAAGTTCGGCAACACAAACTATCGTGTTTAACGGTGCGCAATACATCACTTTCGACGGTCGTCCGGGAAGTACGGGAACTGCGCGTCATTTGACAATTGAAAATACATCTACTACAGGTAATGCAGTTCAGTACATCAACGATGGCGCCTATAACGGCTTAAATTACTGCACAGTAAGAGGCGTTAACACCTCTGCTTCAAGTGGTGTTGTCTTGTTCAGCAACGCGTTGACCGGTGGTATTGGTAACAGTTTCAACACGATTTCTAATTGTGAACTTCGTGATGGAGCTACTACCCCAACCAATTTGATTTACTCATTTAACTCAACAGCAAACGTGTTCAACACAACAAACACGTTCACAAACAATATTTTCCACGACTGGTTCAGTGCAACTGCTGTGAACTCAGCAATTACTGCGTCTACCGGTAACACTGCATGGGTAATCACAAACAACAGTTTCTATCAGACTGCGACCCGTACAATGACAACCGCAAATACGAACTTCATCGTTAACGTGGCTTCCGGTTCAGGTTCTGCGACCGGTAACTATAACATCAGCGGAAACTATTTCGGCGGTACAGCTGCATTGTGTGGTGGTACAGCCTACACTTCTACTGCTGCTGTAGCTCATCGTTTTGTCGCTATTCAAACTATCACAGGCACAGGTGGAGCAAACAGCATTCAAGGAAATACAATTCGTAACTTCAACTTCACCACTACAAGCGGAGCAACAACGTCAAACGGTGTTTGGTGCGGTATTAATACTACTGGTACAAACGGCGCGAACAATGTGGGTACAATTACACCGAACGTAATTGGCAGCAACACTGCAAACAACCAGATTGTAACTTCCACGACAACAACAGGTGGATTGACGGTTGGTATTAACAACACAGCAAGTGGTGCACAGAATTTCTCCAACAACATTATTGGAGGCATTACCGCAAACTCCAGCACTCCTACAACTTCGTCCAGCATTGTCGGAATTCAAACTACCTCAGGCTCTTCATCTGTTATCAGCGGAAATATTATCGGTAGCGCAACTCTGGCCTCAAGCTTGATTAACGCGTCTTCAACCGGTACGACCAGCGGACAGCTAACAGGAATCCTTTGCTCTGCATTTAACTCTTCATTGCCGGGTAACCAGATTACCAACAACACGGTAATGAACCTGACGAACCAATATGCAGGTACAAGTACCACAGGTTACGTTCGCGGTATTGTTTCAACTTCAGGTATTAACACGATTACAGGGAATACTGTTTCTGTACTCAGTAATGCATCACCTCAGATTGGCACAACAACAACTGCACCGGTAATTGGTATTTCACAGCAATCTGCTTCTTCAGGAGCTAACCAAACTGTTGCAAATAACACGATCAGCAATCTCGCGAGTTTGTCCATTATTGCTAACGTTAACGTTAACGGTTTAGTTATTACAGGAACAACTCTTAACCGTACTGATGCTTATAGCAATAACATCTCTGCGTTGGGATCTGCAACCAGCGGTACAGCTGTTGTAAATGGTGTTATTGTGAATGGCGGAAACTGCCGTGTTTACAACAACTTTGTGAACCTCGGTGTAGATGCTGCAGGATCATCACTCACTGCATCACATACCTTCAATGGAATTGTGAAAGCAACTGCTAACCGCGCTACAATAGCGTTCAACTCAGTTCGAATTGCAGGTACAGGTGTTGCAGCTGGTAGCGCAAATACAAATGCGTACATACGTACAGCGAACCCTACAGCTACACCTGCCGATTCAGTTTACAGTAACATTTTCGTGAACGAACGCTCTAATGGCGCCTCTACAGGAATTCATTATTCTGTGAATTTGAATAATACTACCAACTGGGTTGCTAATGCGAACGTTTACTTCGGTAACGGAGTAGGTTACGTTCTGGGTATTATCGGAGCTGCACCTCAGACCGGCATTGCTGCGTGGCAAACAGGTTCAGGTCAGGATGCAAACTCATTCTCTGTCAACCCGAACTTCATCTCTGCAATTAACCTGCATATCAACAACGCTGCTCAGAGTGTGTTGGAATCGCGTGCAATTACGATGGGTAACATCAATACAGATATCGACAACCAGGTTCGCCCGGGTCCGACAGGATCGGTAAACGGTGGTGCTACCAACCACGATATCGGTGCCGATGAATTCGATGGCATTCCGGTTAACGTAGACTACGGCATTCAGTTGCTTGTTTCTCCTTCGACAACCGGTTGCCATACGGCGACTGAGACCGTTCGTGTTCGTTTGCGCAACAATGCAACGGCTACAGTTAACGTGGCGACCAACCCGGTAACTATCACAGGTTCGGTAACAGGTCCTAACCCTGCAACATTCGGTCCATTGACAATTACAAGCGGCACTATCCCTGCTGGTGGAACACTTGATACAGCTATTGCGACAGGCTACAACATGACGGCAGCAGGTACATATGTATTCAATTCTACTACTGCATGTGCAACCGATTTCATCAACAGTAACGATGCTATGGCAGCAGTTTCCATTGGTGTTTCCGGTGGTACATTTACAGCCAGCAACGGAGGCGAATTGTGTCTTGGAAGTTCAATGATTATTTCGACTGTTGGAGCTACAACGGGCGGGTCGGTTCAATGGCAATCTTCTCCTGATGGAATCACATGGACTCCGGTGGTTGGTGCAGTACTCGCGACTGATACTGTAACACCTGCCGACACATTATTGTACCGTGCATTTGTTTGCGGTCTGCATTACTCAACTGTTGATACGCTCTTCCCTGAACTGGTGGTTCCGGCTACTACAGTTAACGATACTATTTGCGGTAACGGAACTGTTACGCTGTCGGCTTCAGGAAGCGGTACTCTCAACTGGTACACATCTTCAACAGGAGGAACTATGGTGAATTCGGGTGCAACTTATTCTGTTGCCCTTGCAGTTACCGATACGTTCTATGTTGAAAACACTTCGGGAACACCACCTACGTTCCACCAAACAACATATGCAGCAGGCAACGGTTCAAGCGGAAATGCGTTCACAATTAAAGCACTGAACACAATTACAATTACCGGCTTTAGTGGTCACCTCAGCACTGTTGCAGGAACTCCTTCAACTTGGGAAGTTTGGTATCGTCCGAATGATTACTTGCTGACTCCGGGGTCACATCTTTCAAATGCAGGTTGGACTCAGTTAGGCACAGGTAACGTCAACAGTGCAGGTCCGGGCAACCCGACTCCTGTTCCGGTTTCAATGAACCTAGTTATCCCTGCAGGGTCAACTTATTCGTTCCAGGTGTTTACCACTACGGGCTCTGTTTCTTATACCAACGGAACTGTACTTGGTGCGCTGTTCAATGCTAATACTGATCTTGAAGTTTATCAGGGTCACGGCGGAACTGCGTTTGCCGGAATGCTTAACCAACCTCGTGTCTTCAACGGTCGCATCCACTATTCTGCAGGCTGTGCAAGTGCAAGAACTCCAGTAATTGGTGTGGTAGACGCAGCTCCAGTGGTGAACGTAACTTCATCCGGAAACATATGCGGTTCGGGAAGCTCAACATTGGTAGCATCAAGTGTTAATACGAACTACGATTATACCTGGACTCCTGCAGCTACGCTGAACATGAGCACTGGAGATACCGTTGTTGCTTCTCCTTCTACAACAACAACTTATATCGCAACAGGTATTGATACTACAACAGGTTGTACAGATTCGGCTTCTGTTGTTGTTATCCATGCCATGAATCCGGTGGGAACCGCAACCGTAAGCAATGACACCGTATGCGTGGGTACACAGGTGACACTTGGTGTTACTTTAGGAAACCCTAACGTTATCGTTGGAACTAACCAGGTTCAGAATACTACTACCACATATCCTGCGCCATACGGCAACTGGTATTGGGGCTCACGTCATCAATTCCTTATTACCGCAGCGGATCTGACCGCAGCAGGACTTACGGCAGGACCAATTGATGCTTTGTCATTCTATGTTACTACCGTGACGGCTACGGCGCTTGACAATTTCACAATTCAGTTGGGGCAGACTAATGCCACTACGCTGACTGCATTCCTTGCTGTTCCAATGACTACAGTTTATACAAACGTGTCTTACACTCCTACTCTTGGAATCAACCAGCACGTGTTCAGCACGATGTTCGTTTGGGATGGTGTTTCAAATATCGTAGTTGAAACTTGTCACAACAACTCTTCGTTTACGAATAACTGCGTATTCCAGTTGACAAATACAACCTACAACTCCAGCGTATATTTATTCCAGGACGCAACAGGAGTATGTTCGAATAACACTGTTAGTGCTACTGCTACCAGCCGTCCGAGAATGATTTTCCGTCGTGCGTTCCCATACGATTACGCATGGACTCCTACATCTTCGCTGAACAACGCGACTATCCAGAGCCCAACTGCTACAATTCCGGGATCGATCAGCTACATGGTTACGCTTACAGATTCTACATCTGGTTGTGTGATGATGGACACAGTTGATGTATTCGCACTTCCTACTCCAACGGTTGCTTTGGGTGCTGATACTGTTATCTGCTCTGGCCAACCTCTTGTACTTGACGGTTCTGCAGGTCTTTACACATACTTGTGGAGCACAACAGATACAACACAGACGATTTCGGTTAACTCATTCGGAACGTATGATGTACTTGTTACTGATACTATGAGTGGATGTGCTGCAACTGATACCATCCTGATCGGTGTGAACGCTTCTCCGAACTTCTCGCTTGGAACCGATGTAACAATCTGTGCAGGTAACCAGTCTACTTTCACCGGACCTTCAGGTGCTTACTCTTACCTGTGGAGCACCGGTGATACAATCGACAACATTGTAACGGGAACTGCCGGAACTTATGATCTATTGGTAACAGACACGGTTACAGCTTGCTTCAGCAGCGATACCGTTGTATTGAACGTGAACCCTGTGCCGGTTGTTGCTCTTGGCGCCGATACTTCTGTTTGCTCTGCAAGCGGATCTTTGATTCTGTCAGGTCCTGCAGGTAACTACACTTACCTGTGGAGCACAACAGACACGACACAGACAATTTCAGTAAACACTACAGGTAACTACAACGTACTTGTTGTTGACACTGCAACAACATGCAGTTCATCGGATTCAATTCAGGTGATCTACAACACATCTCCTGCTGTTGCTCTCGGAAACGATACGACTTTCTGCAGCAACAACGGTCCGATTACTCTCGTTGCTCCTGCAGGTCCGTACAGCTACATGTGGTCTGATATGTCAACAGGCACTACTTTGAACGCCGGTGCAACAGGTAACTATTACGTTGATGTAACAGATTCGCTTTCAGGTTGCGTGTCTACGGATTCAATCATGGTTACCGTACCAATGTCACCTGCTGTTAACTTGAACGACACTGCGTTCTGCGGAACAAGTGTAGTTCTGAATGGTCCTGCAGGTTCTTACATGTACATGTGGAGCACAACTGACACAACTCAGAGCATTACTGTTACCACTTCAGGTACTTACGATCTGACTGTAACAGATTCTGCCAGCGGATGCGTTGGAGCTGATTCTGCTGTAGTTAACGTAAATGCGAATCCGACTGTAACTGCTACTGCTTCATCAATGATGCCTTGTGCTGATGATGCAAACGTGGTATTGACGGGATCACCGGCTGGCGGAACATTTGCAGGTTCTTCAGTAACAGGTAACCAGTTTGACCCTTCAATTGGTGCTGGTACATATTCAATCGTATATAACTACACTGACGTAAACGGTTGCAGCGGTGCAGATACAGTTTCTATCACAGTAAGCGCTTGCGTTGGTATCAACGATCCGTTTGCAGGTGCTGGTATGAATGTATATCCTAACCCTAACAGCGGCTTGTTCACTTTTGCAGCAGCTGATTTGAGTGCTAAGGAAATGACCATCGAAATCGTAACTATCGAAGGTCAGGTTATTAAGTCTGATAAGTACAGCAACGTTCAGGGTAACTTCACTGAAGAAATCAACATGAACGAATTTGCTAACGGTGTTTACTTCATGCGTGTAACTACGGATGGATCTGTATTCACTCAGCGAATTGTAAAGCAGGACTAATCTGAAAGATTAACCTTCAATTTAAAGCCCCCCCAACTTGTTGGCGGGGGCTTTTTCATTCCCAAAAAACACTAATTCAGCATATGGCGCGTTGTATTGCAACGGTGAATTCGGCTCAATTCAGCCAACACCGCTATCTTTACAAGCTGTGAATACACTCACCCGTTTCATATTCCGATCCTACATTCCGCCGTTCGCGCTCACGTTTGTGATTTCCGTGTTCGTGCTGTTTATGCAGTTTCTTTGGAAATGGGTCGACGAACTCGTAGGAAAAGGTCTTGAAGGCAGTCTTGTTGCCGAACTTTTCTTCTATGCAGGATTGTCTGTTGTTCCTCTGGCAATTCCAATGGCAGTGCTTCTCGCCTCTTTGATGACATTCGGAAACTTAGCAGAGAACTACGAACTCGCGGCACTCAAATCAAGCGGGATGTCGTTAGTACGTATCATGCGCCCGTTAATTGTCATTGCTGTATTCACTACAATTTTCGCTTTCATATTTTCGAACTACGTACTTCCTTACACGAATTTGAAGATGTTCTCAACGTTGTATGATATCCGCCAACAGAAACCGGCGCTGAATATCAAAGACGGCATTTTCTATAATGAGATTGATGGATACAGCATACGTATTCAGAAAATTGCTCCTGATAAAGTAAACCTGGAAGGTGTTATGATCTATGATCACACCGATCACATGGGCAATACCACGCTGACTGTAGCTGAAAGCGGGCAAATGTTCATGACGGACGATAAACGTTATCTGGTTCTGGAATTGAAAAACGGCATCTCCTACAAAGAAGTCTGGGATCAGGAAAACGCCAACGCAACGCGTCCGTTCACACGTATTGCTTTCAAAGATCAATTGTTGCGACTGGATCTTTCAGGATTTGAAATGCAACGCACGGAAGAAGATCTCTTCAAGGACAATGACAAGATGTTAAATGGAGAACAACTCCTGGCATACATCGATACATTCCGAATGGAAATTCAGGATGATTTCAATAATTTTTACGGATCGCTCAACAATGCCTACTTCGTTCACACACGCAATTACTGGGCAATCCATGATAGTCTCAAAACACCTGTAGACACCGGATCAATCTTCAGTACGTTCAACAAAGATGAACGCAATCGTATCTACGAAATGGCGCTCAACAATGCCCGTAACTGTCGCGCTAACGGTGAATCTAAGATGAATGAAATCAATGCGCAGGAACGTTCCATCTCACGATTCCAGATTGAGTTCTGGAGAAAATATTCGTTATCGTTCGCGTGTCTGCTCATGTTTTTCATTGGCGCTCCGTTAGGTGCAATCATACGTAAAGGCGGATTGGGAATGCCCGTGGTCTTCTCCATCGTCTTCTTCATCATTTTCTGGGTGATCTCCATTACATTCGAAAAACTGAGCATGAAAGGCGCGCTACCACCGTACATCGGAATGTGGATGTCTTGCATCATTTTCGTTCCGATTGCGGTTATCTTAACACGCAAAGCAACGGCTGATGCCAACTTGTTTGATATTGAGTCGTACATCGATTTCTTCAGAAAACTTTTCAGAAGAAAGATAACGGAAACCAAGCCAGCCAATGCCCCTGAGAATATTACAGATCTGTAATAAACCTCCTGTTCCTCCTCGCGATGGCGGTTGCCTTGCTATGTTGAGAATGACGGAAGGACTTCTTTCCGCAGGATGCTCCGTTCACGTTCTCGCTATTGAAACTGACAAACATCGTTTTGAAAGATCATCTCAGTTTCAGGAATTGATCACACGCACTCGAATGGATGCGCTGTATGTGGACACGAATGTGCGATGGGTTCCGGCATTTCTTTCACTGTTCAAATCCTCTTCATACAATGTCGATCGTTTCTACAGTTTAGGATTTGAATCAAGACTCATTTCTCAACTTGCAGAAAACGAGTACGACATCATTCAATTGGAAAGTTTGTACGTGGCCTCTTACATTCCTGCAATACGCAGAATGTCGAAAGCGAAAATCGTATTGCGCGCGCACAATACAGAAAGTGAGATCTGGAAAAAGTACGCTGAAGAATCGACCGACGCTTTTAAAAAAATCTGGTTCCGCGATCTGGCTCGTAAACTTGAGCATTTCGAAGTTAAAGCCATACAATCCGTTGATGCTGTTGTTCCGATAACTCGGGAAGATGAAGTGCGACTAAAGAAAATGTGTGTTACGTCGAAACAGTTTCATACGTGTACTTTCGCAATGAAAGAAAGCACGCATGAACGCACCGCAACGGAAGAAAAAACAGTTTTTCATATCGGCGCAATGGATTGGAAGCCGAACTATGATGGAGTTGAATGGCTTTGCAATGAAGTCTGGCCACTCGTTCTGAAATCCGTTCCGGAAGCAACACTTCACCTTGCCGGTAAAAGCTTAGATCGGGCCATTGATTTCGGCAACAATATTCATAATCACGGAGAAGTTGAAAGTGCTGCGGAGTTCATGTCGCGGTACAGCATTATGGCCGTGCCGCTGCATTCCGGAGGCGGTGTAAAGATAAAAGTGATTGAAGGCTTGTTCGCAGGGAAGCCTGTAGTTACAACTTCAGTTGGTGCGGAAGGAATTTCCTGTAAGGATGGTGAGGATATAGAAATTGTTCACGATGCAAAATCGTTTGCAGCAAAGCTGATTGACCTGTTGCAGAATCCCGATAAAGCGCGGGCAATTGGTGAAGCCGGAAAAAAAACTGCACAGGAAAATCACGAACTCGGTCGTGTGACACAAAAATTGTGTGATTTTTACAGCAAGTTGATTCACGAATGAGTCGTCAGAAACTGGTATTCCTCACATCACGTGTTCCGTGGCCCTTGGAAAAGGGTGACAAGCTTCGTGCGTGGTATCAGTTGCGTGAACTATCACGTCATTTCGACATTACACTGATCAGTATTGGTGAAGGTGAATTACATCCTGACGCCAGAGCGAACATAGAACCTCATTGCAAAGCCTTTCACGTTTTCTCTATGACGCGCAAAGAAATGATGCGCAACATGTTCAAGGCGGTTTTCACCAAAATGCCAATGCAAGTTGCTTGGTTTTATTCAGAACGTGTTCAAGCCGAAATCGATCGTGTAATTGATGAAGTAAAACCGGATCGTATTTATTGCCAACTGATCCGAACAACGGAATATGTTCGTAAGCGCACAGCTGTAATCCGCATTGTGGATTTCATGGATGTGTTCTCGAAAGGACTTGAAAGACGTTTGGATAATGTCAACATCTTCAAGCAACCTGCGTACTACTTCGAAATGAAGCGTGTTGCGCGTTACGAAGGAGAAATTTTCAGCGAATTCAATCGTCATACTATCATTTCCACTCAGGATCGTGATTTGATGCCGGTACGTCGCCCTGCGGAAATAGTTGTAATTCCCAATGGTGTTGATCTGAAATTTTTTCATCCGCTTCACCGCCATAAAGAATATGATTTGCTGTTTAACGGCAACATGAATTATCCTCCGAACGTGGAAGGTGCAGTGTTTCTGGTTAAAGAAATTCTGCCATTATTATTGAAGCGTTATCCGGGAATAAAAGTTCTTATTTCAGGTGCAAATCCTTCTGCAGAAGTGCGCGCTTTGGAATCAGCAAACGTTCAGGTTACAGGATGGGTTGATGACATCAGAGAAAGCTTTGCACGCTCGAGAATTCTTGTTGCGCCAATGAAAACAAGTATTGGGTTGCAGAATAAGTTGCTTGAAGGAATGGCAATGAAAATTCCGTGCGTTACGACTCCGCTTTCCAACAATGCTTTACGCGCACGTCCGGGAAAACAAATCATGCTTGCTGAAACTCCGGAAGAGTTTGCAGAAGCGATTTCTGCATTGATCTCTCAACCTGCAATGGCAGTATCCATTATCGATGAAGCATGGAAATTCGCGAAAGACTACTACAGCTGGGAACCGCTTTGCGATCGTCTTGCAATTCTTATCGGAAAAGAAGAATGAGATTTAAGCTTCTCTATTATATTTTTCCGTTTGCACTGATTTCTTCGTGCATGTTTACCGATTCACAAGCTGTTCGGAATACTGATTCAGTTAGCAGTTCAAAGGTAACTCGTCAATCATTCATTCGTGATTCTGCGTGTACAGTTGACTCACTCGACATTGTTTTCTACATTCCTGAGAATTGCAAAGCGGAGATTACTAATATACGCCCGTTGAAATCAGACAGCAGCATTGTGCTCGTTTGCGCAGCAACTTTCACACGATTAGAGAATGATGCAATTGATGGTTTGTACGTCGTTCGCGGTAATACACTGAACCGAAAAGTCAACAGAGGACTCGGAGGTGGAATTACCATTCCGAATAACGGAGATGTTTCATCCTGCATAATCGCCGGAACAGAAATGGGTAGCAAACTTGATTCTGCATTCATAGAAAAATTAATCTCAGATTCGGCTTCATTCTTTCAGCAAATTCAGTTGAATCGTGATGGATTGCCATTGGTCTTCCGCAAGGATGTAAGTATGTTTCAACGGAGAGCGATTTGCATACTGCACGGACACGCTGTTATCGTTGAAAGCAGAAATGCCTGCACACTTCAGCAATTTGCTGATGCTTTAGATTCCGCTGGCGCAGATAATTCGATTTATCTGGATATGGGAAGTTGGGATGAAGGCTGGTTTCGAAGGAGAAACAACGAAATTCAGACGATTGGCCTTATCAGAACAGCAACCAAACGTCAATCCAACTGGTTCGTGTACCGTTCCAAAACATGATTGCAATCTGACAATCAGGATGTTTAAGGGTTGATCATGTCTTTATTTTACCGATATTTGATTGACCTATAAACCGACCAATGAAACATTTCCTGTTGATTGCCATAACCGTGATAAGCGCATTTGCTTTCACAGTTGCAAGATCATGGGTAATTCTAAATCCCAACGCTGTGCAAAATGTTGCTTCCTACGAAGCCGCTCTGGACAAAGCTGATCTTGACAAATACCGTTATGTCGACAAGCGCAACACGCTTACATTCGACACCGGTTTGCAAGTGGAATTGCTTTCTGCAAATGAGCTGACTGCAGCGGGACTGCCTGTTAATCTCAATAAAGTTCGAACTGCCGAACCTTCTTTCGACACGAAACCTGTTTTCAGTCTCGGTGCGAATGGAATCATTCTGGAAGTACAAACTCGAACCAAAGTAAAGTAAGCGCACATGAAAAACTTTACTCGGATTATCACGATTTGTTTGTCTTTGTTTGTCGGTAATTCCGTACAAGCACAGGTTGCCAATGATGATTGCTTTGGTGCTACGCCGCTCGGAACACTTGGAACACCTGCCCCATGCCCAAGCGGTATCGGTGCTGTGTCGACTTTCAACAACCTGACAAACGTAAACTCAGTTACTGAAACTCCTTACACCACATTGATCAATTGCCAACCATCCAATAATCCGATGGCTTCACCGGCGACGGATGTCTGGTATTCGTTTGTCAATTCAGGTAACGAAATCAACATCACAATCAACGGCGGTATTACAAATCCCAACATTGCAATTTATCAGGGAAACTGTAGCGGTCTTGTTGGTCGCGGTTGTGCACAAGGGACGGGCGGTACGTTAACGGCGAACTTCGATCAAATGGTTCCGGGTGTTACGTACTACATTCAGATTTCCGGCGGTTCACCTGCGGATCAAGGTGTTTTCACAATGACATTGCAGAACGTAAACAACTGTAACGATTGTTTGCTTCAGTCAAATCTTACTGTGAATCCGGCTCCGACAAACGGGACTTACCAAGGCGGAACAACTGTAACTTTTTGTTACACAATTACAGGATGGGATCAACAGAATACCAACTGGTTGCATGCCGTAATTCCGAACTTCGGAAACGGTTGGGATCTTACTACGCTCACAGGATTAACAGGCGCAACTACTTGCGACGGCGGTCCTGGAGTTTGGCAATGGTTCAACAACGTAAACACGCCCAATGGTAATGGTATTCTTTCAGGATTTTTCTTCGATGGCGATATTGTACAAGGCGGACCGAACGGAAATCCAACGGATAACTTCGGAGATAACTGTAACGGAGTTGTAAACTGGACATTTTGCTGGACGATTACAGCGAAAAACTGTCCTCCCGGACAAACCGGCGATGACCTTGGAATCATTATTGATACATATGGCGATGGAGAAACCGGTAACTGGACAAACATCGCTTGCGTTGCCGATCCTGTTTATCAGTTTAATGCTTCACTGTCATGTTGTGTACTACCGCAAATGATTTCCACAAACGTGAGCTGTTTCGGAGGCAATAACGGAAGTGCCACAGCAACGGCGCAAGGAATTGGTCCGTTTGATTACAGTTGGGTGAATTCATCAAGCACGGTAATACATACTGATATCGGTGTAATGACGCCTTCTACTGCAACAAATCTTACAGCGGGAACATACACAGTAACAGTAACAGACAACAATGACGGTTGCGTAACAACACAAACTGTTACTATTACACAACCAACGCAATTGCAAATCCTCATGGCTTCAACGCCTGCAGGTTGTAATCAATCAAATGGATCTGCTACAGCAACAGCACAAGGAGGTGTCGGCCCCTATGACTATACCTGGACAGATGTAAATAACGTTGTGTTGCAAACTGCGAATAACGTTGCAGGATCGAATACATTGAGCAACGTAGCGCAAGGAACCTATAACGTTGTTGTTACTGATGCGAACGGATGTCTTGCCAATGTTTCTGTGAACGTTGCGGGAGTTCCCGGTAACATGACGAATCAGATGGCTTCTACCAATGAAACGTGTGCAGGCTTTTGTGATGCAACAGCAACTGTTATGGTTAACGGAGGAACAGGTCCATACACATACGCATGGAGTGCCAACGCTGCGAATCAGCTAACACCTACAGCAGGGAATTTATGTCCGGGGACATATACGGTTGTCTTCACAGATGCCAACCAGTGTTCCGACAGTACAACGGTGACAGTTACAGGTCCTCCTGCGGTTACTGCAGTGGCAAGTGCTGTTCCGGCAGCGATTTGTATCGGTCAATCATCAACGCTTAACGTTGTACCGGGAGGAGGAACAGGCAGCGGATATACGTTTGCATGGTTGCCTTCTGGTGGTAATGTACAAAGTCCGAGTGTTTCACCTGTAACTACCACAACATATTCGGTTGTTGTTACAGATGGTAATGGTTGTCCTTCGCCTCAGGCAACAGTTTTGGTAACAGTTTTCGGTCCATTGAATGCGACTGTTCAGGCCAATCCTTCACCTGTTTGTGAGGGTTCAACTGTTACGCTGACTGCAAATGCCAATGGCGGTAACGGCGGTCCGTATACATACACGTGGTTGCCTGCAGGAACAGGCGGAAACAGTACAACAGCAACTGTGACACCAACCGTAACAACAACGTACAGTGTCATCGTGGACGATGGATGTACAACGCCAACCGACACGGCAAGTGTAACTGTGGTAGTGAATCCTAATCCGGTACCTGCATTCACAGGAAATCCGCTGCAAGGTTGTGCGCCATTGTGTGTAACCTTTACAACACCGAATAACCCGACATGGGTAACCTGTTCGTGGTTGTATGGCGATGGAGGACTATCCTCAGGCAACTGCAATCCAACATACTGCTACAACACCCCGGGCTCATACGATGTTACGATGACTGTGACCGATGCCAATGGTTGTACAGGTACTTTAGCGACTCCGGCTTATGTAAATGTTTATCAAAACATTGTGGCAGACTTTACAGCTTCTCCGCAGCCTACAACTATTTTCAATAGTGAAATTACATTTACAGATCTTTCAACCGGCGGACCTGTACAATGGACTTGGTATTTCGGGCAATTAGACAGCAGTTCCAACCAGAATCCTTCATACAGTTTCCCGAATGATGGTCCCGGATGTTACGATGTAATTCTTATTGCAGACAACGCCTACAACTGTCCTGATCGTGACACATTGAACGTTTGTATTGATCCGGAGTTTACGATCTTCTTCCCGAACACCTTCACGCCTAACGGGGATGGAACGAACGACGGTTTCATCGGCGTAGGAGAAGGCATTGCCAAATACGAAATGTGGATTTTCGATCGCTGGGGTAATATGATTTATTACACGGATGATATCACCAAACCATGGGACGGTACGATTCAGGGTAGAATGTGTCAGATCGATACGTACGTTTGGAAAGCCCATGTGACAGATGTTTTTGATAAGAAACATAAGTTTATCGGGCACATCAACCTGATCGAATAAGAATCAACCGATTAATGTTTAGCCCGTAATGAATTTCATTGCGGGCTTTTTTGTGCGATAATAAGGTGGCCACGCTCCAAGGGTTTAACCCCTTGGAAGGTTCGGACCCTTCCGATCTTATCAACAACGTCATCATTTGGAGACGATGGCATTCGCTTTTTTCAGAACTTTAAGGCCAAAGAACTCGAACCTTTATGGGCGAAAAAACGCTGATTCTCGACAATAAACAAGTATCGCAGCGACTCAATCGTTTGGCGTGGCAAGTGTATGAGCAATGCTCTAATGAAACGGAAATCATTGCTGCAGGTATCGGGAAGAATGGATACGTCCTGGCGCAACGCATTGCTAAATTAGTTGAATCTATCTCAAGCCTGAAGGTTAAAGTAACCCGAATTGAGCTCAATAAAGACGAACCGCTCTCTCATCCTATTTCATTAGAAGTTAATGCGGAAGCTTGTCGTGACAAGACGGTACTCGTGATTGACGATGTTTCGAATTCGGGAAAAACCTTAATGTACGGTGTCAAGCCGTTCCTTGAATTTCCTGTGCGTTCCATTCTCACATTGGTTCTTGTGGATCGCGATCACAACAGATATCCTGTCAAGACAAATTTTGTTGGCCTCTCGCTTTCCACAACGCTTCAGGAGCACATTTCAGTAGTACTGAGTGAGAACGGCGATAGCGTTACATTGGATTAATAACGGACAAGTTTGTTGTAATCCACGATCCGCATCAGACGGCAAGAATAATCTTCACTTATATCAACGAAAAAGCGGATTACCACTGTTTCAAACAGGAGATAATCCGCTTCTATTATATCTGAGAAGAAACTATTCTTCTTCTTCAGTAGCCCCTACATTTTCGTACAGGCGAATGAATTCCGCGAGATCAGCAGCTTTGAGATCCCAAGCTTTCACTTTGTATTGTGCTTTCAGGTAATCAGGTTCACGCTCCTGTAAAAGTTCGTGAATCATTGTCCACAATTCATGTCCTTTCTTACCGCCCAATAACGGACGGGTTTCCGTTTCCGGTTCGAGACGTTGAGCAAGATGATCGGTGCTCATTTTCAGATACAGAGTAACTCCTGCATCATTCATCAACTCCATATTTTTACCGAAGCACGGTGTACCACCGCCGCACGCTAATACGAAGTCATCTCCTTCAATTGCTTCAACCAGTTTTTGTGATTCAGCATCACGAAAAACCTTCTCGCCCTCTGTAGCGAAAATTGCAGCAACATCTTTATTGAAGTGTTTTTCGATTTCTTTATCGAGATCGATAAATTTCAATCCGAGTTCAGCAGCGAGTCCACGACCTAAAGCCGATTTTCCTGCTCCCATAAATCCAACGAGAAAAATTCTCATAGTACTTTGTTTTAAATTCTGATTCAATGTTCGATGCTGTAATTCACAGACATCATTTTTCCGTGTTCGAAATAAAAGTCAGCGAATATATCATCAAAACTTACACGACGTTCGCCCCACTCGTGTTGTTCGGTGTCTGTTACATTGAAACCTTTCGATTTCATGAATTGAATTAACTGTTGTTCAGACAATTCAAATATAGGAGTATCGAACATTAAGAGTTGTACAGAGTTATCAACTTCCGCACAAACAAAGTTGAAATCATTCGCCGGATCGAAAAAAAGTGAGAAGCCTTTTTCCCAATAATGCCAAACTTGCGAAACGGAACCGTCAACACCTTCCATTTCTTCTTTCTCATCGGGCTCTCCGAATACCAAGCGACAAACATCGGATCCAGATCCGAAGTCAATTGGTCCAAAACTTTTCAAGGGTACAGCAATCATTGATTTTCATTGACGAATGAGCTGCAAAGAGAAGCAAAAACCCCAAGAAAATGTGGATTACGTGCATAAAATGTGAATAAAGTATTTTGCAGTTTCAATTGTACCTGTATCTTTGCACCCGCGTTTCGAAAGAAAAGCACCTGTTAGTGTAAGCAGGAATGATTCCGTAGCTCAGCTGGTAGAGCATTACACTTTTAATGTAAGGGCCCTGGGTTCGAATCCCAGCGGGATCACCAAACGAAAAGGTTGCCAACGGCAACCTTTTTTTATTTGCAGGATTCGACTTTGCTTCGCAAATATCTCTCGCTAAGGATGTCCTGTGGACATCCTTTATACGCTCGTTCTCCCAGCGGGATCACCAAACAAAGAGGTTGCCAATGGCAACCTCTTTTTATTTGCAGGGATTCGACTTTGCTGCGCAAATATCTCGACTGAAGGGTTTGCACGCTCCAAGGGTGCGAACTGATTTCCTGTAATAAATTCATTGCTACATTCCGGCTAAAAATTTCCTTCCCATTTCTAAGCCGTGCTGATAATCTGTACGGATATCTTCTTTGGAATCTGTATAAACTCCGGCCTTCAAATTCATTTGCGGTGCAATCTGTTGTACATTAATTCCATCAGGAACGTTTGCTAAATAGCGTAACGCGCGGTTATGATTTTCATGATTGGTAGCGAAGACCTTTTTTAATCCGGGTGAGTTTCGGTAATACAGTTCACCGAATTTATCCAGCCACGATTGTTGCTGCTCGCCTGCCGTATCTGTACGAATGAGTGTTACATCGGTCGCGCCTTGCTGTACGACCCATTCAACCGGGATAGGATCACTCCACGCTCCATCCATATATTCCGTATCGTTGAGTTCGTGTTTTCCTTTAGATGCAAACGGGAACGCGCAGGAAGCTATAATTGCATCTTTCCAGTCATTTTTGTCGGGATGATGATAGTGCGGCATTCCTGATTTTCTGTCTGTCATAACAATTGCCACTTTACGATCATGAATACATTGCAGCGCTGTATCATAATCAAAGGGCATGTGTAAATCAGCGATGTCATGAAAAATATCTACGTTGATCAGACTTTGCGATTTCAGAATGCGTACAGGATTCATGTAATCGCGATTGGCAGAAAGAAATTCTATAGCGCGAATGCAATATTGCTTTTGCGAAGCAATGTAATACGACATGGAAATAGCACCGCCTGAAACACCGGCATATATTTGAAATGGATTGTGTTTCGCTTCCAGAAATGCGTCAAGAACACCGGCACTGAATGCTGTGCGGAATCCGCCTCCCTGAACTACCAATGCGTGTATTGACATTGTGCAATAGTAAGCAATTGTGTCAACGGGTTTTATCCCGGTTAAGTTGAAATAATTTTACGCCAAACGGTTTATTCAGTTGAATTGAATTGTGAATATCAGATATCAAGTTAACGTTGCAAAAGATTGCTTTTTTTGTGCAAAACTCTGTTCATGTGCTTACTCATTTGCGTACCAAAACCTTACCTTTAACCTTTGATGAATTTCGCGAATCCTTCCTTCCTTTTTGCACTGGCTGCACTGGCGATTCCGATCATTATTCACCTTTTCAACTTCCGGAAATTCAAACGTATTGCGTTTACCAACGTACGTTTCCTCAAGGAAGTGCGGCACGATACCAAAGCACGCAATAAGCTAAAGCATTTGCTGATTCTATGCGCACGCTTGCTGGCGGTTTTCTTCCTTGTCATGGCATTTGCTCAGCCGTTTATTCCTCAGGAAAACGCAACCGTACGCAAAGGCGACAAAGCTATCAGTATATGGATCGATAATTCGTTCAGCATGGACGCTGTTGGAACGAACGGTTCTCTCCTCGATGAAATAAAGAAAGATGCGCGTGAAATTGTAGCCGCTTACAGTGTTACAGATCGCTTCCAATTGCTCACCAACGACTTCGAGGGACGTCATCAGCGATTTGTAACAAAGGAAGAGTTTTTGGAATTGCTCGAAGAAGTAAAACCTTCTCCGGCTGTACGCACTGTTTCAGAAGTGGTTCGTCGTCAGCGCGACTTGCTGAAAACAACCAACGATATTCCGGATGAGAATAAAGAATGTTTTCTGCTTTCTGATTTTCAGCAAACCATTTGCGATTACGGAAGAATCGACAAAGACACTTCCATTCGCTACAGAGAAATTATTGCTTCGGCGCAGAACAGAAACAATCTGTACATCGATTCCGTTTGGTTTGAAAGTCCTGTACGGAAAATTGATCAGCCGGAAGCCATGCACGTGCGTATTCGCTCACGATCAGAATCGGACATGGAAAATGTTCCCATGCGTTTGTACATCAACGGTCAGGCGAAAACACCTGCCAGTTTCAGTGTGGAAGCAAACGGTGTAACGGATACCGTGTTGTTTTTCACTGTGCGTGAACCCGGCTTACAGCAAGGAATGATCGAGATCAACGATTATCCTGTGACCTTCGATGATCGCTTCTATTTTTCATTCAACGTGCTGAAAAATATTCCTGTTTTGAGCATTGAACCGTCGTCGGTAATGAATCCTGCGGGAACAGAACCACATTATCTGAAGACACTTTTCGGAACGGACTCTGCGTTCGTATTTACCGAAGCAGAAGAAGGAAAAGTAGATTATACTTCTTTCGCGTCGTACAATTTCATTGTTGTAAACGGGTTGCGCGAAATTTCTTCAGGACTTGCTGCAGAACTGAAAAAGTTTGTGGATAATGGCGGCAGCCTCATGATTTTCCCGGGCTCGAATGCAGATGTAACTTCCTACAACGCGCTGCTGAATCCGCTTGGACTTTCAGGATATTCCGCTCTCGATACAACCACGCAATCGGTTGATCATCTCAACTTCGAACATTCGTTATACACCGGCGTATTCGAAAACGTGAACGGTCGCATGGACATGCCTTTAGCTGCAGATCATTATCGTATCCTCTCTTCCACCCGATCGCGCGAAGAAGAGCTCATGCGATTGCGCAATGGCGATCTGTTCATGGCAAGTTATCGCAGCGGAAAAGGCAATGTGTATTTGTCAGCAGTCGGACTTTACGGATCATTCGGAAATCTGCCGCGCCATGCATTGTTCGTTCCCACGTTGTATCAAGCTGCATTGTTCTCTCAGCCTCAGAATGAATTGTTCTACACAATTTCCAAAAGCAAGTCCATTGATCTTGGCAGTGTAACAGGCATAGGCGAAAATCCATTTCACATTACAGATCCGTCCAAAAAATCAGATGTGATTCCTTCGCATCGCGTTCAAGATGGAAAAACATTGCTCGATGTACAGAAGATTGTTCCTGAACCGGGGAATTACTTCGTTACACTCGATGAAAAACTCATCACCGGTGTTTCTTTTAATTACGATCGCAAAGAATCCGACCTGCGTGTTTTCACGAAAGAAGAATTGCAGGCTCAGCATGATGTTGCGGGACTCACCGCATTTTCCATTGTAGACAAAGGTCCGCAAGGACTTACTGTTACACTTTCTGAAAAAGATTACGGTGTGCGTTTGTGGAAAATCTGTCTTTGGTTGACATTGATTTTAATATTGGCGGAAATATTATTGATTCGTTTCTGGCCGACACAACGCAACGTTGACACAACAGCACAAACAGTTATCGCAGGTTGATTATGACTAAAGTTATTCTTCGCGACGCACGCATCATCGATCCCAATTCGCCGCACAACGGCAAGCAGGCCGACATCGTAATTGAAAACGGAATTATCACGCGAATCAGCAGCGCACTGCGCGTAGATGATGCACAGGAAATTACTTCACCTGATCTTCATGTTGCGCCGGGTTTCATGGATCTGCATGCACACATCTGCGATCCGGGAATGGAACACAAGGAAACATTGTCTTCCGCTGCTGCTGCTGCCAAAGCCGGTGGTTTCACTGCAATTCTTGCAATGCCGGATACTGATCCCGTGATTGACAACAAAGCTCAAGTGGAATATATTCTGCGTCGTTCGAAAGATCTTCCGGTGAATATAATGCCGGCGGGAGCTCTGTCAGTTGGGCTGGAAGGCAAAGACATGGCCGAATTGTTCGACATGTATTCTGCAGGTGCCCGCATTTATTGTGATGCAGACAAATCAATTTCACATGCAGGTTTGCTTGTACGCGCAATGATATATGCAAATCAGTTCGGAGGTAAAATCTTTACACGCTGCGATGATAAGACGGTTTCTCATGGCGGTCAGATGAATGAAGGTCCAATGAGCACCATGCTCGGCTTGAAAGGAATTCCTGCACTTGCAGAAGAACTGATGGTAGCACGGAATATTGCGTTAGCGGAATATGCAGAAACTCCGGTTCACTTCATGGCCATCAGCACTGCGAAGAGTGTTGAATTGATTCGCGAAGCAAAAACGAAAGGTTTACAAGTTACGGCAGCTGTACATGCATACAATATTTGCTGGAACGATGAAGTACTTTCTGAATTCGATACGAATTACAAAGTGAATCCTCCATTGCGCAGTGAGACGGATCGTGTGGCTTTGCTGAATGCGATTGCAGACGGCACAATAGATTGCATCACTTCCGGTCACAAACCTGAAGACGTGGAAAGCAAAGTTGTTGAGTTTGATCTTGCTGCTTTCGGTATCACGGGACTTGAGACATGTTACTCGCTTGCAAATATGCCTGATGTTCTGACCCAAGAACAGATCATTCGTGCATTGGCAATTAATCCGCGTCGTATTGCAGGCATTGCAGTTCCTGTGATTAAAGAAGGTGAGAAAGCGGAACTGACTGCGTTCGATCCGAAAGCATCGTGGACTTACACTAAGACTAAGAGTTTATCGAAGAACACACCTTTGTTGGGCAAGAATGTAAACGGCGGAGTTGTTGCAACTTTTTGCTGAATCAGAACGCACCTTTGCGTGAAGTGCTGATCATCACATCCTCACTGACTAGTTTCAGGAATTCCGGTGTGATGTAGAACTCGTAAACATTGTTGTAGATGTTTCCGAATGTGTCAGCGTCATAAATCTCAATATAGATTTCCTCCGTTCTCCATTTCGCGCGCACAGCTTCGGAGTTGAATCCCGGAAGAACAACTGTTCCATCCTTTCGCAATTGCAATGTTTCAGATTTGCCTTTTGTAAAATCGGTGTACAATCCTAATGTATTCGGTTGAAGTCGTGTTACGCCGTTCACCATCACTGTATCAACACACCAAGTGGTCTCGGTCAGAGTTTTCGTTTCCGATTTGTATCCGCTCGTAAACAAGGCAAATGCCAATACCGAGGCAATCACAATGCCAATCAGAAAAGCACGCGCACTCACCTCCTGCTTTCCCAGCCAGGGAATACGGGAAGTGGATTTATCGAAACGTTGTATTACTCCTGAATTATCCCTCATATCACAAAAGTAATCATCAAATCGATTGTATTTCTTAACTGTCTGCTTCCTGTGCATCAACTTAGCTTCATTACGCTTCTTACGAATCAATGCCTGTTTGCGTTTACGGAACTGTGTTTTCATTCCGCGGATGATCGGTGAGTTCGTGCGCCAACGCAACGTAATCGAATGATTTCGTTAAACGCGCTTTACCGAGACGGCGGGACTGTCCGTAACTCAATAACGGAAGAAGAAACAGAATGAAAATAAAAAACCTGCGCACGGACATATAACCGAATACGCAGGTCAAGTTTAAATATGGAAGAGATTATTCTTCGTCAGCTTCCTGAAGGTTGTGATAAACTTCCTGAACGTCCTCGTTCTCTTCGAGTTTGTCCATCATTTTATTGAAGTCAACCATTTGTTCAGGTGTCAGCGTAACATGACTGCCTGCAATGCGCGTAAGTTTCGCTTCTATCACTTCGATTTTCTTTTCCTCGAGGAATTTCTGCATAGCTCCGAAATCGGAAAATCCGCAATACAACATTGCATCATTTTCATCTCCCGGTTCAATTGTTTCCAAACCGGCATCAATTCCTTCCAGTTCCAGATCATCCAAACTTACTCCTGTTGTATTGATACGGAAAACGCCTTTGCGCTCGAAGAGATAATCAGAAGAACCTGTTTTTCCTACAGCACCGCCGGCACGGTCATAAATCACACGTAAATCTGCGATAGTACGTGTAGGATTATCAGTTGCTGTTTCCACAACAACAGTAATTCCGCCCGGGCCTTTTCCTTCGTATGTGATTTCCTCGAAATTGCTTGCATCGTTCTTTCCTGCAGCTTTCTGAATGGCCGCATCAACGCGATCTTTCGGCATATTCACCGCTTTCGCGTTCTGCATCACAAGACGCAAACGAGCATTCGTGTTCGGATCAGGCCCTCCGGATTTTACAGCAATGGCAATTTCCTTCCCGATTTTGGTAAACTGCTTCGCCATTGTGGCGTAGCGCTTGAACATTTTGTGCTTACGTTTTTCGAATACGCGTCCCATAGAATAAATTATTTGTGATGCAAAGATAAAAAATCATAGGGAAATCGGGATTCGGTAATCGGGATAAGGGATTCGGTAATCGGGTACTGGGGATTGGGGATTAGGGATTGGGCAAATGTCTACATTCTCAGTTTCGCTCAGCGACTTGATTTAGATACTTAACGAAACCGTTAATTAGTCGCAGACAAGAAGTGTATTCGATACGAAATTCAGACATTAATTCTTCAGATACGTAACCGCACTCTTTTGATTCAATCATATGATTCATTGTTTCTGCAAGTGATCCACGAGCAATTCTGCAGAATTGAATAGACTCTTTGAAATGGAAACGGCCATATCCCTCAGCAATATTGGCGGATACACTTCGAGACGACCTTGTTATCTGATCGTTCAAATCAAATCGTTCGTGCTTTGGAAAATTCTTGGTTACCTTAAATACAATTCTTCTGATCTCTCTAGCCTTTTGCCACGCTTCTAAACTTTCAAAACCTTCATTCTTACCCATAGTTACTAATATATATTACTTACTAAATAATAAACTAATTATTACAAATATATAAATTGTAAAGTAATCTTGAATGTTCGCAAATCTCTACTCTCTGACATTATTTCCCATTTCCCATTCCCCATTCCCAATTCCTACTTCGGATACTCAACCCTCACATGATAAATACTCCGCAACTTCTTCTTGAAGATTTTCTTAATTGCCGTGATGTCTTTCAGGGTGATGTCCGCATTGTCAAACTGATGCTGATCGGCTTGTTGATCAATGATGCGTTCTACAAGATTATCAATGCTTTCAGCGTCGTAAGATGGCAAACTTCTGGATGAAGCTTCCACAGCGTCTGCCATCATGAGTACGGCTGTTTCTCTGGAATATGGAATTGGTCCGGGATAACGGAACAACTCTTCGTCCACAATGTCTTCAGGCTTGCTCTTTTTGTAAAGCGTCAGGAAATACGCCGTGTTCGTAGTTCCGTGATGCGTACGAATGAAATCAATGATAATGTCAGGCAGCTTCTGTGCTTTTGCTTTCTCTACTCCGCGAATAACGTGAGAGATGATGATGGACGCACTTTCTTCAAATGAAAGTTCATCATGCGGATTCATACCGGTTGCCTGATTCTCGACAAAATACATTGGCATATCCGCTTTACCGATATC
>Ga0172367_10001198_pt1 | contig 38653 bp, 30 predicted proteins | sample Lak10m_FD_114542 | JGI IMG/M metagenome (GOLD analysis project Ga0172367, IMG submission 114542) | Freshwater microbial communities from Kabuno Bay, South-Kivu, Congo - kab_022012_10m | ecosystem: Environmental > Aquatic > Freshwater > Lake | place: Democratic Republic of the Congo: South-Kivu... | reverse complement strand
GGTCGGCCCGACCCTCGCGGCGTTCGGCGTCACCGACGCCCTCGCGGATCCGGAACTCGCGGTGTACGACTCCGCCGGGCGGCGGATCCTGGCCAACAACGACCAAGGCGACCTCCCGGCGTTCCTGGAGTTGGCGACGGCGACTGCGGCATCCGGGGCCTTCGCGCTGCCGGCCTCGAGCCGCGATGCGGCTCTCGCCGTGACGCTGCCGCCCGGCGGCTATTCCCTCCACGTCACCAGCCGCGACGGCAAGGGCGGGGCCGTCTTGGCCGAAGCCTACGAGGCCGATCAAGCCGGCACGCAGGTGGTCAACCTCTCCTGCCGCCTGCCCCTCTCGACCGCGGCCCCGACCCTCATCACCGGCTTCGTGGTCGGCGGCAGTGAAAGCCGCAAAGTCCTCGTGCGCGCGGCGGGGCCGGCGCTGAGTGCGTTCGGCGTCGCCGGGGCGCTGGCCCAGCCCCGCCTCTCGATATACCGGAGTGACGGGACGCTCGTGACCCGCGTGACCGGGTGGTCGGATACCGCCGACGTGCGCGGCGCGGTGGCCGCCACCGGGGCGTTCGCCTTTGCGCCGGGCAGCGCCGACGCGGCGGTGCTCCTCACGCTGCCCGCAGGCGGCTACACCGCCCACGTCGACGGCGGCAACGGCGAGACCCTCGTTGAAGTCTACCGCGTGCCGTGAGGAGCCGCCCGCGCCCGGCTCAACCGGGCCGGGTGCGGGCGCCGGGCGGCGATCCGCTTACTTCTTCGCGTCGTCCCAGCCAGCGTCCTTGATCACCTGCTCGAGGCGGGACCACGGGGCGAAGTCGCGGGCGAGCAGCCCGTGCTTGGTGGCGTAGCGCAGCACGCGCAGGGTCTCGAGGATCTCAGCCTTGCGAGCCTCGCGTTCGAAAGCCGGCAGCGCGGCGACCTCCGTGACGTAATCGACGGTCATGCGCTCGAGCCGGGCGCGGATTTCCGGATCGGGCGCGTACATCAGTGATTCACCGAGACGGAAGGCCTGCTCGCGGGAGCCTGACGCCATGGACGCGGCGTCGGCGCGGATGAAGGCAGCGATCTGCTCGCGCTTGGCCTGCGTCGCGGCCGGCGAGAGGGCCCCGTCGGTGCCGCCCTCCACGGCGCGCGGCGGCAGCGGGCGGTACCAGATGTTGCGGAAGCGCACCGGATTCCCGTGGTCCTGCAGCTTCAGCGGACCCTTGGCCGGCAGCGGACCCACCTTCGTGCGCTTGATGTGCCCGGTCGGGCCCTCAAGGGGGGTGTGATCCTGCACGAGGACGCCATTGCAGAAGACGGTGACGTAGCCCGGATCAAGCACGCGGTCGCCGTCGTACTCCGGGCGCCGGAAGACGATGTCGATGATCTGGAATTCGCCCGGCGGGCGCAGCGCGTTCGCCAGCGGCGGGTTCACCCCGTAGACCGAGGCGGCGAAGCCGTCGGAATAGGTGGGGTTGTCGTAGTTGTCCAAAACCTGAACCTCGACGAGCCCGAGAAGGAAGATGCCGCTGTTGCCGCGGCCCTGACTCCGGCCCTCGACGCGGCGGGGCGCGGCCCACTCGATGCGCAACTGGCAGTCGCCGAACTCGTCCACGGTGCGGATGTCGCCGGTCTTCGCGACGCACTCCAAGGCGCCATCGCGGATGACCCACTTCACCGGGCCGCCTTCCTTGTTGTTGGAGACCCAACGATCGAGCGAGGCCGCCGTCCCATCGAAGAGCACGATCGCATCGGCGGGCGGCTGACCCGGTTGGTCCGCGGTGCTGGCGGTGCCCGGCGCAACCCGCACGGGCTGCGGGCGGTTGCGGTCGTGGATCGCCCACGGGTGCGTGGCATCGGGCGGATCACCGAAGAACGGTGTGCCCACCAGCGGAACCGACGCCGCGGCGGAAGCGCAGGAAACAAAGAGCGCCAGCACGGCGGCGCGGGCAAACGGGGTCAGGGCAATAAGTTTCATCACAGGACCTTCCTTAGCCCGTTCTCCCACGCTGCGGCAATCCAATCCCGGAGGCCCCTGTTTGGGTGGACAAGCGACCCGACATCGTTTCCATGAGACCGTGCCTCCGTCCGGATTCGTCTTCCCCGCCCAGTCGACGCCGTCCCGGGTCTGGTTCGCCGCTGCCGCCGCCGTTTTCGGGTTCGCGGCCCTGCCCGTTTCCACGGCCGCCGCGAAGCCCGCGCCGATTGATTTCAGCCGGCAGGTCCGGCCGATTCTCTCCGATACGTGCTTCCATTGCCACGGACCGGACGAGGCGGGGCGCAAGGCACGGCTCCGACTCGACACGTTTGAGGGCGCGACCCGCGAGAAAGGTGGGCTCGCCGCGATCGTTCCCGGACACAGTGCCGACAGCGAACTGATCGCCCGCCTCCTCAGCACCGACCCGGACGAGGCCATGCCGCCGCCGGAGTCGAAGCGCAAGCCCTTCACTCCCGAACAAATTGCGATCCTGAAGCAGTGGATCGACGAAGGCGCGTCGTATCGGCCGCACTGGGCCTTCCAGCCGCTGGCCCCGGTCGCCGTGCCCGAGGCCAGGACGGAGCCGAACCCGATCGACCGCATCGTCTTCGCCGGCCTCGCGCGCCGCGGGCTTGCACCGCAGCCCGAGGCGGATCGCGATGCCCTGCTGCGCCGGATCACCTTCGACCTCACCGGCCTGCCGCCGACGCCGGCGGAGCTGGCGACATTCCGGAACGACTCCGCTCCGGATGCGCTTGAGCGTACCGTGGACCGGCTCCTCGCCTCGCCCCGCTTCGGCGAACGCATGGCCACGGACTGGCTGGATCTCGCGCGCTACGCGGACAGCTTCGGCTTCCAGGTCGACCGCGACCGCGAAATGTGGCCTTGGCGCGACTGGGTCATCAGGGCCTTCAACCGCAACCTCCCGTGGGACCAATTTGTCACCTGGCAACTCGCCGGCGATCTCTTACCCGGTGCAACGGACGAACAGATCCTTGCCACCGCCTTCAACCGCCTGCACCCGCAGGAGGCGGAGGGGGGTTCGGTTGAGGAGGAATACCGCGTCAATTACGTCAACGACCGCGTAACCACCTTCGGCACGGCGTTCCTCGGGCTTACCCTCGACTGCGCGCGCTGCCACGACCACAAGTACGATCCGATCCCGCAGCGCGAGTACTACTCCCTCTGGTCCTTCTTCCAGAACATCGACGAGGCCGGGCTCTACTCGTACTTCACCCGCTCGGTGCCGACACCGACACTGTGGCTGCCGGACCCCGCGCACCGCGCCCGCTATCAAGCCGCCACCGCCGAGGTCGCCCGGTCGGAATCTGCCCTCGCCGCCGTGCGCGAGAATCGTCGCGCCGCCTTCACGGCATGGCGGCAGGATCCGAACTCAGACCGCACCCTCCTCGCCGGGGAAATCGCCCGCTTCGACTTCGACGCCCGCGAACCCGCCGTTCCCGCGCCCGTCCTCGAGAAAGGCGCCCCCCGGCCCCTTGGCGAGCCCCGCATCGGCGATGAAGTGCCCGACGACGAACCCTTCGCGGACATCACCTCCCGCCTCACCGGCGCCATCCGTTTCGCCAACCGCGTCGCGCCCACGCAGGACGCCACCAGCGCGAAGGACAACGAGTCGGTGCCCGGCCACCGCGGCCTCGGCGTCCGCCTCACCGGCGACCACCCCATCGACACCCGCGTCGGCAACTTCCGCCGCCACGATCCCTTCACGATTTCCCTTTGGCTGCAGACCCCGGACACGAAGGACCGCGCGGTGATCCTGCACCGCTCGCGCGCGTGGACGGACGCCGGCAGCCGCGGCTACGAACTCCTCGTCGAGGACGGCCGCCTGAAGTGGTCGCTGATCCACTTCTGGCCCGGCAACGCCGCCTCGGTCCGCGCCACCACCCCGCTCCCGACCGGTCGCTGGGTGCACGTGACCGTCCGCAATGACGGCTCCAGCCGCGCGGCCGGCCTCAGCATCACGGTCGATGGCGAGCCCGTCGCGGTGGACGTCGTCCGTGACGGCCTGACCAAAGACATCCGTGGCGGAGGCGGCGACTCGCTCGCGGTGGGCGAACGTTTCCGCGACCGCGGCTTCAAAGGCGGCAGCGTCGATGACCTCCGCGTCTTCAACCGCGCCCTGACGGACCTCGAAGTCCGCGAACTCCATCAGCCCGGCTCGTCGGCCAACGCATCCGACGACGCTTGGTTTGAGACCTACCTCGCGCTCCACGACGCACCCTACCGCGTCCGCCTCGCGGCCCTGCACGAAGCCCGCGCGCACGCGAATCGTGTCGCCGTCGAAGCGCGGGAAATCATGGTGATGCGCGAGCTGCCGGAGCCGAAGCCCGCGCACCTGCTCCGTCGCGGCGAGTACGACCATCGCGGCGACCGCGTGACGGCCGACACCCCGGCGGCGCTGCCACCCTTCCCGGCCGATGCGCCGCGGAACCGCCTCGGCCTCGCGCGCTGGCTGACCGCCCCCGACCACCCCCTCCTCGCCCGCGTGACGGTGAACCGCTTCTGGCAGTCGCTCTTCGGCCGCGGCCTCGTCTTCACGGCGGACGACTTCGGCAACCAGAGCGAGAAGGCGGAGTACCCGGAATTGCTCGACTGGCTCGCGGGGGAATTCGTGCGCTCGGGCTGGGACGTGAAGGCCCTCTGGCGGACGATCGTCCTCTCGCAGACCTACCGCCAGCGCAGCTTCGCGAACCCGACGCTGATGGCGGACGACCCGGCGAACCTCTGGCTCGCCCGCGGCCCCCGCCACCGCCTGCCCGCGGAGATGATCCGTGACCACGCCCTCGCGGCGAGCGGCCTGCTCGTCGAGCGCATCGGCGGGTCACCCGTGCCGACATACGATCTGCCCGAGTCGTTCAAGCCGGCGCCCGCCGGCAAGGGAGCGGACCTGTATCGGCGCAGCCTCTACACGTTCTGGCGCCGCAACGGCCCGGCGCCGGTGCTGGAGGCGTTCGACACGCCGAACCGCGTGGTCTGCGTGGCCCGCCGCGACACCACCAACACGCCCCTGCACGCGCTGGTGCTGCTCAACGGCGTCCAGTTCGTCGAGGCCGCCCGCGTACTGGCCGAGCGGCTGCTGCACGACAGCGGCGGTCCCGGTGGAGCCTTCCTCGGCAATGCCTTCGCCCGCCTCTCCGGCCGGGCGGCGGACGCCCGCGAGCGGGAAATCCTCGGCCGCATGTACGCCGAGCAGGAGCAGCATTACCGCCAGAACCCGGCCGACGCGGCGTCCCTCGTCGCCCTCGGCGACACCCCACGGAACCCCGCGATCGATCCCGTCGTCCTCGCCGCGGCCACCACCGTCGTGAACGCCCTGATGAACCACGACACCTTCGTCGTGAAACGCTGAGCCCCCTTTCCCCGTCCGCCCATGAACCAGCCCAACTCCCCGGCCCCGCTCTGCACCGGCTACGCTCCCTGGATGCAGATGAGTCGGCGCGAATGCCTGAACCGCTTTGCCCTCGGCCTCGGCGGCATCGCGCTCGCGGAACTGCTCGGCCGCGGCTCCCGCCTCGTGGCGGCGGATGCGCCCCCGACCGCGCCCGGCGCCGCGACGGCGGCGGCGCTGACCCACTTCGCCCCGAAGGCGAAGCGCATCATCTACCTCTTCCAGTCGGGCGGCCCCTCGCAGCTCGACCTCTACGACTACAAGCCCCTGCTCAACCGCCAGCACGGCCAGCAGCTTCCGGATTCGGTCCGCGGCGGCCAGCGCCTGACCGGAATGTCGGGCAACCAGAGCTCGATCCCGATCGCGGGGTCGCCGTTCCGCTTTGCGCAGTACGGCCAGAGCGGAGCGTGGGTGAGCGAGTTGCTGCCGCACACCGCGAAGATCGCGGATGAGCTGTGCATCGTCCGTTCGATGTACACCGAGGCGATCAATCACGGGCCCGGCGTGACCTTCCTGCAGACGGGCTCGCAGATCCCGGGCCGGCCGAGCTTCGGGTCGTGGCTCGACTACGGCCTCGGCAGCGAAAACGAGAACCTCCCGTCCTTCGTCGTCCTCCTGACGAAGGGCAAGACCGGCCAGCCCCTGATGTCGCACCTCTGGGGCTCCGGCTTCCTCCCGGCCCGTCACCAAGGCGTGCGCTTCCGCTCGGGCGCGGATCCAGTGCTGTACCTGAACAACCCGGCCGGCGTCTCGGCCGGGAACCGCCGCCTCGCGCTTGATCGCCTCCGGGAACTGCACGAGCACCAGTTCGAGGGCACGCCCGATGCGGAAATCACCACCCGCATCTCCAACTACGAGATGGCGTTCTCGATGCAGGCCAGCGTGCCCGAGGTGACGAACCTCAGCCGCGAGCCCGAGAGCGTGGTCCAGGAATACGGCCCCGACGCGCGCACCCCGGGCACCTTCGCCGCGAACTGCCTCCTCGCCCGCCGTCTCGCCGAACGCGGCGTGCGCTTCATCCAGCTCTACCACCAGGACTGGGATCACCACGGCAGCCTCCCCGGCGGCATCCGCCGGGAGAGCCTCCAGACCGACCAGGCGTCGGCGGCCCTCGTCTCCGACCTCAAGCGCCGCGGCATGCTCGATGACACCCTCGTCGTCTGGGGCGGCGAGTTCGGCCGGACCAACTACTGCCAGGGCGTGATGACCGCCGACAACTTTGGCCGCGACCACCACCCGCGCTGCTTCTCGCTCTGGATGGCCGGCGGCGGCGTGAAACGCGGCATCACCTACGGCGAAACCGACGAGTACGGCTACAACGTGGTCCGCGACCCCGTGCACGTGCACGACTTCCACGCCACCCTGCTCCACCTCTTCGGGATCGATCACGAACGGATCACCTTCCGTCATCAGGGACGCTACTTCCGCCTCACCGACGTGCACGGGCATGTGGTGAAGGGCATCCTCGCCTGAACCGGTCCGGATGACAGGCTGGGCCGGCTCCCGGATTGACCCGGCGGCGGCGGAGAGCCGGTCGGCCCGGCGGACACATCAGCTGACCAGCGGCGCGGGCTCGCCAGCCCGCCCCGTCTCGCCATGCTGACTCTCATTCCCCACCCATGGCCTCTTCTCCCTTCTCCCTCGCTGGTCAAGTGATCCTGCTCACCGGCGGCGCCGGCCTCTACGGCCGCGGCCTCTCCGCGCAACTCGCTGAGACGGGCGCCACGCTCGTCCTCGCCTCCCGCAACGTGGAGGCGCTGCGGGTCGTCGCCGCCGAGGAGACGGCGCGCGGCTACACCGTGCACGCACGCGAACTGGATCAGGGAGACGAGGCCTCGGTGCTGCGCCTGCGCGACTCGATTCGCGCCGATTTCGGCCGGATCGACGGTCTGGTCAACAACGCCGTGTCACGCCCGATGAAGAGCGTCCAGGCACCGCTCTCCGAATGGGAGTCCTCGATGCGCACCAACGCCACCGGGCTCTTCTCCATCACCCGCACCTTCGGCGAGATGATGGTGGCGCAGGGATCGGGCACGATCGTCAACATCGGCTCCATCCAAGGCATGGTCGGCCCTGACTTTTCGCTTTACGAGGGCACCTCGATGGGGGCGATCCCGGACTACTTCTTCCACAAGGGCGGCATGCTCAACCTCACGCGCTACTTCGCCGCCCTCTACGGGCCGCGCGGGATCCGCGTGAACTGCCTCTCGCCCGGCGGCTTCTACAACGGTCAGAACCCGCTCTTCGTCGAACGCTACTGCAAGGCCACCTACCTGCGGCGGATGGCGGATGACCGGGACCTCGGCGGACCGGTGATCTTTCTCCTCAGCGAGGCATCGCGCTACATCACCGGCGCCAACCTCGCGGTCGACGGCGGCTACACCGCGCACTGACCCGCAACGCACGCACGCACGCCCCTCCCATGAAGGTCGCCCTCCTCGGTCTGAGTCATCCGCACTCCGGGATCCTCCTCGACACGCTCGCGGGCCTGCCGGAGATCACCGAACTCTGTCTGTGGGACGCCGACGGGGCGGCGGTGACGCGCCAGCTGGGCTCCCCGCAGCGGAAGGTCATCCAAGTCACCTCGGAGCTCGACTGCGTCCTGTCCCAGACCGACATCGCGTTCGCCTTGGTGTGCGTCCGCCACGATCAGATGTTGGCCGTGGCCGGTCAGGTCATTGCCTCCGGGCACCACCTCATGATCGAGAAGCCGGCCGGACTGAACGCCGCGGAGATCGTGGCGCTCCAGCAGCGGGCCAAGGCGGCGGACCGGGTGGCGTCCGTGCTCTACCCCCGCCGACTGCATCCGTGCATGATCGCCGCGCGCCAGTGGGTCGCGGGCGGCGGCATCGGGTCGCTGCTCACCATGGAGGGTCGCTTTCTCGCGACGCAGGTGCGCTTCCGGGATCCGAGTTCCTGGCTTTTCCGCCGATCGCTCGCGGGCGGCGGCATCCTGCTCTGGCTCGGCTGCCACATGCTCGACCTGCTCCATCACGTGTCCGGCGACGAAATCGTCGAGGTGGGCGCGCGCTTCGCCATCCGCTCGGGCGAGCAAATCGAGGTGGAGGACTGCGCGGCGCTGTCGCTGCGTTTCGCCTCGGGCACGGTCGGGACGTTCCACGCCGGCTACACCCTCGCCTTCAGCGGCTCCGGCTACCTGAACCGCACCGGTTACGACTCCTACCTCGGCTTCAACGGCCGGGCCGGGCGCGTCGTCTGGCCGGACCTCAATCCCAAGCTCTACGTCGAGTCGGCTCCCGCGACCCCGGGCGCGCCGGCGGGGCGCGAGGAGTCCTTCCCCCTGCCCGAGTCATCCGCGTACGGTGGCACGTTCGGCGAGACGTTCTTCCGCCAGTTCATCGCCGCGACGCAGGGACGGGGCGCGCCGCCCACGCAGCTGGCGGATGCGTTGCGGACCGCGCGGGTGATCGAGGCTGCGGAGGAATCCGCGCGCTCCGGCCGCTTCGTTACCGTCGCCTCCTGACGCCTCAGCTCGCCGGGGCCACGTCGGGCAGCCGGTCGACCAGCTCGCGCGCGATCGCCAGCGACGCCGTCGCCGCCGGACTCGGCGCATTCAGCACGTGCAGCGCACGGGGCCGCTGCTCCAGCCAGAAGTCCTGGATGAGCGTGCCGTCGACGTGCATGGCCTGCGCCCGCACCCCGGCGCCGCCCGGCGTGAGATCGGCGGCGGCGACCTCCGGGACGAGCCGCTGGAGGGACTTCACCGCGAGCGCGCGGCTGAGCGAGCGGACAATCTCGTGGCTGCACAGCGCGGGATAGCGCGCCATGAAGCGCCAGAGGCCGGGGAAAGTCAGCGCATCCGCCAGGTCCCGCGGGGAGACGTCACCCCAGGTGTACCCCTCGCGCGCGAGCGCGAGCACGGCATTGGGCCCGGCCTCGACGCCGCCTCCGATCATGCGCGTGAAGTGAACGCCGAGAAAAGGGAAGCGCGCGTCGGGCACCGGATAAATCAAGTGCCGCACCAGTCGCTGGGCCTCGGGACGCAGGAGGAAGTACTCCCCGCGAAACGGCACAATGCGCACCGTCCGCGGAATGCCGGCCAGCTCCGCCACCCGGTCCGAGAACAGCCCGGCGCAGTTGATCAGGAATTCCGCCTCCCATTCGCCGGCCTCGGTGCCGACCACCCAGCCGCCGGCGGTTTCACGGATCGACGAGACCTTGGCGCCGGTGCGCACGTCTCCGCCGGCCGACTCCACCTCGCGCCGCAGCGCGGCACAGACTCCCGCGTAGTCGACGATCCCCTCCTCCGGCACGTGCACCGCCGCCACGCCGGCGGCGTGTGGCTCAATCTCGCGCAGTTCGTCGGGGTTGAGCCGGCGAAGCCCGCGCAGTCCGTTGCGCTGGCCCCGGTCCCAGAGCCGGTCCAGCGCCGGCAACTCCGCGTCCGAAGTCGCCACGACCACCTTGCCGCAGATTTCGTGGGCGATCCCATGCTCGCGGCAGAAGGCGGTCATCAGCCGCACGCCCGACACCGCCAGCCGCGCCTTGAGCGAGCCCGGCTGGTAGTAGAGCCCGGCGTGAAGCACGCCGCTGTTGTGCGTGCTCTGGTGCCGGCCCACCTCGTCCTCCTTCTCCAGCAGCACCACGGAGCGGGCCGGATCGCGACGCAGCAGCTCGCGGGCGACGGCGAGGCCGACGATCCCGCCGCCGATGATCAGGGTGCGCCGACTCATCCCTGCGGCGCGAGATCGATCCAGCGCCGCTGCGCCGAGGCCTCGAGCATGCCGACGCAGGCCGCGACGGCCGCCCGTCCGTCCGCCGCACTACCCACGACGCTCGGCCGCCCCTCGATCGCGTCGATGAACGCCGCCATCTGGTCGCGGTACGCCTGCATCCGCACGTCGGCGAACGCCGTGTCCGCCCCTTCGTGCTTCACCGGCGGCTGGCGGGACATCACCTGCCAGCCATTCGTCTCGTCCGACATCTTGAGTTCCGTGTACGCATCGAGGTCGATCAGGCCCGTCGTGCCGACGATCCGGAAGCGGAATTCCTCGCCCGGGAACGAGGGCGCCGGCAGGGCGCGGCTCGAGTAGAGCGAACCGATCGCGCCCGACGAGAGCGCAAAGAGACCGATCGTGGTGTCCTCGACCGGGATGTCCGGCAGGAACGTGCGCGAGAAGGCGGTCACCGTCACGATCTCCGCCCCCGTGAACCAGCGGATCATGTCGAGCCCGTGCGGGGAGCTGTTGAGCAGGTGGGCCCGGCTGCGCGGGTCGTTCCACCAGGCCCAGTTGCCGCCGAAACCACCGGCCTTGATCGTGCCGGCGTACATCGGCATCGAGATCTGCGCGGTGATCACGCGCCCGATCGCGCCGGAGCGGATGAGCTCGTGGGCCTTGACGTTGTTGACGCGGAAGCGCTGCTGGTAGCCGACGGAGAGGTTCACCTTCGCCCGCGTGGTCGCCTCGATCATGCGGTCGCAATCCTCCGCCGAGGTCGCGAGCGGCTTCTCGACGAGCACGTGCTTGCCCTGCGCCGCGGCGGCGAGGGTCTGGTCGACGTGGCAGTGGTGGGGCGTGGTCACGACCGCCGCGTCGATGTCGCGGCGGCGCAGGAGCGCATCGTCGTCCGGCTCGCAGGCAATGTGGTAGCGTTCAGCGAGGCCGGGGGCGCGGGAACCGCCGGTGACGGCGACGACCTCGGCGTTGGGGAGGCGACGGATCGCCTCGATGTGGGTCCGGCCCATGAAGCCGGAGCCGAGGATGCCAAAGCGGATTTTGTTCATTGGGGTGAAAGGAAGGGGAAGGGTCGGGCGGGCCGGCGGACTCAGACGCGGCCGATCGGCTCGGGCACGGACACGCCGAGCTCGGCGGCGATTTCGCCGAGGCGGTTCCAGAGCTTGACCGGCACCGGGATGCCCGAGCGCAGCCGCTCGGCCTCGCGGCGCCACTCCAGTTCGCCGGCGACGAGGACTTCGTCGTAGCCGAGCGCCGGCTCCGACGCCTTGACGAGGCCGGCGAGGCGGTCCATGCGCGCCTCGAATTCGCCCGGCGGGAGGAAGCGCTTCGGGTCAATCGCGATGAAACTGTGGCTGATGCCGAGCGGGTCCCCGCCGGTGCGGTACACCGGCAATTCGGTGGTCATCGCCCCGCCGCTCAGCCCGGCGCAGAAGATCTCGATCATCGTCGCCAGCGCCGTGCCCTTGTAGCCGCCCGTCGGGGTCGGCTTGCCGCGCTGCGCCGCCAGCGTGTCGGAGGTCGGCACACCATCGGCGTCGAGGAAGCCCCACTCGCGCGGGATGGTCGGCTGGTTGAGGTTCGAGGCGTGGACGAGCTTGCCCAGCGCCACGGTCGTCGTGGCCATGTCGAGCATCCACTTGCCCCGCCCGCCCGCGCCGGGCACCGCGACGCAAAGCGGGTTGGTGCCGAGGATCGGGGTGCGGCCCTGCCACGGCGCGACCGCCGGGCAGGCGTTGCTCATGACGATCGCGATGAACCCCTCGCGCGCGAGTTTCTCGCCCCACCAGGCCCCGGCCCCGAAGTGATTCGAGTGGTTCGCCACGACCACCGCCACGCCCAGCGCCCGGGCGATCCGGATCGCATGGTCGGTGCAGCGGTCCGACACCACTTGGCCAAGGCCGTTCTCCCCGTTGTACCGCAGGCACACGCCGTCCTCACGCTCGACGTGGCCGCTCGCCGGCACGTTGATGCCGCCGGCGCGCAGTTGCTGGATGTACGTCGTGAGCATCTGGATGCCGTGCGAGTCGACACCCCGCAGGTTGGCCGCGACGAGTGAGTCGGCGACCACGCGGGCATGCCCATCGGGCGCGCCGAGGGCGACGAGGAGGTCGCGGCCGATCGCGCGGAGCGACTCCGCGGGAAAGACGACGCTGAGCGGGGCCGGGGACGCGGTCATGGGCGCTGAGCAGAAGCGTTGGCGGCGGCGGGAGCAAACCGATAGGCGTAGAGATGCGCGTCGCGCAGCTCGAACCGCAGGCGCACGGGCTTCCCAGCGAGGGCGCTGAGGTCCGCGCCGGAGAGCCAGGTCACCGGACGCTCGTGCGCATCGCCGAACACCGGCGCGCAGTCATCGAGCGTGAATCCCGGGATGGGACGGCCCGCCTCGTCCTGCAGTTCGACGCGGACGCCGCCCGCGACCGAGCTGGCGAAGTTGAGCGTGAGGGTCTGACCGGAGAAGCGGATCGGCTTGGTCACCAGCTCGCCGCCGGCCATCGGGGCCCAGGCGGAGACGAAGCCGTCGAGCCGGAGCGTGTAACGCCGCAGCACGCTGCCCTGCTCGGACCAGTAACGTTCGACCGCGTAGAAGGAGAGCTCGTTCGGCGCTCCCTCGAGCGCGGAGCGCGTCTCGACGACGTGCCAGGCGACGTACTGGTTGCCGTAGTTCCAGGTGCCGGGACGCTCGATCCCGGGCGGGAGGAACGCCTCGGTCCAGCGCTTGAAGCTCACGCCGTCGCGACTCGCCATCAGCACCGTCTCCGTCAGGGCCGTGCCATAGCGCTCGCTGGCCGACGCGCGCAGCTGGCGGTGCTCCAGCTCGGGCAGGGCCTGCATCGAGGGCGACCACTGGCGCATCTTCTCCGGCGTGGCCTTGCCGCGCGAGTCATCCATCGTGCCCTTCAGCTCGCGTTCCACGTAGCGGGCGGGGAAGCCGATCAGCAAGTGCGGCGCACGGTGGTAGGGCTTCACGGCGTTGGTGTAGAGGTGGGTGGGCGGCGCGTCGGGGAAGACCACATCCGCCTCGTTCTCCCAGTGCAGGAAGTCCTTCGAGGTGCCGGTCCGGATCGAGCGCACGCCGACATAGGGTTGGTCGGAGGAGCCGCGGTCAAAGTAGCGCCAGTACGCCCGGTAGACGCCGCGCTCGCCGTCCCAGAAGGCGAGGTTCTGGGAGTCGAACGCCCCGTTGGTGATCACGGGATGATCCGCCATCGGCGTCCAGTTCAGGCCGTCCGGCGACTTGAAGGCGAGCAGGCCGCGCGGGCCCTCGGGGGTGTCGGAGCGGAGGATGGCCTTGTAGCGGGCATCGGGCGTGGCGGCCGGGTTGTCGTCGCGGAACACCGCCGGATGGCCGGCGTCGACGAACAGGCTGCCCTGTCGTCCGCTGACCATCACGATGTTGTTTGCCCGCGAGCCGTTGAACGCATGCAGGCCGAGCTCCGGCCGGCGCCAGTGAATGCCGTCGGTGCTCTCGGCGTAGGCGCAGAACAGCGGGTGCACCTCGGGCTGCTTGCGGTCCGCCTCCCGGAGGGGGCTGATCTCGTAGGCCTTGAAGTACATCCGGTAGCGGTCGCCGTCCTGGAACACGCTGTGGTAGCCGCTGCCGCTTCCCTCCCACGGGATGTCGTGCGAGAGGCTGATCTCCTGCGGGATCGGCTGGTGGAGCCGGAGCTCCGCGCGACCCGAGAGACGCTCGACCAGCGCCTGGTCAACGAAGAGTTCGCGCCGGGTGCCGATGTTTTCGGCGTCGGCCGCCAGCGCGGACGCCGGGAGCGCCGCCAGCGCCAGGGCGCAGGCGAACACCGTCGTCCACGGACCGCGGCGCCGCCGAGTCGACGCGGATGGCAGCGCGTCGGAACGGGCTGGAGGCAGGAGGGAGGGAATCGGGGAGGATCGTGGGATCGGATTCATGCGCGAGAAGGGGCGGGGAAAGCGGGTCGGCGGAAACGGGGGAACGCGATCGCCCGCCGGAAGCACCACCCCGAGACAACCCCGCGGCGCCAACCGCCTCAATCCCGCTCGTCTGGTAAGATCGCCTAACCGGAAGGGCCATGCGACGCGACCACTGGTGATGCCATCTGACCTGTCCCGGGACCGCTGCCGGCATTGCGGCGGGAGGGTAATTCCGTGAGGCTGAACGCGCGGCCCCTCCCCACGCCGCCTCCTCCCATGCGTCCCTCCCTCCTCCGCGCCCGTCTCCGGCAGGGCCTGCCCGCCCGCCTGGCCTGCATGTATTATCCGACCGCGATGATGCCCGCCCATGCCGCGAAGGCCGGGTTCGACGCCATCTGGCTCGACGCCGAGCACAACACGTGGGACCGGCGCGAGCTGCAGCGGATGATCGCGCTCCACCACCTCGCGAACATCGACTGCGTCGTGCGCACCGGCTCGCGCAACGCCAACGAGCTCTACCATTTGCTGGAGGACGGGGTGACGGCGATCATGGCGCCGTTGGTGAACACCCCCGAGGAGGCCGCCGCCCTCGCCGCCGCCGTCCGCTTCCCGCCGCTGGGCCAGCGCGGGCTTGACGGCGCCGGGCTCGACAACGGGTTCTACCTCCAGAATCCGGCGGCGTATCCCGCCGTCGCCAACGCGGAAACCCTGCTCATCGTCCAGATCGAGACCCCCGAGGCCGTCGCCAACGTCGATCGCATCGCCGCCACCCCCGGCGTCGACGGTCTCTTCATCGGGCCGGGCGACCTTTCCCTCCGGCTGCACTGCACCGCGGACTGGAACCATCCGGTGATGACGGCGGCCGAGGACGCCGTCGCCGCCGCCGCCGCGCGGCATCGCATCGCCTGGGGTCGGCCGGTCGGCAACGCCGAGCAGATCGCCCGCGTCGTCCGCAAGGGCGGTCGCCTGCTCGCACACGGCAGCGACTTCGGCGCCGTCATGAACGCCCTGCCCACGTTCGCAAAGACGCTCGCCGAGGGCATCGCGCAGGGCGGATGAACCCGGCGGGGCGCGCCACCGGGCGGGTGAGTCCATCGGGAACCGGTGTCGCCGGGCCCCAACGGCATCAGCAGGCACGGCCGGAGGCGCGCATCCGTCGACGGACGACGCCGCGCCCGTTCCCACCGTGGCGCCGGGCGGAGTCTCCCGGCTACCAACTCGGCGGCGGCGCCAGCGTGCCCCCAGGCAGGAACGTGGGCATGATCATGTGGGCCCGGGCCGGGACGTGCTGCCCCGCCAGCATGCTCCGCGCGATCCGCACGGCGAGATTGGCCTGCCGCACGACCTGGCGACCGTAGCGGGTCAGTTCCGGCAACCCCGCGTCCACCGCCGGGATCGTCTCGCGGCAGAGCAACGAAATGTCCTCCGGCACCCGCAGCCCGGAGCGCAGGACGTGCGCGAGGACGAGCAGGGCCTCCGCGACGTGGATGCAGAAGATCGCGGTCGGCCGTTCCGGACGGGCCAGCAGGCGGGTGAGCGCGGCGACGAAGCTGGCGCGGGTCGGGCCCGCGATGACCTCCGCGACCTCGATCGGCTCGCGGAGCCGGCGGCTGTAATCGACCAGTCCGTGCAGGCAGGCGAGGTCGCCCGCGAGCGCGCGATGGGGCAGCACGACGGCGACCCGCCGATGGCCGCTCTTCGCGAGGCAGCCCGCCGCGTGCCAGCCGATCGCGTAGTAATTCAAGTCGACGGAGGGCAGCCGGATGCCCTCGTGGCAGGACCCCAGCACGAGCGTGGGCAGCCGCGATGCCTCGAACCAGCGCTGCAGCGAGGCGGAGGCGCTGAGGAGCAGTCAGCAGACGTGGCGGCGGTTCTGCACGAGGTGGGTCAGCCGCACCTCCGGATCGCGCCGGGCCAGGGCGTGGTCGAAGACCTCCTCCCAGCCCACCCCCTGCACGGCGAAGAGCGCGCGCATCTGCGTGATCACCGGATGATCGGCGAGCCCCTGCGCCTCGCGCCGCGCCGGCACCACGAGGCACACCGCCGGCGGCACCTCCTCGCAGCGTTCCCGCCCGGTCGGGCGCACCCGCGTGCGCCGGCCGCGGTGCAGCTCGATGACGCCGTCCTCCGCCAGCCGCGCCAGCGCCGCCCGCAAGCTGGGGCGGCTGATGTTCAGGCGGCGCGCCAGTTCGTGCTCGCCGGGCAGCAGGTCACCCCACACGCCCTGCCGGATCGACTCCCGCAGCGCCGCCGCTGCTTGATCGGCCACGCTGGCGCGGCGGAATTCAGGAAACGTGCCGACGTCGGGTTTCACGGGGGAGCGCGCAAACCTGTCTCTTTTTTTGATATCTTGTCGACTCTTTAGCCCGCGCCGCGCGGGCCTACGGTTTCGGCCCATGACCTCGCCCCTGTCATTGCGTCTCATGTTGCCGCGGCTGCTGGCGGGATTGCTCCCCCTGCTCCTCGCCCCGGCCACCCCGGCGGCCGTCCCCGCGCCCGCGGCGCTGCCCGCCCCCCACGATCTCAGCCCGACGCCGGACCACCCGCGCAGCACCGAGGGGGCGCTCCTCACCCTGCGTTCCGGACGGATCATCTTCCAGTATTCCCAGTTCCGCGAAGGGCAGCACGACCACAGCCCGTCCGCCATCGCCGAAATTCACTCCGACGACGGCGGGCGCACGTGGAGCGAGCCGAGGGTGGTCGTGCCCACCGGCTCGTACCAGAACATCATGAGCGTCTCGCTGCTGCGCCTCGCCAGCGGCCGGATCGCGCGCTTCCATGCCGTCAAGACCAACAAGTGGCTGAGCTGCCAGATCGTGCTCTCGTACTCCGATGACGAGGGCGCAACGTGGACCGCCCCGCGCCAGATCACCGCCGCCCCGGGATACTTCGTGCTCAACAACGACCGGGTGATCCAGACCCGGTCCGGCCGCCTCATCGTGCCGCTCGGCTACCACCGCACCCGCGGCACGGCCGACGAGCGCGACTCCTGGGACGCCCGCGCCATCGCACTGTGGATCTTCTCCGATGACGAGGGGCGGACGTGGCGCGAGGCCGATACGTGGTGGACGCTGCCGGTCGCGAGCGGGTCGGGGCTCCAGGAGCCCGGGCTGGTGGAACTGTCAGACGGGCTGCTCTACACGTGGTGCCGGACCGATCAGGGCGAGCAATGGTCCCTGCTCTCCCGCGATGAGGGACGCACGTGGAGCGCGCCGCAGCTGACGACGCTCCGGTCGCCGACCTCCCCGGCGAGCCTCAAGTTCATCCCCGGCACCCGCACGCTCCTCGCCCTGTACAACGACCACTCCGGCGCCCTCCCCCGCCCGCAGGGCCGCGAGCGCCGCGCGCCCCTCGCCGCGGCCTTCTCCACCGACGGCGCCCAGTCGTGGTCGGCCCCGCAGGTCATCGAGCCCGACCTCACCGGTTGGTACTGCTACACCTCCATTCACTTCACCGAAGACGCCGTGCTGCTGGGCTACGTCGCCGGCAACGACCAGATCGGCCACCTTTCGCGCCTGCGCGTGCGGCGCGTGCCGTTCAGCTGGCTGCAGGTGCCGATCGATGCCACGCCCGTCCGCGGCCGGGTCATCCTGCGCGAGATTCAGGACGCGGACGAGACGTGGGTGAAGATCCACGCCGCCGAGGCGCGGATCGTCGGCGGCGAGGCAGCCGCAGTCCGGCGGGAGTTCCTCGCGCTGGCGGCGCGGGCCGACGCGTACCCGTACCGCGTTGGGATCTGGCGCGTCCTCGCCGGCACCGCGCCCACGCCCGCGGACCGCGCCGCCGCCGTGGCGGAGGTGGTCAAGATCTTCGTCACTCCCGCCTCCCCGGATCGCTCCCAGGCCCTCGAAACGCTCGGCAAGCTCGGGGTCCGGCTCGAGGGCGAGGCCCTGTCCGCCGCGCGGCAGATCGCCGCCTCCGGCCCGGAGGGCCTGCGCGGACTCGCGTTCTGGGCCCTGCGCAACTCCGGGGAACCGCAGGCCCTCGAACAGCTCTGCGGACTGCTGCGGTCCCCGAACGAGACCCAGCGCCTGATCGCCGCCTATGCCCTGCGCTGGATCAAGGAGACCGATGCCGGCGCGCTGCGCCAACTCGCCGCCGCCGCCGCCGCCGAACCCGCCTCCTCGGCCGCCCACCCCTACCTGCAGAGCGCCGCCTACGCGCTGCACGCCGACCCGGCACGCCACGAGGCGTGGCGCACCCGGCTCTTCGCCGTGCTCGAGCAGGGCACCGTCGCGGCCCGCTGGGAGGCCTGCAACGGTCTCCTCAGTCAAGCCCGCCCGGAGGACTTGCCTCGCTACCTGCCTCTGCTCGACGATCCGGAGAGCGACGCCCGCATCGGCGCCGCGATGACGTTCCTCCACCTCGCGGCGCCTCCGCGGACCTGACCTTTCCCCCACGCCCCCCCGACCCCTCCCTCCACCATGTCCCTTCCCCCGCTCTACCCGTCCGCACCGCCGCTCGGCCACATCGCGCTCGGCAGCTCCACCTTCGGCCGCGAAATCCAGGCCGAGGCCGCGTTCTCCCTCATGGACCGCGCCCGCGAACGCGGCGTGATGATGTTCGACACCGCCGCCACCTACACCGCCGGCGCCTCCGAAACGATTATGGGTCAGTGGCTCGCCGACCGCCGGCCCGACCGCGCCTCGCTGATCGTCGCCACGAAGATCTACCCGCCCTACACGCCTGCGGAAATCGACGCGGCGACGGCCGTGAGCGCCAAGCGTCTGGGCGTCGACGTCATCGACGTGCTCTACCTGCACAAGTGGGACGCCGCCGTCACGACGCTGGAGACCCTCCGGGCGCTGAACGCCCTCGTCCGCTCCGGCCGCGTCCGCGCCCTCGGCGCCAGCAACTTCAACGCCCAGCAACTCGGAGACGCCCTCGCGGCCCAGGCCGCCCACGGGCTCGAGCGTTTCCGGCTCCTCCAGAACAACAACAACCTCGCCGTGCGCGACGTGAACGAGGCTCTGGTTTCGCTCGCCCGGGACTACGGCGTTGCGATCGTCACCTACAGCCCGATCGCCGCCGGGTTCCTCACCGGCAAGCACCGCACCGGCGTGGTTCCCGGCTCGCGCTTCGACATGGCTCCGGGCCACCAGCCGATCTACTTCGCGCCGGAGCCGCAGCGCCGCCTCGCCCAGCTGGAGGCGCTCTCCAGCCTGAGCGGCCAGCCCATGGCCAACCTCGCCCTCGCGTGGGCCCTGAACCGCCCCGGCGTATCCACCGTCCTGATCGGCGGCCGCGGCCCCCACTACGTCGATCAGGCATTCTCCGCCCTCGCCATCGACGACCCGGGGCTGCTCGCCGCCCTCGGCGCCATTCACTGACCGCGGACCTCCCCGGACGCCCCCGCCGGGCCATGCCCTTCCCTGCTTCCCAGCGCCTGATGTTCTCGTCGGCTCCACCGAGCGTGGAGGTGGAATCCCATGCCGTCCCGGCACCGGGCCCGCACCAGATCCTCGTCCAGCAGTCCCACACGCAAGTCAGCGCGGGCAGCGAGTCGAACTTCCTTCGCCACGGTCCGGCGTCGTACGGGCTTCCCGAAGCACAGTCCCGGGCGAACATCGGCTACATGGCGGCCGGCCGGATCGTGGCCCACGGCGATGCCGTGACCGGGTTCCGCGTTGGGCAGCGGGTGATTACGACCTCGCCCCATGCCGCCTTCTCGCTCGTCGACGTCGTCCCGGGTGCGGCGATCGACCCGATCCCGGACGGCGTGTCCGATAACGTCGCGGGCTTCGCGATTCTCGGCGACGTGGCGCTGCATGGCGTGCGCCGGGCGGCGCTGCAAATCGACCAATCGGTCGCGGTCTTCGGCCTCGGCGTCGTCGGCCAACTCGTGCTCCAACTCGCGCGGATCTCGGGCGCCTACCCGCGGATCGCGATCGACCTGCTCGACGAGCGTCTCGAGCTGGCGCGGGAGAGCGGTGCGACGCACGTGATCCATGCGGCGCGGGAGGACGTGGTCGCGCGGGTGCGCGAGATCACCGGCGGCGCCGGCGCCGAGGCGGTGTTTCACTGCGCGCAGGCGGCCGCGATCCTGCAGACCACGATGGAGTGCGCCGCGAACCGCGGCTCGGTGATCCTCACCGGCAGCCCGCCCGGCCAGGCCACGATCCGACTCAAGGAGGAACTGCTGCGGAAGGAACTCCGCGTGACCGGGACGTATGAGTCCGGGCTGATTCACCCGCACGTTTACTGGCCGTGGTCGCGGGAGCGCAACCGCCGGGCGTGCCTGCGGCTGATGGCGGAGGGCGGGCTTCGCCTTGAGCCCCTGATCACGCATCGCCTCGCCCCGGCGGAGGCGCCGGCGATCTATCAGCGGATCCTTGCGGGCGCCGAGGGCTGGCTCGGCGTGGTGTTTCGGTGGTGAACCGCTGACCGGGTCGGAGGACCGACCCTCCGACCGCGCCGGAGCGAACCGGCGGAGGACCGGGCAAGAAAAAGGCCGGCCCCCATGGAAGGGCCGGCCGGAAGAGACCGTCGTGCGGAACGGATCAGTGGCTGTAGGAGACCTGCAGGCTGAACGTCCGCGGATCGACGATGTCGGCGAGACCGACACCCTGGGCGCCGACCGCGAACGCCTTGTCGAGGGCGTTGACCACGTCGATGCGGCCCGTCCAGTGCTTATTGAATTCGTAGCCGACAAAGAGGTTCAGCAGCACCTCCTGCTTGAGCTGGAAGACGGACGTACCGCTCTTGGTGACGGGCAGGGGGACGCCGCCGGGCAGCGTCATGCCGCTCATGGTGAACCACTTTCCGCCCGCCTTGTTCGCGCCGCCGCCGAAGTGCAGGCCCTTGACGCCGCTGTCGGGCCGGAAGTCATAGCGACCAAAGACGCTCCACGAACGATCGACGGTGCCGGTGATCTTGCTGCCGTTCTGGTCCTCAACCGTGCCCGAATAGGCCGTGGCGACCATCTGGAGGCCGGGCAACGGGGTGAGGGCGAAGGAAGCATCCCAGCCCTCCGAATTCGTCGAGCCGATCGGGATGAAGTAGTTCAGACCAGCGACGTTCAGGGCCGGGAAGGCCGCGAGGATCGCCTGGTTGGTCAGCTCCATCTTGTACAGGGCGAGCGAGCCGGAGAGCTTGCCGTCGAAGAAGCTGGTCTTGATGCCCACTTCGTTACACTCGCCGAGCACGGACGGCAGCGGGGTGTTGTCGTACTGCACGCCGACGGCCGGGTTGAAGGTCGTCGACTGCGAGGCGTAGAGCGACAGATCGTCCCGCACGCGATAGACGGCGGCCATGCGGTGGAGCAACTCGGTGGCGGCCGAGTTCGTCGAGGTGTACGGATTCCGGAGCGCGAGGTTGGTGTTCTGCACGTTCTCGATGTGCGAGAACGTCAGACCGCCCGCGAGCGTCAGGCGGTCCGGGATCACGTCGAACGTCTGCATGTAGTACCCGTTGGTGACGTACCGGCGAAACCGGCTGCCCGGGTTGGCCGGCGGCCTGTAGTCGTAGACGGACGGGAGCCGGATCGCGTCGATCGCGGCGGCGTCGCCGATGTTGAGGGTGATCGGCGTGCCGATCCAGAAGGCACTCCTGCCCTTCTGGTCATCGTGGTTGAAGCCAAAGGCGGACGTCGCGTTCCGGCCGAGCAGCTTGTAGCGGCCGGAGACGTCGGTCTGGAAGTTGAGGTTCTCCTGCGTGCCGTTGTTGCGGCGGACGGTGTAGGTGACCCTGTTCGTGTTCCAGTTCACGCCCGTGGGGAAGGCGGTGGAGCCGTAGCGGAAGACGTTGAACCACGTCACCTGCGACCTCACCTGCCAGTCGTCCGAGAGGACCTGCGTCCAGCTCAGGCGGGCGTCGTCCTGCGTGTCATCGTCGTCATTGTTGCGGGGACTGCCCTGGTTGCGATGGCCCATGCCGGTGTAGATGCCGCCGTCCGGCGTGAGGATGCCCGTGCCGCCGGGCAGGTACTTGAAGTGCAGCGCGCCGTACTGGACGACGACGTGCGTGTTCTTCCAGTCCAGCGAGAGGCTCGGGAAGATGCCCTCGCGATCGTCCTTGGAGTTCTTCAACGGACCTTGGCCGGACTGCACGACGCCGACCACGCGGGCGGTGATCTTAGCCTCGCCGAGGTTGCCGATCGGCCGGTTGAAATCGAACGTCGTGCGCTGCCGGCCCCACTGCTGGACCTTTGTGTCGACCCGGTAGTGGGTGATGTCCGGCAGCGGTTTCTTCGTCGTCTGGAGCACCAGACCGCCCAGCGAGGCGAGCGGATAGAGCACCTGCTGGGGTCCCTTGATCACCTGATAGGTGTCGATGTAGGTGTTGTCGGAGATGCCAATGCCGGAAGACTGCGGCACGTCATCGGTGTAGGGGTTGCCGATGCGCTGGCCGCGCGACATGATTGCAGGTCCGCGGAAGAAGGGCACGACGCCGGCGAAGGCGAGGACGTCCGACGCGTTGTTCGAGCCGATATCCTTCACCATGTCGCTCGTGAGCACGATGATCTGAGCCGGAAGCCGCATCAGGGACTCGGACGTCTTCAGCGCCGACGCCGAGTTGCCCGCGCTGTAGCCGGTGCCCTGCGTGGTGCGGACTTCGAACGCCGACATCCGGTAAGCGTCCGTCGACCGGTCGTCGGCCGACGACTCGGGGCCGGAACGGGGTGCCGCCACGCCGGAACCGGCGGGAGCGGTTGCCGCCGGGGCGGCGGACGCGACCGGGGCGGCGGCCTCCGCCCTGCTCTGGCCGAGGGCGGCGCGGAGTCGCTCCACTTCCGCCAGCAGCTTCGCAATCTGTTCGTCCTTCTCCTTCAACGCCTGGGCATCCGCTTGCGCGAGGCCCGGCGTGCACATAACCAGCAGCGCGATCCATGCCGAGACGAGGCCCGGTCGCAGGAAGCGGAAGCTCCGCCCCGTCGAGACGCACGTTAAGGGGGTTTTTTGCATGTTTGGGTGGGTCGGAAGAGAATGCCACACACTCCCCGCGACAGAAGACCGGATCGGGTGTTAAATAATTTTACAGGTGGCGAACCGACAGCGACTTTGGTCCCAGCCGCGATCCGGCACGGTGTGCTCCGACGGGCCAGACGGGCCTCCGCCAGCGAGGCGAACACCACGTCCACCCCTGCCCCCCATGCCCCGCCCCGGCGACCGCGGTCGCGACTCTCCCCCATGGTCCACGCAACCGACCGCGACCGGCGGCGGTGCCGCCCGCCCCCCGCAGCGCCCGGCAGCCACGCCACCGGACGGCGCCACCGCCCACGCTCAGGCGCGCAGCGCCTCGGTCCAGGGACGCAGCGGCACCCGGGGCGCAACCTTCGGATTGAAGGGAAAGGGAGGCCAGTGACCCTGCGCCACCGCGGACACCGACGCCACCATCGTGCGCCGCACGTGAGCGAGGGAATCGACCGAATCCGCCCCGCGGTGGGGAGTGAGGATCACTTGGTCGAACTCCCGCAGGGGACTGTCCGCCGGCAGGGGTTCCACTTCGACCACGTCCAGCGCCGCTCCCGCGATCCACTTCTCCCGCAGCGCCCGCACCAGCGCCGCCTCGTCCACGATCGGCCCGCGGCTGGTGTTCACCAGCAGGGAGGTCGGCTTCATCCGCCGGAACGCGGCTTCATTGATCAGTCCGCGCGTCTGGGGAGAAAGCGGCACGTGAACCGACACGAGGTCCGCCTCCGCCAGCAACTGCTCGAGGGACACGAGGTCCACGCCCGGCTCGGGCGAGGGTCCCGGCAGGTATGGATCGGCGGCGATCAGGCGCATCCGGAATCCGCTCATCTTCCGCACGGTCGCACGGGCAATGCGCCCGAGCCCGACGAAACCGAGCGTGAGTTCGCTCAGGCGGCGCAGCGGCCGCGTACCCACAAAGCCGGTCCAGCGGCCCGCATGGACGTGACGGTCCATCGACACCACCTGCCGCGCCGCCCCGACGATGAGCGCGACGGCGTGATCGGACACCTCCTCCGTGCAGAAGTCGGCCGCGTTGGCGACGACGATCCCCGCCCGCGTCGCCGCCGCCACGTCGACGTTGTCCACGCCCACCGCATACTTCGCGATCAGCCGGCACCGCGCCGGCAGCGCCTCAATCACCCGCGCCGTCATCGGCGTCTTCGTCCCCTCGAGAAACACGGCGTCCACGTCGGCGCAGGCCGCGATGATTTCGTCCTCGGTGACCGACTTCCGCAGGACCAGTTCAATGCCCAGCGGCGCGAGGCGGTCACGCTCGTAGGCGTAGTCGAAGTTACAGTCGATGTTCACCACGCGGAAGGGGGCAGCCATGCACCGACGCTGCGCGAAGGAGCCGCCGGGGGGGAGCGGAAAGCACGTGTCACTTTTCCTGATAGGCTGCATCCCCGATCGACCGCCGCCACCCGCGGCGCCGCCGGTGGTCACACCCGTTCACCAGCGGATCCCGTTTGTCCTGCCTCCGTCCACACCGTCACGTTCTTCGGCGTGGACGCCATCGCCGCCGACCGACCCTCGCTCCGGCCTTCCGCGGACCCCGGCGGGGCCGCCCCGGCGGCCGCCGCCGGTTCAGGGCCGCGCGCGGAAGTGGTCGAGGAGGCGACCGGTGTTGTCGTGGAAGATCGCCTGGATGTCGTCCGCCCCGAGGCGCAGCTGCGTGCAGGCCTCGCGCAGCGCGAGCAACGACTCGATCCCGACGAGGGTCATGCGCGTGGCCCCGGTGGTTTCCGGGTAGACCCAGAGGAACTGGGTGCCGACCGTGACGCAGCGGCCCCGCAGGTGGCTGATCGGGTAATCGGAGCCGAAGAGGATGCGCCGGGGGCCGAAGGTCTCGAGGGCGCAGCGGAAGCTCTCCGCCTCGGTGATCGCCGAGGTATCGACCCAGAGGTTCGGCCGGTCCGCCAGCCGGGCGAGGCCGCGCGCCGTGCGCTGGTTGAACGCGCGCCCGATGTGGGCGAGGACCGCCTGGCAACGCGGGTACTTCGCGCTCAGGCGGCGCAGCGCCTCGCGATTGCCGACATCATCCACCGCCGCGTCCCGCATCAGGTGCAGCATCAGGATGGCACCGTGGCGATCACACAGCTCCCACATCCACTCCGGAGCGAAGTCCTCCACGCCCACCTGGGACGTGTCGGCGCGCGGGACGTAGAAGTGGTACGGCTTGAGGCCGCGGCAGCGTCCGGACGCGAACCCGGGCTCCAGCGCGCGCGGGTCGTCCGCCGGCCCGACGATGGCGAGCCCGTGATCGGATTCGCCGCCGCCCGCCGGGGCCGCCGCGAGTTCGTCGAACATCCAGCGATTGACGGCCGCACGATCGTGCTGGCGGGCGGGAAAGGGGAAAAGGACCGCCTCGGCAAGGCGGCGGCCAGGGAGCAGGAGGTCCATGGCCGCGCGGTACGTGGACGGGGCGAGTCGCCGCCCCTCGAGATGCCGCGCCAGCGTGCCGGGCGCGTAGCCAGAGGGCTCGAGCACGTGCCCGTGCACGTCCCGCACAACCGGGGGAACGAAGCCCTCGACGGCTTCGGCGAGCAATTGGCGGTCGTCGGCATTGAGTTCGGTCTCGATCTTCATGGCATCGCCGAAAGGCGCGGGGGAAAGCCGGAGCTAGCCGTCGCCGCCGGCGCGCGTCAAGGCGGCGAACCACGAATCGGGTTGACCCGGTCGGGTGTCGCTGCGGGAGGTGAGGGGCCGCTCCCCGCTCGCCCCGCGCGTCCGGCCGCCCCCGACGTTGGATGCCCCTTGCGGCCGCGCGGCCGGCCGGGGCGAGGCCGCGACCGCTCCCCATTTCATCACCCGATTCCCGCGTGAACCTCCAATCCCCCCGCTACAAGTGGCTCCTCGCCACCGTGCTCTTCGCCGCCTCGGCGACGGCCTACGGTCACCGCAGCGCGCTCTCCACCGTCTTCCCGCTGCTGCGCCAGGACCTCGGCCTGTCCGACCTGCAGCTCGGCTTCATCGGGAGCGCGTTCCTCTGGTCGTACGGCGTCGGCTGCGCGGTCGGCGGTTTCTTCTCCGACCGCTTCTCCCGCAGCCGCATCGTCGTCGGCAGCCTCGCGCTCTGGAGCCTCGCGACGCTCGCCGCGGCCTTCGTGCACAGCTTCGAGCAGATGGTCTGGGCTCGCATCGCGTTCGGGGCGACCCAGTGCTTCTACGCTCCGGCGGCGCTGGCGCTGATCGCGGACCACCATGGTCCCGCGACCCGCGGCAAGGCGATCTCCTCCAACATTTCGGGAATGAGCGTGGGCCTGATCCTCGGGGCGACGTTCGCGGGCATGATCGCGCAGAGCGCCGGCTGGCGCGAGGTGTTCATCGTCTTCGGGATCGGCGGCCTCGTCCTCGCCGGCATCGCGGCGTGGGCGGTCCGCGACGCGGCGCCGAACGACGCGACCGGCGCGGCGAAGGAGGTCTCGTTCTCCCTCGGCGCGAGCATCCGGCTGCTCTTCGGGACCCGCACCTACTACTGCATCCTCGTGCAGGGCATGGCGGCCTCGATGGGCGCCTGGATGTTCTGGAACTGGCTGCCCCTGTATTACCAGGAAACCTACCAGATGAGCCTCGCCGGCGCCGGCTTCTCCGGGACGTTCATGCTGCAGGCCACGGCGATGGTCGGTATCGTCGTCGGCGGCGTGATCGCCGACCGCGTCGGACGCAGGAACCCGCAGCGCCGGCCGCTTGTGATGGCGGGCTTCTACCTCGCCGCCGCGCCGTTCTTCCTCGTCTTCCTCGTCCCGCAGCCAAGCTACCTCGTCATCAGCGTTTGTCTCGCCGTCTCCTCCCTGCTGCGGACGATGGGGCAGGCGAACGAAAACCTGATCATGTTCGACCTGCTGCCGCCGCGCGTGCGCTCCGCCGCCTTTGGGATCTTCCTCTTCGGCAATGTGAGCGCGGGCAGCGTCGCCATCATCGTCGCCGCCTGGATCCGCGGATTTGCGGGACTCAGCACCGCGTTCGCGTGCATCGCCGGCCTGGTCGGGATCTCCGCCCTCGCCGCCTTCATCGCCTACTTCCTCATGCCCGGCGACCTCGCCCGCCTGCCCGCCCGGCTCGCCCGCCTCGACTCGTCCACGCCTTCCCGCGCATAAACGCACCCTCTCCGCTCATCCGTATCTCGCCTCCCATGCCGCACCGCTCCGTGTCCCTGCCCGGCCTTCGCGCCGCGCTCCTCCGCGTGACCTTCCTCCTCGCCGCGGCGGCGGTCATCCTCCCCGACGCCTCCGCGTCGCCCCTGCCGCCAGCCGTCATCCCCGGGAGGATCGTGCTCGATCTTCCCCCCGGCCCCGGCAACCCGCGCAACAGCGAGGGATCGTTCGTCACCCTCCGCGACGGGAGCCTGCTCTTCGCCTATTCGCGCTTCGTGGGCACGTCCTTCGCCGACGAGGCCCCGGCCCGCATCGCCCAGCGCACGTCCCGCGATGGCGGCGAGACGTGGTCGGACGAGAGCTTCATCGAGACGCCCGGCGAGAAGACGGCGTCCAACGTCATGAGCATCACCCTGCTCCGTCTCGGCAATGGCGACGTCGGGCTCTTCTACCTGCTGCGCAACAACTGGCACGACATGCGCATGTACCTCCGGCGCTCCCGCGACGAGGGCCGCTCCTGGGGCGAGCCGGTCTGCTGCACCCCCGCCACCGCCTACTACGTGATCAACAACGACCGGATCATCCGGCTCGCGTCGGGCCGTCTCGTCATCCCGGCCGCCCTGCACCCCGCGCTGACCGACGAGGAAAATGAGCACGCGGTCGACTGGCGCGCCCTCGCGCTGTTCTTCCTCTCCGACGACGATGGCCGCACGTGGCGGCAGGCGCGCGGCGTGAGCACGCTCCCCGTGACCCACACCCGCAGCGGTCTCCAGGAGCCCGGGGTGATCGAGCTTTCCCCCAACCACCTCTGGGCCTGGGCCCGCACCGATCTGGGTCGGCAGTACGAGTTCTTCTCCACCGACGGCGGGGAGACGTGGACCGTCCCCGCCCCGTCGCGCTTCACGTCACCCAACTCCCCGCTCTCGATGAAGCGGCTCGCCTCCGCTCGCTTGTTCGCTGTGTGGAATCCGGGCCCGGCCTACGAGACGCGGCCCGTCCTGCCGTACGGCGGCGACCGCACCCCGCTCGTCGTCGCCACCGGCACCGCGGCCAACGAGCCGTGGACCGCCGCCGCCCTCGTCGATGGGTACGATGGGGTCGACGCGGGCTTCTGCTACACCGCGATCCACGAGCTCAAGGACAGCGTGCTGCTCGCGTACTGCGCCGGGGGTCCGGCCGACCAGCACCGTCTCGCGCGCCTGCGGGTGCGCAAGATCCCGCTCGGCGCCCTGAAGTAAGCGGCGGCCTATCGCGGCAGGGCGCGGCGCACCGCGTCCGCGAACGCGTCGAAGCCGTCCACCAAGGGCGTGCCGGCCTCCCCGGTCATGCGGAGGAGCGATCGCTCGTCCTTGAAACCGGTGCCCGTCACGATGCAGACGATGTTCGCGTCGGACGAGAGTTCGCCCCGCGCCACCGCGCGCTCGACGCCGGCGAGGGCGACCGCGCCCGCCGGTTCGGCGAACACGCCTTCCTCGCGCGCAAGGCGGGCCTGCCACGCCCAGGCTGCCTCGTCGGGCACGACGTGGCCCTGGCCGCCGGTCCGGCGGCAGGCGGCGATCACTTCGTTGGCGTCAAGGATGCCGCCAACCTGCAGGCCGCTGATCGCCGTGGCGGATGTCACCGCCACCGCCTGGGTGCCGCCCGCGCGCAGGACGGAGGCGATCGTGTCGTTGCCCTCCGGCTGCACGCAATGCACGCGCCCGGCCGCACCGAAGGTCTCCACGCCGCGCGCCACCGCGAGCGTGAGCCCACCCGCGCCGGCCGGCACGAAGACATCGAACGGCGCACCGTGGAGCTGCTCCGCGACTTCGTAGCTGATCGTCTGGACACCCGCCATTCCGCGGGGCGAGAACACAAAGGCACTGATTTCGAAGCCCGCCTGCAGCTCCGCCGCCAGGCCGCGCAGGCCGTTCATGACGACCGCGCTCAGCGCCGGCGCCACGCCGAAGTCCCGGATGCGCAGGAGGTGCGCGCCATACGCGCGCATCTGCCGCAGTTTCCCTTCCGGCGCTCCTTCGACGATCGCAAGGAAACACGTCATGCCCGCCCGCGCACAGTAGGCCGCGAGCGCGGCTCCGGTGTTGCCGCTGGACGTGCCGAGGCAGATCCGGCGCCCCTCCCGCCGCAGGTGGGTGATCGCCGCCGCCGCAAAGCGGTCCTTGTAGGAGCCGGTCGGGTTGCCGCCCTCGTACTTGAACCAAAGGTTGCGCAGGCCGAGCGCCGGTCCGATCGTGCGCGAGCGGATGAGCGGGGTGTTGCCCTCGCCCAGCGTCACCGCGTCCGCCTCGGGCGGCCCACCCCACTTGTCCGCGTGCTTCCAGAGGCTCATCGGGCACCTCCCGTCGCCGCCCCGCGCCACGGCCCTTCGCCGCGCGTGACGAAGCCCGTCGCCATCTCCGTCGTGATGCTTCCCTTCGCCGGCACCGTGCGCAGCGCCCCCGGCTCGCGCAGCAGGTCGGGAAAGCGCCCGACCGGCGAGGTGCTCGGCTGCAGGGTGATGATGTGACCTTCGCCCCAGAGCGGATACTGGGAATGCCCGCCGGCGCAGTTCCATGACCACGCCCACGGGAACATCTCCAGGTCCCATTCCATCGCGAAGCCAAGGCCGCGGCGCTCGTTCCAGATGCAGCCCCAGCCCGCCTTGAAATCCGTCAGCTGCACCGAGTGATCCTTCCCGGTGCCGGCCGGCGGCACGATGCTGCAGTCGCGCATCGCCCCGCCCTCGCGCTCAGGGACGTGCGGCCACGTGCCGACGTACCCGGCCTGCAGCTGCAGCGCCTTCGGGTCGTCCGCCTGGAACACCCGCACCGTCCGCGCCGGCGTGAGCAGCCGCGCCCCGTCAAGCAGCGGGCCGCCAAAGGTCGGGTGCTGCAGCCACGCGACCGGCAGGTCCATCGCCGAGCGGTTCTCCAGAGTCTCGCGCCAGACCAGCCACGGGCTGCCCGACTCGAGGATGAGCTCCCGGCGGTACACCAGCGGGGTGCGGATGGAGCGGCCGACGAACGTGACGCTGACCCGGCGGGCTCTGCGCTCGATCTTCTCCACCGGCCACGGCAGGCTCCTCAGTTCGCCGTGCGTGCCGATGGGCGCCCCGAAGTAATCCCCGGCGAAGAAACCCTGCGGCAGCGACACGTACCAGCACCCGTCCATCACGTCGTAGAGGTCGCTCCCGCTCCGCATCGGCTGGTCGAGCACCCGGAGCCGCGCGGGCTGCAGGTACGGGTTGCGCCACATGATGTCGATGCCGCTGGCGCGGTCGACGATCGCGACGATCGCCGCCCCCATGTCGGGCCAGACCGAGACGCTCACGCGGTCGTTCTCGAGCACGAGCAGGCGGCGTTCGCCCTCGCGGGTCCAGCGGACCACCGGTCTGCTCACTTGACCAATGCCCCGGGATTGCAGCGTCCGCGGACGGGCGCTGGGCTTGGCGGTGCGACTCCGTTTCTTCACCTTACGTTTGGCCATGGCTGAAAATCCTTCGAACTTGTCCCACGCTCTCTCCGAACTCCCCGTCGGCTTCCACCGGCGCCGCTTCAGCGCGGAGGGCGGCGTCGGCTTCGACGCCTTCATCTGGCGCGGCGGCCCGGGGCCGGTCGTGCTCGTCAACGGCGCGACCCACGGCGACGAATACGAGGGGCCGACGCTGCTCCGGCTCTGGGCGGATCGCTGGCGCCCGGGCCGCCTCAACGGCACCGTGGTCTTCGTCCCCGTGCTGAACGAAGCCGCGTTCTTCGCCGGCCAGCGCTGCGCACCGGTGGATGGCGCCAACCTCGCGCGCGTGTTTCCGGGCACGGCGGACGGCACGCCGACCGAGCGGCTCGCCCACCTCTTCGACACGCAGCTCCTGGCCCAGTGCACCCACTACGCCGATCTGCACAGCGCCGGTGCGGCGTACCATCTGAAACCGTGGACGGGCTACGTGACGCACCGCGCCGCGATCACCCGCACGCAGCGGGCGATGGCGGCCTGCTTCGACGCCTTCTGGGTCTGGGCCGGACCCTACCTGCCGGGCCGCACGCTGAGCGCGGCGTTCGCCCGGAACATTCCCGCCATCTACGTCGAGTGCCAGGGACTCGGCGGCGTCGACGCCGGCGACCTGCGCAACCTCGACCGCGGCGTGCGGAACCTGCTGCGGTGGGCGGGCGTGACGAAGGGTGCCGCGCCGCGCCTGCGCTCGCAGAAGGTCCGCATCACGCGTGACGTCGACGAGGCGCACTTGCAGGTGCATCACCCGGCGCCGGTCGACGGGCTTTTCGTTCCCCACGCCGCGCTCGACCGCCGCGTCCGCCGCGGCGCGCCCCTCGGCCGGGTCCTGCCCTTGGACGGAACGGATGGCCACGTGGTCCGCGCCGAAAGCACCGGCCGCATCATCCTGATCCGCCGCCAGCGCTCCGTGCGCCGCGGGGACGCCCTCTTCACCCTCGCCCCGGTGTAACCCGCGCCGCGTCATGCGAGCAGGCCGCCGTCGACGACCCACGTCACGCCAGTGACGAACTTGGCGCGGGGCGAGCAGACGAACGCGACCAGTTCAGCCACGTCGGGCGGGGCGCCGAAGCCGAGCGGCGTCTGGTTGATGACATCCGAGCCCGGACCGCCGCTCTTCGCGGCTTGGAGGAGCTTCTCCGAGGTGTCGACCCGGATGTCGCCGGGGGCCACGCCCACCACGCGGATCCGGTCGGCCGCGAGTTCCTTCGCGAGGGACTGCGTCACCGAGCCCAGCGCGGCCTTGGTGGCGGCATAGACCAGCGCCATCCGCTGCGGACGGAAGGCGTTGATCGAGGAAATGTTCACGATGGTCCCGCCGCCGGCGCGCCGGAGGTGCGGCACCACGGCCTGCGCACAGAACAGCGCCCCGCCGAAATTCACGTTCATCACCCGCTGGTACTGCTCCAGCGTCAGGGCCTCCAGGGTGGACACCGCCGGCAGCCCCACAATCGCGGCGTTGTTCACCAGGACGTCGATCCCGCCCAACGCCTCCGCCGCAGCGTCGATGAAGGCGCGACACCCGCCGAGGTCGCCGACGTCGACGCGCAGCGGGATCACCCGGTCGCCGTAGCGTTCGACCAAGGGCGCCGCCACCGCCGGGTCGAGCTGGCCCACCGCAACCCGTCCCCCACGCGCCAGGAACGCTTCGGTGATGGCGCGGCCGATGTTCGTCGCGCCTCCGGTAACCACCGCACGGACCGGCGGTTCGGACAGCAGGGGGCTCGGGGAGGCGGCGGCAGGGGTGGTCATGGGCAAAAACCAGCTTTGACAGGCTGGGGGTCCGTCGCGACAAACGCAACGCCCCCCCGCTGGTGAGCTTGTCAGACCAGTAAGCCCCCACCCCTCCGCTTCACCCCGATGCGACTCGCGATCGATTTCCGACCGGCCCCGGGCGGCCTGTGCCGGGAAGGGTTAGGAGCCCTGCGCGACGTAGCGGTCGACGAAGGCGCGGCACTCGTCGCTCAGCGGGTAGCCGAGGAAGCTGGTGACGCCGGCGAAGAGCCCGCGGCGGACCATGTAGTACTTGAGGCCGTGGAGCCAGCAGGCGATGGTCTCGCCGCCGTAGAGTCCCCAGAGCACGCGGCGGAGTTCGGCGTCGAGAGCCCGCGCTTCGTCGAGGCGGCCGGCGTCGAAGAGGGCGATGAGGCGGTGCAGCATCGGGGCGACCGCGGAGGCGCCGCCGAGCATGAGGTTGTCGTATCCGGCCTCGAGGTATTCGAGGACGCGGAATTCGTCGCCGTTGAAGAGTTGCAGCGCGGGCTTCTCCTGACGGGCGGCGAGGGCGTGCTGGCGGCGGTCCGCCGAGGCCGAGCTGTCCTTCACGAGCACCACCTTGGGATGAAGGTAGACTTCCTTCAGGCGGTTCTCCGGGATCATGATCGGGCGATGCCGGCCGAGGTCATAGATGCCGACCGGGATCGGGGAGGCGTCCGTGCTCTCGATGAAGTGGGCGACAATGCGGTCGGGCGTCGCGTTGAGGAACGTCGCGGGCGCCGCGATGATCGCGATGTCGGCGCCGGCCTCCGCCATGTCCTGCGCGTTCTCGCGCACCCGGGGCATCGAGTTGTCCGACACCTGGGCGCCGATCGTGAGGCGACCGCGCGCCGCGGCCGACGCCGCCTTCACCAGCCGCTTGCGCTCCCTGTTCGTCAGCCAAGGTCCTTCGCCGCAGGAACCGGCGACGAACAAACCGTGCAATCCGTCCGCCACGGCCGCTTCCACCGTCCGCTCCACGGCGGCGACGTCGACGGTGCAGTCAGGCAGGAGAGGCGTGGGAATGGCGGACCAGACGCGATGGGTGCGGGGAGACGGGTTCACAGGATTTCTGAAACGCTCTCGGCACCGCAATCGCGAGAAAAAACGACTGGTCACATTCCATGAACAGCGAAACTCCTTCGTTCGATCTGCCTCGCCGCCAGTCCCTTTCCGCACAGGCCGCAGAGGCCTTGGAGCGCGCCATCGCCGGGGGCACGTGGGAGGACTACCTGCCGAGCGAGCGCCGGCTTTGCGAGCTGCTGCAGGTCAGCCGCCCGACCATCCGCACGGCGCTGCAAATGCTGGCGAAGAACGGCGTGATCGAAATCCGCCAGGGCCGCCGTAACCGCCTCCTCCCCGACGCCCGGCGCGCGCCACACCGCACCAGCCGCCTCGTCGGCATCGTGACGCCCGTGCCGTTCGAGCAGCTGTCCGTCGCCCCCTACAAAATCCTCAGCGAGATGCGGACCCACCTCGCCGAACACGGCTTCACCACCGAGGTGCTGGTCTGCCCGCAAACCGCCGCCGCCTCGTCCCGCCGCCGCCTCGAGGATTTCCTGCGGCGCAACCGCGTGTTCTGCTGCCTGCTCACGTCCGTCAGCCACGACCTGCAGGCGTGGTTCTCCATCCACGCCGTTCCCTGCCTCGTGCTTGGCTCCATCCACGCCGACATCCGCCTGCCGTCACTCGACATCGACTACCGCTCCGTCTGCCGGCACGCCGGGGGGACGCTGCTGGCCAAGGGGCACCGCCGGATCGCTCTGATCATGCCCGACTCCGGGGTCGCCGGCGATCTCGCCAGCGAGGAGGGGTTCCGCGAGGCGTTCGCCAGCCCGAACCACGAGGGCGCCACCCCCATCATCATCCGCCACAACGGAGCCGTGCAGCACCTCGCCCTCAAACTCGACGCGCTGTTCGATGGTCCGCAGCCTCCCACCGCCCTCCTCATCGCCAAGCCCGCCCACAGTCTCAGCTGCCTGATCCACCTGCTGAAGCGGGGCCTGTCCGTGCCGGAGGACGTTTCCCTGATCTGCCGGGACCAGGACCCTCTGTTCGAGAAGGTGAGCCCCGCCGTCTCCCACTACCTCACGCACGACGCATCGTTCGCCCACCGGTTGCTCCGACTCATGCAGCAACTCGTCACTCAGGGCTACCTGCCTCCGGAACCGACGCTCATCTTCCCGAAGCACTTTGTGGGGGGAACGCTCCGGAATTCCCCGCGCTGACCTTCCGCCAGCGGCCAGGCGCCACGCCGAACCGGCCGCGGAAGAGGCGGTAGAAGTGCGAGGCGTCACCGAAGCCCGAGGAGAACATCGCCCCGAGGATCGAGTGGTCACCACTCGCCAGCAGCCTCGCCGCGTGCGCGAGGCGCAGCTCCGCCCCCCACACCCCGCTCCGTCTGCCGCTCCCCAAGCGCGGCTCACCCTGCTGGCTGCGCCTTGGTGCCGTCTTCGACGGCCACGAGGTCCTGACGGACGCTCATCTCGTCTACGACGCCAAGCGGATCCTGCACGTCGGTGGCCCGCCGCCGGCCTACGTGGTCGGCGCCGACCGGACCGAGCCCGACCTGCACCTGCCGCACCACACCGCGCTGCCCGGCCTGATCGAAGCGCACGCCCACCTCTTCCTTGAGGGCGGCGAGCTCGACCCGGCACGGCGCGCCACGTACCTCGGCCTCCACGAAACCGAGCTCCTCGCTCGCGCGCAAACCCGCCTGCCCCGCCTCCTGCGACTCGGCATCCTCGCGGTGCGCGACGCCGGCGACCGCAATGGCGTGGGTCTCGCCTTGCAACGGCGCGATCTCTCCACGTCCCGGGGCGAGATGCCCTACCTCGACAGCCCGGGCGCCGCGCTGCACCACCAGGGGCGCTACGGCTCGTTCATGGGGGAGCCGATTGAGGCTCTGGGCACGATTAAGCAGGCCGTCGCCGCCCGCGTCGCCGCCGGCGCGCACCGCATCAAGCTGCTCGCCACCGGCATCATCGATTTCGAGAAGGGCGCAGTCACGACCACGCCACAGATGCCCGTCGAGGAACTGCCCCGCGCCGTCGCCGCCGCCCACGCCCTCGGCCGCGAGACCATGATTCACTGCTCCGGTCACGACGGCGTGCAGAACTGCATCGCCGCGCGCGTCGACACCATCGAGCACGGGTTCTTCATCGATCGCGATCAGCTCGCGCGGTTGCGCGACCTCGACATCGCGTGGGTGCCGACCTTCGCCCCGGTGCACTTCCAGTGGGAGCAGGGCAAGGCGCTGGGCTGGAGCGAGCCCGTGCGCGCGAACCTCCGCCGGATCCTCGACGACCACGCCGCGCGGCTGCGCGACGCCGCCGAGTTGGGCGTGCGCGTCTTCGCCGGCAGCGACGCCGGCTCCCACGGCGTTCCCCACGGCTACGGCTTCTTCACCGAGCTGGAATTAATGGAGGCCGCCGGACTCCCGACGCTGCAGACGCTGCGCTCCGCCACCGGCGCCTCCGCGGGTCGTCTCGGACTCCGCGAGGGTCAGGGACGGTTGCGCATCGGCGCCCGGTCCCGCTTCCTCCTCACCGAGGCCCCGGTGCTCGAAGGCGTGCGCCACCTGCGGCAGCCGGTCACCGTCGTCTTTGATCACGCCGTGTTCTCCGGCAGGGACTTGGCCAGCAAGCCCGGCCTCTGATTCACCGTCGCACCCGCCGCCGACCACGCCGTCCCCGCCGCCCGCTCCGTCCGCCTTCCATGTCCGCGTCCGTCACCCTCAATGGGCGAGCCCTCTCGCTCACCGCCGGGCAGACCCTCTTCGCCGCTGGCACCGCGGCTGGGATCCTCATCCCGTCATCGTGCCGCCAGCAGGGCCGCTGCCGGGAGTGCCTGGTCGAGGTGACCGCCGGGGCGGCGCTGCTCACCGCCCCAACGGCGGAGGAGCGCGACCTGCGTCCGGGCTTCCGCCTCTCCTGCCGCTGCCATCCCGCCGACGGCGCCGAGGGCACGATCGTCGCGCACACGCTGCTGCGCCCGACGCTGCGGATCGAGGACCGCGCCCTGCACTTGCCGGCCTCGGCCCGCGGATTCGCCCACGATCCCGCGGTGCGCCGCGACGGCGATGCCGTCCTGCTCGACGGCCGCGAAGTCCACCGCGGTCCAGGCCCGATTCTCGGGATCGCGATCGATCTTGGCACCACCACCGTCGCGCTCCGCGTCATCGACCTCGAGTCCACCGCGATCGTCGCCTCGGCCTCCTTCGAGAACTCCCTCGCGACAGCAGCATCCCGACCATCGTGACCGCGATCATCGCGTCCCTCACCACGTTCGACCGACTGGCCCAGGTGCCGTCGAGCACGTGGATGATCCTCGGGCTGGTCATCGGCGGGATTCTGTTCGGAGTTTCTCTTATCCGTAAAATCTGAGAAATCAGTGGGATATGGATTCTCTTCGCGCTGGTTTGCGGCTCGGTGCTCGTGAGTGCGCACTGGGTCTACCACCGGTCGGAACCGGCGGTCCTGTCACCGCTGGTGGACTTCGTGGCGCCGTTCTCCCCCAAGAAGACGGTCCCGAGGAAGTGACTTAACGCTCATCGGGTCAGGCGAGATTGGGATTGGCGGGTCCGGGGGTGCCGCGTACCTCTGACCGTTGCGTATGCCCAAGACACACTCTGACATCGGACTCATCGGACTGGCGGTGATGGGTCAGAACCTCGCGCTGAACATCGCCGACCACGGCTTCCAGATTTCGGTCTACAATCGCACGACCGAGAAGACGGATGCCTTCGTGGCGCAGAACCCGAACACGCCGGGAGGCGTGGTCGGCACGCGCACGCTGGAGGAATTCGTCCGCTCGCTCGCCCGTCCCCGCAAGATGATCATCCTTGTGCAGGCCGGTCGGGCCACGGACGCGGTGATCGACGGGCTGGTGCCGCTGCTGGAGAAGGGCGACATCATCATCGACGGCGGCAACGCGCTCTGGACGGACACGATCCGTCGGGAGAAGGCGCTGCGCGAGAAGGGGCTCCGCTTCATCGGCTCCGGCGTCTCGGGTGGCGAGGAGGGCGCGCGCTTCGGCCCGTCGCTCATGCCGGGTGGCGAGCATGCGGCGTGGCTGGAACTGAAGCCGATCTGGGAGGCGGTGGCGGCGAAGGTCGACGCGAAGACCGGCCGGCCGATCCCGGGTGCCCTGCCGGGCAAGCCGGTCACGGGCGGCGTGCCATGCACGACCTACATCGGCGAGAACGGTGCCGGCCACTACGTGAAGATGGTCCACAACGGCATCGAGTACGGCGACATGCAGATGATCTGTGAGGCCTACGCGCTGATGAACGGCCTGCTCGGGCTGAAGCCGGCGGAGATGGGCGGGATCTTCAGCGAATGGAACCGCGGCGCCCTCGACTCCTTCCTGATCGAGATCACGGCCGACATCCTCAAGCAGCGCGATCCCCAGACGAAGCGAAAGGCCTTTGTCGACGTCGTGCTCGACACCGCGGGCCAGAAGGGCACCGGCAAGTGGACCTCGACCAACGCCCTCGACATGGGCGTGCCGGCGCCGACGATCGCAGAGGCGGTCTTCGCCCGCTGCATCAGCGCGATCAAGGACGAGCGCGTCGCGGCCTCCAAGATCCTCAAGGGCCCGGGCCGCAAGTACCGGGGTTCGAAGAAGGCCCTCGTCGCCGCGATCCACGACGCCCTCTACTGCTCCAAGATCTGCTCGTACGCCCAGGGCTTCCAACTCATGCGCACGGCGCAGTCGGAGTTCGGCTGGAAGCTGAACTTCGGCGAGATCGCCCAGATCTTCCGCGGCGGCTGCATCATCCGCGCCGCCTTCCTCCAGAAGATCACCGAGGCCTACGCGCGCAACCCGAACCTCGCCAACCTCCTGCTCGATCCGTACTTCAACCGCACGATCAAGAAGGCGCAGCAGAACTGGCGCAAGGTCGTCTCCCTCGCCGCCGAGCACGGCGTGCCGGCACCGACGTTCGCGTCGGCGTTGTCGTACTACGACAGCTACCGCTCCGCCCGCCTCCCGGCGAACCTGCTCCAGGCCCAGCGCGACTACTTCGGCGCCCACACGTACGAGCGCGTCGACACGCCGCGCGGGAAGTTCTTCCACATCGACTGGCCCGAGCCGACCCGCCCGCAGCTGCCGGCGTAGGCGTAGGCGGGAACCGCCACACCGGGAGGCGGCAGGACGCCCGCTAGGCCGCACGCGCGGCCGACCACGGGCGGGCACTCAGGGACGGGGTAATCCGCCCTTCCCGAGGCTTGCGTGCGGACGAGACCCCATCGGACCATCACGCACCCCGTCCACGCCCCACCCCGCATGCGCCGCCTCTCCTTCCTCCAGCTTCTTTCGCTCGGATTCGTCGTCGCTCTTGGCCTCGCCAGTCCCGTCTCCGCCCGCGCCGCCCCGGATCCACGCCCGGCTCCGATTCCGCACCGCACCCTCGTCCTCGGCGACAGCATCACCCAGAACGGGCGGTACGTCTCGTTCCT
>Ga0172367_10001197_pt1 | contig 38698 bp, 39 predicted proteins | sample Lak10m_FD_114542 | JGI IMG/M metagenome (GOLD analysis project Ga0172367, IMG submission 114542) | Freshwater microbial communities from Kabuno Bay, South-Kivu, Congo - kab_022012_10m | ecosystem: Environmental > Aquatic > Freshwater > Lake | place: Democratic Republic of the Congo: South-Kivu... | reverse complement strand
TCAACAGGTTTTGGATTAACAATTGCGGTTCTCACCGATCGAATGAGGCGTCCCGGCCTAGTTAAATCTTTGATATTTATGCCCATGGCAATTTCCTTTGTCGGTGCTGGAATTATCTGGAAATTTGTTTATCAATTCCAACCAAATGAAAAATCACCTGAGATTGGCCTACTGAGTCAAATTGCTGAATGGTTGGGATTCATTCCTTCCAATTGGCTATTGGTTACGCCGCTAAATACGCTACTTTTAATTGTTGTTTTTGTTTGGATTCAAACTGGTTTTGCGATGGTCGTGTTATCAGCAGCTATTAAGGCGATTCCTGATGAAATTCTTGAAGCTTCGATGCTTGATGGTGCTAGCGGCTGGAAACGCTTTACTCGTGTAACGGTTCCGATGATCAGAGGAACCGTAATAGTGGTTCTAAGTACGATCACAATCGGGGCGCTAAAGGTTTTTGACATCATACGAACAATGACCGGTGGAAACTTCAAAACAAGTGTTATTGCAAATGAGATGTACAACCAATCATTTCGAGCGCTGAACTATGGAACGGGCAGCGCACTTGCCGTAATTCTCTTTTTTGGGGTCTTGCCATTAGTTGTCTATAACGTTTGGCATTTAAAACGAGAGCAGAGTGAGCGACTATGAAGAATGTCCGGACTCACTTAAGTAGCCCTTGGGCCAGTTTTGCGGCGATTGTTCTCGCCTTGATCTGGACTATTCCAACTCTGGGCCTATTCGTAACTTCATTTAGACCGAGCAAAGGAATTAATACCTCAGGCTGGTGGACAGTTTTCACTAATCCAGAATTCACCTTTACCAACTATTCTCGAGTTTTATTTGAAGGTAGAGGTGCGACTCCTCCTCTAAGTCAATATTTTCTAAATACCTTTGCCATAGTCATACCTTCAACAATTATCCCAATCACAATTGCTATTTTTGCTGCATACGCTATTGCTTGGTTTGATTTCAAAGGTAGAAACGTACTCTTCTTCACAATATTTGCGCTACAAGTTATCCCGCTTCAGATGTCGCTAATTCCACTTCTACAACTGTTTTCTGGAGGATTACACATTGGAACCGTCCCAATTATTCCAAGTTTTGGAATCACCGGCACATTTATACCAATCTGGATGGCGCATACTATGTTTGGATTGCCCTTAGCAATATTCCTTCTACATAATTTCATTGCGCAACTTCCTAGAGAACTTATTGAAGCGGCCCGAGTTGACGGGGCTGATCATTTCAAAGTGTTTCGCCAAATAGTTCTACCTCTCAGCATCCCAGCAATTGCCTCATTTGCGATTTTCCAGTTCCTTTGGACTTGGAATGATCTATTGGTTGCTTTGACATTTGGCGGTGGTAAGCGTGAAATCGCACCGCTGATGGTTCGACTTGCCGAGATGACTGGAACTCGAGGCGGAGATTGGGAGCTCTTAACAGCCGGAGCATTTGTTTCAATTATTGTCCCGGTCGCGGTCTTCTTCGCACTACAGAGATATTTCGTTCGCGGACTACTTGCCGGTTCCGTAAAGGGATAAGAGGGCGGAATATGGCTGAAAAAGTGAGAGCTTTTTCTTTAGATGAGTTACGAAAACGCAAGAGCGTTAAGTGGCGGTTTTACGAAAAGGATGTGCTCCCGTTGCCAGTTGCGGAAATGGATTTCCCAATCGCGGAACCAATAAAGGCAGCTCTTCGGGAGATGATTGATCGTTCAGATGCGGGCTACCTTGGCCCATTTCCAGAACTTTTTGAAGCCTTCCAGAAATTTTCCAATGAGTTATGGCGCTGGAGCCCAGATGTAACGCAGATGCGAACTACAACAGATGTCGGCGTGGGCGTGGTCGAAGTGATGCGCACTTTGATTCAGCCTGGAGACAAAGTACTTCTGAATTCACCAATCTATGACAACATGTGGCGCTGGATTGCCGAAGTTAAAGCTGAATTAGTAGATGTTCCTTTAAAACGTAACCAACTTGAATACTCATTAGATTTAGAAGCTATAGAGTCAGCTTATCGAACCGGAGTCAAAGTTCATTTGCTCTGTAGCCCACATAATCCGGTGGGAATAGTCTTTGATAGAGATTCACTTTCGAAATTAGCTGACCTTGCTCAACATTATCAAGTCATAGTTATCAGCGATGAAATTCATGCGCCACTTACATTTGCGGAACAAAAATTCATACCCTTCTTAAGCGTATCTGATAGTGCTCGGGAAATTGGTATTACCGTAACAAGTGCAAGTAAGACCTTTAATCTAGCCGGGCTAAAGTGCGCTTTGATCATCACTGAAAATGAGCACTTAAAAGAAAAAATTAATGCCATGCCAATCTCTGTGGCTTATCGGGCTTCACTTTTTGGAGCTGCAGCGGCAACGGCAGCGATGTCTGATTCGAAAGAATGGCTAACAGGAGTGCTTTTAACTCTTGATGAGAATCGAAAATTGATTGCAAAGCTTATTGACTCCAATATACCTTCGATTAGATATCGAATTCCTGATTTTGGTTATTTGGCTTGGTTAGATTTAGCGGCTCTGGAATTGGGAGACGATCCGGCAAAAGTTCTCCTAGAGCAAGGAAGATTAGCCGTTAATGGTGGGCATATGTACGGTCCTTCCAATCCATCGTTTATCAGATTTAATTTTGGAACGAGTCCGGAAATAATTACCGAAGCTTTCAATCGAATTTTGCAGACACATGTTTGAAAGTTTTGATACCGTCATAGTAGGTGGCGGGCATAATGGATTGATTGCTGCTTGTTACCTTGCCAAAGCTGGCAAGAAGGTAGCCGTTTTAGAGAAAAATTCTGAATTTGGCGGTGCCACAACTAGCGTGTATGCATTCTCAGGTATTTCCGCAAAACTATCTCGATACTCTTATCTAGTAGCTCTGCTCCCAGACCAGATTGTCGCGGATTTACAAATAAATTTTAAAACTTTAAGCCGAAAAGTATCTTCTTATACTCCGGTCGCAGATACTGGAATTCTAATAAACCGGATATTTGATGATAAGTCACGATCCTCCATAGAAATGTTTGCCGGAAATACCAATGAAGCAGATGGGTGGCAAAAGTTCTATAGCAGAATGGCAGTTTTTGCGGAGCGAGTTGCGCCGACGATGCTAAAACCACTCCCAACAGAGTCGGATATCAGAGAATTGGTGGGTGAAGATCTCTGGGATGAATTTGTTGTTAAACCCCTGAGCAAGACTCTAGATAAGTATTTTGCAAATGATGTGATTAAGGGAATCGTGCTGACTGATGGCTTGATTGGTACTTTTGCTAGTGCTACGGAGAGAGCTGCCAATATCTGTTTTCTTTATCATTTAATCGGAAACGGGATAGGCGAATGGAAAGTTCCCGTTGGCGGAATGGGAGTTCTTGTTAACGAGCTGCTGGCACTCGCGAAATCACTTGGCGTCACACTTATGCCTAATTCGAATATCCAAAAGATAGTAGATTCTGGTGAACACGTAATTGTTGAGACTAATTCGAATAATTTCCAGGCGAGCGTTGTAATTGCTGGATGCTCTCCACACGAGTTGGCTAAATTGACTGGAGATCAACCCCCTAATTCTCTCGATGGTTCTCAACTAAAAATGAATATGGTTCTAACTAAATTACCAAGATTAAGAAGTGGTATCGATCCCAAAGTAGCATTTTCAGGTACTTTCCATATTGATGAGAGCTATCAGCAGCTAGAGGATGCTTTTAGAGAAGCGAACGCGGGAGAAATTCCAGCAGTCATTCCCGCTGAAATGTACTGTCACACCCTTACCGATCCTTCAATTCTCTCGGAAGACCTGCAGAAAGCCGGAGCCCAAACACTCACAGTCTTTGTACTGCATACTCCAGCAGCTCTCTTTGATAAAGACCATGATGCGAGAAAATCTCTAGTTGCCAAGAGAGTTCTAGCTGGATTAAACAGATATCTGATCGACCCCATAGAGAGTTGCCTAGCTTTGGACGCAACTGGAAAACCCTGCATTGAGATCAAGACTCCTCAAGAATTGGAGCGAGAAATCGGACTACCTAGAGGAAATATCTTCCACGGTGATTTGGAATTCCCATGGAAAACCAATGACGATCCCAGGAAATGGGGAGTTGAAACCAAATCGCCTCGCATTTTCATCGGCGGCGCCGGAGCTGTTAGAGGTGGCGGGGTAAGTGGAATTAGTGGCCATAATGCGGCGATGGCTGCACTAGAGAGATTGACGGAAATAAAATAGACTTCTGGCATGAAATTAATTCGCCGCACACTCGCTCTGATTGCGATTCTCGCAGTTGCAATTCGCGGCATCCTCTCTTTCCTGACCTGGTTTGAGAAACAAGAAGAAATTGATTGGTCAGATGAAGAGGATTTAGAAGAAGCAATATGACCTATGCCTACGTACCTGGTACATGTAATCTCGGCAAAGCAGAAATCCGTAGACGCCAATTTGTAGCGCTACTTGGACTTTTCTTCACGATCTCTAGTTTCGCAGGTTTAATTGCAGCTGGAGCAAATCAAAATGCTCGCTTTTCACTCTTCGTACCGCTACTGGTATTTTCGATTGGTTTCATACAATCGAGAAAACGTTTTTGTTTAGCTTACGGGCTAATGGGCACCTTTAATTTGGGCAAGTTAGGTGACTTAACTCGCGTGCAAAGCCCTGAAGACAGGAAAGCCGACCGCAAGACTGCCCTAGGTATTTTGCTCCAGAGCGCTGCCCTGGCCGCGGTATTAACTCTGGTACTCGTCGCAATCCCACTTTAGTTCTCTTATTGAAATTACCCCAAGAGGTGGCTACCGTTTAGCCGACACCTCTGATAACGAATGGGGGAAATGATGGAAATTACGATTCATGCGCGAGGAGTAAATCTCGCAGAAGATTTTTCGCAGATTGCAAGAGAACGGATCGAAAGACTATCTCGCTTCCATGTACCTATAGAACGGGTAGTGGTAGAGGTAATCCACGAAAATAATCCGCACCACGGTAAGAATTCATCTCATCATGTAACAATTACATCGCACGGTGCTGGGCCATTAGTGCGTGCGCAAGCCAGCGCATTCAATGACTTAGCAGCTTTCGATGAGGCGGCTGAAACAATTGAACTTCAGCTTCGCAAAAAACATGAGCGTTCCAAGCAAATCAACCGAGATACTCTGCGAAAACGAAAGACTAACTAACCAACCCTTATATGCTGGAGGCGTCTGCGGTTACTTTTAGAAATTCAATTGCGCTCGCATATTGAGAGTAAAAATCAACATTCCATGAACCTAAATCAGGATTAAAGAAGACCCCATCAATCGGCTCACTTCCGTTCAAATAATTTATGGTTGACGCTGTCTCTGTTACTAATCCCGAAACGTCCTCTCGGCGATCCATTTTTACGCATCCAATATTCTCTTCGAGGGCTTGGTAGATAGTTAAGTCATGGCCTAAGACATCTATCACAGAGAGTGAAATCTCGGAGACGGCCATACCTCTATCCGGTGAATTGGCGGGTAATGTTTTAAATTCTTCGACTTGCTGGCGGTATACATTCCATTGAGCTTTACCGGCAACCTCTTCATCAAGAATTAATTCTCGAACCTCTGCGCAACGGATAGCACTTTGTGATGGTTTGCCGAACGGTCCGTAATGAAAAGTTGCCCAGAGTGCAGCTATCGAGAGTAAAGACGTTATCGGCACAAGCGCCCAGAGAACTATTCGTCCAATCTTCACGCCCCTAGACTAATGGAGAGTTTTGGCTACTTCGAGACGAAATGGTGAGCGATGGAAGAGAAAGGTGAAATCCGCGATTGGATATCGGATCCCAAATCGCTTCATCGAGCGATCATTTCTGGGCGTCGTAAATCACTTCATCCAGCATTTGAAAGAATCGATATTAGGCCAGTAGTAATTCGCGATGAGCTTTTTCTTCAACTCGTATCTCATGATGGAAAGAAAGATCAGACGAAGAATTTAAAGCCTGAAGAATTTGATTTGGAAGAGATTTTGGAGGATGGTTATGCAAACATTCGAATTGAAAGAGCTTCCGAAAATATAGATATTAAAGTTACCAAGAAAGGTAAATTTAGAATTCATCGCAAGGCGCATGAATCGAATCAAGAAATAGACTTGAGTCATAATCGAAACAAGGAGAGACGATTAGAAATAAGTGACCCGATCTTTCATCATTTAGGGATTTCAGATAGAGATGGACGATTAATTCCCCGGCAAAGCGATAAGTATCATCAAGTCGATGACTTTCTTCGAATTATTGATCAAATTATTCCTGAACTTGGCACTGATGCGGTTTCAATTCTCGATTTAGGCTGTGGAAATGCTTATTTGACATTTGCAGTCCACCGGTATTTAACAAAAAAAGGATTAACTGTAAAAGTTACTGGTGTTGATTCACGTTTAGATTCAAGAGAGCGAAATTCCCAAATTTCAAAAGCTGCGGCTATATCTGATTCAGTCTCATTTATTGCCTCCAATATTTCAGATTTTCCGGTAGCGCCCACAACGCTGGTTATTGCCCTGCACGCTTGCGATACGGCCACGGATGATGCCCTCGCATATGCGGTACGGGCCGGAGCTAAAGCTATTTTGGTCTCACCTTGTTGCCATCATGATTTAAATCAACAGATTTCTGCTCCTGATGAACCATGGAAGATTCTCTTCCGCCATGGAATCACGAAAGAGAGGTTTGCGGATCTAATGACTGACTCATTACGCGCGGAGATCTTGCGCCTACTGGGTTATAGAACGGACATCATTGAATTTGTTTCGCTCGACCATACCGCCAGAAATCTCATGATTAGGGCGGTCCGAAGCGAGTCTCTGATTAAGCGCTCCGATTTTCATAATTTTGACGAGCAAATAGAGCGCTGGTCTATCACTCCATACCTATTGCGCGACCTTTCGAGCGAGATTACAGCGCGTCGAAGTAAGGCGCTCAGTTAGGCTTACACCTATGTCTCAAAAAGTCTTGGCAGCAATTCCAAAAGGCGAGCGCGTAGGAATAGCTTTTTCCGGCGGCCTAGATACTTCAGTTGCAGTTGCGTGGATGCGCGAAAAAGGAGCGATACCTTGCACCTACACCGCAGACCTTGGTCAATACGACGAATCTGATATTGCTTCAATTCCAGATCGCGCCAAATCCTACGGCGCTGAACTTGCTCGCTTGATTGATTGTAAATCAACTCTTGTAGAAGAGGGATTTGCTGCGTTGGCTTGCGGTGCTTTCCATATTAGAACTGGCGGCAGGGTTTACTTCAACACCACTCCGTTAGGAAGAGCTGTAACTGGAACACTCTTGGTTAGAGCAATGCTTTCCGATCAAGTGACTATTTGGGGCGATGGATCAACATATAAAGGTAATGACATTGAACGTTTCTATCGATATGGACTTCTTGCCAATCCTAATTTAAGAATTTATAAACCATGGCTTGATAGCGAATTCGTTGCTGAACTTGGCGGTCGAAGTGAAATGTCTAAGTGGCTAACTTCTCGAAAATTACCTTACCGAGACAGTGCGGAGAAAGCTTATTCAACTGACGCAAATATTCTCGGAGCGACTCATGAGGCAAAGGAACTTGAAAAACTGGAGAGTTCCATAGAAATAGTAGAGCCAATTATGGGAGTAAAATTCTGGGATCCTAAAATTTCAATCGCTACCGAAGATGTGAGAATAACCTTCGCCTCGGGAAGACCAGTAGCAATTAACGGAAAAGATCTAGATGCCGTCTCGTTAATCAAAGAAGCTAATCTCATCGGTGGTCGCCACGGACTTGGCATGTCTGATCAGATTGAGAATCGAATTATCGAGGCAAAATCTCGAGGAATTTATGAAGCACCCGGTCTAGCACTTTTGTTTATTGCATTTGAGCGATTACTAACCGCTATTCATAATGAAGACACGCTATCGAACTACGTACAAGAGGGAAGAAAACTAGGTCGACTTCTTTATGAGGGTAGATGGTTTGACCCACAATCTCTGATGCTTAGAGAATCGCTAACAAGATGGGTCGCCTCAACCGTCTCAGGCTCCGTGACATTAAGACTGCGCCGCGGAGATGATTACTCCATCATCAACACTGAGGGAGATGGATTCTCTTACCAACCAGAACGTCTCTCAATGGAACGAACAGAGGGCGCGGCCTTTGGCCCAACCGACCGAATCGGTCAATTGACAATGCGCAATCTCGATATCGAAGATACGAGAGCTCGCCTTGAGGAGTATCGCAAGCGAGGCCAGATAGGTAAAGGAAATTTCGAGCTAGCAAACCCCTCTGATTAATTCGGTTAGACTTATCGGGTTGTTTCCGGGGTCGGTGTAATTCCGAACCGGCAGTTAAAGTCTGCGACCCGCTAGCCGCCAGCTATCGGTGGACTTGGTGAAATTCCAAGACCGACGGTTAAAGTCCGGATGAGAGGGAGCAATCGCGCGATTGGCGCGCGGTTATTTGCGCACCCCGGAAATCTTCCGGAGGGAGCGATGAATTCAACAGAATCGGCAATGCGCCGAGCAGTTGCGCTATCTGAAATCGCTCTGGGAAAAACTTCACCAAACCCAATCGTCGGCGCGGTCATTATTTATGAATCCGGCGAAATAATTTCTGAGGGATTCCATGAAAGCGCCGGAAGTGAACATGCAGAAATCGTCGCGATAAAACGCGCTGGGGCAAAAGCACAAGGTTCGACTTTAGTTGTAACGCTAGAGCCCTGTAATCATTTCGGGAAAACTCCCCCCTGCGTTGAAGCCATAATCAACTCTGGCGTAAAGAAAGTTGTATTTGCCGTAAAAGATCCGAATCCAATTGCCTCCGGTGGTGCTGAAAAATTGAGAGCAGCCGGGATTGAAGTAATTTCTGACGTTTTAACTAAAGAAGTTGAGTTTTCAAATCGAGCCTGGCTGAAGAAGATCAGAACGAATTCGCCCTTTGTTACTCTAAAAATGGCTACCAGCTTGGATGGGAGATCAGCCGCGCCGAATGGAACTTCAAAGTGGATTACAACTCCACAGTCGCGACAAGATGTCGCATATTTGAGAAGCGAGTGCGACGCTATCATCACGGGGACCGGAACGGTTATGTCCGACAATCCAAGGTTATCCGTTCGTGATGTTACTAGAGGCGGTAACAGTTTTGCTCCCGTACGAGTAATCCTAGGTTCGCGCGAACTCTCAAAAGAACTACAGATCTTCAATAACGAAGCTGAAACTATTCAAATTAAGGATAGAGAACTTTCGAATCTTTTAACTTTAGCTAAGGAACGTAATTGGAATCGAATTTTAATTGAAGCGGGTCCTAAATTATCAAGCGCTTTCCTAAAAGCAAATTTAGTTGATGAAGTGATCATCTATCAGGCTCCATCCTTTCTAGGTGGATCCAATACCGCAATTGATGATATTGGGGTTGCAGATTTAACTGCTCAAAAGCGATTCACTATTTCTGATGTGAAGCGCATCCCAGGTGAAGTTGAAAATTTGCGACTACAACTACAAGTGGCAGGTGCATAGTGTTCACCGGACTAATTGAAGATTGTGGCGTTGTTACCTCTATAAAGAGACTTGTGGAATCGGCAGAAATTGAGATTAAAACTGCACTTACTCCTCAAATTAAGGTAGGGGATTCGATAAGTGTTAATGGAACTTGTTTAACCGCAAAAGCAATTTCTCCTAATTCATTTATCGCCGATGTAATGGTTCAAACACTTCGCCTAACTTCATTGTCAGATATTGCAGTAGGCGACCAGGTTAATCTCGAACTTGCCTTACTGAGTGGCTCGCGAATGGGTGGGCATATAGTCCAAGGTCATGTCGACGGAGTAGGCGAGGTAATAGAAAATTCAACTGGCGAGAAGTGGAACAAGCTAGTAATTAGAATTCCGCAACACCTTGCGAAATATGTTGTAAATCAAGGCTCAATTGCTATTGATGGAGTTTCACTTACCGTTGGCGAGATTAAGGGTGATTTAGTGACATTATGGCTGATACCGGAAACTCTTGCGAAAACAAATCTCGATTCAAAATTAACTGGATCTAAATTAAATGTTGAAGTGGATTTACTAGCAAAATATGTTGAACGCTTGATGAAAGCGGGTGAGTAATTTGTCTAGTCAACTAGAAGACGGAATCAGACGTTTTGCACAAGGCGAATTTGTCATTGTTACTGACGATATGAGTCGTGAAAATGAGGGTGATCTATTTCTATTAGCAAGCGCAGCATCAACTGAAAAAATCGGCTTTATGATTCGACACACCTCAGGAGTCTTATGTGTTGCTATGACCGAAACGCGATCAAGAGAGCTACATCTTCCGCTAATGGTTAAGCACAATCAAGACACTAAACGCACTGCTTTTACTGTGACAGTAGATGTTAAACACGGAATATCAACTGGTATCAGCGCAGAAGAACGCGCAAACACAATCAGAGCTTTAGCTGATAAGAAATCAACGGCCGAAGATTTCATAAGACCTGGCCATATATTTCCTCTAATTGCTCATGAAGGTGGGCTTTCAAGTCGACGCGGACATACTGAAGCAGTAATTGAACTTTGCCGACGTGCAAGCCAAGCCTTAGTTGGCGTGATTTGTGAGTTAGTCAACGAAGACGGATCGATGATGCGCGGGGAAGACCTTACGAATTTTGCAAAGAATCACAGCATTCCGATAATTACTATCGAAGAACTCGCCGAGCGTGCCACCAAACAAATGCCCATGCTTTCCAAAATTGATAAGTGGGCGCGACTGCCCAGACCAGGCGGGGATTGGCAAATTGCCACGTTTACCGGGAAAGGTGGAGTTCCGCATGCCGTGTGCACTTTCGGCAACTTTGAGTTAGGTCCACAATTAGTTCGGGTTCATTCCGAATGCCTAACTGGCGATGTGCTGGGTTCACTTCGGTGCGATTGTGGCGAACAGCTCGAAGAGTCCTTTAGATTAATTGAAAATTCGGGCTCGGGTTTAGTTATCTACCTTCGCGAACAAGAGGGTAGAGGAATTGGCTTGGAAGAAAAATTGCGTGCCTATCAGCTGCAAGATGAAGGTTTAGATACGGTAGAAGCCAATCTCGCTTTAGGTCATGAAGTTGACGAACGTGATTTTGTGGATGCAGTAGAAATCGTTAAATCGTTGGGTATAGATGATGTAACTCTATTGACTAACAATCCCGAGAAATTAGCAACCTTCGAGAGATCCGGAATAAAAACTAAGGCTCAACCGCTGCCTACCAAGGCAAACCCTCACAATCTCGCTTACCTTCGAACTAAAAGAGATCGACTTGGGCATATCGTTCTTGAGCAAAACTCGGAAGATAGGATTCGATAAATGTCTGGTAATTCTCCAAGAATAAAAACAAGTGATTTGAGTGGCGCACGAGCGGCGATAATCTCAGCTCGCTGGCATAGCGAAATTTGCGATCAATTAATCCTAGGTGCAAAGCGGGCAATTACCGAGGCAAAAATATCGGATGTATCAGTGCATGAAGTTCCAGGTTCATTCGAATTACCACTTGCAGCTCAATACGTTCTTGAAAATGGCGCAGATATGGCAGTTGTACTTGGAGTTGTACTCAAAGGTGAAACGCCTCACTTTGATTATGTATGTAAAGGAGTTACCGATGGAATCATGCAAGTTTCTCTCGAGCTGGGCAAACCAATTGGATTTGGTGTTCTGACGGTTGAGAATATCGAACAAGCAATTGCGAGATCTGGCGGTCCTGGAAGTAAAGAAGATAAGGGTTATGACAGTGCGATTGCAGCGCTAGAGCTACTTAGACTCCAACGACAATTGGATGGTAGATTCGTACCGTGACTTCGGCTGGTAAGCGGTTTCGTGAGGCTCTCGCCGCAGAATCTCCGCTACAAATAGTCGGAACAATAAATGCCAATCATGCGCTCTTAGCGAAAGCCGCCGGTTTTAGAGCAATTTATCTCTCAGGTGGTGGCGTTTCCGCGGGTTCCCTAGGAATGCCAGATCTTGGAATACTCACACTTGAAGATGTATTAGTAGATGTAAGAAGAATTGTTGCAGTCTGCGATCTTCCGATCCTCGTAGATATCGATACTGGTTTTGGTCCATCTGCTTTCAATATTGAACGAACCATAAAATCTTTGATTTCAGCTGGTGCTGCGGCCGCGCAGATTGAAGATCAAATTTCGGCTAAGCGTTGTGGGCATCGCCCAAATAAAGAGGTCGTAACTCTCGACGAGATGGTCGATCGAATTACGGCTGCATCTAGCGCACGTGGCTCTGATCCCTTCTACATTATTGCTCGAACCGACTCGTTAGCAATTGAAGGCATAGACTCCGCAATAAAGCGCGCCAAGGCTTACGTTAAAGCTGGCGCAGATGCAATTTTTGCAGAAGCTGTGACCGATTTAGATCAGTATAAGAAATTCACCTCAGAACTTTCGGTTCCAGTATTGGCTAACCTAACTGAGTTCGGAATGACGCCATTATTCACAACTGAACAACTAAAATCAGTAAAAGTGGGTATGGCGTTGTATCCGCTTTCCGCATTTAGAGCCATGAATAAGGCAGCCTCAGAGGTTTTTCAAGTAATTCGAGGCCAGGGATCTCAAGAATCTCTGCTTGAAAAAATGCAGACTCGAGAAGAACTATACGAATCTATTAATTACCATCAATATGAACAGGCTCTAGATAAATTTCAAAGTGAGATTCGAGAATAATGAGCGAATTTAAACCAAAGAAATCAGTTGCACTCTCAGGCGTGACAGCCGGAGATACCGCGCTTTCAACGGTAGGTCGAAGCGGTAATGATCTTCACTATCGAGGATACGATATTCATGATCTCGCAAAAAATTGTGAATTTGAAGAAGTAGCATATTTGATTCTATACGGAGAATTACCGTCGCAAACTCAGCTAACTGAATACAAGAGTCGATTAGCAAAACTGAGAGATCTACCTTCGCCAGTAAAGACTATTTTAGAAAATCTTCCTAAGAGCACTCATCCGATGGATGTAATCAGGACTGGGGTATCTGCGCTTGGTTGTCACCTCCCTGAATCTGATTCACATGATGATGCTGGGGCGAGAGAAATTGCAGATCGACTTATTTCTTGTACCCCATCTATGTTGCTTTATTGGTATCACTTCGCCCAAAGTGGCAAGCGCATTAATTTGAATACCGGCGCCGATTCCATAGGCGAGCATTTCCTTACGTTGCTACACCAGCAGAAACCACGTGAATCTTGGATTAAGGCTATGCAAATCTCCTTAATACTTTACGCAGAACATGAGTTCAATGCCTCTACATTTACTGGGCGAGTAATCGCAGGAACTGGCTCAGACATATATTCCTCAATCACAGGCGCAATTGGTGCGCTACGAGGACCAAAACACGGTGGTGCGAATGAGGTAGCCCTGGAAATTCAAGAGAGATATCAATCTCCTGATTCCGCAGAAGCAGACATTCGCTCAAGAGTGGCAAACAAAGAAGTGATTATTGGATTCGGGCATCCGGTTTATACGATATCCGACCCGCGAAATCCAATAATTAAAGAGGTTGCTCGTCAGCTTTCCACAGAAAATAATTCACCACTTCTATATTCAATTGCAGAACGAATTGAGAGTGTTATGTGGGAAATCAAGAAGATGTTTCCAAATCTAGATTGGTTTTCTGCAGTTGCTTATAAAGAAATGGGAATTCCAACCAGCTTTTTTACCCCAATATTTATATTTGCTCGAATTACAGGATGGTCAGGCCATGTCCTGGAACAACGACATGACAATAAGATAATTAGACCAGCCGCAAATTACACCGGGCCAGAAGATCGTCCATTTGTTCCGATCGAGGCTCGATGATGTCTGGTACCTACAATTCCAATCTGCCATTCGATCAAGAAATAATTGATATCGCAGATTATGTTCTCAACTACAAAATAGATTCAGCGCTAGCAAAAGAGACAGCCTGGTATTGTCTTTTGGACACTATCGGGTGCGGGCTCGAGGCGTTGGAGTATCCAGCTTGTCGAAAATTACTCGGTCCGATTGTGCCTGGTGGTGAATTACCGGGTGGTGCGCGAGTTCCTGGAACAAATTATGAATTAGATCCCGTTCAGGCCGCTTTTAATATTGGTGCCGCAATCAGATGGTTAGATTTTAACGATACCTGGCTAGCAGCTGAGTGGGGACATCCCTCAGATAATCTAGGTGCAATTCTTGCCGTCTCTGATTGGGTTTCTCGCCAATCCAGACTGAGCGGAGGCAAACCGATATTGGTATCGGAACTCCTGACCGCAATGATTCAAGCCCATGAAATTCAAGGTTGTATTGCACTTGAAAACTCTTTTAACAAAGTAGGCCTTGATCACGTCATCTTGGTTAAAGTTGCATCAACGGCTGTGGCTGGAAAATTACTGGGCCTAACCAGAGATCAAATTCTTAATGCCATCTCTCTTGCGTGGGTAGATGGTCAGTCACTTAGAACTTATCGGCATTTTCCAAATGCTGGTTCACGTAAATCCTGGGCGGCTGGCGACGCGACTTCGCGAGCAGTTCGCCTTGCATTAATCGCGAAAAGTGGCGAGATGGGCTACCCAACTGTTCTTAGCGCAAAAACCTGGGGCTTCTACGATGTCTCATTTAAAGGAGAAAAATTTAAGTTTCAACGCCCTTACGGTAGTTACGTTATGGAAAATATTTTGTTCAAAATTTCTTATCCCGCCGAATTCCATTCCCAGACAGCGGTAGAAGCGGCAATGGCGATTCATTCTCAACTAAAGGCGGCCGGCAAAAACAGCGATGATATTGAACGAATTCAAATCCGAACGCACGAAGCATGTATTCGTATCATTGATAAGAAAGGTCCACTTCGTAATCCCGCTGATCGCGATCACACCATTCAGTATATGGTTGCAGTCCCATTAATTTTTGGTCGCTTAACCGCCAGAGATTACGAAGACGATGTAGCAGCAGACCCCAGAATTGATGCTCTACGAGAGAAGATAACATGTGTAGAGGATCCTCAATTCACTAAGGATTACCATGATCCGGAGAAGCGCTCTATTGCAAATGCTTTAACGGTTTATCTTAAAGATGGTTCTAAGCTCGATGAAGTGGCTATCGAATATCCAATTGGACATAAGCGACGACGCAAAGACGGTATTCCACTGCTTATTGCGAAATATCGGACAAATTTGGCACGGATTTATTCGAAAGAGAAACAAGAAGCCATCCTTGATCTCACTCTAAATTATGAGAAGTTAAGCGCTACTCCCGTCGATGAATTAATGGCGCTTTTAGTTAGCGATTCTGGGGGAATCCGAGGTTAATTCCACCGTGGCTTGGATCTAGCCAGCGGCTAGTAACTACCTTGCCACGAGTAAAGAAGTGAACTCCTTCAGTTCCATGAGCGTGTGTATCCCCAAATAGCGAGCTCTTCCATCCGCCGAATGAGTAGTAGGCGGTTGGAACAGGTATCGGCACATTAATTCCAATCATGCCGACATTAACTTCACTCTGAAATCTTCGAGCAGCGCCGCCATCATTTGTAAAGATTGCAGTTCCATTTCCATAACGATGCGAATTTATTAACTCAAGTCCCTCTTCATAACTCTTTACGCGCACTACCGAAAGAACAGGTCCAAATATCTCATCAACATAAATCGACATTTTTGGAGTTACTTGATCAAAGAGCGTTGGCCCTAGCCAGAAACCATTTGGCGCTCCATCAACCTGGGGATTTCTGCCATCGACGACTAGTTTGGCACCTTCTTTTACACCAGCATCAATGTAAGAAGCGACCTTGTCGCGATGAACTGCAGTAACAAGCGGACCCATATCGCTGCCTTTAGTGCCATCGCCAGTCTTCAACTTCGCCATACGTTCCGTAATCTTCTTAATTAATTCATCGGCCACCGGCTCCACCGCGACGAGCGCTGAGATAGCCATACAACGTTCGCCCGCGGAACCGAAGCCCGCGTTAACTGCAGCATCGGCAGCAAGATCTAAATCAGCATCGGGTAGAACCAACATGTGATTCTTGGCGCCACCAAGCGCTTGAACACGTTTGCCAGCTTTAGTTCCATTCTCATAAATGTACTTTGCAATTGGAGTTGATCCCACAAATGAAACAGATGCAATATCTGGATGTTCCAAAATTCGATCTACGGCCACTTTATCGCCATGCACTACATTGAAAACACCATCGGGTAAACCGGCTTCTTTCAGATATTGCGCCGTCAGAATTGATGTAGTTGGATCCTTTTCACTTGGTTTGACGATTACTGCATTACCCGCCCCAATTGCGATCGGGAAGAACCACATTGGAACCATTGCTGGGAAATTAAACGGAGAAATGATTGCACAGACCCCAAGCGGCTGGCGGATCGAATAAACATCGATGCTCGTCGATACATTTTCGCTATATGAACCTTTTAAGAGATGTGGGATTCCGCATGCAAATTCCACGACCTCAAGTCCACGAGTGACTTCACCCAACGCATCGGAAAATACTTTTCCATGTTCTGCTGTTATGGCTCTGGCTAGTTCCTCTTTGCGAGCATTGGCAATTTCGCGAAATGCAAAAAGAACCTGGGCGCGCTTTGCGAGCGAAGCTTTGCGCCACTCTTTTGCGGCATCGGTTGCCGCCAAAACAGCTTGATCTACGACTGCGTTATCTGCAAAATCAACTTTTCCCGTCACTTCTCCAGTTGCGGGGTTATAAACATCTCCGGTTCGGCTGGCAGTGCCATTCCAAGATTCACCATTGATGAAATGAGTGATTCGCTTTGCAGTCACGTTACTCCCTACCTTCGTAGTACTTGCCCGCAATTGCGAGCGCTTCATCTAATATCTTTATACCCTCTAAAACTTCTTCTTTACTGACATTACATGGCGGCACAACGTGAATACGATTGAAATTATTGAATGGCATCAATCCACGCTTCTTGCACTCAGTAACAATCTCAGTCATAGCGGGGCTGGTTCCACCATATGGAGCCAGCGGAGCTTTTGTTGCACGATCTGTCACAAGATCTAACGCCCAGAAGACGCCTTGGCCACGAACTTCTCCGATTAACTTATGCTTCTTTGCTAGTTCGCGCAGCGCCGGTCCGATAACTTCCTCACCAATTTGAGCTGCATGTTCCACAATCTTCTCTTCCTTCATCACATCAATCGTGGCGACAGCAGCGGCACAAGCCAGTGGATGTCCCGAATATGTGAGGCCGCCTGGAAATACTCGATCATTGAAAGTCTCGCTGATTGGAGAGGAGATCACCACTCCGCCTAGAGGTACATATCCAGAGTTCACACCCTTCGCAAAGACGATCAAGTCTGGTTCCACCGAAGAATGTTGATAGGCGAACCATTTACCGGTGCGACCGAAACCTGCCATAACTTCATCGGCAATCCAGAGAATTCCATATTTATCGCAGAGAGCTCGAACACCTTCCAAATATCCTTTGGGAGGCATTAAGACACCTGCTGTTCCAACAACCGACTCAATCAAAATTGCAGCAATGGTTTTTGAGCCTTCAAAGATGATCACATTCTCAAGATGCTCAAGAGCGCGTTGGCATTCTACTTCTTCATTCTTAGCCCAGAATGCGCTGCGATATGAATAAGGCCCAAAAAAGTGAACGTGCCCAAAGGCGAATTCATTTGGCCAACGGCGCGGATCGCCAGTTGCTGAAATCGCAGACGAAGTATTGCCGTGGTAGGAGCGGTAGAAAGAGAGAATCTTGTGGCGATTGGTATGGAGACGAGCCATTCGAATCGCATTCTCGATGCCATCGGCGCCGCCGTTTGTAAAAAATACTTTGGAAAACTTTGAACCTGCTAAGCCAACAATTCTCTGGGCCGCTTCGCTTCTCACATCATTTGCGACTTGAGGCGCAATTGTTGCCAAAGTATCAGCTTGTTTCTTAATTGCATCAATTACCTTCGGATGCTGGAAACCGATATTTGTAAAAACTAATTGACAGGAGAAATCTAAATAGCGTTTGCCATCAAAGTCCCAGAAATAAGAACCTTTACCGCCGGCAACAGGCAGGGGCGAGATTTGCGCCTGTGCTGACCATGAGTGGAAAACGTATTTACGATCTAGATCAAAGACCTCTTTACCGCGAGCAGAATCTGTCATATCGCAATCTAATCACTTACAGTTACGACCCTCAAACCTGCGCTAAAGACTCCATGATTTCGACCGAGGTAACCGATTTATAACGATTACTTGCCTCTTTCCCCGCCCGAGAATGTAAGTCGACTGCATCACATACAAGTTTGAAGGGGTCGGCATTGTTAGCGACTAGAAATGAACCAATTAGACCCGCCAAAACATCCCCACTCCCAGCTGTTGCAAGTTCAGGTCCACCTATTCGATCCACTATTGAAACGTCACCCGGTTTTGCAATTACAGTCTGATGTCCTTTTAGGACCACAATCACATCAAATTTATTGGCAATTTCTCGAGCGGTACGCTCCCGACCAACCTGACTTATTCGATTAGCAAAACTTTTTCCTAAATATCGTAATTCACCCTCGTGAGGCGTGATTATGGAGTAAGCCTTACGTTTCCTAAATTGTGGAGTTGTGGCAAAAGTAATAATCTCGCCATCGAGAACTAAGGGTAAGTCAACCGGAATAACGGACCAATGGCTGGCACCTGGTCCTACAACTAGTACATCAACTCTTTCTTTATCCAGAGTTTGAATTGGAACAACATCGGGAAACTTACTAACCACTAAATCAGCAATCCGCGATTCTTTAGATAGAAACTTCACATAGCCAGCATTTCCTCTGCGCGCACCACCCACTGCAAGAATCGCAGCCCCCGGAAACTTCTTTGATCCAGCAGAGATGGCGACAACGCCGCGAGAATACTTATCGTCTGAATCAGTCAATTTCTTACGAGGCATTTACGTGATTACATTCAATTTCATGAGCACGGCTACCGCATTTTTCACATAGTAAATAGAGATGGTGGCATGTTGGCTCGGCGCAATTTTGGAATTTCTTAGTCGGGCTACCACATAAGTCGCATTCACCAATCATGGTAGCTCGTTCAGTAAAGTCGACAGTCATTCGACCATCAAAGGTATAAAGAGAGCCCTCCCAATAACCGGAATCCCTGTAAGTCTCGCCATAACGAACTATGCCGCCAGCAATCTGATAAACCTCTTTAAATCCGCGATTTTTCATAACTGTTGAGAGAATTTCGCATCGAATTCCACCAGTGCAATAAGTAACTATCGGCTTCTCTTTAAGTGAATCGAATTTTCCGCTCTCAATTTCAGAGATGAAATCGTGAGTAGTTTTTACATCTGGAACAACTGCGTTTTTGAAGCGGCCTACCTTTGCCTCATAAGCATTTCGGCCGTCAAAGAAAACGACATCATCGCCCTTAGCCTCAACTAGCTGATGAACTTCTTCTGGAGATAAGTGTTGGCCACCTCCAATCACACCTTTTTCATTGACTTTGATCTCATCTGCAACGCCAAAAGCTACAAGTTCATCGCGAACTTTGACGCTTAAACGTGGAAAATCATCGTCAGTTCCTTCGGACCATTTAAAGTCAATCTTCTTAAATCCTGGATACTGTTTAGTTTGGCGGACATACTTCTTCAAGTCATCCATATCGCCACCGAGCGTGCCATTTATTCCATGCTTAGAGATAAGAATTCGACCCTTAAGGTTTAACGACTCACAGAGCGTGACTTGCCATAGTTTTAACGCTTCTGGGTCGGCAACTGGAGCAAATCCGTAATAAAGGATTATTTTTGGCAGGCTCATATTCCAATTCTAATTGAGAATATGAGATATTTGTCCTATGGCAAATAAGCGTAAGACACCAGCGAAATCATCACCCGCACCGATAAGACTTGATGGCATTGACTGGTACTCGCTCTATATCTATGCAGTTTCACTCATTGCCATTTTGATATGCCTCTTCTCATTAGTTGCATTGGTTCGGGGAGTGATAGATGCAGCATGGCCAGATCCGGGTTACTTCGATCCATATGCTCCGGCGAATCAAAATACAAATGGTCTAACTCCAGATCAAATCAAACAGGGCTATTTAGATCAGAATCGAAGACAGGCATTCAAATCTATCGTGACCTCGGCCGCCACCCTTCTAGTAGCGGCGCCGCTATATCTTTTCCACTGGCGTCTAGCCAAACGCCGCCGCGGCGAAATCTAACTCTTAAGACTCTTTAAAGTTTCAGCGACCATATCCTTGAGAAGTTTCTTATCGACTTTCCAATCATTAGGAATTCTTACGGTTTTTTTATTTACCTCGTATCCTGCAAGCCGATTTTTTAACTTGCTAAGTACTTTTGGGTTCCATGGAGCTATCAGAATATGCTTTTTTGCAAAGCTTAGGCCAAATACATATTTATCACCTAGTTTTAACATTGGTTGATTCCAAGCAACTACCAGCTTTAACTTAGGATGACTACTTCTAATAGCCGAAAATATTTCCTTAGCTTTTTTTGCTTGAGAATTATCGATAGATTCAAAAAGTTCCTTCGGCGTTTCAAAACGACGAGATGATTTAGATCCTCTTATAAACATAACTAAAGCATTTGCATGAGCTTGGCTAAAACCAAAATTCTCCTTCAAAAATGCAATTTGCTCTGGGTATTTTTTTTCTTTCACTTTTTTCATCTGAAAGAACCAGTAACTCATGGGTTCGCCGTATCGTTTTTCAATTGCGGGGAAATGGGATTCTCGTTTAGATCGGTCAATTTTCATGGGCTTCATGGTGACTTTTGGAAAATTGTTGAACGGTAATAATCTAATTCGTCAATTGAATCTCGTATATCTCCTAGAGCTCGATGATTACCATCTTTTGTTGGTGCCGAAAAATAAGTTTTTGGATACCAGCGACGAGCAAGTTCCTTGATAGTGGATACATCTATGGTGCGATAGTGGAGAAATGAGTTGAGTTTAGGAAGGTCGCGAGCGATGAACATGCGATCCATATAAACCGAATTCCCCGCTAGTGGGGATTTACCTGGGGTTACTTCATACTTTTTGAGGTATTCATAAATAGCTTGGTCCGCTTCATCTAGCGAGCAACCATTTGGAATCTCCAAAAGCAGTCCAGACTCCTGATGCATGTTGCGGACAACATCGTTCATTCCATCAAGTTTGGCTTGGTCGCAGCGGATGACCTTGTCGACGCCTTCCCCAATTACATTTAGCTGTGCATCTGTTATCAAGACCGCTATCTCAACTAGAGCATCACGCTCGGTATCAAGCCCGGTCATCTCGCAATCGACCCAGACCAAGAAAGGTAAGTCGCTGCCCATATAGATAAGTCTATTGAGGCCCCAATCTTCACCCTTCGTTCACCTTCTCTTAACCTTGAATACCCCCTTTTTCCGCCGCTTACGCCAAAGATGGCGCCGTGAGTTCAACACTGGATCAGCCAAAAACTCTTCCACTGCCGCGTGAAATTACGACCGTACCTAGATTCTCAGATCGTATATTTCGAGGGATTGTTACGACTGGCGGATTATCGACTCTGGCAATTCTTGCGCTAATTGCATTCTTCTTAGTTTTTAACGGATTTGAGGTTATGCGTAGTGAAGGACTTCGCTTTCTAACAGGTTTTGATTGGATGGACGCTATTCCCGAAGAGGGCATTGCTGCAACTTACGGAATAGGTGCAATGCTTTATGGAACTCTTGTAATTGGAATTCTTGCTGTAATTTTTGGCGTTCCAGTTGCTGTTGGTGCCGCACTCTTCCTCTCTTATTACGCACCCGAATGGATTAAACGCCCGATGGTTGTCGTCATAGATGTTATGGCAGCCATTCCTTCTGTTGTATTCGGACTTTGGGGCTATTTCATCCTGATGCCGCATGCCGAATATTGGGCAAAGTTGATTCATAAGTATTTAGGTTTTATTCCTATTTTTGATATGCCAGCTCCCGCTTATTCACGATCTCCTTTTATCGCCGGCTTAGTTCTGGCAATCATGATTATTCCAATCGTTGCCTCCATCTCACGTGAAGTCTTTGCGCAAACTCCGCCGGATCGAATTCAAGCAGCTTACGCATTAGGTGCTACGAAATGGACGATGATAAAAGCCGTCGTCTTTCCATATGGAATAGGTGGAGTCATCGGCGGTGCCATGCTTGGACTTGGCCGAGCGCTAGGAGAAACGGTCGCTGTCTACACCGTTTTGAATTTGGTGTACGACATTCGAATTGAAATTTTACTCAGCGCCGGAGGCTCCGTTGCTTCCATGATCGTGAATAAGTTTGGCGAAGCTGATGCAGTTGAACTTCGCGCCCTTATGGCAGCGGGCTTCGTACTTTTTATCGTAACTCTAATCGTAAATTTTATTGCTAACGCGATAATTAACAGAACTGCGAGAAAGGGCTAATGACAACTCTTAGCGTTCTACCTCGTAAACCTTGGCGGCCAAAAGTAAGTCGCTTGTGGCCTGAAATCCTGGGTGCTTTTTTCACGGCATTTTCCACATTAGCAATTGTGGCTGTAACCCCTTTGAAGGGGAGATTGGGTTTCTCTCTAACTCTGATTGCAATGGCTGTAATTACTTCAGCAACTGTAAGCTGGATCCGTCGAGATAGAAAAGCCGCTCTAAATAGCGTCAGCACTGTTTTTGTATATGTAGCCGCCGCATTCGTAATTATCCCACTTGCGTCCCTACTTCTTGAAATTGTAAGTAAGGGAGCGGTTGGTTTTTCATTTGGAATCTTTACAAAAGATATGTCCTTAACATCTGCCGATTCTCCTTTATCTGAAGGTGGCTTGCTGCATGCAGTAATTGGAACTTTATACGTCGTTTTGTTAGCGACCTTGATAAGTACTCCAGTTGGATTCCTGGCATCGCTGTATATTGTCGAAGTTAAGGGGAGATTCGCTGGAGTTGTTCGCTTCTTTGTCCAAGCAATGAGCGGCGTTCCATCTATCGTCTCAGGCCTATTTATATATGCGGTCTGGATGATTGGCTTAGGTAATAGTTATAACGTAGCCGCGGGAGCTGGGGCGCTTGCCATTCTTATGATTCCGACCGTTGCTAGAACTGCTGAAGAAGTTCTCAAACTTATTCCAAACGATCTCCGTGAAGCCGGATTAGCTTTAGGTGCGACACAGTGGCGAACTGTGGCCATGATAATTCTCCCGGCCGCAAAGAGTGGTCTTGTTACCGCAATTATCCTTGGCATCGCTCGTGTTGCTGGGGAAACGGCTCCACTTCTCTTAACACTTGGCGGCGCAGACGCAATTAATTTGAATCCATTTGAGGGTAATAGTTCCGCTCTGCCATTCTATGTTTGGAAGAACTACTCTCTAGGAAACCCAGAGTCGATACAGAGAGCCTGGCTTGGTGTCTTTGTATTGATGATTATGGTCTTTATCTTTTTCTCATTGGCTCGATATTTTGGCCGTGCGAAAGGTGCGAATAGATGAACAATGAAGAAAATCGAGAAACGAGGGAAGAAATGAGCGGAACAGAAACTAAATCGGCAATAGTAGGCGGTGCCGATACTCGAGAAGATGTGAAGCCCTCCTCTCTAGCTAGCGTTGCGGCATCGCACCAGATAAAGAGCAAGACTCGGGAAATTCCAGATGGCATGGGGCTAGAAGCTAGAAGTATCCATGCTTGGTTTGGCAAGAAACTAGTTCTTGAAGATATCTCGATGGACTTTGCCCCTGGAACTGTTACTGCGCTTATTGGTCCATCAGGGTGCGGTAAGTCAACCTTTATTCGAATTCTAAATCGTATGCATGAATTTATTCCCACAGCAGCCTTGGCGGGCGATGTCTTACTTGGCGGCAAAGATATCTATGGCTCTGGCGTAGATGTAACGAAGATTCGACTTAAAATCGGTATGGTTTTTCAGAAACCAAACCCATTTCCTTCGATGACAATAAGGGAGAATGTTCTATCTGGTCTAAGACTGGCTCAAATCAAGATTGAAAATGAAGACCAATTGCTCGAGAGTTGTCTGATTCGGGCTGGGTTATGGGATGAAGTTAAGGATCGCCTCGATGAGTATGGTGGCGCGCTTTCCGGTGGTCAGCAACAGCGACTCTGTATAGCTCGCTCACTAGCGGTAAATCCAAAAGTTCTCCTGATGGATGAACCCTGCTCAGCTCTAGACCCTGGATCAACTCTTCGAATTGAAGAGACGATTCGAGAATTATCTGAGAGTATTTCTATAGTGATAGTTACTCACAATATGCAACAAGCCGCTCGCGTCTCGGATTACACCGGATTTTTCCTATCTGACGGTGGACCTGGCAGGTTGATCGAAATGGGGAGCACCTCCGAGATTTTCTCTACGCCGAAAGATAAGCGAACTCTAGATTACGTCACAGGTCGTTTCGGATAGTGCTCTACTAATTGTTAACCAAAAATCTGCTTTTGGTTAACTAGATATGTGCCTCTTGTTGGGCACTCACCGCTTGGATTTGCAATACGCAGTTGTCTTAACCACTAGGGGGAATAATGTTTTCGAAGAAGAGATTGGCGAGAATTGCAGTCGCCACTTCAGTTTTACTTGCAGTCGCTTCACCAGCTTTCGCAGGAACTATAAATGGTAGCGGTGCTACGTTTGCAGCTCCTCTAATCGATTCTTGCAAAGTTGACTTTGCCAAGGATTCTAGCCATACCGTGAACTACACTGGAGGAGGTTCCTCAAAGGGTCGATCGGACTTTTCTGGCAACCTCGTTGATTTTGCGGGATCAGATGCCCCATATTCCTCAGGAGCTCCAGCGAATCTAATTTATGTTCCAGTATTCGCCGCGCCGATAGCGATGATTTACAATCTGCCAACTGTCAAAGAGCCGATCTATCTTTCTCCAGCATCAATCGCGAAAATTTTCTCAGGTTTTATAACTAATTGGAACCATCCAGATCTTGCAAAAGATAACGAAAGAACTGTGAAAACTCCGATTTTCAAAACCAAAAATGCACAAGTCAAAGATAAGAACGGCAAAATGGTGACGAAGAAAGTTCCGGTACTAGACAAAAAGGGCAAACCAGTTATTGCTCGATACAAGACCAGCACGGTAAACATCGATTTACCAAATCAGCAGATAACGGTCTGGTACAGAACCGATGGTTCCGGTACAAGTGAAAACTTTGCTAAGTATTTAAGAGGTGCAAATGAGGCAAATGGCAATTCCAGTCTCTGGCCAAAAGCTGCATCTCCGACTTTCTCCAACACGACTCCAAATAACATCTCTACCTTCTTCAACTTCCAGGGTGCATCTGGTTCGGCCGCTGTCACCGCAGGCGTTGCTGGAAAAGTAGGGTCGATTACCTACGCTGAATTGAGTTTCGCTCTGGATAACAAACTTCCGGTCGCATTTGTTCAAAATGCAGCGGGCGAGTTTGTTGCACCGGAAGCCGCAGGAACCTCAGCCTTCCTTGGAGGCGGAAAAATTAATGACAATGGAACCGTTGAAGTTGATTATGCGAAACCAATACCCGGCGCATATTCACTTGGAATTACCTCTTATGCTTTGGCATATTCCTCAGGTAAGACCGCTGAAAAGCAAGGAATTGTGAAAGAATTCTTAACTTACGTACTAGAGAAGTGCCCAACAAAGTACCCAGAGAAGGGCTTCGCCCAAATAACCGGTCCTTTAGCTACAAAAGCGAAGGAACAAATCGCGAAGATCAAGTAACTCAATAGATAGACGAGCCCCGCATCGAAAGGTGTGGGGCTTGTTTATTTTGAATAAATCTTGCTATTAACTCTCGGTTGATGATGAGTTAATCTTCAATTCACTTAATACCTTCAACCTAGTACCATGAAGCTCTCGTATCAATATGTAAGTCCAAAAACTTTGATTGATCGTGAATTGAGTTGGCTCTCCTTCAATACTCGAGTACTTGAATTGGCAGAAGATTCAGCAATTCCATTATTGGAGAGATTACGCTTTCTTGCCATTGTATCGTCTAATCTCGATGATTTTTTTATGATTCGAGTTGCATCAGTCAAGCTAAAGATTGAATCGGGTATTGCTGGTGCAAATTCAGCTGGTTTTAGTTCACATAAACAATTAGAGCTAATACTTGAAGATTCTCGAGTTCTTATCGAAAGGCAGAATCGGCTCTTTCATGATCACTTAGTGCCTGAACTCGCACAGCAAAACATTCATTTTGTGCACTGGAAAGACTTGACTGAGATTGAAAAAAGTTACGTTAGTGAAATCTTTGCGGAGACGGTCTTTCCAGTGTTAACACCACTTGCCGTAGATCCTACTCATCCATTCCCTTATATCTCGGGTCTTTCAATCAGCCTTGCCGTATTGGTTAAACACCCAGAGACAAAAGAGGAGTTCTTTGCACGAGTAAAAATTCCAAATATCTTGCCTCGATTTATTCCCACCCATGCCCAACACAAGACCCGATTCATCGCGCTTGAAGAGCTGATAGCAGCTCATCTCACCGAATTATTTCCGGGAATGACGATTGAGGATTACTACTCATTTAGATTAACGCGAAACGAGGATTTAGAGCTTGATGAGGATGAGAGCGATAACTTGTTGGAAACCATGGCTCAAGAGCTTTCAAAGCGCAGATTTGGTCCTCCAGTGAGACTTGAGGTCGAAAGTGATATCCAGCCATATCTTCTAGAGAGATTGATGACTGAATTAGAAATAAGTGAACGAGAGGTTATGAAGTATAAGGGGCCTTTAGATTTAACAGGTCTCAATCAGATAGCAGATTTAGATTTACCAGATTTAAAATTTAAGCCGTTTAAAAGCGTAGTACCTCGACCACTTATTGCAAATGGCGAATTTGACGTGACTTCATTCTTTGACCTCTTAAGGGATCACGAAATACTTTTACATCATCCTTACCATTCATTTACCTCAACGGTCGTCCAATTCTTGGAGGCAGCAGCAACAGATCCCGACGTTCTTGCCATCAAACAGACGCTGTATAGAACATCTGGAGATTCACCGATAATCGAGGCGCTGATTGAAGCGGCTTCGGCAGGCAAACAAGTATTGGCTGTTATTGAAATTCGAGCCAGATTCGATGAACTTGCAAATATGCGCTGGGCAGAAAAGCTAGAGGCTGCCGGCGTTCATGTCGTATATGGACTGATGGGTCTTAAAACCCATGCCAAGCTCTCGCTTGTTGTAAGAAAAGAGGGCCAAAAAGTTCAACGTTACTGCCATGTTGGAACTGGAAATTACAACCCTCGGACCGCTCGCCTTTACGAGGATTTAGGGTTAATCAGTTCAAATGAAGATTTATGCGACGACTTATCGCGACTTTTTAATCAGCTTTCAGGATTTGTTAAAGATGAGGAATTTTCTAGATTAATTGTTGCCCCCTACGGAATGAGAACGGGGATACTTGCGAAGATATCAAAAGAAATTTCAGCAGCTAAAGAGGGTAAACCGTCGGGAATTAGGTTGAAGCTAAACTCACTAGTAGATGAAGAATTTATCGATAGACTCTATGAAGCATCAATAGCAGGCGTGCCTGTTGAAATTTTTGTAAGAGGGATTTGTTCACTGGTTCCTGGCATCCCTGGAAAATCAGATAACATTAAAGTTAAGTCTTATCTAGGTAGATTTCTGGAGCACTCACGAATTTATAGTTTCTATAACGGTGGTGATTTAGAGTATTGGATTGGAAGTGCTGATCTAATGCAACGTAATTTAGATAGACGTATCGAAACCTTGATTCGTATTGAATCAGCCTCACACAAGAAATATCTGAATGAATTACTAGAAATCTACGGTAAAGGAGAGATGAGCCACTGGCAGGGTCTCCAAGGAAACGTTTGGCGCAGAGTGACTCAAGATGAAAACAATGTGGCTCTAGATGACCTCCATCACCAGTTATTGGAAAGGTACGCAAATGACGGATAGTTTGATTCGTGGTGGCGGAAGTGTTGTTTGGCGCCGCGGTGACGATGATAAATTGGAGATTGCTTTAATTCATCGGCCAAAATACAACGATTGGTCTATTCCAAAGGGTAAATGTGAAAGTGGGGAGTCACAAATTACTGCTGCATTTCGCGAGACAATTGAAGAGACCGGATTTAAGGTTAAGTTTTCACGATCTTTGGGAGATGTCGAGTACGAAACAGATGAAGGTAAAAAACAGATAAGTTATTGGCGCGCAAAATATCTAGATGTAGTGGGTCCGCCCAAAACAGACGAAGTTGATGAAGTCCGATGGTTCGAGGCAAGAAGTGCGGTTGAAAGAGTAGGTCATGATTCTGAAAAGGAAGTAATTCAGAGATTTCTTGAATCCGATCTTGATTCGAGAGTGTTGATACTGCTGAGGCACTGCAAAGCATTGCCCCGAATTGAATGGGAAGGAGACGACTCCAAGCGGCCACTGGATCTAGTTGGAAGAAAGCAATCTGAACTCCTTATACAGAATCTAGCCCCATTTGGCATCGAAGAAATACATTCTTCTGATGCCGTTAGGTGTTATGAATCAATCAACCCCTTGGCTAAATCTTTATCTCTAAACTATTTCTTTACCGACTCATTGAGTGAAATTGTTTATCAGGGAAAGCCTAATCGAGTTTTTAAATACATTGAGAGATTACTAGATAATTCGAACACAACTCTAATCTGTTCGCATAATCCAATTTTGCCCCATTATCTCCAAAACAAATTAAATCGACAAGGTTTCAACGTAAATGACACCTTTTTAAAGCCAGGTGACGCTTGGATAATTCACCATATCCAAAGAGAAATTCTTGCAGTCGATAAACTAAGCGCTCCGACTATTGCTTAATCCAATCCATCCATTTAAGCACTATCCCTTCACGCAACGCCCACGGACAAATCTCTAAACTTTCCACCTCTAAATTGCGCATCACCCCTTCCGCAATGAAAGCTCCGGCAACTATTTGACGGGCTCTTGATTTTGAGACTCCCGGCAGCTCTCTTCTTTCGTCTTCAGTCATCTCCGAGAGTTTGGGTAGTATCTTGCGCAAACCATCGAGTTTCAATGACTTTCCATCTCCATCAGCCCAATCTCCAGTTAATCTAGCAAGCGTCCTTAGAGTTTTACTGGTACCAATCGCCCTATCAGTACTCTGGTGGCTCAATATATTTCCAATGATTTCTGCTAACTTAGATTCAATCTCGTCTCGAAGTTTTCTAATTGAATTCTTAGTAAAAGGATCTCCCTCTAGAAATTCTTTTGTAAGGCGAGATGCGCCAAGAGGCAAAGAAATTGCGGAGTCTGGCGACTCATTAACTCCGACGGCCAATTCAAGCGAGCCGCCTCCGATGTCAATCATAAGAAGTCTTCCGCTTGACCATCCAAACCATCTGCGCGCTGCTAAGAAAGTTATCTGGGCTTCTTCTTCGCCAGACAAAACCTGTAGATCTATGTCAAACTCATCATTAATTAAATTAATGACATCGCTACCGTTGCCGGCCTCTCGAAGCGCTGATGTTGCAAACGGCAAAAGTTGGGTGGCTTTTGCTCGCTTCATTTCAGATAAGCAAGACTTGATTGAGGATCTTAATTCCTCGATTCCTTCGGGTCTTATGAAACCAGAAGAATCTATAAATTCTATTAAGCGTAAATCTATCTTCAGATTTGAGGTCGGATTAGGTCGGGCTCCTGGATAGGTATCCACAACTTGTAAGTGGACCGTATTAGATCCAACATCCAACACCCCTAAACGCATTGCGAAACTCTACTGTAGACGAAGTTCATCGAATTGTTATTTGTTGAGTTACGTAAAGTTAAATTCTTGTATTCACTCCGTTAACAAACCCTACCTAGCCTCCAAACATGCAGAAGCCCGCTGTCATCATGGCAACGAGTAATGGCGTCGGGGCGGGACATCTAATTCGAACTTCCGCAATAGCTAGAGAACTTCTGCCTTACGCAAGACCAATCATTTTCTCGATGGCCAATTCCGCTTTGGAAGTCTCAGAAGCGTTGGGGCTTGAACACGAATATGTTCCTGGCAGGGATAAAGGTTGGATGCCAAGGTGGAGGTGGGATCGATATCTACGAGATCGACTCATATCTCTCATCGATGAAACAGGTGCGAGAGTAATTACTTTTGACGGGGTAGTTCCGTATCCTGGGATTCTCGCCGCGAAATTTAGGCGACCAGAAGTTTCCTTGATTTGGATTCGACGTGGCATGTGGCGCAGCCAGCCACAAGGCATGGCATTGAATCTTCAATCAAAGTTAATGGATTACATTATCGAACCAGGAGATATCGCTCGCGACTACGACAGCGGTCCCACGCGAAACAGAGAAGATGCGGTATTGACATCCCCAGTTACCCACCATTCAGCGAAAAATTCGTTTAACCGTTTGGAAGCAAAGAAGTTTCTAAAGCTGGATTCTAAGAAGAGGTGTGTTCTGGTTCAGCTCGGTGTTGGCGAGAGCGATATGAATGATCGTGTATCCAACATTCTCGAAATTCTTTCAAGATTTTCCAATTTACAAGTGGTCATGGTTAGAGAACCAAAGAATCAGGACGGGTTTAACCTAGCGCCTTCCGGCCTCGACCTAAAAATAGTTCGCTATTTTCCCATGATAGATGTATTAGCTGCTTTCGATGGAATAATTTGTGCAAGCGGATATAACTCGGTACATGAAGTTATTCCTGCAAGAATTCCGACGCTCTTTATCCCAAATTCCAGAGGCACCGATGACCAGAGAGCTAGAGCAAGGTGGTGCGTCGAATCTGGCTTAGCATTGATGGTTGATGACTCGAATTGGCGGGATATAGAAATAATGATTGAGAGGCTGCTAAACCCTAGTGTGCGAAAAGTTCTACGAAAGAACTGTAGTTATATCAAGCCAATGACGGGTGGTCGAGAAATTGCGGAGATTATCAGGGTATTACTAAATGAAAACGTTACTTCTCTAGTGTTGAAAAGAATTAGGCATAAACGTATATTGGCGCAAAGTCGCATTGAAAGGGGATTAAGCGATCTAATCCGCAAGTGCATGAGTCATTTACTAAGAACTACCTCGATAATTTTTAGATTTTTGTTCCCTCATCATCCTTTTAGAAAAAATGTTACTTCAAGCCCAGTTGTGTTAGCTTCTAGCAAAATCCGATCCAACAAATCTCTAAAGCGGGGTCATAGATTAGAACACGTTCTGATGGGTAGTTCAGACATCTACTTGAGTTCAAGAAAAAAAGTTGCTCAAAGAGCCTATCAAGTTTCAAGTTCAGCTTTGAATATAGAGGTTTACAGAGGCAGAGATGAATCAATAGCTCTAAATTCATCTACGAGATCTGCATAAGCCTTATTAAATTTGGCAATATCCACAACTTCTGATTTCCATCTACCTTTATTGATGCTGGATGCAAGCATCATTTTATCAAAAAATTCTTTAAAGTTTCTTTCTTCTTTAATTCCTAGAAAGGCTAGTAATTTCTCTAAACTTTCTTGCCGGTTATGTATTACCAGATCTTCAAGTGACAGCGTTATTGTGCAATCTTTAAGAGTGATTCCATTTTTCAAATTTCGAATCATGCGTCTTCTATACCAAAGTAAACCATCTTCGTAATTAGTCGGTCCCCATTTTTCGCGTATTGCCGAAGATATTACATCTCGCCCATCTCTTACCATATGAATAAATCTACATCCGGGTAATAATTCTTGAATTTCACGTGAGCGAAATATGTTTACCGGTGTCGTGTCAATCCACAATTCCTTTCTAGCATTCTGTAGTTGTATTTCAATAAAGTCTCGCATGAAAGATTGCGAAGCTTTCTTTATATCAAGATCAAAATGACGCTTTAGGTGGGAATATATTTCTTTCAATTGCTCTTCTGATATACCTTGGAAAAGACCTGCCGAGCCTCCAAATTTTGAATCTCGCTGCCACCAGTCATGAAATAGTCGATATTTGAAGCGTTCTAAGTGCAATCGATTATTGAAAATTAGACGCCTGTATTTTCCGACGCGTCTTCTCTGGCTTAAATCCAATATTCCATTGCCTGCGGTTAAGAATTTTATTTCTGCAGGTTTTGCCATGGTGACTTTGGAGTGCCTAGAGAGTAGGCGACCCACAATCGTTGTTCCACTTCTACCAGTACCGCCAGAGAAGAGAACATGGCTAAAGAGGTGGTTACCCTCGACCATCAACCACCTCCTTAGGGCAACAGTCTGATCTCACAATATTTATGGATTAGGAAGAGAGGCTTAAGTTCGGATGAACGCGCGATAACTCAAGAATCGACTATCGAAGAAAGAGTTGCGAGGTGGTGCTACGCTCGCCCAACTGTCAGCGAACCAAATTCGAAGATAGGGGCGTTGCGTTTAGCGAAGTCCGGTTTGATCCCGGCGCTGTTCCCGCAACTGTGAAGATCGAAAGATCTAAGCCAGGTCGCCTAGTGCAGACGCCGAATTAACCGATCTCGGAGGAAGGTCGGGTCTTTCCGGCAGTTAACGAAAGCCCCCTTTCTCCCTCAACAAAGTTTGGGGGAGTTTTTATGTTTAGGCGCACAAGTAAGTTTGGCGTCGCAGTTCTGGCCCTGTCCATACTTTTTTCGAGCTCAGCTAGCGCTGTCGCTAGAGAAAATCAAACAAAGTATCCACTTAATATCGTTTCCGCTGGTTTTGCTACGAAACTTCCAGCTAAACCTCTCCGGATAATTTCACTCTCTCCATCAGCAACTGAAATTCTTTTTGCCATTAAAGCCGGTCCACAAGTACTTGCTGTTGATGACAATTCAAACTATCCAGCAAATGTGCCCACTAGCGCGTTGAGTGGATTTGCACCGAACTTGGAAGCAATCGTGGCGCTTAATCCTGATTTTGTGATCTTAAATAAAGACTCCACGAAATCCGATGCTATCCATAAGTCGCTGACAAATTTAGGGATTCCGGTGATGATGGAAGCGGCTGCTCGAAATCTCAGCGATGTTTACAGCGAAATTACTGAAATCGGTAAGGCAGTAGATCAGCAAGCAAAGGCAAGAAAAATAATCCAAACTATGAAGAAGCGAATTGCTAAAGTAATTAAGACAAGTAAGAGAATTAAGACTCAGAGTTTCTTCCACGAGCTAGACAACACCTTATATACAGCGACTTCAAAAACCTTCATCGGAAATGTTTATCGAGATTTAGGCTTAATAAACGTGGCTGATGCCGCTAGCGGCGCTGATTCATCTGGATATCCGCAACTTAGTGCTGAGTACTTGATTCAAAGTAATCCGGAAATTATCTTTTTGGCCGATGCCCAATACGGTGAAAGTATTTCTACAGTCAAGGCGAGACCCGGTTGGCAGTCAATTTCCGCGGTAAAAAATGGGCGCATAATTGAACTTCCAGCCGATATCCCGTCGCGCTGGGGCCCACGCATAGTTGATTTCTATGAATTGGTAGCGAAATCAATTAAATGAGCGAAATTCAATTAAAGCCAATTTGGCGTTGGCAATGGACTTTAATGGCAGGAATCTTCCTTCTTATTGTTTGTGCCGTTGCAATAACAATTGGACCAGTCCAAATAAAAACAATTGAAATAATTCATACACTTTTAGGACGTGAAACAATTTTGAGTGACCAAGAACGCTCGTTGCTAATTGAAATAAGGTTTCCGAGAGTTGCGCTAGCAGCATTGGTTGGCGCAGCGCTAGCAACGAGCGGTGCGGTTTACCAAACAGTTTTTCGCAACCCACTAGCTGATCCATATCTTCTCGGCGCCGCGGCAGGTGCTGGACTCGGCGCCACTATCGCAATTACTGTGGCAAGAGCAGATTTCTATCCATCACTTCCAATCTTTGCATTTATCGGTGGCATCCTGGCGGTTATCGCAACCTTCTTAGTTGCGGGCAGGCTTTACTCAGATCCTGGTTCACTTTTACTCTCTGGAATTGCAATTGGATCGTTTGCGACCGCAGTCCAAACATTCTTACAACAGCGAAATAGCGATGTTTTAAGGCCGGTTTATTCGTGGATTCTGGGCGAACTTACAGTTGCTGATTGGTCGAGCGTTCGATGGGCTGCGCTCTACATTTTTATTGCCCTAGGCATACTATTTAGTGTTTCAAAAATTTTAGATGCCCTTATGTTGAGTGACGAAGAAGCTTTTTCGCTCGGAGTCTCTCCAAACAGAATTCGAATTATTGCGGTATGTGCTGCGACACTTGCAACAGCGACGGCGGTATCGGTTAGTGGATTGATTGGATTTGTTGGAATTGTTGTCCCACACATCATTAAGCGTTTAACTAAGAAAGCTACCAATAGAGCGCTATTGGCGATCGCACTCTTTGGAGCCGCTTTTCTAGTTCTGGCGGATCTAGGAGCTCGAACACTTATTTCTCCTGCTGAAATACCAATCGGAGTTATCACGGCTTTTATTGGCGCGCCATTCTTCCTTTTTATACTTAGAACTAGGAGTAAAAATCAATGATTAAAGTTGAGAACCTCTCAGTAAGTTACGGCGATAAAACTGTTCTAGATTCGATTTCACTTGAAATCCCGACAGGCACTTGGACATCAATTATTGGTCCTAATGGCGCAGGAAAGACAACACTTCTCACATCTTTGTTGGGAATGAATCCATATTCGGGTTCAATTAAATTTGGCGAGATTGAAGCGTTTAGAGATTTGAAAAGAAATATCGCTTATGTTCCGCAAAGACCGCAGGTTCCACTCGGAATGACGGTTCGGGAATATGTGACGCTCGGCCGAGCAAAGAGAGATGGCTGGGGAAGAGAGCGACGCGAAGGAAAAGCGCGGGTATATTCGACTTTAGAGGCGATGCAACTAATTGGCCTACAGGATCAACAGATAACACGAATTTCTGGTGGAGAGTTGCAACGCGTCTTGATAGCGAGAGCCATTGTTCAAGAGCCCCAAATAATTCTCATGGATGAACCGACCAGCGCGCTAGACCTCCATCATCAAATTGCAACATTGAATCAGATTGAATTACTGAAAAAGGAGGGAATAACAGTTCTATCTACGATGCACGACATAACCCTGGGAGCGATGTACGCAGAACGAATCATTTTGATGCGCGAAGGTATAGTCCTGCTTGATGGAAATTCCTCATCGGTGATCCACTCCGAAGAACTGAAAAGCGCCTTTGATCATGGAATAAGCGTCCATACACTTGAAGACGGCCACACAGTAATAGTCGCAAATAAGATGCGAATCGAAGAGATTTAATGTTAACTCTCATTGGAGGCGGCGCTAGAAGTGGCAAGAGCTCATACGCCCTCTCACTTGGAAATAGCGCAATTGACTCTGGTAAACGTGCCTTATTCGTAGCAACAGCTGAAGCGGTTGATGATGAGATGGAGCAACGAATAGCAAAACATAAAGATGAACGTCGCAGCGAATACGATTTAATCGAAGAACCGCGGAAACTGGCAAAAGTTCTGACCCAAGCCAGCGATTACGACATAGTGATAGTGGATTGTTTAACGCTCTGGCTTTCAAATCTGATGTTGGAAAACATCGAACCAGATTTTGAAGATGTTATCGAACCTGGCAGGTCTATCAACACCGCTGTAGTTTTTGTTACAAATGAAACAGGTGAAGGCATTGTGCCAATGCAACCAATTTCCAGAAAATTCAGAGATCTTTCGGGTCAGATGAATGTCGCTTTTGCAAAATTTTGTGATCAAGTAGTGATCATGAAATTTGGAATTCCTATGGTTCTAAAAGGAATAACTGATGTTAAATGACCTGAAAGTTGCACTCGCTTTCTTAACGCGAATTCCAATCAATCACGGACCCCAGATAAGTTTGAGAAGAAGCGCTGCGTTATTTCCGTTAATAGGAGCGTTCATTGGTCTAATTGGTGGCTTAGTTTTTTACTTATCTTCCGCGATTCTGCCGCCACTTGTTTCTGCATCTATCTCAATTTTAGTTACAGTAGCAATCACAGGGGCCTTTCATTTAGACGGACTAGCAGATATTTGTGATGGATTAATTGGCGGCTGGAATCGAGAAGAGAGGTTGAAGATTCTCAAAGATTCACGCCATGGAACCTATGGAGTAGCCGCAATCTCACTCCAGCTAATTCTGCAAGTCTGCCTTTTATCGGCGCTTTCACCGCGCGATGGTCTATTTACACTAATTGTTCTACACACCCTCTCAAGAGTGGTTCCAATTTTTTTAATGCTAATTCCGGCGACATCTGGTCATGATGGAATGGGCGCAAGCGTCTCTCGAGAAATTGGAGCGAGGGAGCCACTTGTTGGATCGCTGATAACCGTTTTACTTATTGCGCCGATTATGGGATTAAATTTTCTTCTACTGAGCGTAATTCTCTTTTTGACTCTATCAATATTCGCACTTTGGGTTATTCGAAAAATTGGCGGAATGGTGGGAGATGCATTTGGAGCAGGGGAACAAATTAGTGAAACGATGATTCTTGTCTTCTTCGTGGCACAGTTTGGGATAGTTGGAAAGATTCCATGGATAATTTAGTTGAATTTGAGGCCATTCTCTTTGATGTGGGAAATACACTCGTTGAACAGAGATTTTATGATTCTGATAAATCCAGAGCGTCACTCCTGCCTGGTGTTGCCGAATTACTTCGTGCTCTAACGGGAAAATTTCGACTAGGCGTAGTTTCTAATTCCAAGGTTTTTAACTCAACTGATATTAAAAATAGATTAGAGGAATGTGGCATAGCTGATTATTTTGAAGTTTTTGTCTCAAGTCTTGATGTGGGTGAAGAAAAGCCCTCTCCTCTGCCACTCAAAGTCGCCTTAGAAAAAATGAATATCAGTTGTGAAAAAGCTCTATATATAGGTGACAACGAAATTGATCGACTCGCTGCTCAAGCTGCTGGTATGGAATTCTTGTTTACCTCAAAAGATATAAGAGAATCGTTTTCTGATTATGAAATTTCATTAAAATCTGCATGGCAACGTGGATTAGGTAAAAAAATTAGAAATTTTCCCGAAGTCGCCGTTGAAATCCGGTCACATATTGATGGGCGCGCAAAGCCAAAAGATTCTCTAGGTCGCCTTGAAGAAATGGCTATTCAAATCTCAAACATAACTGGTGAAGCGCCGAAGATAGATCCCGCCGGGGCTGCAATCTTTGTCGCAGATCACGGAGTAGCAGCCGATGATTCAGTAACTCCTTGGCCCCAATCAATAACAGCTCGCATGGCAGATTTGATTGTTGACGGGAATGCGGCAGTCTCAGTAATTGCACGAAATTCAGATGTTTATCTTGAGGTAATTAATTTAGGGACGGTTTCGAGGACTCACTCAATTAATGTGCGAAATGAAACTATTTCAGCTGGAACTTTAGATTTTCGACAGAAAGAGGCTATGTCTGAATCACAGCTCAACCAGGCGCTTGAAGTCGGAGCCAAAACCGCAGAACGGCTAATTGCAGGAGGCTCAAGAAGCATCAGCATCGGCGAAGTAGGAATAGGTAACACGACTTCATCTGCGATCTTGATAGGTGTGTTTTGTGTAGCAACGGCAGAAGAAGTTACAGGCAGAGGTTCCGGCATTCCAGACCAAGTTTTTAATTCAAAGTTACTAGTTGTAGCGGACCAGATTGGTAAATTATCTTCAAAGGAAGACCCACTGAAAATCCTCCGTCATTTCGGAGGCTTTGAATTGGCTGCGATGGTTGGGTTGATTGTTAGGTCTGCAAGCCTAAACATTCCAGTTATTTTGGATGGAGTAACAACTCTCGCTTCCGCACTTGTTGCGGTTGCTATCAAACCTGAAGTCAGAAATTCAATACTTTTAGGTCATCTCTCGTCTGAGCCAGCAAGCAAAATTGCTGCAGAAAATTTGAATCTAAAACCAATTCTCGACTTAAATCTTCGACTTGGCGAGGCAACGGGGGCAATTTTAAGTGTTCCTATAATTCGCGCCGCCTGCAGGCTCCATGCTGAGATGTCACCGCTATCTGATGTCGTTAACCTAGACTGATCATCATGACGATCACATTTGTTACCGGCGGAAGTCGAGGCTTGGGTAAAGAGGTGGCCAGCGCGCTTGCAAAACGCGGAAATAAAGTAGTGATTGTAGGGAAAGATAAAGATAGAGCTGCTTCTACCGCTAAAGAAATTGGTTGTGGTTTTGAAATAGTAGATTTAGAAAATCAATCTCAATCCCGTTTAATTGCAGATGCCATGCTCGGCAAATATGGAGTCCCAGATGTCGTTGTATTGGCTCATGGAGTTATGAGTGAGAAGATGGCAAAGACCTTAAGGACCACAGACAGTGAGTGGAACCGTGTCATGAATATCAATTTAAATTCCACGTTTACCTTGGTAAATGTATTTGGTTCAAAGATGGCAGAAGCAAGAAAGGGTCGCATCATTATTTTTTCGGCCTGTCTCGGAAGAATGTCAGGCCCTGGAAACGCTGGTGGATTAGCCCCGTATCGAATCTCTAAAGCAGGCGTCAATGCGTTGGTTAGAAATCTAGCTCACGAAACTGGCCACGGAAGTCGTGGCTTTCTAGTCGATGCAATCTGTCCCAACCATAGCCGCACTGATATGGGCGGACCTGATGCGCCGCGAAGTGCAGCGGAAGGAGCCGAGACTGGTATCTGGTTGGCTACAAGAGAATTCTCTGCTGGCGATACGACAGGAGTTCTTTGGGAAGATCGCGAAATAGTTCCTTGGTAGGAATGAAAGCAAGAATCAATCCGCCTAGTACGTTTTGAAAGAATAGACTTAGAACATGTTGATGCGCCAACTAGATTTTCGAGGTAAAAAATTTACTAAGTCTGAACTCAAACGCGCACTACCTCGTGGAAATTTTTCAATATCTGATGCTCTCAAAAAGATAGACCCAATTCTT
>Ga0172367_10001196_pt1 | contig 38788 bp, 36 predicted proteins | sample Lak10m_FD_114542 | JGI IMG/M metagenome (GOLD analysis project Ga0172367, IMG submission 114542) | Freshwater microbial communities from Kabuno Bay, South-Kivu, Congo - kab_022012_10m | ecosystem: Environmental > Aquatic > Freshwater > Lake | place: Democratic Republic of the Congo: South-Kivu... | reverse complement strand
TCGAAGAGCGCCGACAGGCTCTGCTGAAAGTGGATTCTTCCAACTTCGGCATTTACGAAGCGGAAGTCAAACTCTTCCTCCAATATTTCGACGACATGGAACGGGTGAAGGAGCTTGGCGGTCTGCACGTCATCGGCTCGGAACGTCACGAAGCGCGGCGCATCGACAACCAGTTACGCGGACGCGCCGCCCGCCAGGGCGACCCCGGTTCCTCGCGTTTTTACCTCTCCCTGCAAGACGACCTGATGCGCATGTTCGGCGGCGACCAGGTCGGTAACCTGATGCAGCGCCTGAGCGTGGACGACTCCCTGCCGCTCGAAGTGCGCCTCGTCAGCAGCATCATCGAAGGCTCGCAGACCCGCGTCGAAGGCGCAAACTTCGATGTCCGCAAGCACCTGCTCGAATACGACGATGTGTTGAACAAACAGCGCCAGCAGATCTACAGCCAGCGCGACCGCATCTTCGTCAAGGAAGATTTGAGCGCAGACGTGGCGGATATGCTCGACTCGGAAGTCACCAAGCGCGTCGAAATGGGTTTGGCAGATGAAGAAGGTCCCTGGAAACTGCTTGCCTGGCTCGACCAGGTTCAACCCGCGTTCGAATCGCAAAACGGCTTGTTCCCGTCCTATGGATTTAAATTGATTTTGGATCAAATCGAGGGCGATGGGGAAAACGTTAAACGTTCAACGTTGAACGTGATCTCCCGCGCTATCGAAGCCGAAGGAACTCACATCCAACGCGCCATCGAAACGCAGGTGGAGAAAACAAAGGAAGCGCTCGAAGCGCAGATCTCGGAGCGGGAGGATGCCCTCGACGCCTTCTTCCAAACTTTGGGCGACCGTGAAGATTCTCCGCGCCCGCAGAAGATTCTGGAAGAAATCAACGCCCTTGTCCGCCTGCCGTTGAAGTTGAATAACGACGCCATGCGCGCGCTGGGTGAAGACCCCGCCTCGGTCAAGGAAGATATTCAAGAAATGGCGGCGGCGCAACTGACCGCGCTCAACGCCACCCGTCTCATCGGCGCAATTCAAAACCGTGTGGGCGAACCGCTGGCGCTGCAAAGTCCCCTGCCCTCCGATTGGGACGATCTCGAAGACATCATTCTCGATGCCTCACGCGAGGGGCTTGTCCGCAGGAAGGAACACCTCGTCGCTCAAATCGAACGCGACATCGATGTCCTGCTCCAGCGCGAACCCGCCGAAACCGACTCAGCCAAACTGCGCCTGCTGTTGAACCTGTCGCACGGCGCGAAGGTTGCCTTCGATCAGAAGACTCACAAGCAGGTCAAGCAGGCGTTCCAGCGTTTTAGTTATGTCTTCCTCGCCGCGCAATTGCTCGACGGGCGCGAGGCGCAGGATATTCACGAAGATGTAATGAGTCACCTCGAACTGGCAGAGGAGAATCTCCGCGCCACCTGGGGACAGTCCGAGTTTATGCGCTTGAGTCAGAACGCGGGCAAATTGGCAGACTTCGGTCCCGCGGCGCGTATCGCCTTCGGGGAGAGTCGGCTCAACGAAGCAGCATCAGGCTTGGGCGAGTCGGACCGCGCGGCGCTGGTCGAGGCAATCGGCAGGTACGTTCTCAACGAAGTTCATCGCCAGCTTTTGCTGGGCGCGTTCAGCGAATTGTGGGTGGAATATCTGACAAAGGTCGAGGCGCTGCGCATCTCCATCGGCTTGGAGGCTTACGCCCAACGTGACCCGCTGGTACAATACAAGGGACGCGCGTCCGAGATGTTCCAGCAATTGCTCGAAGACGTGCGCGGGTTGGTGATCAGCCGCGCCTTTGCGGCAAGACCAAGGCGGGTGGAAATCAGCCCAATCGAAACGTCCGAAGTTCAAGCTGCCCCGCAGGCGACCCCGCAGGCGCAGGACGATGGAAACAGGAAAAAGAGAAAACGCCGCTAATTTTTGAAAGATGTTACGCGACGATACCGCCCCCCTGAATCAATATTTTTCCCTTCCGAAGGTGGAATTGCACCGCCATTTGGAAGGGTCTTTGCGTTTAACAACGATGCTGGATATTGCGCGCAAGCACGGGGTGACGGTTCCGATCAGCATGTTCAACTTGAGCGGGCTGGTGCAGGTGCAGGATCAAGACCCGCAGACCTTCACCAACTTCCTCGATAAATTCAAGACCCTGCGGCTTTTCTATAAATCGCCCGATGTGATCGACCGTGTGACGCGCGAAGCGGTGGAGGATGCGGCGAAGGATAACATCCGCTACCTGGAGTTGAGGTTTACCCCCGTTGCCTTGAGCCGCGCCGAAGGCTTCCCCTTGCATGACGTGATGGATTGGGTGGTGCAGAGCGCCAACGAAGCCGCGCAGAAATATAAAATGAAGGTGGGGTTGATTGCCTCGGTCAACCGTCACGAAAGCCCCGACCTGGCGGAGCAGGTGGCATGGCTGGCGGCGGGACATATCAAGAATGGGTTGTACGGGTTGGACCTGGCGGGCAACGAAGCCGAGTTCAAGACCGAACCGTTTTATGGAATTTTCAGGGAGGCGAAGCAGGCGGGCTTGCATATCACCATCCACGCGGGCGAGTGGGGACCCGCTGAAAATGTGCGCGACGCCATTTTGCATCTCGGCGCCGAACGCATCGGGCATGGCGTGCGGGTGATGGAAGACGAAAACATTGTGACGCTTGCAAGGGAACATGGCGCGGTTTTTGAAGTCTGTGTGACCAGCAATTACCAGTCGGGAGTGGTGCGGTCGCTGCCGTCTCATCCGCTGCCGAGGATGATCGAGGCGGATTTGCAAATCACGCTCAACACCGACGATCCCAGCGTTTCGCGCATCACCCTTTCCCACGAATACCAGCATGTGTGCGAACAGTTGAAGATGCCGATTAGCTTATTGAAGCAAAGCGTGTTGCGTGCCGCGCAGTCATCCTTCCTGCCCGAAGATAAAAAGAACGAGTTCGTAGAAATCATCAAGAAAGAACTGAAACTGTAAATCCCACCACAAAGGATTAAGGATATCAAAGGCGCTCCTTTGAGTTCTTCAAGATTGTGGTGTGAGTAGGTCATGCTTTCAGCGTGACAAAAACCTCATACCAAAGGAGTATCCTATGCAAGACCTGTTCAAGTCCCGTGATGTATTGAAAGTGGGGGAAAAGGAGTACGTCTTCTTCCGCCTCGACGCGCTGGAGAAGGCTGGGTTGACCCAACTCAGCAAATTGCCCTACTCGATTCGCATCGTCCTCGAAGCTGCCCTCCGTCAATGCAACGACCGTGAGATCACAAAAGAAGACGTAAAAAATATTGCGTCCTGGTCTCCGAAGGGCGCGCGACCCGGCATTCCCTTCCTGCCTGCCCGTGTGGTGATGCAGGATTTTACGGGCGTCCCCGCCGTTGTGGATTTGGCTTCGATGCGCTCCGCCGTTGCCCGATTAGGCGGCGACCCGAAGAAAATCAACCCGCTCGTGCCTGTGGATTTGGTCATCGACCATTCGGTACAGGTGGACTTTTTTGCCTCTGCCGACGCGGTCAACCGCAACGCCGAAGTCGAGTTCCAGCGCAACCGCGAACGCTACGAATTTCTCAAGTGGGGGCAGAAGGCTTTCAGCAACTTCCGCGTGGTGCCGCCGATGACCGGCATTGTGCATCAGGTTAATTTGGAAAACCTTGCCGAAGTCGTGATGACGAAGGAAGAGACCCTAAAGGTCTCCGAGACCTTTAGGGTCTTGTTCCCCGACACCGTCGTCGGCACCGACTCGCACACGACGATGATTAACGGCTTGGGTGTGGTCGGCTGGGGCGTGGGCGGAATCGAAGCAGAAGCCGTAATGCTCGGTCAGCCGATGGACATGCTCCTGCCCGATGTGATTGGTTTCAAACTCTACGGCAAACTCAAAGAAGGCGTGACCGCCACCGACCTGGTTTTAACCGTAACCCAGATGCTGCGCAAGAAGGGCGTGGTGGACAAGTTCGTCGAGTTCTACGGCGAAGGCTTGAATAACATGTCGCTGACCGACCGCGCCACGATTGCCAACATGGCTCCCGAATACGGCGCGACGATGGGTTACTTCCCTGTCGATGAAGAAACCCTGCGCTACATGCGCCTGACGGGTCGCCCCGAAGAAGTGGTCGCCCGCACCGAGGCATACATGCGCGCCCAGGGACTCTTCCGCGAGGCGAACAGCCCCGAACCCGAATTCACCGACACGCTGGAACTCGACCTTGCTTCCGTCGTCCCGTCTCTGGCGGGTCCCAAACGTCCGCAAGACCGCGTGGCGCTGACCGACATGAAAGACACCTTCCGCAAGGCGCTGACCGCCCCGGTCAAGGAACGCGGCTACGAACTCTCTGGCGATGCGCTGAATCGTGAAGCGACTTTCGGCACAAACGGCGGCTCGCAGAAGATGAAACACGGCGCGGTGGTGATTGCCGCCATCACGTCCTGCACCAACACCTCGAATCCGTCCGTGCTGATTGCGGCGGGACTGGTTGCAAAGAAAGCCATCGAGAAGGGCTTGAACGTCAAACCCTATGTCAAGACTTCGCTGGCGCCCGGCTCACTGGTGGTGACCGAATATCTCAAGCAGGCGGGGCTGCTCGAACCGCTCTCCAAACTGGGCTTCAACGTGGTTGCTTACGGATGCACCACCTGCATCGGCAATTCGGGACCGCTGCCCGGCGAAGTTGCCAAGGCGGTCACCGGCGGCGACCTGATTGCTTCGGCGGTCATCTCTGGCAACCGCAATTTTGAAGGGCGCGTTCATCCGCTGGTGAAGGCAAACTTCCTCGCCTCGCCGCCTTTGGTTGTGGCGTACGCGCTGGCGGGCACGGTGGACATCGACCTGATCAACGAGCCGATTGGAACTGGCTCCGATGGCGCGGCGGTTTACCTGAAAGATTTGTGGCCCACCCAGCAGGAAATCGGCGACCTGATTGCTTCCAGCGTCAAAGCCGAAATGTTCAAAGAAAAATATGCCGATGTATTCGGCGGTTCGGAGATGTGGAAAGAGATTCAGGTCAAAGAGGGCGACCTCTTCGAGTGGCGCGAGGATTCGACCTACATCCACCACCCGCCCTACTTCCAGACTTTGACTCTCGATGTGCCGTCCATCCAGCCGATTGAGAACGCCCGCGTCCTTGGCTTGTTCGGTGACTCGATCACTACCGACCACATTTCGCCTGCGGGCAACATCGCGGCGGATTCGCCTGCGGGTAAATTCCTGCAAGAGCGCGGAGTCCAGCCCAAGGACTTCAATCAATATGGCACGCGGCGCGGCAACGATTTGGTGATGGCGCGCGGCACGTTTGCCAATATCCGCTTGAAGAACATCATGGTTGCGCCGAAGGAAGGCAACTGGACGAAGTACGACGGTCAAGAAATGTCCATCTTCGACGCCGCGATGAAGTACAAGGAATCTGGCGTGCCGAGCATCGTCCTCGCGGGCAAGGAATACGGCACTGGCTCCAGCCGCGACTGGGCGGCGAAGGGTCCCATGCTGCAAGGCGTGAAGGCGGTCATTGCCGAGTCGTTTGAACGCATCCACCGCTCCAATCTGGTCGGCATGGGCGTGCTCCCGCTGAGATTTACGTCGGGACAAAACGCCGAGTCGCTTGGCTTGGACGGCAGCGAAACCTTCTCCATCGAAGGACTGAACGACGGAATCAAGCCGCAGAGCCAAATCACGGTCAAGGCGAAAAAGACGAACGGGGCAGTCGTTGAATTCAAGGCGACGGTGCTGCTGAATACCGATGTGGAAGTGAATTACTACCGCAACGGAGGAATTCTCCATACGGTGTTGAGAAATTTGGTGAAGTGAAAAAATAGGGATGAGGTGATTAGGAATTAGGAAAGACCTCCGAGTTCTTTAAGAACTCGGAGGTCTTGTGTTTAACTTGAACAGATGAAAGGCTTATTCTTCTACAAAATCATCCAATACAAGAATATCAATCACTTCATTTATCTTTGATAATCTCTTATCGTTTGTCAAAAATGCTTTTGCTCCAAAGTTGAGACTTGCTGCCGTTTGCAACGCATCAGGCGGGGAGACGTTGTACTTTGCGCGAAGTTGAGCCGCCAGCCGCGCTACGTTTCGGCCAACGTCTACGACTGACAAATTCGGGAAATGCACCAGCACGGCTTCATATTCCCGCGCAATCGATTCGTACCCTAACTGCCACGGGCGGACGGTAATTTCCATCAGCGTAACCGTAGACGTCACGCCCTGCCATTTTCCTTTTTCGATCCCGTTGATGGTGATTTGCGCCAGCGTACCGTAACGGGGATTGTTCTCCAGAAAATAAATAAAAATAGATGTGTCCAGCCCGATGATTTTTGCTTTTGCTAACCGCTTGCTGAATTCGTCCATGCGTCACGCTCCCCGTGGAGATAGGTTTCAATGTCCACGCCTTGCCAGATTTCACTATGCAGTCCTTGAAGATATGCGGCATATCGTTTTGGTTGCGGAATTAAGATAATCACGCCGTCTTGAACATCCACCAATAGGCGGTCGCCTTTTTGGATGTTCAACGTCTTGCGGGCAATCTGTGGTACGGCAATTTGATACTTGGCGCTTACTTTAACCGAAGATACAGGCATATCATCTCCTTGCTTAGCAAAATGGGGTTTTTGCTAAGAATTTTACCATACGCGCGTACCGCAATGGAAGGATTCTCCATACGGTGTTGAGGAATTTGGTGAAGTGAATAACAGGGATGAGGTGATTGGGAATTAGGAAAGACCTCCGAGTTCTTCAAGAACTCGGAGGTCTGCGTTTAAGAAGGCTTTTTGCCGACCATTTGCTCGAAGCGCGGGTCGCTACGTATCCATTGCAGGTCGGGGTCTTTCCATGCCCATGCGGGATTGAACCTTTCCTTTTGCGCGGCTTTTTGCAGATATTCAAAGGCAAGGTCTGCGTTCGCGCACACGCTTTCGAGACAGGCGCGGTTGTAGAAATCATCTGCGGGCATGAGGGCGCGGGCTTTTTCTACAAGTTCTGACTCGATGGTTTCGCCTAAACCGCGTTTGATGGAGGCAACGCCCAGATACGAATTGAAATCTTCGGGGGCAATTTCCATCATTTTTCCCAAAAGCGGCAACGCCTCTTTCTCCCTGCTGATGGTTCTTAACAGAATGGCTAAATTATTATAGGCGGTGGCGTCCGACGGATTCAATTCGATGGCTTTGCGATAACTGGCTTCGGCTTCGTCGTAGCGTTTCAGGTTCTTCAATAAGATGCCCAAGTTGGAGTAGGCGGTGGCGTACGACGGATTCAATTCGATGGCTTTGCGATAACTGGCTTCCGCTTCCTCGTAGCGTCCAGCCTTTTTGTATGCCATACCGAGTTCGTTGTAGAGAGTTCCCGCTTGCGGGTTGTCCTTTATTTCTTTTTCCAGCAACGCAATAGATTCCGCGCTTGCGCCTTGTTTAGAGTGCAATTCAGACAAAAAGAGAGATGTTAGAATATTTTTCTTTCGCTTTTTTGTCAGAATCTTAATGGCTTTGCTTCTATGTTTTGGGTTTTTTCCAAGTAAAAGAGCCCTTAACTCATTAGGAAAATGCAAAAAAAGCAAAACCACAAATAAAAGGCTCGACCTCATCTTTTTTTGTTTTTGGTCTTGATTGACAAAATCTATAAATCTTAAAACTGCAAAGGAAATCTCTTGGGTATAAAAATATCCGTTAAATAAAAGCGTTTCCAACACCTTTTCCAAATACGCTTGCGGGTCGGCATTTTGCACCAACGGGCAGCCTTCCAGTTTTCCGTCAGGCGGGGTGAGTAAGTTTTCTTTTTGGGTCAGGTAGTTGAAAGTTTTGCGAGTGTGCCGCCGCCGCGTAAATCGTTCCCATGCGGCGGGGTAAGCCAGCCGTCCCGCCAGCGAGATAACAAAGTGCGGCACAAGCGGAACTTGAAAATAGCGCAAGAGGAAAACCGCCAGATAGAAGAATTTTACAGGTTGGTCTTTAAGTTTCTTTTCCACTTCGGTAAATTTTTCGCTCCACGACTTACCTTGACTTTCAAGGAAGTTATCCGCCGCGATGGCTTTATTTTCCCTGTGCCAGCGTTGTAAATTCAACACAAGGTTGCGAATCGAACGGTCATTTCGGCGGGCAATGGTTTCAAAGTCGCTTTCCAAGCCTTTCAATCCTTCCGCTTTTGCCTTTTGCAGCATATCCACAACGGTTGGGATGGATGGTTCTTTGATTTTCACCCGCGTAAAGCGTTTCCACAATTTGTCGTTCTCGTTGTATTCCAGCGCTTGCAAATATTCTTCTTCATCCCGCGCGGTGGCAAGCACGCAAAAATCATCGGGGTCATGTCTTTCCTCAAACCAGTTCAGAACAGCAAGCAATCTCGTGTAATAGGACGGCGCTTTGAAAGTTGGAATTTGGCTAGTTTCCGCTTTGGGGTCTTGCAGTCCGCGCGCCTTGCGGAATAAGTTATTCAAGTCATCTAGCAGCAATAACACTTTTACGCGCCCGCTGGTCAATGAGTTTTTGGGAACATCCAGCCAGCCTGTATCCAGCACGCGAATCACCTGCCAGCCGTCTTCCATCATCTTTTTTGCCAACATTCCCGCCTCGCGGGTTTTTCCGTAGCCTGTTGGGGCGGTAATCAACAAATAACGGGAAGCATTCAGTTCTGTTTTTAATTCTGCCTGTAAATTTTCCCCTGATATTCGAGGTTGATACGGTATTTTGTGGTCGGCAAAGGGCGAGTCGTTATTTACCGAGCGAAGCAATTTTGCGAGAAAGTTTTCTTTGTCGGCGATTATCTCGAAGACGTTATTTACTTCCCCACGAATATGCTTTGAATGCCAGAGTTTTAATCCAGCCCAAACTGCGCCACCCACAACGCTTAATGCGCCGATGATTGCGGCAATAGCGTCTATTGCGTCCTTGTTGTTTGCGTAAAAGTCCCAAGTCATGGGTGAATTTTAGAACAATTTTGGAATCCGCGCAATGACGAGTTGTCAGCGTGCGGGAGGCGACCTATCCCCCCGCCCAAACAAAAACGGAGCGGCGAAAACCCGCTCCGTTTTTGTCATTTCACAGCAATCCGCGCTTGTGACTTCTTCTTTTGAACAGCGCCCATCCCCAAATTTTTCTTCTGCCCGCGCGTTGGCTTGCGCTGAACCGTTTTTACCGCCTTGCTTTCAAGATACAGCGTGTCGTAACTCAGGTCAATTTCACCCTGCCATTCGACTGAGCCAGAAACCACTTTCACGGTTTTGAACATGGCTTCATTCTTTAACTTGGCGAAAACGGGTTTGTCGAAATAAGGCTTCAGGTCAAAAATGCGTTTTTCGCCGTTGTCAAAGGTCAGCAATAAGCAGTAATTCTCTTGCGGCTTGACGGACTTCACATAAGGATTCATTTGTCCTCTCATTTCAGCGGGTCAATCTTGAAGACTTCTTCGCCTTCGACTGCCAACTTCCAATTTGCGTTCAAGTCGTCCCTGTGGATTTCAATCCATGCCTCCACAAGGCGGGTCTTGTTCCTGGGGAATTTTCCCGCCAGCAGTTTACCGTCCGCAATGCTGAACACGGCTTTTTCATCGCCAAACTCTACGTGAATATGCGGGACGTGATGTTGTTTGTTGTCCGCGTAATACATGCGGACAATAATGCCGTAGAAGATGGATAAAATTGGCATGGTAATTTCTCCTGTAATAATTATACACGTGACGCGGATGTTGGCGGGCGGCGCGTCCCACATCCAGCCATTCCATTGTCAAATTTGCCCCGCCGACGCGCGCACGGTCGAAAAAATTTGACATTAACCTCTTATAATATCGGAAGCCATTTGCGGCTTTCGATATTATTTTTAGAAGGATATTCAATGGACATTCGCTCATTCAACCGTGAAGCTTGGGATCGTCAGGCGCAGTCCGGCAACCGCTGGACGCTCCCTGTTTCGCCTGATGTGATTGCGCGGGCGCGCGCCGGGGATTGGTCTGTGCTGTTGACCGAGAACAAGCCTGTGCCGCGCGACTGGTTTCCGACCATGACCGGGCTTGAACTTTTGGGGCTGGCTTGCGGCGGCGGACAGCAGGGCCCCATCTTTGCCGCGGCTGGCGCGCAGGTGACCATCTTCGACAATTCTCCCGCCCAACTGGCGCGCGACCGTGAAGTGGCAGGGCGCGACAGTTTGAATATTCAGACGGTGGAAGGCGACATGCGCGACCTGTCTGTCTTTGCCGATGAAAGTTTCGACTTGATCTTTCATCCTGTTTCCAATTTGTTCATTCACGAAATCAGGCCCGTCTGGCGCGAGGCGTATCGCGTGTTGAAAAAGGGCGGGACGCTGCTGGCGGGTTTCATGAGTCCGGTCTTTTACCTGTTCGATTGGGAGGACATGGAGCAGGGCATTTTGACCGCAAAACACAAAATCCCGTTTTCGGATGTGGAGACCTACGGGCTGGAACGCTTGCGGCAGGAAGACCGTCCCGCAGAATTCGGTCATTCGCTCACCGACCAGTTATCGGGTCAGATGGATGCGGGGTTCGTCATCACCGGCATGTACGAGGATTTTCACAGCCAGGTCAAACTCAGCGAGTTCATCCCCACCTACCTTGCCACACGGGCAATAAAACCATAAAAAGGAGATCACATGAAAATTCTAATTGCCGCCGATATGGAAGGCATTACCGGCGTGGTGCATTGGGATCAGGTCAACCCCGACCATGCCGAGTATCTGCGCTTTCGAAAACTGATGACTGCGGATGTGAATGCCGCCATTCGCGGCGCGTTTGCGGGCGGGGCAACCTCCGTCACCGTCACCGACGGTCACCACGACGGCAGGAACATCCTGATCGAGGAATTGGATTCCCGTGCAACGCTAAACAGCGGCTCGCCCTCGCGTCTTTCGATGGTGCAGGGCGTGGATGAAAATGTGGACGGCGTGATGTTCATCGGTTATCACGGACGCATGGGCGCGGTCAACGCCATTCTCGATCACACCTGGTCCGATGAGCGGGTATCGGGGGTCTGGATCAACGGTCAGGCGTTTGGCGAGTCGGGATTGAACGGCGCGGTCTGCGGGCATTTCAATGTCCCTGTCATCATGGCGTCGGGCGATCAGACCCTGTGCGCCGAGGTTCAGGAGTTGTTCGGCAGCAGGGTCGAGGTTGCCCAGGTAAAGAGGGCGGTCAGCCGCATGTCTGCCGAATGCCTGCCGCCGGCAAAAACCTCCAGCCTGATCGAGGAAGCCGCCCGACGGGCGGCGCTCAACCTGAAAAGTAAAAAAGCGCCGAAGCCGCTCAAAGTGACCCGACCAATCAACCTGACGGTGAAATTCGAGCAGTCTGAAATGGCAGATAAAGCCGCGCTGCTGCCGCATGCCATCCGAACGGTGGAACGCCGCGTCGAGTATGTCGCCCCTGACATGGTGACGCTTTACCTCGCGTTTCGCACGATGATGGCGCTGGCGCGGTAAACCGCATGACCGCGTCGATTAAAGTCGGTGACCGGGTGAAGATTTATCTCGATTCGAAATTCGGGGAGCGGGAAGGCTGGTACGAAGGCGTGATCTTCAAGATAGACCCCTATTCCGATCACCGCAGTTTTTACTGGGTCGAACTGGATTCATCCGCCCAGGCTGTATTGGCGGTCAAATATATTTCCATATTCAACCCAAAGAATATCGAATTGTTGGGATAGTGTTTCCCAAAAAAGAGGAGGGCGCGTCTTGCGCCCTCCTCTTTTATCGCGGATTTTTATTTGACCACTGCCGTGGTGCCTGCCGAGTTGAGCGGGACAGTCAGCACGCGCCCAATCGTCAGGTCGTTTAGGTTGACCATTTGCAGAATGAAGGGGTCTGCGTTGTAGGTCAGGGCAATCGAATTCCAGGTGTCTCCTGTTTGGACGGTGTGAGTCCCGACACAGGGCGTCCCGTAGATTTTGCCCGCGCTTCCGATATTCGGCACGCTGACGGTGGTATCCGGCGAGATAAAGCCGGGGTCGGTCAACTGCGGATTCGCCAGAAGGGTTTTCTCGGGGTCGGCTCCGTAACAACGGGCGATTTGCCACAGCCATTCGCCTTTCACCACCTTGTGCTGGATGGTCGAGCCTGCGGTCAGGGTCGATCCGCTCGACGGGGTGACGACTGCCGCCGCGCCTTTGGTGACGGTGGCGCTTGCCGCCGGGGATGTTGCCGCTCCGCCGCCCGTAGCAGTGGCGCTGGTCGCAACGCTGCCGGCATCCATATCTGCCTGGGTGATGGTGTATGTGGCGGTGCAGGTCAGGGTCGCGGCAGGGGCGATGCTGGCAGCCGCGTCGCCGCAATTGATGGGGGCGGGAATGCCCGCATCGGTGACGGTAAACTGCGCGGGTCCCAGGGCTGTCGTTCCGCTGTTGAGGATGACGTAAGTGTAGGTGATCGCCTGTCCCAACTGGTCATAGTTGACGGGGTTGGCGGTCTTGGTCAGGTTGAGCACAGCGGGTGCGGCTTTGGAAATCGTCGTCGTGACCGGGTTGGAACTGATTCCGCTGACCGTGGCGGTGGAGATATTGGTCACCGAGCCTTTGTCGAGGTCGCCCTGGGTGACGGTGTACTCGGAGGCGCAAACCAGACTCTCGCCCGCATCGAAGGATGTATCCGTATTTCCAATGGTGTTGACTTCCGGGCAGGTTGCGCCCGTCACGGTGACGGGTCCCGCCACTGCGGATGCGCCCGTATTCTTGACGGTATACGTGTATTTGATGACCTGATTCACGGCGGTGAGCCCCGTTGCATCGGTCTGTACGGTCAGTTCGATGGTGGTCGTCGCCAGGACGGGGGTTGCCTGCACGGCTGCCTCGGTGGGGGCAGAACCGCCAAACAGCGAGCAGGATGCCAGCATCAGCGCCATCGACGCCAAAATCAAAGATGCGCGAATTAATTTTTTCATTTCCATCTCCTTTTTTACGGGCGGGCAATTGTTAGTTGAGTATAGCATTAATGAAATGACAATCAAAGGTTTGAAAAAGTCTCGACCTCACAACCCGTTTGAGGGCGGGGATTCCGATGGTGGTGAAGTAACAAAACTAATGTACAATTCCGCCCATGCCATTGGTATGGATTTCCATCTCATTTGCCGCGGGGATCGTTCTTGCCTAACTTTGGCAAGGCGAAAAGTCATCTTTTTGAGGGCGGGGTTATAATCTAGGCATGAAGAAACTCCGCCCAAGAGTGCGCGCGCTCAAACTTGCGAAGGAAGTCCGCAGCCGCCTGAGGAAGGAACTCAACCAGCCTGTGACGGTCATCATGTATGGCTCGCAGGCGCGTGGCGATGCAAGGAAGGACTCGGATATTGACCTGCTTGTCATCCTGCCTGCGGTAAATCCCAAAGTGCGCGGGGCGGTTTCAGATATTGCGTGGGAAGTCGGCTTCGAGGCGGGGAAGATGATTTCAACCGTCCCCACCACAAGGGAACGCATGAAGCGTTATGCGTTCCTGCCCTTCTATCAGAATGTTCAACGTGAAGGGGTCAGGGCGTGAAACGAGACTCGACTCAAAAGGAACTTGCGAACTATCGCATGGAACGCGCCCGCGCCACTTTCAAGGATGGCGTTAGCCTGTTTACGCAGGATGGCACACCCGCAAGCGTGGTTAATCGCGCTTATTATTCCATGTTCTACGCGGCGCTTTCCCTGCTTGCAACAGTCGGGGAGCAAACTTCGAAACATCAGGGCGTGCTGGCTTTGTTTGACCGCATTTTGTGAAGACTAAAATTCTTCCAAGGGAAATGAGCAAATTTCTGCGCAAAGCGTTTGACATGCGCCAGACAGCGGATTACGAAGAGGAAGCCGAACTCACTCGGGAGGACGCGCAAATATCCTTGGAACTTGCCGAGAAATTTATTTCTTCGGCGGAGGAAAGACTCTCACAGGGGGAGTGATTACATCTGACTGCTCCGCTTTTCAAAACTAATGTACAATCCCGTCCATGCCATTGGTATGGATTTCCATCTCATTCGCCGCGGGGATTATCCTCGCCAGCCTGCGGACTTTGCCAGCGAATATCTGGCTCAGTCTGGGACTCTTTTTCGTCTTCCTCTTCATCCTCTCCCGCCTGCCCGAAGTTTCAAAATTCCTCACCCGCAACGCTCAACCTTCAACTTCCGATTTTCATCCTTCCTCATTCATCCTTCATCCTTACGCTTTCATTCTCCCCGCCTTCTTCTTCTTTGGCGCGTGGTATTTCCAATTCCGTCAGCCAACGATTGACGCCTTCCACATCGCCTTTTACAACGACCGTGACTATGATATTTTGGTCACAGGCACGCTGGACGAGCCGCCTGACCAACGTGATACCTATTCCAACCTGACGCTCAATGTGGAGGCAATCGACTCAGGCAGCGGTGACATGCCCGCATCGGGAATGCTTCTCGTCCGCACTTCGGCACTGGCGGATTATGAGTACGGTCAAAGGGTGCGGGTGCGCGGCAGTTTGCAGACTCCGCCCGAAAACGAGGAATTTTCCTATCGCGATTATCTGGCGCGGAACGGCATCCACTCGACCATGTCCACTTTCGAGGTCACAACCCTGCCAGGCAACGGCGGGAACTTGTTCTTTCGCTTCGTTTATAAACTAAAAGGAAAATTGCTCGAAAATACCTACCGCCTGTATCACGACCCCGAAGCGTCCCTGCTGGCTGGGATTTTGCTCGGCGTGGACACGGGCATGACTAAGGAACTTCAAACCGCCTTCAAGAACACAGGCACGGCGCACATCATCGCCATCTCTGGTTTCAACATCGCCATCATCGCGGGGATTTTCTTTGCCATCTTCAAGAACATCTTCGGCGAAAGAATCGGCGCGGGCGTCGCCATCGTCGGGATTCTTTTCTACACCCTGCTCGTCGGCGCAGACTGGGCAGTCTTCCGCGCGGCGTTGATGGGCATCCTGTCGCTGGCATCCCGTCAATTGGGGCGGCGCAACAACGGCATGAACTCGCTTGGGATTGCGGCGCTGATTCTGCTCTTCATCAACCCGATGGCGCTTTGGGACGTGGGCTTCCAACTTTCCGTCGCCGCCACCCTCGGGCTGATTCTGTACGCCGAACCGTTTTCCAACTTCACCCTCAACCTGCTCACCAAACTATTCAAGCAGGATATGAAAGCCTTTGCGCGGATTCTCAACGAAAGCGTCACCCTGACCTTCGCCGCACAACTGACCACCATTCCGATTATGGCATACCATTTCAATCGCATCTCCCTTGTCTCGTTCATCGCCAACCCGTTCATTCTTTTTGTGCAGCCCGCAGTGATGGTGCTTGGCGGGGCGGCGGTCTTCGCCAGCCTGATCCTCTTTCCGCTGGGACAACTCATCGCGTGGTTCGCCGAGCCGTTCGCCGCGTACACCATCCGCATCGTGGAATTGTTCGATGGGCTGGCACGGGCATCCCTGCTTTTTATGGAAGTTGAACTCTGGCACTTGGTTTTGGGATACACTCTCCTGCTCGGCGTGACCTTCAACTGGGACGAAATCAAGAAGCGGATTCAAGCCTTGAGCGGGTCACTGCGCGCTATCGCGCTGACGGCGACTCTCATGTTCCTGTTTGCCTGCACCATCATGATCTGGCGCGCGTCCGCAACCACGGGCGACGGTCAACTGCACATCACCTTCCTCGAAGCGGGTTCGGCGGACGCGGTTTTGATTCAAACTCCCGACGGACGCAATGTGCTGATCAACGGCGGCGAGAGCGCATCGAAACTTTCCGATGAACTCGGCAGGCGGCTTCCATACTTCTCAAGCAAACTGGATTGGCTGATCATCGCGTCCACACAGGAGGAGCAGGTGGCGGCGCTTCCACGTGTGGTGGAAAGGGTTCTGCCTGAAAACGTGCTGTGGAGCGGAAACGTGCAAGCCTCGTTCCCTGCGCAGGCATTGGACAAGTATTTTGCCGCGCAGAACGTTCCCGTCAGCAAGGCTGAGGTGGGACAAAGGCTGGGGTTGGGCGATCAGGCTTGGGTGGAGGTCAAGGCGGTGAGCGCGCGCGGCAGCGTGCTCCTCATCCAATATAAAAATTTCCGCGCCCTGCTTCCCATTGGCATCAGCGAAGGGACTCTCGACGAGTTGGAATTCGGCAACGCGATTGACAAGGTGGATGTGCTGTTGCTGGCGGACGCGGGATACGCGCCGTCCAACCCGCCCGACCTGATCGAGAACGTCAACCCGCAGTTGACCGTGCTGAGCGTGTCCGCAGGCGACCCGAATGGCTTGCCATCCGAAGATGTGCTCGATTCGCTCGACGGCTATTCCCTGCTACGGACAGACCGCAGCGGCTGGATTCAAGTCATCACCGACGGCGAGTCCATGCGCGTGGAGACGGAACGCGGGCAGTAAACAAAAACTCCGAGGTTTTGGCCTTCGGAGTTGATTTAGCTCATTCTTGTTCGTCTGAATTTTTCAGATATTCCTGCGCGGCTTCCAAAAACTCCCGCCCCCGATTGACCATATCCGCAACAACATCCATCTCGATTTTTGTATCCACGTGATAGTCACCGATCAGACGCGTGTCAAAGCCTTTAATCAACCAGCGATGAAACTTGGGATCAAGCAATTTGGTCTTGGCATATTCCTTACCATACGCCCCAATGACATCCCCGTGTGCGCTGAATTGCAGACCTTTTTCATTCAACAGGGCTTCGGCAATGTAGAACAGGGCATAGTACGCGCGTCCTGCCGCTATATCCACTTTCTCATGTTCCAGCAGGAGTTCGGCTCCTTCAATGGTGTCAATTGCCTTGTCCAGCAGTTTGCGGGTGTAATCCTTCATGCAGGGACTCCATCCTTGTGGATGTTGCGCACCACAGGCATGTCTGACTGCTGCCACTGGATTTCCTTGATAATCAAACGACTCACCGTGACATCGTATTCGAGGGATATGTCGCTGGCAAGTTCGGTGGAGCGTTCCAGTTCCTTCCAATAGCTTTCGTAGTCTGCGAGCAAAATCATCACATCCACATCGGAACCCTGGCGGTAATCTCCCCGCGCGTAGGACCCGTACAAATAAACACCCTTCAACCTGTCCCCGTAAATGCGGACAAGCCCTTCCTTCAACTCCTTCATCAGTTTCCTGATTTTCAGCGGAACTTTGCGGTTCATGCGCCTATTTTACTCCAACCCCTCCCCCGCAACGGTCCGATTCAGATCCTTGCCTATCGAAAATCCAGTCAGAACATACCGTCGTCTTTCTTCTTTCAACAGGTATAATTTTGACCATGCCAACCAGCGAAGAAAAACGGGTGTCCATGTATGACGATGCCGAGCCGACCCGTCCCGGCGAAGTAACCTCCGCCACCCCGCTAGAGCAGTTGAATTTGAACTGGCGCGAGAAGGATTTGCCGGAGCGCATTCGCACAAAACACGTTCACCGCCTGCATCCGTACCTGGGGAAATATATTCCGCAACTGGCAGAGATATTCCTCAGGAAATTTTTCAAGACGGGACAGACCGTGCTCGCCCCGTTTGCGGGTTCGGGGACAACCCTTGTTCAAGCCAGCGAATTGGGGATTCATTCCATCGGTTTCGATGTTTCGATTTTCAATGTCATGTTGTGCCGCGCAAAAACGACCAGGTATGATCTGGAAAAAGCGGGCAGGGAGATATTGGATATTCTCCAAAAACTGTCCGCCCAGCCTGCCCAGTCGATGCCCGAAGCGTAGGGGTTTTTCGAGAACGATTATTTGAAAACCTGGTTTGCCCCCCAAGCCCTGCGTGAATTACTCGCCTATCGCAACCTGATCGAAGAGGGCGGCTATGAATATGCCGACCTGCTCAAAATCATCCTTTCCCGCTCCGCCCGTTTCGCCCGCCTGACAACACACTTTGACCTCGACTTTCCGAAGCAGCCGCAGACCGAGCCTTATTGGTGTTACAAGCATTCGCGCGAATGTTCGCCCACACAGGACGCGGTCAAATTTTTAAAGCGTTACAGCCATGATACGCTCAAAAGAATTGGGGAATTTGCCGCGCTGCAATCCGCTGCGCGGGTTCAGGTCGAACATGCCGACAGCAGGGAAGCCGAACTTCCCCCGCTCGACGGGGTGATCACCAGCCCGCCATACGTCGGCTTGATCGACTACCACGAACAGCACGTGTACGCCTATCGCCTGCTTGGACTGGAGGATAATCGGCAGATGGAAATCGGCTCCGCTTCGAGCGGGGCAAGCCAGAGGGCGAAACAACAGTATGTCGAGGATATATCAGCCGTCTTTCGCAATGCAATGAAATCCATGTCTTCGGGCGGGCGGCTGGTCGTTGTGGCTGCGGACCGCGCCAACCTTTATGGAGAGATCGCGGCGAAGACCGGGGTCGAGGTCGAGGCGATTCTCGAACGTCACGTCAACCGAAGAACCGGGCGGCGTTCGGGTGAGTTTTACGAATCCATCTTTATTTGGAGAAAGCCGTAGGCGATTGGCAGATTTTGATGCTTGCATTTTTGCAAACAAGTTATAATATTAAAACATCAAGCAGGAACGTCTTGATGAATCATTAAATCATTGAAAGGACAAATCTATCATGGGATTCTTTAGCACAATTCTCGAAAAGCTTGGACTTAAGAAGGAAGAAGAACAAGCCAAACCTGTCGTCGCTGCGCAACCTGTTGCTCCTGTAACGAAGCCAGCCGCGGCTGAAGCCGTCAAGCCGAAGCCGGTTGCCGTGCAACGCGAGAAGGATGATGTCGTTGCGGCGAAACCTGTCGCCGCCGCTGCCGCCGTCGCCGCCAAGCCCGCCACACCCGCCCCCGTCGCCATCTCTGACGTGGATGTGGTCAAGAAGTTGGAAACGCTTGGCGCTGGATCCAACCTCGATTGGAAAGTTTCCATCGTTGACCTGCTCAAATTGCTCGACATCGACAGCAGCCGCGAAGCCCGCACCGAACTGGCGAAGGAACTTGGCTGCCCCGCCGATTTGATGAGCGACACCGCCAAGATGAACCCCTGGCTGCACAAGGAAGTTCTGAGGCAGATCGCCAAGAACGGCGGCAACATCCCCGCCAACCTGCTGGACTAAGTTCCGCTCTGACCGTCAAAAAGAACTCCGAAGTTCCTAGGAACTTCGGAGTTCTTTCATTTGCGCCGCCCGCTTCCATATCGTTTTCATCAGAAGACCTGCCCGCCAGAATGCCACTGCCGCCATGCCGTGCGCGAGGACGGCAAACAGCGGTGGTTTTTGAAATGTGTAATACGTCCAACACTCGCGGGTGGTTCCCCACAGTTCGAGAAAATATCCCAGCCCTGCGCCAGCCGCGAAAGTCAGAAAAGCAAAGCGGTAATTGGTGGGTGTGAGAATGAGCAGGACACATAACGTCAGCGATAACCAGGTGTAGGATTTGTCGAAGGTTGGGAAAGTAAAGACCAGCATCAGGGTCAGAAAAGAAGCAAAGGTCAGCCAGTAAAAAATATTGAACAGCGAAGAGCCAATGGTCGCTTGGGTTCGCTTGACGATTTCGCCGATCCCCCAATCTAGAAATCTTGTGATGCGGTCGATGGATAGACTGGCGATGGGCCAGGCGGGAATGATCCACAGCGGGGGACGCTCTGCTGTGTAATAATGCCAGAGATTGGTCTGCGTGCCCCAGGACTCGATTGCCAGTCCGCCGCACACGCCCACAAAGACAATCAGCAGGTCGGTTTTGAGGTTGGCGCGCGCCACGACGGTGACAGACATGAAAAAGAAAATCCCCAGCAGAAGCCAATCCATGTAAAGCCACCAGGGACCGTTCCAATCCACGTAGGCGAGGTATTCCTCTGCCAGGGGCCACCAGATGTAAACAATCAAAAAGATGGTGACGAAGAAACCACCGAGCAGGATGGAGGAGTCGCGGGTCCAAAAAGGCTGTTTGTGATTTTCCATGCGTCGCATTATATCTGACTCATAACCTTCATTAATCATGTAAAATAACCCCATGCTCTCCCGTGTTTATTCATGCGCAGTGGTCGGACTTGAAGGCGTCATCGTTGAAGTCGAAGTGGATTTCAGCAATGGCATGGCAGGCGTGACCATTGTCGGGCTGCCCGACATTGCCGTGCAAGAGAGCCGCGAGCGCGTGCAAACCGCCATCAAAAACGCGGGCTTGCATTTTCCCCGTCATCGGATTGTGGTCAACCTTGCGCCTGCTGTTGTCCGCAAGGAAGGTCCCGCCTATGATTTGCCCATTGCCCTCGGCGTGATGATCCTTGCCGGTTATCTTCCGCATGATGTCGTGGATGGAACCCTGGTCATCGGCGAGCTTTCGCTGGATGGACTTGTGCGCCACACGCGCGGAGTTTTGCCAATGGCTGCCGCTGCCCGCGCCAACGGCTTCAAGCGGATGTTCGTGCCCGAAGTGGATGCGCCCGAAGCGGCTTTGATTCCAGACCTGGAGGTTATCCCGGTCAAATCGCTTGCGGAACTCTACAACCATCTGGCGGGGCGGCAAACCATCGAGCCTTACCTACCCGATAATTCTCCACTCGAACCGTTGTTCATTCCCACAGATTTTTCAGAAGTCAAAGGACAGGAACACGTTAAGCGCGCCCTCGAGGTTGCGGCGGCAGGCGGGCACAATGTGCTGATGGTGGGAAGTCCCGGCGCAGGGAAAACGTTATTAGCCCGCGCCTTGCCCGGTATTCTGCCTGAAATGAGCATCGAAGAATCTTTGGACGTCACCCGCATCTACTCGGTGGCAGACCAACTTCCAGCGGGGACTCCGCTCATTCGCCACCGACCGTTTCGAGCGCCGCATCACACCATCTCTCACGCGGGACTGGTCGGCGGCGGAAACATCCCCAAACCCGGTGAAATTTCGCTTGCCCATCGCGGCGTTTTGTTTCTCGATGAATTCCCTGAATTCGGCGCGCGGGTACTCGAAGTGATGCGCCAGCCGATGGAGGACAAAATTGTCACCATCAGCCGCGCCAAGGGGTCGCTTACTTTTTCGGCAAACTTTCAGTTGGTCGCCGCCATGAACCCCTGTCCCTGCGGGTACTTTGGAGATTCGCTCAAGCCTTGCACCTGTGCCCCCGTTGTCGTCACCAAATATCAAAAGCGGATTTCGGGTCCGTTGCTCGACCGTATCGATATTCATATCGAAGTTCCACGCGTGGATTATGAAAAACTCAGCAGCAGTCGGACGAGCGAAACCAGCGGTTCGATCCGCGCGAGGGTGCAAGCCGCCAGAAATATTCAACAGGTTCGATTTACCAATCCCCAAGCTGTTGCCGCCCGATCAAGCGACATCGTCTGTAATGCCGATATGCGAATTGCAGAAATCAGGAAGTTCTGCCAATTGCAAGATGAAGGGCAGAGTTTGATGCGGGCAGCGATGAGTCAACTCAACCTGTCGGCGCGGGCATATCATCGTATTTTGAAATTGGCGCGCACAATTGCAGACCTGGCGGGGAGTGAAGATATCCAGTCTTCGCATTTGGCAGAGTCGCTGCAATATCGTCCCAAGTTGATGATGGTGTAATGATCCATCGCCATAAATAAACTCCTCCCGCAGCGCATCTTTGGGAGGAGTTTGCTTTTTCAGCCGATATTATTCCAGCGCGCGCCGCGCGATTACGCGTACCGCGCCGGGGATGGGCTTCTCGGAAACGAGCACCATGTATCCGCCGCCGCCTGCGCCGGAAAGTTTCCAGCCGAGCGTGCTGTCGCGGTATTCGTCGATGATTGCCGCCACTCGCTCGTTCATCGTATTCGGGAATAGAGCCACCTGCGCTTCGAACACCTCCCGCATCGTCTGCCCGAAGCGGACAATGTCCCGGTCGAGGATCGCCTGCCAATGACCGTCGGCGGCATCGGCTAAAGCCCGGGCGTTTTCACGGTTCAGGTGGGTGTTTGCCATCACATCGTAACCGTCGAAGCGCGGACCAAGCGAGACGAGATAAATCGAGTTTTCGACAAATTGCAAAAGCGGTTCGTCGAGGCGGTGTTCGATGCGCGAGGGCCAGTATTCGCCTTCATAATGTGCGTATGCAAGACCGGGGAAAACCAGCCCAATGGAGTCTTGGGAGCCTGAAATGGTTTTTGTGCCGGGCGGGTTGTCATAACAAAACAGGATCTTTGCGATTTTTTCATAATTGTCCTGCGGAAATTTCGTCCCCCAAATTTCCTTTGCATGACGGCGGGTGCTGGATGCCATTCCGCTGCGCTCGTTGAACTCCAAGGTTGGCTCCAGCGAAATGGTGATGACGGGTCCCGGATAATGTTTGGAAACCATGGGCTGGTCGAGCCAGCCCCCAGCCAGGTCGATGCGATAGGGCATCTGATCGCGTTGGCGCAATTGGGTCGTGGAACGCGCCTCGAAGCCGGGGTAAGGCTTGCGCTCCAAAATCACGTATTCGATCCCCAGTTCGCGGCACAGGTCGCGTTTTTCGGGGATATGCCCGTCGGCGTTGACGACAAAATAATCGGGCTTCATTTCGCGTAATTCGATTTCGAAATCCAGGATGCCCGAGCCGCGGGAGACAAAGGCGTCCTTTACGAAGGATACCGCCTTCACCATGAACATTCGTTCATGTTCGGTGTTGACAGTTGTCCGCCCTTTCAAGTCGAAGATTGTTTTATCTGAGCCAAGCGCCACATAGACATCGCCGTATTGGGAAGCCTCACGAAAAAATTCGACATGTCCGCTATGGAGCATATCGAAACAACCACTTACGAATACCTTTTTTGCCATGCTTTTCTCCGGCTGTTGTTGATGATTTTTTCTGACAGGGCGGAATTATATTAGATTGTCCCCAAATTGGGATGTTGAGTTTCCCATATCTTAGTGAGTCAACTGCGGGTTTAAACCACTGAGACACGAAAACACGGAGAATTTGAATCTCCGTGCCTCTGTGTCTCAGTGGGTAATGAAAATTCTGCAAGGACTCAAAAACGTTTTCAGATTACCCTGCCCTGTTGGAGATATAAACCTGCTCCCGCAGCCGCTCGAAGTCCGTCAACTTGAATTGACCAGCCCCGACGGTGAGCGTGTTGGCGGTTCCAGCCGCAACCCCGCATCGAACAGACTCTTCAAACGAAAGACCGTTCAAAATTCCATACACAAGCCCGCCCAGCGTGCAATCGCCTGACCCTACGGCGCTTTTTGCTTCCACGCGCGGAACTTCCACCACGAAGACGTCCCCTTCATTCGCGGCAATCGCGCCTTTGGCGCCAAGGGAGAGAAGAACACTGGTTCCGTATTTTGACGAAACATCGGAAGCCGCCTGAACAGAATCAAAGGTGTCGTGCGAGTCCAGGTTTAACAGAGACCTGACTTCGGTCTCGTTGGGTTTGACAAGAAACGGTTTCGCTTCGATTCCCTGACGGAGCGCGTCTCCGCTCGAATCAAGGAAGGTCGGGACATTTTGCTCGCGGGCAATCTCGATCAAGTCCGCGTAAAAATTGGAAGGTACGCCCTGCGGCATACTGCCGGAGAGCGTCATCGCTTTGTATTTACCAATCGTTTTGCGGATGAGATCGCGCAATTCGTCCAATTTTTCCAGCGGCACAGCCTCGCCCTTTTCGTAGATTTCGGTCATGGTCTGGGTTGAACGATCTAAAATGGATGTGCAAGTCCGCGACTCGAAATCTGTGTGGACGAAATCGGTTTGGATTCCCTCCCGCTGCAATTCTTTCTCGATAAATTGACCGGCGAACCCGCCAACCCATCCCGACACAATGGGTTCTTCGCCCAAAGTTTTGAGCGCCCTGGCGACGTTGCACCCTTTTCCGCCAGCGAGAGAGAGTACCGATTCGGGGCGGTGAATTTTGTCGCGCTCGAACGAAGAGACAACAATGGTCTTGTCGATGGCGGCATTTAGATTCAGGCAGAGGATCATGTTTTTTATTAGACCTCTTACATAAATGATGTAACTTTTATATTGGCGTTGGCTTTCAACCACGAAGACAATGAGACGCGGAGTTGTTTGCCTGTTCTTCTTGGTGTCTCCGTGTCTCAGTGGTTAGGCGTTGAGGTTCTGCGAAAAGACTACTTTGCCTTTCCTGAAGAGCCGAAGAAGCGCATCCGTTCGCGGACGATTTCCATCTGGGCGTTTCGTCCCGCAGACATGTATTTTCGCGGGTCAACCAGACTGGCATCCTTGTTCAACACTTCGCGGACTGCCCCGCTGAAAGCCTGAGCCAATTGGGTGGCAACATTGACCTTGCTCAATCCCATGCTTACGCCCTGTTTGATGTCGGCATCCGAAACGCCGGATGAACCGTGCAAGACCAGCGGAATGTTCACGCGCTCACGAATCGCCCGCAAGCGTTCCAAATCCAAAGAGACGGTCTTCGATTTGAGTCCATGCACCGAGCCGAGCGCCACTGCCAGCGTGTCGATTCCCGTGACTTGGGCAAATTGAAGCGCCTCGTCGGGGTCGGTCAGTTCAATGGCAGATTCATCGAAATCTTTCCCGTCAGGCTTGGGGACTTCGCCCACTTCCGCTTCCATGCAGACGCCGACGGAGTGAGCCATGTCGCAAAGCCGTTTCGTAATGGCGATGTTTTCTTCGAAGGGCAGCCCGTCGCCGTCGAACATGACCGAAGTGAATCCCAAGGCAATCGCCTGAATGACTTCGTTTTCGGTTCCGTGGTCAAGGTGCAGGGCAATCGGCGCGGCAACGCTTTCTGCGGCAATTTTCCCAACGGCGGCGATGTACTTGATTCCTTGCACTTCGTTGCCGCTCCCAATGTGAGTCAGCGCCCGATGGCTGATTTGAATGATTGCAGGCGCCTGTTCAGCCTGAGCCGCCATAACAATGGCTTGCACCTGCTCCAGCGTGTTGGCGTTGAACGCGCCCACCGCCCACCCTTCCTGATGCGCGCGGAGAATCCAGGGGTATACGTTTTGCAGGGTCATCCGACCTCCTCAGGGTTCATGAGGATTTTTTGGTGAGCCAGTTGGTGCGCGCCGATTTTCTCGAAGATTTCAGGCGCTTTCGAGAGCGGGAAACGGTGCGAGATGAGCGTCTCCATGTCGAGACTTCCATTCGATAACGCCTCGACGGTTTCCGCCCATTCGTGACCGGGGAACGGCGCCGAATACGACATGAAACAGCCAACGAGACTGATCTCGCGCCGCATCATGTTTTCGATGAAGGTCAAAGGCAGACTCTTGTCTAGAGGCTGGTTGCCCGCGAGGACAATTTTTCCGCGCGGACGGGTGACGGACAAAGTCTGCTCCAAAACCTGTGGCACGCCGGTCGCTTCCAGCGTAAGGTCTGCGCCGTCGCTAAGAAGTTTTTGCACTTCCTTGATCACGTCCACTTTCGACGGGTTGAGCGTTATGTGCGCGCCGACTTTGGCGGCGATTTTCAAATTGTCTTCCAGCAGGTCGGAAACAACGATTTTTTGCGCGCCGAGGATGCGCAGCCATTGGACGAGCATCAACCCGATGGATCCGGCGCCAAACACCACGGCAGTCTGCCCGCTTTTGAAATCTCCAAGCGCCAGCATGTGCCGCGCGACGGTGGAAGGCTCGATGAGGGCAGTGTGCTCGAACGGCAATTCATCGGGCAGGATGAAAACATTCCGTTCGGGCAAGTCGACATATTCGGCAAAGCCGCCCGATTGGCGCGAACCGATAAACGAATAACTGTGACAGGCGGAATAATATCCGCGCTGGCACTGTTCGCACTCGAAACAAGGCACCAACGGAATGATGGCAGCATGTTTGCCGACATAGTCCTCGCTGACTCCACTGCCAACCTGGTCAATAATCCCGGAGGTTTCATGCCCCAGAACCAGGGGATACATTCGATGACCATCCACAAATCGTTTGATATCTGACCCACAAATGGAAATGGCTTTGACCTTCAATCGGACATGTCCGGGACCCGGTTGCGGGGTGGGGACATCCTTGTAAGTAAGCGCCCCTTTATTTTCAAGCACTGCGGCTTTCATGATTATTTCTCCAATTCTACTTTTAGGAACTTAGAAGCTAAATTCTTACGCAAAAAGCAACAATTTTTACCAACCACGGAGGCACTGAGTCACGGAGTTTTTTTTAAGGTCTTTTCTCTGTGTTTTCGTGTCTCCGTGGTTCAAAGCTTTTTTTGTTTCGACTTGCCCAAGTTAGGACTTTCGTTCAAGCGCGATTTTTATGTCACCCTGAGCGGCAGCGAAGGGTCTCTACGTGAGAAGTTCGAGATTCTCACTGCACTGGCGTGCAGCGCAAGTGTCGCTACGCTCAGAATGACAGGCGAAAGGCTTAACTTGTTAAAAATGACTTCGAGTGATTGTGTCCAGCTTCGCAAAGTCGTCCATGAGTTTGCGGGACACGCTTCGATACACCGAGAATAACTCCTGATACAGGGCATGGTTTTTCAGCGACGGTTCAAAGACCTGGCGGGTTGGCAACAAGTCGGAAACACACGCGCCAATATCCTTGTGCAAACCAATACCATACGCGGTCAGGGCAAACAAACCCAGGTCGTGTCCGCCCTCACCGCCGTCTGCGCGCCTGGCAACGATGAAGGGCTTCCCGTAAATATCCGCCTTGATCTGGCACCAGACCGCGCTTTGGGTTGCCCCGCCCGAACCCAAATATTCATCCACCACCGCGCCATGCTCCTCCGCAATTTGCAGGTTATCGTACACGGCAAAGGCACAGCCTTCCATGATCGCCCGCAGGGTATCGGCGCGGGTCGTGTTGTAGGTCAATCCAAAAAACACACCACGCGGAAGGCTGCTCCACAACGGGGTGCGCTCACCCGCCATATACGGAAGGAAGATCAAGCCGTTCGCCCCCGGTTTGGATTTCGCCACCTGACTGCTGAAAAGCTCGAACGGATTCTGACCAAGCAGTTCTGCCACGCTGGTTTCTGGTTGCCCAAACTGATTGCGGAACCAGCCCAGCGAGCCGCCCCCGACCGTCCCCGCCTGAAGCAGATATTGACCGGGGATGACATGGTGCGAAAAAATCAAACGCGGCTCCACAACAACATGATCGAGGCTGATTCCCACGCCCCCAGCCTGACCGCCCTGCTCGTTGGTTTGACCGGGTTTGATCACACCCGACCCCAATGCGCCGGCGATGGCATCCAAACAACCGGCAATCACCGGGACGCCGGGTTTAATCCCCAATTGGTCGGCAGCTTTTTCCGTGACCGTCCCCACGACTTCTGTGCTGGGGCACAAGCGCGGCATCTTTTCGAGCGGAACGCCGATTTCCTGAGCCGCCTGCTGATCCCAGGCTTCCTTCCTGATGTCGAAGAAATGATAGCCGTAAGCCTGGGTGTGATCACAGATAAACTCGTCGGTCAGCCGCGACACGATGAAGCCGGTCGCTTCCAGAAATTTATACGCCGAATCAAAAACGTCGGGACGATGTTTCTTTAGCCAAAGTAACTTGGGGGTGATGTATGCGGCGTCCAGCGGGTTGGCGTTCAAGTCCACCAGATGCCCGGCGATTGGAAGGGATTTGAGCCAATTTGTTTCCTCTTCCGCCCGACGGTCGAGCCAAATCATGGCGGGGTGGAGGGGATTGCCCGCGCGGTCTACCGGAATCAAAGTCCAGCCCACAGCATCGACGCCGATTCCAATGATCGAAGCAGGATCAGCCTTCCCTGTGTGGAGAACAGCGCGAACCGTTTTGCAAATCGCCTGCCACCAGACGTCGCCATCGATTTCCGCCCATAACGGTTGGGCGCGTTGCAGGTCATAGGCTGATGTGGCGTGGGCGATAGGCAAGCCCGTCTCAGCCCACAAAGACGTCTTTGTGCTGGAGGTGCCTACGTCCACCGTTAGGATGTATCGGGATGCCATGGTTTATGCCTGCGAATCATGAAGCGATTTTGCCGTCCTCATCCCATAAGTCATGCCAGTCCTTTGCGCTTTCCCACAGGAAGACCTGCCCCTTGATGAGGCGGTTGTTCTTGTCCGAGCCTGCGATTTCGCGCATTTCCTCATCGGTGAGCGGCTCGGTGACAGCGCATTTGAGATTGATGAGATACTCGTTGGGACGTATCGAGAACGGGATCGGAATCTGTCCGCGTTGGACAGCCCACTTGACGCACACCACTGCGGGATGGACATTGAGCCTCTTGGCGATTTTCACGATGACCGGGTCTTCGATGTCCACCGTGTCGTCGGGGGTCTTGTCGCGATCCGGGCGGGTCGGGGAGCCGATGGGGGAGAAGCCAATCGGTACAATCTGGTTATCGAGGCAATACTTGAAGAACTCGGACTGCTGGAAGTGGGGGTGGAGTTCCATCTCATTCGCGGCGGGCTTGATTTTTGCGTCGCGCAACAGCAGACCCAATTTTGGCATGGTCATGTTCGAGGTGCCGATGTGGCGAACCAGTCCCATCTCGACCAGTTTTTCCATTTGCCGCCAGGTCTTCATGTAGTTTTCGTGGATGTAAGGAACTGCGTGAGGGTCGCGGGAGTCGACATCCACGCCCACGCCGTGATGATTGGGGAAGGGCCAATGAATCAGGTACAGGTCAAGGTAATCGAGTTGCAGGTCTTTGAGGGTTTGCTGGCAGGTGGGGATGACATCTTCTTCGGCATGTTTGTTGTTCCATAATTTCGATGTGATCCATAAGTCTTCGCGCTTAACTTCGCTCCTCATTGCTTTTTGGAGGGATAGCCCAATTTCCTTTTCATTTCCATAAACCGCTGCGCAGTCAATATGACGATACCCGATCTCGATCGCTCCCTGGACTGCTTCGGCGATCTGATCGGCTGTAAAGCGATCGGAACCAAATGTCCCCAGTCCTACTGCTGGGATTTCCGCGCCTGTATGGAGTTTTCTCTTCGGTACCAGGTTGGGATTAATTTTCTCGATGGACGTATTCATGATTACTCTCCTTAAGAGTTTAATTACAGCGAGCATTTACTTTGGGCTTGGAGGGGGAATACTTGCTTGAAATGAAATTTCCAGATTTAGCCGTCTCGGCGGTTGCGAGTTGAATTTGGGGGATGGAGGAGGCTTATTGAGTAACTCCTTTTTCCTGGCATGTTTTTAATGCCAAATACTAGGGATTCTTGTTGGGTCCGCAGGATTCACGCATGACAATTTCGACAGGGAGAATAAATTCCCGCTGCTCTTCGTGCGTATCGCCTGTAATTCGTTTAAGTAACAGTTCAGCCGCCAGACGTCCCATTTCGTATGCGGGCTGCCTGGCAACGGTTAAAAAAGGCTTCATAAACATGAATTCGGGTAAGTCGTCAAAAGAAACTACTGAAACATCCCCTGGCACCTCCAGTCCCATGTTGTGCAGGGCTTTTATGGCGCCCATTGCGACAAAGTTATTGCCCCCGAATATCGCTGTCGGTCTTGGGCTCTGCGTCATAGCCTGGTTTGCAAGTTGGTATCCGCTGTGTTCGTTGAAAGCCCCATAGTAAATGATTTCGTTTTCGCCCAGCCCGGCATCAGCCAAAGCTTGTTGATAGCCGGTTACACGGTCTTCGGAAGTGGAGACCCCCCTGCTGCCGGCAATGATTGCAATTTGTTTGTGACCCAGCCCGATCAGTAACTTGGTTAAACGATATGCGCCATTTTTCGAGTCAGAATATACAATATCTGTTTCCACCCCTGAAATGCGACGATCAAGCACGACAACATTAATGTGATTCGCTTCGAAGAATTTAATTGTGTTGGCGTTTCCGCATGAGGGGACGAGCAGCACGCCGTCCACCCGCCTCTGCGCCAGCATGTTGGCGTATTTATTTTCCTTGGTTTCGGACTCGTCGGTGTTACAATAAATAACCGTGTAGTTATTGGCTTCTGCCACATCTTCGACGCCCCTTGCCATCGACGTGAAATATGGGTTTGTGATGTCTGTGACAGCCAGCGCCAGTGTGTGGGTTCGCTTTGAGCGAAGTCCGCGCGCTATCGTATTGGGAACATATCCCAACTCCTTAACCACTGCTTCAACTCGCTCCCTCGTAGCTTGACTAACGTAACCCGAATTGTTTATAACTCGGGAAACCGTTATAGGCGCTACGCCTGCTCGTTTCGCTATGTCAAGTAAGATTGGCATTTGTATCTGTCTCATCCAAAAACAAAATTGAGTGCTAAAAATATGGTAACGTTATCAGAACGACTTTTCCATATTCTTCCGCATTAACTGACATTTGTCAAGAGTTGCCCAAAAACCGCGAATTGATTACCTGAAAAAAAGTCAGAATCGCTCATGGATATCCCAAAATGGCAGTCTATATCCTCAAAAACTGTCGTGCGGCGTCAAAAAAAATCGAAAATTGATGTTGACAGTTCAATATTTTTATGCAATAATAAAAATATGGTATCGTTACCATGAACTGTAAAATGTGGCATCGCGCAGCAGGAAACCAAACCTCGATTAGGATTTGTCCGAATAACTAAAGGATTGCCATGGATAATCTCTCGTCTGCTTCAAAGAATCAAGAATTATTACTTCGTATGGAGGGAATCAGTAAGTCGTTTCCAGGCGTTCAGGCTTTGAATGATTGCAGATTCGAATTATGCGCGGGGGAGGTTCATGCTTTGGTCGGGGAAAACGGGGCTGGAAAATCAACACTAATGAAGATTTTGGGCGGAATTTATCATAAAGACGCTGGTCATATTTATCTCGAAGGAAAAGAAGTCGAAATTCACAGCCCGCATATGGCGCAACACTTGGGCGTCAGTATTGTGCATCAGGAACTGAACCTGATGCCGCACCTGACCGCGGCGCAAAATATTTTTATTGGTCGAGAACCGCGCGCTAAAATTCCATTTGTTGTCGACGATAAAACCACAAACCAGGAGGCGGAGCGCCTCTTTCACCTGCTTAACTTGAAACTGGACCCGACCATCAGGGTGGCAGATTTGACAGTCGCCAAACAGCAAATGGTGGAAATTGCCAAGGCTTTGTCGTTCAACGCCAAGATACTGGTGATGGATGAGCCAACCGCCGCTCTGACCGACACGGAAATCGAAGAATTATTCGGCGTTATCAAGCAATTGCGAAAAAACGGCGTCGGAATTATTCACATCTCGCACAGGTTGGAAGAACTCAAATTAATTTCGGACCGTGTAACGGTAATGCGCGATGGAAAATATATCGACACAAAGCGCACCCAGGAAGTGACCATTGACCAGATCATCAGCATGATGGTGGGACGGACAATTTACGAGACCGCCCCCGAACTTCCTGAAAAGCCGAGTGAGGATATCGCTCTTGAAGTTCGCAACCTGAATCGTGGCAAGGCGCTTAGGGATGTCAGTTTCCAATTGAAAAGGGGCGAAATTCTGGGTTTTGCCGGGCTGATCGGCGCGGGGAGAACCGAGGTTGCGAGAGCCATCTTTGGCGCAGATGGTTTTGATTCGGGCGAAATTTACGTCAAAGGCAGGAAAGTCCATATCAATACGCCTGGTGACGCGGTGATGCACGGGATTGGCTATCTTTCAGAGGACCGTAAACGCTACGGATTAACCCTTGGCATGGATGTCAAGGAAAATGTGGCGATGGCTGCGATGAAAAAATTCCTGAACTGGCTCGGCTGGGTCGACTTCAAGAAAGCGACCACGCGAGGACAGGAGATGGTGAAGGCGTTGAATATTAAGACGCCAAACTTGGAACAAAAAGTTCAGTTCCTTTCCGGTGGAAATCAACAGAAAGTGGTAATTGGCAAGTGGCTGACCGCCGATACAGAAATTCTGATCTTCGACGAACCAACTCGAGGTATCGACGTGGGAGCCAAGAGCGAGATTTACAAACTGCTCAACGATCTGGTTCACCAGGGCAAGTCAATCATCATGATTTCATCGGAATTGCCGGAAGTTCTGCGCATGAGCCATCGCGTGGTGGTCATGTGCGAAGGACGCGTGACGGGCATCCTGAATGCCGGCGAAGCCACCCAGGAAAGCATCATGAAGTTTGCCACCATGCGCAGCGAGGCACTGCTGGCGACTGCGCAGTAGTAGGCTATATTCTTAAACTACGGGAAGAAAAAACATGAAAAGCGAAACTAAAACTGTCCAGACCCTTTTTCGTTCCGATGCCATGCAGCGCATCATGGCTTTCGGCGCCCTCATTGTCCTTGCCGTTGGTTTTTCGCTGGCTTCGCCATACTTCCGCACCTTCGATAACTTTGTCGGCATTTTACTGGCGACTGCGGTAAACGGCGTGCTGGGGTTGGGTGTCACCTTCGTCATTATCACCGCGGGAATCGATCTTTCGGTGGGAACGGTGCTGACTTTTGCCGCCGTGATGACCGGCGTTTTCATTACCAACTGGCACCTGCCGATTCCGCTTGGCATTTTGGGCGGCGTCCTGGCTGGCGCATTGGCTGGGTGGATCAACGGCGTGGTGATCTCGCGCATGAAAATTCCCCCGTTTATTGCCACGTTGGGCATGTTATATGCCACCAAGGGGCTTTCGCTGGTCATTTCTGAGTTGAAGCCGATTTACTTCAACGATACCCCCGCTTTCCGTGAAATGGCGATGGGATCCATCCTGGGAAAGATTATTCCGGGCTTTGAAATTCCGAATGCGGTTTTGATCATGTTCGGAGCGGCGATCATCGCCCATCTGATTCTGAGCCGCACCATCCTGGGGCGTTACACCTTTGCGCTGGGCAGCAATGAAGAAGCCACCCGTCTCTCTGGCGTCAATGTGGCTGGCTGGAAAACCGCCGTCTATTCCTTGTGCGGACTTTTCAGCGGCTTGGGCGGCGTATTGATGGCGGCTCGCTTGAATTCAGCGCAGCCCGCCCTTGGCGCTGGCTACGAGTTGGATGCGATTGCCGCTGTCGTGATTGGCGGGACATCCCTCAGCGGCGGTGAAGGTTCGATTTTGGGAACCATTATTGGCGCTTTCATTATCAGCACCCTTACCAATGGATTGCGCATCCTTTCTGTGCCACAGGAATGGCAAATGGTAGTTACCGGCGCTATCGTTGTCCTGGCTGTTTATCTCGACATCCTGCGCCGAAGACGAAGCTAAAAGATAAGATATTTGTAAGGAGGTGATGCTCACCCTTATATGAGATAACCTAAACAAGAAATGTCGTTGCAATTTCCAACTTGAGTAAATCAATAAAAGGAGAAAGAATATGAAATCCAGCAAGATCGCTTTGGTATTGATGACCCTTGTCCTCGTGGCAACCATGCTCACTGCATGTGGCGCGCCTGCCCCCGTAGCTACAGAAGCCCCCGCGGCTGAAGCCCCCGCGGCTGAAGCCCCTGCGGCTGCCACCGAAGCCCCCGCCGCTGCGCCCGCTGCGACAGAAGCCCCCGCAACACTCTACATCCCCGTGATTTCCAAGGGTTTCCAGCACCAGTTCTGGCAGGCAGTTAAGTTGGGTTCCGAACAGGCTGCTACAGATTTGGGCGTTGAAATCACCTTCGAAGGTCCCGAATCCGAAGCCATGGTCGACAAGCAGGTTGAAATGTTCCAGACCGCTCTCGACAAGAAACCCGCCGCCATTTGTCTGGCTGCCGTGGATTCAAAAGCCTTCCAGCCCCTGCTTGAAAAAGCCAAGGAAGCTGGTATCCCCGTGGTTGGTTTCGACTCTGGCGTCGATAGCGACATTCCCGTCACCACCGCCACCACCGACAACATCGCCGCGGCTGCCCTGGCTGCCGATAAGATGGTTGAATTGATCGGCGGCGAAGGCGAAGTTGCTGTTATCGCTCACGACCAGACCAGCCGCACCGGCATCGACCGCGTCAAGGGCTTCACCGACCAGATCGCCAGCAAATATCCGAACGTCACCATCGTCGACACCCAGTACGGCGGCGGCGATCAGCTCAAATCCACCGACCTTGCCAAAGCCATCATCCAGGCTCACCCGAACCTCAAGGGCTTCTTCGGCGCGAACGAAGGCTCCATCATCGGCGTGTTGAATGCGGTGAAGGAACTCGGCATGGAAGGCAAGATCACGGTCATCGGTTACGACTCTGGCAAGCAGCAGATGGATGCCATCCGCTCCGGCGCTGAAGCGGGCGCGATCACCCAGAACCCCATCGGCATTGGCTACAAGTGCGTCGAAGCCGCAGTCAAAGCCTACAATGGCGAAGAACTTCCCAAGGTCATCGACACTGGCTTCATGTGGTACGACAAGAACAACATCGACGACCCCGAAATTCAGGCTGTGCTCTACGAGTAGTTTCATTTACTGGCGTACGCGCCAGGAGTTCTCCCTGCCCCAATTGAGGGGCTAAAAAAAGATGCCCTACTGCTAAAGCGCGGTTGTTTCCCTGCTTTAGCGTAGGGCATCCTTTCAAAAGCAGATCGTCACTTCTATTTTGTTTGGAGGTAAAAAATGTCTCAAAAATATGCCCCTAACCGCTGGGTTGGCGGTCTGCCGAAAATCGGCATTCGCCCCGCCATTGATGGGCGCTACAACGGTGTCCGCGAGTCCCTCGAAGACTCTACTATGGCGCTTGCCCATGCTGTCGCCGACTTGCTGACTGCGAACCTACGCCATCCCAACGGGCAACCTGTGGAATGTGTCATTGCCGACACCAACATCGGCGGCGTTGCCGAGGCTGCCGCCTGCGCTGAAAAATTTGCCCGCGCCGGCGTCGGACTTTCCATCACCGTCACCCCCTGCTGGTGTTACGGCTCTGAAACCATGGATATGGATCCCCTCATCCCGAAAGCAGTTTGGGGCTTCAACGGAACGGAACGTCCCGGAGCCGTCTATCTGGCGGCTGTGCTGGCGGCGCACAATCAAAAGGGACTCCCTGCCTTCTCCATTTATGGGCATGATGTGCAGGATTCCGGGGACGCGAACATCCCCGATGATGTAAAAGAAAAATTATTACGCTTTGCGCGCGCCGGGCTTGCGGCTGCCACCATGCGCGGCAAATCGTATCTCTCGATGGGCGGCGTTTCGATGGGAATTGCCGGCTCCATCGTCGATCAGTCGTTTTTCGAATCATATTTGGGAATGCGAGTCGAGGTCATCGACATGACTGAGTTCCTGCGTCGCATCGACCAGGGCATTTACGATTCCGAGGAATTCAAACGCGCCTTGCCGTGGGTAAAGGAAAACTGCAAGGAAGGGCGCGAATACAACGCGCCGGACAAGCAGCGCGCCCGCGAGCAAAAAGACCAGGACTGGGAAAAAGTCGTCAAGATGGCGATGATCGGGCGCGACCTGATGAACGGCAACCCGCGCCTTGCTGAACTGGGCTTTGCCGAAGAAGCCCAGGGACACAACGCGATTCTTTCCGGCTTCCAGGGACAGCGCCAGTGGACAGATTACCAGCCGAACGGCGATTTCCTCGAAGCCATCCTGAACACTTCCTTCGATTGGAACGGACAGCGCCAGCCTTATATTGTCGCCACCGAAAACGACAGCCTGAATGGGGCAACCATGCTGTTTGGACACCTGCTGACAAACACTGCCCAAGTCTTCGCGGATGTTCGCACCTACTGGAGCGCCGAAGCGGTCAAACGCGTCACCGGCTACGAAGTCAGCGGGCGCGCCGCGGGCGGGTTTATTCACCTGATTAATTCTGGCGCCGCCACGCTCGACGCCACCGGCTGGCACGAGATCGACGGACAGCCTGCCATCAAACCCTGGTGGGATGTCACGCCGGACGAAGCGAAGAAGTGTCTTGAAGTCACCACCTGGTATCCGGCGGACACGGGCTACTTCCGCGGCGGCGGATATTCGAGCGGATTCCTGACTCGCGGTAATATGCCGGTCACCATGAGCCGTCTCAACCTGGTCAAGGGGCTTGGTCCCGTCTTGCAGATTGCAGAAGGCTGGACGGTTGACCTGCCCGAAAACGTTCACGAGACTCTCAACGAACGTACCAATCCCACCTGGCCCACCCACTGGTTCGTGCCAAACGTCACGGGGCAGGGCGCTTTCCGCGATGTGTATACCGTGATGGCAAACTGGGGAGCCAATCACGGCGCGTTGAGTTACGGTCACATCGGCGCAGATATCATCAGCCTGGCTTCCATCCTGCGTATTCCAGTCTGTATGCACAATGTCCCCGAAGAAAAAATCTTCCGTCCCAGTGCCTGGGGCGCTTTTGGCGCAAGCGACTTTACCGGCGCAGATTACCGCGCCTGTCAGAACTTTGGCGCCTTGTACGGCTAAAGCCCAGGCATTACAAGAATAGGATTGAAACCATGCTCAAAGGTATTTCCCCTGTTATTTCGCCCGACCTGATCAAGGTCTTGATGGAGATGGGACACGGCGATGAACTTGTCATCGCCGACGGAAATTTCCCGTCGGCAGCCTATGCCCAACGACTGATTCGCGCCGATGGGCTTGGCTGCCCGATTTTGCTCGACGCCATCCTGAACCTCTTTCCGCTGGATCGCTATGTCGAAAAGCCGGTTGCTTTGATGCTTGTCGTTCCCGGTGACCCGTACAAGCCGGTGATCTGGGAAGAATACGGCAAAATCGTTCAACAGCACGAACCGAACTGCGCAGAATTCGAACGTGTCGAGCGGTTTGCCTTTTACGAACGCGCCAAAAAAGCTTATGCCGTGCTGGCAACCAGCGAAATGGCGTTGTATGCCAATATTATTCTCAAGAAGGGAGTTGTCACGAGTTAGCGCGCGATAACTGGAAAATATTGCGCAAATATAAAATGCGTAATGTTTTTTGGGCTCTCCCGTTTCTGGAAAAGCCACCCTGCGATTATTTCGCAGGGTGGCTTTTTGCAAAGATTGATGAATTTTGTCGAAAAAACTGCTTATTGACAAATACCAACAAAATCATTATTATTATTTTACTGAAAGCAAGAAATTTCATCAAATTTCGACAAGGAATGTCAACTTTTGACCACCTACGAACGTCGCCAATCACTGATGGACCTGCTCCGCAAGCAGCCTGGCTTGCGTGTGCCTGAAATTGCCCAAACGCTGGGGGTTTCTGAAGGTACTGTGCGGAATGATTTGAATGCCCTCGAGGGGGATGGACACCTTACCCGTGTGCATGGCGGCGCCGTTTTGAATGATGCGAAAAATTCCACCAGCGCCGCATTCGGGATTCGCCACCAGGAACATTCCGAAGAGAAAAACCTGGTCGGACGCAAAGCCGCCGAATTGATCAATGATGGGGATTCGATTTTGCTGGACGCCAGCAGCACCGCTTATTATCTCGCCCTTAACTTGAAGGAACGCAGCCGCCTGCGGGTTGTGACCAATGGCATCGAAATTGCCCGCCTGTTGGCGCAAGATACATCGAACACGGTCATCCTGATTGGCGGGGTGGTCAGTTCCGATGGATCGTCTGTAACGGGACTACTGAGCGAACAAATCATGAGCGAACTGCGCATTCAAAAGGCTTTCGTTTCGTGCAGCGGTTTCAGTCTTGACTCTGGCATGACCGAAGTTCACCTGGAGGAAGCGCAGTTGAAGCGCAAGGCAATTGAATCAGCCCGGCAGGTGTTTGCGCTGGTTGACTCGAGCAAAATGGGGCATGAAGACCTGACGCCCTTTGCGCGTCCGCAACAAATTACGCATTTGTTTACCGACACCGGCATCACCGACGAATGGAAGTCGCGCTTACAGTCGGAAAATATCCCCTTCACAATTTGTGAAGCGTAGTTCTTCAAGACCACAGCATAGCGGAGAATTCAATGGAAGGTAGTTTGTCGCTCCAGCGCAAATCTGTCATTAATGACAAATGGGCGGTTATATATACCAACACCCGCCAGAAGGTTAGTCTGGCAAAAATCCCTTGTCTAGGATGATTTATGAATAAAAATTCCGTACCTGCTCTTGAAATGCGTCATATCTCGAAACAGTTCGATATGACACAGGCTTTGGATGATGTGACCATTTCCCTTCATCCAGGAGAAATCCACGCGCTGGTTGGGGAAAACGGCGCGGGCAAATCCACATTGATAAAGATCATGACCGGCGTGTACCGCCCCGACGACGGGGAGATTCTTTTGAATGGCGCTCACATTCAAATCCACAACTCTCTCGACGCGCAGAAGCATGGCATTGCCGCCATCTACCAGGAACCCATGACCTTTCCCGACCTGAATGTCGCTGAAAATATCTTCATCAGCCATGAAGACCGCGGGGCGGTTGTGAACTGGAATAAGATGAACGCCGATGCCGGGAAAATCCTGGAACAATTGGGGGTCAAACTCAATCCGCGCGCGCAGGCGCGGGGGTTGACGCTTGCCGCACAGCAGGCGGTCGAAATTGCCAAAGCCATTTCGCTCAATGTGCAAGTCCTGATCATGGACGAGCCGACGGCGTCGCTCTCGGTGCATGAAGTTTCCCAATTATTCAAATTGACCCGTTCCCTGCGCGACAAGGGCGTGGCGGTGCTATTTATCGGTCATCGGCTCGAGGAAGTCTTGGAAATTGCGGACCGCATCACTGTTCTACGGGACGGAAAATTTATCTCTTCAGCGCCCCGCGCCAACGTAACGGTGGATACCATCATCCGTGATATGGTCGGGCGAAACGTGGAGGAGTTCTTCAATAAGAAAACTGTCGAAAAGGGCGACTTGCTCGTTTCGGTGCGCAAGCTTGGCAGGAAAAACATATTCGAAAACGTCAATTTCGATGTGCATCGCGGGGAGATTCTTGGTTTTGCCGGTCTCATTGGCTCGAGGCGGACGGACGTGGGGCTTGCCCTGTTCGGCATCGAACCCGCCGACAGCGGCGAAATTATTTTCGAAGGCAAGCCGCACAGAATTAGTTCCCCCCAGGAGGCGTTGTCATTGGGCATTGCCTATGCCACCGAAGACCGCCGCCAGTTGGGGTTAACGCTGCCCATGTCCATCGCCTCCAATATTACGCTTCCCACCTTGAAGAAATACCTGACCAAACTGGGGTTGATCCGTCAAAGCCAGGAAGCGGCAACCGCTGAGGAATATCGCAAGAAACTGGAATTGCGCGCGCCGTCCGTCTTTTCGGCGGTAGAGAACCTTTCCGGCGGCAACCAGCAGAAGGTC